>Ga0182030_10021661_pt1 | contig 12028 bp, 13 predicted proteins | sample 812S3MmetaG_FD_121299 | JGI IMG/M metagenome (GOLD analysis project Ga0182030, IMG submission 121299) | Permafrost microbial communities from Stordalen Mire, Sweden - 812S3M metaG (Illumina Assembly) | ecosystem: Environmental > Terrestrial > Soil > Wetlands > Permafrost | place: Sweden...
GTCCAGCTCCTCCACCTCCACCTGGGAGTTTCAATGACAAGCCATTCGATCCGGATGCTTTTTTCAATAGCTTTATAAGGAATTTACGACGGCAGGGTGTTATTCCTCCGAGTCCTTCTCGTTAAGCTTTACCAAAGGTGACCGATGGTGGAATGTTTAGTCTGGACACTTTAGTGGAAGGCATTTCGAGACTAGGGTTTCGTTCAACGGGGAGGATGAATACAAGCTTTGACACATTGTGATGATGTTCGAAAAATGCAAGGTGACAAGTCCCATTTACCAACTAAACGCCAGGGTATCTCCACATAACTCATCAATCGTACTCGTCCCCCTCACTCAAACACTCCACGTTACCCTCATCCTTTCCCTTCCCATCCAGAAACCAGCCCCCAAAATCCAACTTCATCAACAACCTATCCACCCTCCCCACCCTCCTCGGAATATATGCCCCTTCATCTCCTAACCCTAAGCCCTCAAACCCGCCACCATCCCAGCCCTCCTTCTCCTGATCAACATCCCTCAAACTCTTTACCAACTCCTCGATCGCCCCCTTCACTCTGCCCGCTACAACCACAAGTTGCTCTTTAATATCCTTTTCCTCTTTATGGAAATCTGAGAAGGCGTCTACGACACCTTCATCGGCTTCTAGGTCGAGGGATTGCCAGATGGAGTGGATGCGGTGGATTAATGCCACGAGGTGATCAATCTGCTGTAAGAGGTGGTATAACGGGTCCGTGAATGAGGAGTTGGTTAACAGGAGACCGGTGGATAGCGCAGAGAGATATCGTTGATGAGCGTCTGCTAGTGTTTGGGGATCGTGGGTATGACCTATACCTGTCTGCGTCTGCGTAGATTCTCTTGCTGCTTTCAGCCAAACGTCTTCGTTATCGTTATCCTGGCTTTTTGATGTCGTAGACCGAGACAGAGAGTCGCCCGTCAACCAGGTCTTGAAACCCTGCCACGTCCCCTGCACAACTTCCCCTTGAAGATAAGCTTCTGTTTCTCCAAGGAAAAAGACGGCTGCGCTGCTGGTAGCCCAGACGCTGCGCATTGCTTCAGAGCGCTCTTTGGCTCTTTGTCGCAGGGTGTGTACTTTATTTCGGCCAATTGTGGAGCTACCGTATGGCGGACCTGGCGGAGCGGGATGATCACGGCGGAGGGATGTGATTTTCCATAGATCTGTGAGACGTAGATGTGCGCGGTGGATGGAGAGAAGGTAAGCGTTAATGCTGGAATAGATTTGTATGTCGGAAGGGGCGAGAAAGAGATCCAAGGGTGATGGGATATGAAGTGTCAGTATCACTGGCACTGATAAAAGTAGATTTCTGAATGGCGTTGATGCGATTGCAGAGTTTGTTGTGGAAGCAGGGGTTTTCGATGGAGTAGCATTCGGTCTCGCGATGGTTAGTTGTACTAGATCTCTGGCGAGTTCAAGTTGTTCGTCGTCTTCGTCTTGTTCTTCGTTCTGGCCTTGTAGAGATCCCAATGCTGCCCAAGTTCTGGCCAGAACAGCGGATACTTCGCCTTCTTTCACAACGATATTGCCAATACTATCTCGTTTGTCATACGCTAAATTGTCAGATCTCTGCCATCTTGATCGTATTTTCTCGTCAGCTTCGGTGATCAAAGCTATAGCGAACTCTCCTTTCCCGAGGAGAAAGAATTCTCGAAGTAGAGACAAAATCTCTATAACTCTGCTTAATGGAAGCAGCTGTTGCAGAGTTGTCTGGGATAACGACAGCCGGATTGAAGCTATGACTCTCGAGAAATTCGCACTATTGATGGGGAATTTCAAGGCAGAAAGTTGCTGGAGATGAGAAGATAACAAGTCAAGTTCTGGGGAAGTAGCGCTTGATATGCCTTTAACCCTGATGTGATTCAGAGATCGTCCGATAAATACTAAGGAAGCAGCTGTTGGAGCTGACACAAATGCAGGTAACAGCTCGCGTTTGCTCTGATATTCCTATTTCTAATCAGTATATTAAATCGAAGGCTTACGATAGACTTCACTTGTATATCATCATCTGCAGTCTGAACAAAAAAGTCCTCCCGCCCAAAACTGGGCAACCTCCCGTACAGAATCCAAGCAGAAACCTGCTTCAACCATGCTGTTTCCCCAACCTTTACCAAACTCAGTGCAGCCTCCTCAATATCCACGTAGCCCGTCTGCATAGCACCGCACAGCTTGTCAATAGCCATGGCTCCACTACACTTTCTATTCCCCTCGCCATTACCCCGCATCATGAACTCGACGATCTCAAGAAACCACTCCATTCTTCTTGTCCACCCTGAAAATTCCCCAACAATAGCAGTCAATGGTACAATGTTGTATGCCCCAACACTGCCTGCATCTTTCCGTAGTATGCCATCTTCAACTTCTAGCACTTTGCGTTGAAAACTAGCTAGATGTGTAGAGTTGATGGCTGTAGCTACAGCCTGACAGATGCTAGACGGATGTGTAGAGGCAATCGTCCTTGTATTGGCCAGAAGTTTGCAGTGAAGGTCACTAAGATGTGCGACTGAAGCTAGGAGGGCTTTCTCTGGAGGGGAGAGAATTGAGGTGGGGGATGAGTGGTCGGCGGTGAGGAGTGGGGAAGGGTGGCCGGAGAGGGAGAGGAGTATTTCGTGGAGCATGATGGTTGAGAGCTAACCTCTATTAGCTATGAATCCGTTCTCTGATTGTCGCCCCTTACGATTTATTCTTTCCGTTCTTTCGACCGAGTTTATCTGTCAGGTCTTGGGCTAGCAATAAAACCGTGCCCACCAATTCAAAACGACACATGGGATAGCAGCATGATATCGAGAGAGCGATTCAACTGGGGTATCCAGTGGCCCAGATTCATAAGATTTGCCTGGGATTTTATGGGTCAAAATTTACTTGCAAAACGCGTTGAATACTGCAAGACGCGACTTACTCAGAGATTCCGGGCAGAATTCCTGAGCGGTAACTGCTTTAGGAAAATCTTAGTTAAGATTATGACATTCCCCCCAAATTTTGGAGAACTTCCCGTCGTCCTGTTGTATTTCTTGTATTTTCACTTCTTGCGTGAAAAGTTCACGTCGAGTGGAGCACATATGTATCATTCAGTCTGAGATTGGAATTTTGATAAACTCAGTCATCATCTCAGACGAATACATTACCGATTATGAATGGTGCAGCGTTATATATCTACATTGAGATATTGTGGAATCCATAAGTTCCCGTGGATCTCTTATTGCAGTAGTCAAGTGTTGCAACACGGGGGGGTTACTGAGGATGGAATCTCGTACGGCGCTGCCAAATAGGTCAATATGGACCATCTTGCCTGAAGATACCTTCCGGCAGCATTTAGTTCAACTCGAGGAAAGAACCAACGCGATACCTATGGATCCACAGGTCTTTGATATCAAAGACTGGCTTGCTAGTTCCTCAAGTCGGCCGACGGGTACTTATATTCTACCACTAGAGACAGAGCAGCAAGTTACCGACGACTTTGCTTTTTTGGCTGCGGTTGTGGAAGGAGCTCAGAGTGTGGCAGCTGTTTGTCTTGAGGAGCACATTCAGCTACCAGGACTTACTTTGCGATTCGCAGCGTTGGACATCTCGCTCAGCGACGATATCAAAACCGCACTTCAAGTTGCGTCTCAAATCTTGGTCGAAGCCGCTCGTGGTTCTAGTGAAACTGCTTCTGAACACATTGAGCGCCTGTTTCAGCATGTCATCAAACTCCATTTCAATCGTTTACTCGCTCGACTACGGTCCTCCAAGTGGGAAAAGCCAAAGTACCTGTCCAAAAGCCACAAAAAACCTTTATGGCAAGATTTCGCGAACTTGTTGCACCGTATTCAATTTCTCTACACTAAGAAAGAGAAACCTGAGAGGCAGCTTGTGGAAAGTCACTTACGCAAGCTCTCGCTGGTTTACGAAAACTTTGAAACCTCTCAAGGCGAATTTTCTTCTTTGATGCAACTCGTCGACAACAGCTTCATATTTTGCTCAGAAAGAAAGATTCAAGATTTCCTTTGGCGCCTTCAAACCAGCTCAAAGCCAACACCTCAGGTTGCGGCTGCAATCAAGTCAATACGACAAATCCAAAAGATTGCTGCCTATCGCCGAGTATGTATTTCCCTGGTTCAGGCTGCCCAACACCACTCGGCCTTGTTCCAGAGTATCAACATCGCATACCTTACTCCGTATAGAGCGGTCCCCACATCCATTGCCTACGAAGTGTGGGCGAAGACTTGCCACGTCCACGCTGAGGTCCAGCTAGCAGTGTACTATGATCTTTATCAAAAGTATCGGCCGCGGTGTATTGGCACTTCCAAATGGCTTTGTTACCTTTGCTATCAATTTCTCCGAGCGCACGCAGGATTCTTTCCCTGCCGGACTCATGGTCGTTTATATGATCAATGGACAATCCCAGATGTTGCAGAATTTGATGAGGATCTTTCCTCGAGATATCGCTGCATTGTTCAGGCTATTGATGATATTATTGTGCAGCAGATTGACTGCGAGCCAGAACTTTGGAGAGTAGAACCGATGACGAGCTGCGTGTCAGGGCAATTCGAACCTGTAGAGATCTGAGGAACTTAATAGACACGTTGCTGATGTATCACGTGCAACAAAGCTTTCCATTAGATTGTCGATACAATGAGCAGGCAATATTGCAGCACTGTCTTTCGATCATCAGGGAACCCAAGAATTCTGGGCTGGGAAAATGTATGCGGCTGGCAAGCACAGCCATATGACCTCAGATGTGACTACTTCTATATTCTCAATGCGGAAGAAGAGATGAAGCCTAAGGCATGAGCATAGAGATAGTCGACGGGACGGTTTAAGAGGCAGATATGCATGGCACATAGGCAGATGGAAACGAATACTGCGCATAGTTTCCTCACGCATACCGCTCCAGCATGCCATAACTATCACCAGGACGTACACGTGTCAAACAAACTACAACATCACTGACTATAAAGTCATAAATGTGCAAAAATGATGCAGACATTGGCTATTTCCGCTTCCCACGCTCTTAGGAAATAATCGGTTGAACACGGGCAAGCTCAAATAATAAGATTATGCTGATCACCCTCGACCAAGCCTCTATTTCTAGATTAAGCAATCTTGAAGACCGAAGGGAATTGAATTGAAAATAGAAAGAACGTAGTATTAGAATTACTTTGAGGAATGCTATGTCATCCAACACACCTTCTGAACAAAAAGGTATAAATCATCATTTACTATGTGTATATCCGGTCCCATAAGCTATTCACTCTGTACACCCATCCCACCATTCCCACCATCATACTACAAAAAGAAAATACATATCCTCCCAAATTATTGCTTCTTATCTGACACCCACTGCCCATCGATACTCTCCCCAACACCACTCTTATACGATGGCGGCGCTGTCCTCCCGAAGCCCACCATATCAGGCGTCTCTCTCCCACCACTCATCACCGAAGCATCATCCGTATATCTCCCCTCAGCAGCCTCTTTCTCCTTCCAGTTCTGAGGACCGCCCGTGAGAGCAGAAGGCACATTCGGCGCAGCCGTCATAACACCACCATCTCCACCCCCGACAATCAGGTCACCACCGCCTCTAACTTTGCCCACTACCATACCCTTAGCCACGGATTTAACAATAGCTCTCCGTGACACCCCTGCCGCGTCTATATATACCAACCCAACATTCTTAAACCCACCACCAATACTCTTAGAGATCTCTCCCGCTTCCTCGCCATATTTATGCGTCACAACAGTCGTTGCAGCCGTCGACGTAGAAGCCAATAAAGTCCGGCCAGCCTGATCGATTCCATCTGCAATGGTAGAGAAAGCCATCATACTCTTATTCAAAAGACCCGGCTTATAATCCTCAAGTGGTTTCCCATCAGGACCAATGCCCTTCGAGCCCTTCTGACTTCGTTTTGCCAACGTAGCGCCAATATTCTGCGCATACTTTGTTACTTGCCCAACAGTCTTGGCGCTGAGTCCAGCAGCACCTTCAGTGAAGGTATGTACTTTGCGGATTCGGGCGTGGGTGGTTGGATTAAAGGTCATTGGTTTGGAGGCTGGTTTGGTCTTCTGAGTGAAGTTGTCGGCTTGCGTTTGGAGGGTTTTGGACACGTAGCTGGAAGTTGTGACGATGAGGCGGGATGCCATAGCGGCTTTGGAGACCAGGGTGGAGTTTTTGTAGGCGGGGTGCATGGACATTTCTAGGTATTTGGTTGAGGCGGGGGATACTCCGATGTTTAGGGATCCGTCTTCTGGGAGTGTGATCTCGACGGGATCTGGATGGTATTAGTGAAGGTCAGAGAAAAGTGGAGGGAGACATACCTTTTGACCCGGCTTGCATTTTACTATCCTCGACAACATGGAAACCTTCTCCGAGTTCACCAACCACGCTTCCGTTCTCCTCGTCAATGAGAACGATTTGCCCGCCTACATTAGAGCTGGCACTGCCTCCGACATATCCTTCTCCTGGAGCAAAACTTGATGGGTCATAAGGAGGAATCGTGTCTTTTTGACTCTTCGACCTACGAGGTCGTGCGCCCTTTGGAGGTGGGGCCCTCTCTAGAAACGCAGTACATTGTGCGAGTATAGTCTCGAAAGTATCGACATCTTCCTGACTACCCCTTCCCTTGCCAACCCCAGGGAACTCGAGCCGAGTAAATGAACCAGTTTCTGGACCGAGGTCCCATCGCGGTATGAGATAGCTGCTTGGGGGTTGGTGGTATATCTGTGTCGTAGCAGGAAGGGGCAGGTCGAGCTCAGGAGGGAGGTGGAGGTGGAGGTAGAAGTCTTCTTCTGGAGCCTCGGATTGAGGATCTGCGGATGATAGACCGGAGAATGGCGACGATGTTGGTACCATCAAGAGGGAGAGGGTCTGAGGGCCAGAAGGTGTGAGGCATTCTTCCTTGCCGTTTTCGATATGATAGGCATTGATGCCATTAATAGCATACAGAAGCTTGGGGTCCTGGCAGATGTCAGTGGGGATAGTAAATCAGTTTGGGGGCGATCCAATTTACATTGTGACCTGCCATTGTGCCTAACTTGCACTCGAGAAATCCTGTTGGTTATTGTTGGGAAGCAATCCTACCCCTCACACGATAAAATTTCAAAGTTGTAAAGAGATAACACACAGGAGGGTTTGTGGTATTGAACAAGGAACTAACTTGAGAGGGAAAGAAATGAGGGGACGAGAAAAAGTAACTGAGAATAGATCTTACAAGAATAGTAAGGGCAATCTGATGTGGGCGGTTATCCCACCTGCAGGACCTCTTACGCGCTTCAAACGAGATGCTTTTGCCAAGACGTCTAGGTATTTCAACCAATGACGTAGGATGCACCGTGAGCCACTGGCGCGAGCTAAATTATAAAAAAGTGTGGCTGTGCACAGCATCTCTCCTCCTATTCATTCAACCCCACCGGGTATAGGTACCTTAAGATGAGGCGACAGGCCACTTGTGGGGGCGGGATCGTGTTTTCAAGCTTGTTGATATTTCAGTGAGGTGAAGCAAATCTCAAGCGGCTGAATAAGGGAGTCTTTCAAATCCACTCCTTACAAGATAAGTGTAGGATAATAGTTACATCATTCCATTACCATTGCTCCATGACCAACCCTCTCTTGTTTCCAGCAAAAAGACATTTTAACATAATAATGCAGTGTATTTTACGCCCCAAAAAGCCTGACTATGCGCAATTTGACTCCAAATACGTCATCATGTGAATCATGATATCCATCAACATGTCGGCGTGTACTATCGCTGTTCCACCACAACGTTCGAATAACCAACCTGGGGATACTGACTGACAAACTCATAAAAGTTCACTTGCTGCTGAGGGAGATTGTCGTACTCTGCATAGCAATTTGTATCGTCTGGATAAATTTGCGAAAGGTTGTCAAGTCCACCGCTCATGCTGATCCTTTGTTCATATTGGCCAATATCAAACTGATTTGACCATCCTTGCAAAGGCGGCGCCATAGCTGCTGGTGTGTGCTGAGCGATGGGAGGATGATAACTTGCAGCGTGCTGAGGTTGGTAGGTTTGGCCTTGAGTGTAAGGCGAGTTAATGCTTGGGGTTGATTCCCCGTTGCTAGGACTGATCAAACTTGGTGGGTTTGAATTTTGATTGGGTGACTGATGGTAAATGTTGTTGGAGGGAAAGCCCGGGTATTTGACCCGGTCCTCCGCATCAGCAGTTGGACTAGTAGCGTTGATTGGCGCCCAGGCTGCTGCTCGAGGAGTTGGAGCTGCTTCGACACCTTGCATAGACTCTCCATTTACAGATCCTTGTCCGATATCATTGGTACTCGCCCGGGAACGAGCTTGGTCAACAGGGTCGGACCCATCAGAATGGGCTTTATCTTGGTCCTCGAGGGCACCGAACTCCTTCAATTCCTTCTCGAGCAACTTATAAGTTTCCAAGCCTCCACCAACGATCTTGTCGGGTTGATTGTTGAGGTATTTGTGCTTAATGTCAAAGTAGATGGCGTTCATCCTTTTCAAAGACTTTCCATAACCATTAATTGTTCTCAACCGTGAAGCCATCCCGTTGAGGATTTGCTTATACATGGTATCATAACTCTCGATCAAGATGCCTCTATTTTCGGTTCCTCCTTCACGAGTTAAATATCGACCAGTGTCCATATGCGGGAAATGAGCAGCGTAGACACAGACGAATGCTGCTTGCCAGACTGCAAATCCCATGAGGGGAGACTCTGGCAGTGCATTGTCGTCTTGCAACATTCTAACGATATCTAAGATGTTTTTACCAGCCTCGAAAATGTTCTCGGCGCTGTTGACCCAAAAGTCCTTGGGTTCCGTGTTTGGTGGGAATGTTGGCTCATCCAAAGGACCAACCGGACCTCCTTTGCAACGAAGAGCCACGAAAGGAATGTATTCCCGGTGGAGCATAATTAGACATAGAGAGTAGAGTGTGTGCATAGAAGCATACGTTGTCGCGTTGCGCTTCTCAATATGAGCGGAAAGGTTTTCATTGTTGAATATGAGGCTGTCGGGTAAGGTGGCATGAAAGGCCTCAAGCTCTTGACGAAGCTTGAAGAACCGAGCGGTGGGATCCCAAGGAGGGGATTTTTCAGTTCTGCGACCCCCAGCATAACTCCACTCCGAAAATCGGCCAAATATTTCAACCAGACGGATGTATCTGCTTAGGGGCGCGTCATCCTTTCCAGAACTGGGTATAGGGGTGGTTCTTTCTAGTAATTCAGAGTCTAAGAATCCTGTCTGACCGATGTGTGCAAATAAAAACTGGTCATCTGAGCAAGGAAGTTGAACCTGAAGTTTCTCGACAGAGATCATATTTGGTCTGTATTTTCCAGCAGAGAGCATGCGATCCATGATGAAGCAACTCCATAAGGTTCGTCTCCGCACTTCTCTCTCAGTTATCTCTTCTTTGGATGTTGATGGAGGTTTTGCACGCTCTCTTCGAGAGCTCGGGCGCTTGAATGAACGACTCTCCGGATCATCCTCATACGCAAGACCCATTGACTGTGCCAGCCTCATGGCAATACCGACATAAACCCAAGCACTGAGGCCTCTCGTTTGACCCCACTCATACAACCCAAGCATCAGCAATGCCTGAACTCCATCGATTGATGGGCTGGTCAGAGTACCACCAGTTGGACCAAAAGCTGTCTTGAGAGCGGCGGCATAGTATTCACTAGCATCCAAGGGGTTTCCTGATTGAGAGTGGTGGTCGATTAGGTCGGGGTGGAACCGAGCAGTCAAGGTGAGTACACCAAGAAGTAAAATCTTCCCATCGTGAAGATCTGCTGCTGGAGTGGATGGATCCCGAGGGTAGGATGCCTGTCGCATGCGATTTCTGAAAGTAGGTGGGTGGAGGAAAGGCATCTCAGTTGAGAAATGAAGCTTGAAGATTTCGTAGACTTCATCCCACACCTTCTTAGTGAGAACAGGGGAGTCTAGAGCATCTTCAATCCGGGCACTATTGCGTCTCGCAGGGTCCTCAGTTTTCTTTATCCTCTTCTTGCTCTCGCCCTCCTCCTGTTTGATCCCAGTCACTTCCGAGCGCTTTGGAGTTGAGGTTGAGCCCGAAGGTGGGTATGTGCACTCTCTGCTGCTCTGAAGACAGGCCTTGCAAGTAGAATTTATGCCATTGTTCACACCTAACAAACTCGTTAGCTGATGATCACTCGAAGTATTGATTGGTCTTACACTTGACTTTGCTTCGCCGACATCTCGCGCAGGCAATAGAACTTCTGACCATCTTCTGTTGTGGCTTCTTCTCCTCCTGCCCCGCCATCACATCTGTGTGACCCCCGTCATCCGCTCGCGTGCCGAGACTCGGCGCCGTTGTAGCAATACTGACCCTATATTGGGTAGGAGACGTTGGATGAAGGTAGGGTTGTTGGTCTGGAGAGAATGCCTCGGTGTGTGTGCGCTTCGGCGTTGAGGATCGGGAGGCACCAGCTGTTGAATCTTCAGGTGGTGCGGAGGGCGAAAGAATCGCAGCGAGAGAATGCGGGGAGGGAATCGTGGCGGTTGGGGTCCTTTTGAGACCCGGAACAGTTTGGGAGCTTTGTTGTAGTAGAAATTGGCGTGGAGATACTGAGATATGATTTTACCACCAGAAGGCTTAAAAGTAGGTTCGCTGCAGCTCTTGGAAGTTGCGGGCGTTGTCAAGTTGTGTATGTCGATGGACGGGAAGACCTGATGTTTGTATCACTGCCGCATGCGCTGCGCCGTTCCGTTCCAATGACTTTAATTATATGGTTTCTTCTTCAACAGACAATTTTGAACAGCAATTGAGTGCGCAAAATGTGGGGTTATCGTCGCTATGTGAATGCAGAATAGATGATGTTTGTAGGTTTTTGTCAGAAGGGAAAAGGTGGGTGGGTGTGTGTGTGTGTGTGTGTGTGTGTGTAGGTGAGGAGGAAGTAGAGATTCACGGAAAGAACTCCAAGTACAGTCCAGTACCCGGATTTCTTGTGCACGGGATGCGATGCTGATGCTGGGTAAGGCTCTTTTTGCGGGAAGATGGGGGGCACAGGCCGTATCTAAGGTGCAGCTGAACGAATAAGAAGGAATAAAATGCACGAATTGGAGATCAAATCCGGGACCGAAATAGGAACGCCAATGTGCCTCCCCGCTGCTTTTCTTTGCCTCTTTTTTTATTTTATTTTGAGGCAAAAGCGTCAATTGGGGGTATTTTTGACGTACTGTACATAGCGATCCGTGTGTATTGTGTAGAAACCACCACAGTTCTCCCGCCGAGGCAAAGTGGACGGCTCTCTTGCTCGCTCACAATACACATCCCATCCTCCATCCTCCACTTTCTGCGGCACGACGACCTCCGGGCCTTGGCTTTGTGTAATGCTAGATATATGCTAGACGGTGGTTTCCTGATGGTCGGCGGAGATCTTCAACGTTCATGCATCGGCAGAAGCAGAGCACCTGAAAGATCCCCGAAGCTACTGGGCAATGGCTTTCACAGAAAATTCCAAAGTCTCCGTCCACCAGTCCACCACGGGCAAAGGGCCTGTAAAACAGATGAGAAGGTTATTCCCGCAGCATGGATGTTGTACCCGAAAACTGGCGCCGCTGATGGAACATCAACAAAAGCAACGCCTTCTGTCTCGGATATCCAGTTTTGGGAGGGTGAGGTAAGGTACTTCTCACGGTACTTCGGCCGCGGTGGAAAGACAGTGGTGCTCTGCTGTATTTTGTGGCTGAGGGGAAGTATCTTTTTTTTTTTTTTCACGTTACCCTAGGTAGTCAAGGTGCTGGAGGTCCGGCCCATAGCCCACCGGCCTGCACTTTATTTAGAAATTTTAAATAAAATAAAAAAAAGGCATGTTGAGGGATCGCATTTCCCAAAAGCCATGTTAGGTCACTACTGCAGAGCATCGATATCTACATCCACATCCACATCCACGGGCAGACAGTAGTTGTTCGTGATGCCGTATGTCTGCTCGAGGAAGCTTAAAACAGCGAGACGATGTATCGAGATCTACTCATTCCAAAAAAAAAAAAAAACGGGGGCCCGCCAAGGGGACACGGAAACAAA
>Ga0182030_10021664_pt1 | contig 12027 bp, 4 predicted proteins | sample 812S3MmetaG_FD_121299 | JGI IMG/M metagenome (GOLD analysis project Ga0182030, IMG submission 121299) | Permafrost microbial communities from Stordalen Mire, Sweden - 812S3M metaG (Illumina Assembly) | ecosystem: Environmental > Terrestrial > Soil > Wetlands > Permafrost | place: Sweden...
CTAAAAATCAGTCAAGTTACGCGAATGAGACCTGACATGACAGACTGCGGCGTTTGGCCGCAGATCTTAAAAAAGCGACTTGATTTGGCGTTTTGCTTCGCTGAATTCGTTTTACCGTTTACGAATCGGGTTTGAGAAGGAATGGTTAGTGGCGACAAGGGGCCCCGTTCTAATCTTGACCTTGGCGGGGTCTGGTTGGGGGGATGATTTAAACACCAATGAACCGGCGTGTCTCGAAAATGGATGAACATGTCTCATAAAGCTATAGCTGGTGATGCAATGCTGTGCAAGAATCTAGGGCGATGTGCGATCAGGTCAATGGAAAGAATTGATAAAAACAACTAGGAATTGATAAACCCCAAAAGTGATGAAATCATGAAAACAAAAAACTACCCGATGCTGGCAGCATTGTCAGTCCTGTCCGTGCTACCCCTGACTGCCTTTGCAGGTCAGGGGCCTGGTGGCCCACCCAGCGTTCCAGAGCCAAGCACCATTCTTGCTGGCGTTGCGATGCTGATCCCGCTCGGCGCCGCTGCTGTGCATGCATTGCGGAAGCCCCGTAAATAACCTGATTACCGCTGGGCTGTGCCTTGTTGAGCACGTGATTAGAAATGCCCCGTCTCTTTTATAAAAGAGGCTGGATGGCAGTTAGGCTAGACGTGAAGTCCTTATGCATTTAATGAGGGCATGAAATTACGGTTGGAAAGACTGAAAAACAGGTTGCAGATCGTGGTTAAAATTCGAATTCTCAGCAGAAATTGGTTATGAGAAACTCCCTATTAAGAACAACGCTTGCAACATTTGTCGCCAGCGTACTATTTTTAATGGTTGCCACCATCGGCTCGGCCTTTGGACAGTGCTGCCTGACCTTTCCCACCAACAACGTTCTGAATGCCGACGTGACGGCATATCCTGATTACGACAATTACTATCCCGATAACGGATATATATATTCGAATGGCGTCTATGTTTTACACACAGCTCCGCCATCGTTTGCTGCAGTGGAAGTGACCGATGCCAATGAGCCAATCCCGGAAGGGGTTTACCCTGCATGGTGCGTTGATCAGGCCGACTATCTTGGTGCCGTGTACACTTCAGTCCCGGGAAACAGCTATTCGGGAACGTTGATTTCAACCTGTGACTTAGCGGAGCTTGCCAACCTGCCCACTAACCACATTAAACTTATTCCGGTCGGACCACCACCGACTGTTTCGCTAGCTACGTGGAATGAAGTCAATTATATCCTGAATCACAAAAGCAGTCCCACATACAACTATTACTTTTGGAACGTGCAAGTGGCGATCAATCGGTTGGTGGGCGGGCCGGCACCGAACGATCCAGAGAATCCATCCATTCAGACCGGGAATGGATATCAATATTTGCCGGTTGATACTAACCAGGTTAACGCCATACTCAACGATGCCAAATCCAACGCTGCTAGCTGGACCCTTCCGTGTGGCGGAGTAATTGGAGTAATTTATTATGTGCCGGGCGTTGAAAAGGGTTCGCCCGCAGGATACGAGCCAGATTATCAGATCATCATCCTCGAAGTTCCATGCTGCGGAGTGTCGTTTACTAATTGTCCGCCCGACATATATCTGGGTTGCAATCCGGCACCGAGCAGCATCCCAACTTGCCAAAGCACTGTAAACTCCACCAATGTGGGGGCTGCGTCTTGTTGCGGCCGGCCGGTCACCATTACCTGTTCAGAATCTGATTCAGTGGCTGGCTGTTCTCACTTGCGTTATTTGGTTTACGTGGCTTCGGATAACTATGGCAACACAGCCACCTGCATGCAAACTGTGTCATGGACGGTGGACACTAACGCCCCGGTGATCACTAGTGCTAGCATCAACACCAATTTGGGGTGCAATCCTATGACCCTTCCGGTAGTGACAAACATGGCGGCCTTGATAACTGCAACGGACAACTGCTCCTTGGAGGCGACAAATATCACGTATCAGGACGCCGTAACTTCCTGCGGGACAACGCGTACCTTTATCGTGGCGGTGATTGATGGGTGCGGTAATGAAGCGTTGCAGACGAACACTTTTACTTGGACGACAGACACCAATGCACCGGTTATCACCAGTGACGTGATCGATACCAATCTCGGCTGCAATCCTTCGACGCTGCCGGTGGCCACCAACCTTGCCGCTCTGATTACAGCGACGGACAATTGCACGCTGGCCGCGACGAACATAACGTCTCAGGATGTCGTGACGGCTTGCGGAACGACGCGGACCTTTATCGTCACGGTCGCTGACGAATGCGGAAACATTTCAAAACCGCAGACCAATACCTACACTTGGACTATAGACACTAATGCTCCGGTGATCACCAGCGGCGCGATTAATCTCAATTTGGGCTGCAATCCAGCTACCCTTCCCGTTGCAGCGAACCTGGCAGCAATGATCCGAGCGACAGACAATTGTACGCTGACGGCGACGAACATTTCGACTCAGGACTTGGTGACGACCTGCGGAACGACCCGCACCTTCATTGTAACGGTGGCCGACGAATGCGGTAATGTGTCAGTGCCTCAGACAAACACCTACACCTGGACAGTGGACACCATCCCTCCGGTGATCACCAGCGGCGTGATCAACACCAATCTGGGCTGCAATCCGACGACCGTGCCGGTGGCGGCAAACCTGGCGGCCTTGATCACGGCCACGGACAATTGCACGCTGGCGGCGACGAACATTTCGTCTCAGGACGTCGTGACGGCGTGCGGGACGACGCGGACCTTTATTGTGACGGTGGCTGACGAATGCGGCAACGTCTCTGCGCCGCAGACCAATTCCTATAGCTGGACGATTGACACCACCGCGCCAATCATTACCAGCGGCGTGATCAATACCAATCTGGGCTGCAATCCGGCCACTTTGCCGGTGGCGACGAACGTGGCGGCGTTGATCACGGCGACGGACAATTGCACGCTGGCGGCGACGAACATCTCGTCTCAGGATGTCGTGACGGGTTGCGGGACGACGCGGACCTTTATTGTGACGGTCGTTGACGAGTGCGGTAATGTCTCTGCCCCGCAGACCAATTCCTATAGCTGGACGGTGGACACCATCGCGCCGGTGATCACCAGCAGCGCCATCAACCAGAACTTGGGCTGCAATCCAGCGACGCTGCCGGCGGTCGCTAATCTGGCAGCGCTGATCAGGGCGACGGACAATTGCACCTTGGCGGCGACGAACATTTCGACTCAGACCAGCGTGTCGGCCTGCGGGACAACGAGGACCTTTATCGTGACGGTCGCTGATGAGTGCGGCAACATCTCTGCGCCGCAGACCAACACCTATAGCTGGACGATTGACACCACCGCTCCGGTGATCACCAGCGGCGTCATCAACACCAACCTGGGCTGCAATCCGGCCACGGTCCCGGTAGCCACAAACCTGGCGGCCTTGATCACGGCGACGGACAATTGCACCTTGGCGGCGACGAACATCTCGGCTCAGGATGTTGTGACGGGCTGCGGGACGACGCGGACCTTTATCGTCACGGTTGCCGACGAGTGCGGCAATATTTCTAAGCCGCAGACCAATACCTATAGCTGGACGATTGACACCAACGCGCCGGTGATCAACAGCGGTGCCATCAACACCAACCTGGGCTGCAATCCGGCGGCGCTGCCGGTGGCGGCAAATATGGCGGCCTTGATTCGGGCGACGGACAATTGCACGTTGGCGGCGACAAACATCTCGACGAAGGACTTTGTGACGGCCTGCGGGACGACGCGGACCTTTATCGTCACGGTCGCTGACGAGTGCGGAAATGTGTCGAAGCCCCAGACCAACACCTTCGTCTGGACCATTGATACCAATGCGCCGGTCATAGTCTCGGTGCCCGCGAGCACCAATCTGGGATGCAATCCCTCGATCTTGCCGACGGACGCCAGTATCCAAACGCAAGTAGTGGCCAGCGACACTTGCACGGTACAGAGTACCAACGTATCGCATGTGGACACGACCAACGGCTGCGTTGTATCGCGGAAATTCACCATAACCGCGATCGATGAATGCGGCAATATCTCCAGCAATAAGACCGTGGTTTACACTTGGACGGCCGACACCACGCCGCCGATGGTCACCTGCCCGCCGGATATAACGATCAGCAACGTCAGTGTACCGTATTGCACTTTTGCGCCTGGCGACTATGGCAGTGGGTGTAACGGTTCGAATGCCGCCAGCATCCTGACGAATTGCTTCAAGAGAGTATATACCAATGGGTATGTCAAATGCGGCATCACCAATACACCGGGATATTGCCTGACGTTTACCACGTGCAGCAATGTTCAGAAATTCATAAATTGTGGAGGGACGCCCGCCTGCTTGACCGCAAGCCATAGCAACCCCACAACCTGCGAAGCTGGGAATTTTGCGGGACAGGCATTGTGCCTGAAGCTCAACGTAGACTTCGGCGACTGTGGATCCATTAGCGGTTACAGTTCGCGATGTGGTGATTTGATTCTGAATGATCCGACTTGTCCCCTGGATGGGCAAAGCGTCCGTCAAATCCTCAATGTGTGTCACACGGCCTTGGGTGGGGGAAGTATTCCGTTCCCAGGGTGCACGATCAGCAATCTGAATGTGTTGTGCAGCAACTTGAACTGGTCGTTCGACTGTGGCAATCGCAGTAGCTGGTGCCAGGGCCATTTGATCCCACCGGCAATCACCAACGTCTCCCCGACGGTTACGGGTTATGCCACAGTGGTTGACAAGTGCACCTCCACTCCCTTCCTAAGCTACACGGATGTGATCACCGCTGGTGTTTGCGGCGGCAATTACGTGATCGCCCGGACTTGGACGGCAATTGACGAGTGCGGCAACAGCAACTACTGCACGCAAAACATCTACGTTGGCAGTTCAGAGGCCAGCGTTTGCGGTACAGTGTTCCTCGATTGCAACGGTGATGGCTTCTTGACCCCTGGAATTGATGCGGGCATAGCCAACATTCCCGTGACTCTGAAGAATAGCCAGGGCAGTATCGTTGCCACGAATTTGAGCGGCCAAGACGGTGCCTATTGCTTCTATGAGCTTGCGCCGGGCACCTATACGATCAGCATCAACGAGCCGACCAATTGTATTCAAACCGCCGGCACGCACACAAATCACTGGATCAATGGTAGTGGACAGCAATGTTGGAATGAGAACGATGGCTACCAACATTGCAAAGGCAGCGACGGGGTCGATCGTTGGACGGCCAATGACAGCTATCAGCACTGGAAGAACACGAGCGGGCAGGATTGTTGGACGGATAAATATGGCGTTTCGCACTCCCAAGCCTGCACCTACGTCAGTTGCGACGTCCCGAAGAACAATGCCGAGACATTTACGTTGACCCCCTGCGAATCCTTGACCTGCGTCAATTTCGCCTACCAGGGAGTTTCGCCGAAGCCGACGGTGTGCGTAACCGGACCGAGTTCCGGGTACTGCGGACAGTCAGTTACATATACCTGCTGCATTACCAACTTAGGCACCGCCTGTTTCACGTCGTGTCAAGTGACCGCCTGTGGTAAAACCATTACTTGTCCTCCGTTAAGCCCAGGACAGGGTTGCTCAATTCCAGTGAACTACCAGTACCAGTGGTCGGATTGCGGTGGATTTAGCTGTCAGGCAACGGCTTCGTGCTCGTATCCGAGCTCAAACAATCCGTGCACAGCGCAGGCCTCCTGCAACACCTGGGTGAATTGGTGACGTAGAAAAGGCAGTTGTCTTCTCAAAGAAGCGGCCGGCATTTAAAGCCGGCCACTTCGCTTTTTGGCCTTTATTTTGGAACCGTTGAGTGCAGGACAAGTCAGTGAATTTTGGGTTAATGCGTTCCAAGGAAGTCGAAATTGCCCGGGCCGCCTTGCTGATCTTCTATCGACTTCGGGGCCGAACTCGGTTAGAACATTGGCAGAAATTCAGCCATGCATGAGAAATCAGTTCGGCCGATTGATAGCCCGCTCTGGCGAGCTTAAAAATGATGAAGCCTAGCAATTCAGTCTTGGTGGTGGATGACGATGACTCGCTGCGGCACATGTTCGCTGCCTGTCTGCGCAAAGCCGGCTACGAAGTACTCGAGGCAGCCTCCGGTCGGGAGGGCTTAAGGCTGACGCGTAATCACCTGCCTCATCTGCTCTTGCTCGACGTCCGGTTGCCCGACATCACGGGAGTGGAGGTCTGTCGGCAGATCAAAAGTGACCCTGCTTTTCGAGACGTTTTCGTGGCGCTTTGCTCGGGGGAGGCTATCAGCGATGAACATAAAGTGGACGGTTTGCAGACCGGAGCCGATGAATATCTGGTAAAGCCTTTCGGCATCAGCGAATTGCTGGCGCGCGTGCAGACTTTGATGCGATTGCGCAACACGACCGCGGCGCTACGCACCAGTGAGGAGCATCACCGCCGGCTGGTCGATATCCTGCCCGACGCAGTCTGTTTCATCGATCCCGATGGCGGCTTGCACGCCGTCAACTCACAGGCCGTGACTATGCTGGGGTACAGCGATGCAAACGAATTGTTGCAAAAGAGCATTTTTGATCTGGCGCCGGAAACCGAACACGAGCGGATTCGCAACGATCTGCTTCGGGCCTTCAAGACGGGGGCGATAAGAAATGTCGAATATACCCTGCTCCGGAAGAACGATTGCGAATTTCGAGTGGAAGTCAGCGCCACTGCCTGGCAGGGAACCGGTTTTCGTCCCGACGGCGTAATCAGCATTGTGCGCGATATCACTGAGCGCAAGCAGGCTCAGGAGGCACTGCAATCGAGCGAGGAACGCTTTCGCCAAATGGCCAACCACATCCAGCAGGTCTTCTGGATGACCAATGTGGACAAAACCCAGATGATTTACGTCAGCCCCGCCTACGAAAAGATCTGGGGGAGGCCGTGTGCCGAACTGTACGAATCGCCCCAAAGCTGGATCGAATCAATCCACCCGGATGATCGCAAACAAATTGCCGAGCGAGCCGTTGCTTGCCAGGTCTTGGGCGAGTACAACGAAGTTTATCGGATTGTCCGCCCGGATGGGGCGATCCGCTGGATTCAAGACCGTGCGTTTCCGATTCGGGACGCAAATGCTGCCGTGTATAGGATCGTGGGCATTGCCGATGACATCACGAATCGGAAAGAGGCTTGGGATGCGTTGGGCGAGGGAGAAGCGCGAAAGCGGGCGATTATGGAGGCTGCTTTGGATGCCATCATCACCATCGATCATGAGGGCCAGATGATCGAACTCAACCCTGCTGCCGGCCGGCTGCTCGCGCACAATCGGTCCAAGCTTTTAGGCCAGAATTTCCTGGATGTCATTCCGCCCTCACTGCGACCGTGGTTTCGGCACGGTTTGGCCAAAAATTTTGCAGGAGATCGGGGGCCGAGCCTGGGCAGTCGCATTGAAGTGCCGGTTCTACGCGCTGATGGCAGCCGTTTCTTCGCGGAATTTACCATCACGCGTATTCGCTTGCCCGGCAAGCCAATGTTCACCATTTACATCCGTGACATCACGCCGCTCAAGCGCACGGAAGCCGAGCTGCGTTCGCTGTCGCAGCGTATCACGAGCGCACAGGAAGCCGAACGCTCGCGTATTGCCCAGGAATTACATGACGGGGTGAATCAGTTGGTTGCCTCGGTGAAAATGCGTCTGCACAAGGTGCAAGCCAATCTGCCCGAGCTGAAGCCCTCGGCGAGGGAGATATTGGCGCGGTGTGACCGGCTGCTGGTCAAGGTGTTGGAGGAGAATCGCCGCATTGCCCACAACCTGCGTCCTCCGGACCTGGATCAGTTGGGGCTGGCTGCGGCCTGCACGGGCTTTTCCAGTGAAGTGCAATCCCGGACAAATCTTCAGTTTCAATGCAAGATTAGTCCGCAAGTCAACAAACTACCGCCGGAAATTGGGCTGCACCTCTTCCGCATGGTGCAGGAGGCCATCAACAACATTGAGAAGCACGCCGGAGCCAAATCGGTCAAGCTTCAGATTCGCGTCCAGCGCGACGACGTGATCCTGAAAATACAGGACGACGGCCGGGGATTCAACCCGCGGGAACTGCCGGCGGGACGAAAAGGACGGCGCGGGTTGGGACTTACTCATCTCCGGGAACGGGCGCTATCCCTGGGCGGAACATTCACGCTGACGTCGCAGGAGGGGGAGGGGACAACGATCCTGGCGCGCGTTCCGCTCAAACGGCACGTAACGGCCTTGACGGCACAAATTGAAATCCCCGAACCGGATACGGCGAAGTTAGAGACCTTCGGCGCACGGGTGGAGCCCGCCGCCTGACTGAGCTTTCCGGCTCCGTTCCACCCAGCAAACCGCGTAGCGGATGAGGGCGTTGGCGTTGTCCAACTTAAGCTTTCGGCGCATGCTCTTGCAGTGGGCGGTGGCTTCCGAGGAAGAAAGTCCGCTTTGCTGTGAGATTTCCCGGATGGTTTTGCCTAGGCCCAGCATTTCCAACACCTCCAGCTCAGAGTCTGTCAGCAAATCAAGTTCACCGGCTTCGGATTTGGCGGGATGTTTGGCCGCGCTGTTGGCCAGCACGTCTTCGCTGACATACATTCGGCCGGAGAGCACATCGCGGATGGCTTGAACGATCTCTTCCGGATCCTCCTGCTTCATCACGTAGCCATGGCCGCCGGCGCGCAGAACCTGTTGCGCATAGACACTTTCGTCAAACATGGAGACGACCAGCAGCTTGGTGGTGAGCTTTCGGCCATGGATGTCCCGGATAAGATCCAATCCGCTTTTCCCCGGGAGGCCGAGGTCCACCACCACCAAGTCCGGCTTGAGTTTGATAATGCCTTTCAGACCTTGAACGGCGTCGCCCGCCTCACCGCAGACCTTGAGATCGGGCTCGGAACTTACCAAACTGGCCAAGCCGTCCCGAAAGACTGGATGATCATCCACCAGGAAGATCCGCCTGGTGGTGGGGGCTTTCTTAATGTCTTTTTTAGGAGTTTTCGGCATGTTCGTTCTTGCTCGAAATATTAGCCGTTCACCTTTTTGGCACAAGGCCAAATACGTGAGATTTCCAATTCCCCATCGGGCCCCCGGATTATCAATGTCACTTGTCTCGCCGGCCGTTTACCAGCTCGAGCTGGAGGGCCTTCGCGTCGTAAATTCCATCCAGCGCTTTGAGGATCGCCGCTGAATCAACCGCGATCGCCCGACCCTGTCGGTCGCTAAAAGCATAGTCCCAGGGGAGGCTTTGCAAGTTGCCGTCAAAGATAATGCCGACAAATTCGCCGTTGCGGTTCACAACGGGGCTGCCGGAATTCCCGCCTATGATGTCGCACGTGCTGACGAAGTTGAACGGCGTATTGTCCTCACGCATGGATGGATGGTTGCTCCACGCCGGCACCAGGTTAAATGGCGGTTGGTTCTGCATTGTCACCGCCTTCGAGTATAGTCCACCTATCGTTGTGAAAGGTGGCACTGCTTGGGCATCTTCTTCGTACCCCTTGATCACCCCAAAGGAGAGTCGCAGGCTGCCGGTGGCATCCGGGTAACTGTCGGTACCAAGCAGTGCGTTGCGGGCGTGGGCAATCGCCGCGTAGGCCTGCTGCTTGATTTCGCTTTGTGCTTCTGTGATTTTTCGCAAGGCGCGAGCGTCCGCATCCACCAGGCGCGCAAGGTCGATCATGGGATCTTTTGCCGACAAGACGGCAGTGGCACCTCCCTCATAAAGCGCCTTGCGGAAAGCAATTTCGCGCACGCGGGTGCCGTTGATCAATTCCACCGCGCGGTCGTGAGGGGATTTTCCGGCCAGCACTTTTTGCACCAGAGGATCTTCGCCGCCTAGTTGCGTGGCCAGGAACGTCAGGGAATCGGCGAGTTGGAGAATTTCCAAGTCAGGATAAATCGGCTTGGCTGAGAATAGCGCCAGTTCCTGCGAAGCCCGATTGGAATCCGAAAACTCACGCAGGCGCTCGCCGTTGGGTTTGGGGCGCTCGTCTCCGGCGCGAAGAAGCGTGCGCGCAAGGCGGAAGCTTTCGCAACTGAATCCCTGGCCGGCCTCGAGCAAGGCTGATCGAACGGCTTGAGCAGCCAAAATTTTGGTGGCCCCGGCAATATTATCATAAGCCGCCAGCGCGGGGGAAAACTCGGGCTTGCCGGCCAGCCGGGCCTTGAAATCGGCTTCGGCCCTCGCCTTTGCTCCCATGAGATCCGGATCGAGCAATCCGGCCAAGCGTCCATCGATGGCCTTCCGGCTATTTTGCGTGCCTAATAGTAATTGGTGTGCGCGCCGGGCGTTTTCCAGACTGCGCGCGCTCCAGGCTGTGAACAATACCTCGCGGCGTTTGAGCGTGTTCAAGGAAAACGGCTGTCCTTGATCGCGGAGATGATCCAATTCTGCCATGGTCAACAGGCGGCTGGTCGCGCCAGGATGGCCTGAAACGAAGACCAGTGCGCCCTCGCCCGCACCTTCCGGGGAAAATTTTAGATAATCCTTCAGCTTCACCGGCTGGCCAGCCTCGTAAACGCGAAAAAAGCAAATGTCCAAATCATAGCGCGGGAATTCGAAGTTATCCGGGTCTCCGCCGTAGAAAGCGGCCTGCTGCTCTGGCGCAAAGACCAACCGCACGTCGGTGTACCGTTTATAGCGGTAGAGGTGGTACGCTCCGCCTTGCCACAGGGTGACCACCGTCGAATGCAGGCCGGTTTGGTCGAGAGATTCCTTCTCGATCTCGGCGGTGATCTTTCGTCGCGCCGAGGATTGCGCCTCGGGACTGGCCTCCCGGGCCACGGCCGCATTGACTCTCGCCGTGACATCTTCGATGGACTGCAAGACGTTCAATTCAAGATCGAGGCATTTGATCTCCTCCGCCGCCGTGCGCGCGTAAAAACCATCGCGAAGATAGTTCTTTTCCTTCGTGCTCAGCTTTTGCAACGAGTCAGCCCCGACATGATCGTTCGAGATCAATAAACCGTCTTCGCTGACGAAGCTGCCTGACGCGCCGCCGACACGCACGGAGGATTTTTGCAGGTGGTCAAGCCATGCGCTGGTCATCTCGAATTGATAACGGGCGCGCAGCAATTCGCGCGGCGGTTGGTTGAACAGCCACATTCCCTCATCAGCCCGGACGGCCAAGACCTGGACCAGGAACCAAGCGGTGAATAAACAAAACCTCATATTGGAGCAAATTAAAGCGAGGGCGGGGCGCAGGCAATTCTAAATTAATTTATTTGGATTGGTGTTGTTGAATTGGGCCACATCATATATCTTAATATGGCTATAGCATGCACAGCTCAGGTGAGAGCTGCCTCGAGCAAAAGGAGCACAAACATGAATGTCAATGACGCAATTCGATTTACGAAAATTCCTCTTAGCCATGGAACTGGTGCCCTCCCGGCGGTGGGGTTTGGCACGCTGATTCCTGATCCGCTCTTGACTAAACAAGCTGTTAAGACCGCCTTGGAAGTGGGATTCCGGCACTTCGATTGTGCGGAACGTTACCGCAATGAAGCGGCGATTGGAGAGGCGATGCAGGAAGCGTTTAAAGCGGGCGCGATTCAGCGCGAGGACGTTTTTATTACCACAAAGCTATGGAACACCAATCATCGTCCTGAGCGAGTCCGACCCGCCTTTGAGGGGAGTTGCCGCCGATTGCAGATCAACTATGTGGATTGCTATGTCATCCATACGCCTTTTGCCTTTCTACCCGGCGAAGAGCAGGACCCCAGGAGCAATAGGGGACAGCCAATCTATGATGCCGGGGTGACCTTAACCGAGACGTGGCGGGCGCTCGAGGAACTCGTGGATGGAGGTCTGTGCAAGTCGATCGGCTTGTCAGACGTGACTTTGGAGCGGCTGCAGGAGATCGTTGCAGTCGCGCGAATCAAGCCAGCCGTCGTGCAAGTCGAATCCCATCCGTATCTGCCCGAATGGGACCTCCTCGACTTTTGTAAACAGCACGGGATAGTTTTGCAAGCGTTTGCACCGTTGGGACATGGCATGGAACCTAAGATAGTGGATCACTCGGTAATCACAAGCATCGCAGAATGTGTCCACAAGACGCCGGCGCAGGTCGCGCTGGC
>Ga0182030_10021667_pt1 | contig 12025 bp, 6 predicted proteins | sample 812S3MmetaG_FD_121299 | JGI IMG/M metagenome (GOLD analysis project Ga0182030, IMG submission 121299) | Permafrost microbial communities from Stordalen Mire, Sweden - 812S3M metaG (Illumina Assembly) | ecosystem: Environmental > Terrestrial > Soil > Wetlands > Permafrost | place: Sweden...
TCGTCCATATCTTTATTTTTTCCACTATACCCTGTTCCGGTATAACCCTTATTCCCAATGGAGAAACAAACAGCTTTGGCGCGTGCACTACCCGGGAATTCAGCCTTTGGCACCCAACTATCTGTTAAAGGATCATATTCCCAAAAGTCATTATAAAATCTCCATATCTTATCAAGCATATCGAAATAACTGCCCAATCCGACATATCCTTTATTACCAATACTGAAACTGATGACAGACTCACGCTCTTTACCGGGGAAATCTGCTTTTTTTGTCCATGCATTTACTTCAGGATTATATTCCCACAAATCTGTGAAAGTGGAGTTCTCAAGGTAATTGAATCCCAATCCTATATAACCTTTATTTCCAATTGAAAAACCTATGGCTCCGTCTCTTTCTTTACCGGCAAAATCTGCCTTTTGAGTCCATGTGTTTTCAACAGGATCAAATTCCCAGAAATCTTTATATGGCTCATTGGCTTCGTTGCAACCGGTTCCGATGTACCCTTTTAAATTTATTGAAAAACAGGCGGAAAGATTTCTTTCGCTTCCATGAAAGTTACTCATGGAAACCCAATTTTCAGCCTTTTCAGTTGTACATTTCTGTTCGTTTCCATATGACGTACCGGCTGCATTTGTTGCATATGCCCTGATATAATATGTTGTGTATGGTTTTAATCTTTTAATTGTGTTTTTAAAAAAAGAATTTTCTGAAGAATCAGCAACAATATATTCCGATTTCAGATTGGGTTCTTGTTTTTTACTGCAACATAACCCTTTTGCTATGATTGTGTTTCCTCCATCAAAAATAATTGAACCTCCGCTATTAACTGATGTGCCTGTTATCATGGATAATTCATCTGTTGAAACCTTTGGTAAGGTATATGAAGTAACAATAATTATTTCATCACTGAATGCGGTTCCTTTCAGATTTGTAGCGTAGGCTTTGATATAATATTTTGTAACGGGAGTCAGGTTTGATATTTTTGTGTTGAACAAGGGGCCTGAAGTAATAATTTTTTTATCCGATAATGTTGGATTGGAAGATATGCTGTATACAATTCCGCTTTCAGTTACGGGTGCGCCTCCGTCGTCAATGATTCTGACAAGAACAGAAGCTTCAAATGCAGTCGTATTATCTGTTGTTTTTACTTGTAATGAAGGAAGATTACAGGATGTGGTAAAGTTTAAATCTTTCCCAAAGACACAGCCTTTCTTGCTCTTCGCGAAAGCCTTCACATAATACAATGTGTTTGGTTTCAGGCCTGTGATTATACATAAGAATACCTTATCACCCGACGAAAGAAATTTATTATTGGTGGAAAATGAAGGATCAGGTGATGTGCCGATAATCATTCCCTTTTCATCAATTTCATTTCTACAATCTTCTTCAATACTCCCTGATACTTCGGCAGAGGTGGTGGAAATGGCAATTACATTCGTAGTTGAAACCAATGGTAAACAGTAATCTATTGCTTTTGATTCTTTTTTTATCATTAGGGTATCTGATTTTATGTTTTCCCGCTTTGCTGTTGTATCTGTCTTCTCTGTTTGTTTGTTATACGGAACATGCAAATTGTCCTGAAGGATTTCTTTATTTTTAACTATTCTGTTTTTTTTACTGATGCTATCTGTTTTTTCAACAATTGGTTTTACTGTGTTTAGCGTGCTGAAACTGATTTGCTCTCCATAAGATGTGTCTGAACTGGTAATTTCATAGGTGCGAACATAATATCTGCTATTTTCATTTAATCCACTGATAACGATTGAGAAAGGACCGTTTCCAATTTTATATATAACCTGATTTTTATAATCTTTCAGGGTAGGAACCGGATGAGAAGCCCAGCATAAACCAAAAGCAATCATATCTTCGTTATCATTAATCTCACCCGTTATCTTAACTGAATGGGAAGATATATTTTTGGTGGTTCCGGTTGTAATTCTGCGATTTGAAATATGAGTACAATTTGCTACAATAAAAATGATAACAGATATAAGCAGAAATTTATGAGTAATTGATTTTCCGGCCATATATTCCATCAGATTTTTAGTACTTATCATCAGGTAAAATTAAGTAAATTAAACATTTAAATAAAAATATGTTTATTAAGTTATGAACTGATATATAAACAAAATATAGTTATTTTTTTGCAATTTTAATCTTATATGCAGTTTCAACTTTCCCTTTTGATATGGCATCAATTCGGGCTTTGATAAGCGCTCTTTTTACCGGCGATAAATGATCAATGAGTAGTTTCCCATCAATATGATCATATTCATGTTGAATCACCCTTGCTTTAATACCTTCATATGTTTCGACATGGAACTCAAAGTTCTCATCATAATATTCAATTTTCACGATAGATTTACGGGAGATGTCTTCATGTATACCGGGCAGACTCAGGCAGCCTTCATTAAATAATGTTTCAGCACCGGTGCGTTCAGTGATTTTTGCATTAATAAAAGCTTTGTGAAAACCAGCTGCACTCGGATCTTCCTTTTCATAATTGGTTGCGTCAATAGTAAATAATCGTATTGACTTTCCGATTTGTGGAGCCGCCAATCCAACACCATCAGAGAACTGCATGGTTTCAAACATATTAGCGATCAGTTCACGAAGACCTGGATAATCTTTTTCAATATTGATTGCCACTTTTCTTAAAACTGGATTGCCATATACATATATGGGTAATATCATGATGACAAGTGATTTTAATTTTTTTGTTTCATGTATGACTGCAAAATAATTGTTGCACTGATACTATCCACCAATGCTTTCTCCTGTCTCGCTTTTTTTCCTAACCCTGCATCAATCATCGTTTGGAAAGCCATCTGTGATGTAAAACGCTCATCAGCCAGATCAATTTTTCTATTGGGATATTTTTTTTTAAAAGAGCGAATAAAAGGTTCAATATATTTAACGGCATCTGAAGGTTTATTGTTCATCTGAAGTGGATAACCTATGACAACACAGTCCACGGTTTCAAGTTGAAAGTAATGATCCAGAAAATTCCATATTTCTGATGTAGGAATTGTCTTCAGGTTGTTGGCAATTATTTGTAAAGTATCTGTAACAGCGATTCCAACACGCTTCTGTCCGTAATCCAATGCCATTATTCTTCCCAAGATATTGATTTTACAATATTAATACTGTAAAGATAAAAATATTATTGATATATAAAATATAAGGAAGCGTAGATAAAGCAAAAAGAGCAGCGTTTAGCTGCTCTTTTTTGAATATTTATTTTATATTGTCAACCTGAGGTTTTGCATAGTTAAGGGCAGATAAACGCTTGTAACCGTTGAACCTCCATTTTGCATTTTCTTCAGCAGCTTTGAATAATTCCATTGCATCTTTAGGAAAAGCTTGTTTTAAAGAGGAATAACGTACTTCACTGTTCAGGAAATTTTGGAATTCTGACCAGTTGGGTTCTTTGGAATCAAGAATGAATGGATTTAACCCCTGTGTTTCAAGTTGTGGATTGTAGCGATACAAGTGCCAGTATCCGCAATCAACAGCGAGACTTGCCTGATCCTGTGATTTACCCATATTGCGGAATCCGTGATTGATACAAGGTGCGTATGCAATCACGATAGACGGACCATGATATGCTTCAGCTTCCCTTAATGTTTTTAGGTACTGAGCCTGACTTGCACCCATTGATACCTGAGCAACATAAACATATCCATAACTCATAGCCATCATACCGAGGTCTTTCTTACGAATTCTCTTACCTGATGCAGCAAATTTTGCTACGGCTCCTATTGGTGTTGACTTGGACGCCTGACCGCCGGTGTTGGAATATACTTCTGTGTCAAGTACTAATATATTGACATCTTCACCGCTTGCCAGCACATGGTCAAGACCACCATATCCAATATCATAAGCCCAACCATCACCGCCGAAAATCCAGATAGATTTCTTAACAAGATATTGCTTTAATGCCAGAATTTCTTTGGCTACAGGGTTGCTTTCATTTTTCAAAACAGAAACAACTTTATCGGAAGCAGCCTGAGATTTATGTCCGTCTTCTTTGGTTGCTAACCATTCTTCAAATGCCAGTTTAGTTTCCGGCTTTACACGATCCATAGAAGTATTTATCAGGTCCGCTACCTTTTTTCTAAGCTGGTTTGTGCCTGTAGCAATACCAAAACCATATTCTGCATTATCTTCAAATAATGAGTTTGACCATGCAGGCCCTTTTCCTTCTTTGTTCTTTGTATAAGGTGTAGATGGAGCAGAACCGCCATAAATTGATGAACATCCCGTCGCATTTGCTACAATCATTCTATCGCCAAATAATTGAGTGATTAGTTTGATATAAGGCGTCTCACCGCAACCTGCGCATGCTCCGGAAAACTCAAACAAGGGTTGCGCGAACTGAGTATTCTTGATGGCAGCGTCTTTAGGCAGCAGATAATCTTTGTATGATACATTTTTTGAAAAATAATTCCATCTTTCTATTTCATCATGCTGTGATTCGAGAGGTTTCATCACAAGCGCTTTCTGTTTGGCGGGACAAACATCGGAGCAGTTACCACAGCCTGTGCAGTCAAACGGACTGACCTGCATTTTATATTGCAATCCTTCCAATGCTTTGCCGGTAGCCTTTAACAGTTTTGTATTGGCCGGTATTGATTTTGCTTCATTTGCATCAAGAAGAAATGGACGAATGGCAGCATGAGGACAAACAAAGGAGCATTGATTACATTGAATACAATTTTCAGGTTGCCATTCAGGAATATTAATGGCAATGCCGCGCTTTTCATACGCTGTTGTACCGGAAGGTAATGACCCGTCTTCTCTGTTCACAAATGCGCTTACAGGAAGATCATCTCCTTTCATCAAATTTATTGGAATTACAAAATCTCTGATGAAAGCAGGATAATTATCATAGGTCTCAACAACTTCTGCTTTTAGATTTTTCCAGTCTGAAGGAACTTCAACTTTTTCCAGTTCACCACCCCTGTCAATGGCAGCATAGTTCATCTTTACAACATCTTCACCCTTGCGTCCGAAACTTTTTTCAATAAAATGTTTCATTTCCGTCACCGCTTTGTCGTAAGGAATGATGTTGGCCACTTTAAAGAAAGCTGATTGCATTATTGTATTGGTTCTGTTTCCCAATCCTAATTCTTCAGCGATATGGGTTGCATTAATAATATAAAAATTTATATTATTTTCAGCCATATATTTTTTTAAATGATTTGGAAGTTTATTTTTTGTTGTTTCGACATCCCAGGTACTATTAAGAAGAAATGTTCCACCTTTTCTTAACCCTTTGAGCATATCATATTTTTCAAGATAGGAAGGAACGTGACATGCAACGAAATCAGGCGTATTGACTAAGTATGTTGAACGGATAGGCTTATCTCCAAAGCGAAGGTGAGAAGTAGTTACGCCTCCCGATTTTTTTGAATCATAAGCAAAATATGCCTGACAATATTTTTCTGTTGTTTCACCGATGATCTTAATTGAATTTTTGTTTGCACCTACGGTACCATCAGATCCTATTCCATAAAATTTTGCCTGAAATGTACCATCTGTTACAACATTCAATTCAGGAACGACAGGGAGTGATTTAAAAGTTACATCATCAACAATACCAACAGTGAATTGATTTTTGGGTTCAGCCATTTTCAGATTGTTGAATACGGAGATGATCATTGCCGGAGTCGTATCCTTAGAACTTAACCCATATCTGCCTCCAACGATTAACGGGGCATTTGTTTTTCCGTAAAATAACTCTTTTAAATCCAGATAAAGAGGATCTCCATTAGCGCCTGGCTCTTTTGTACGGTCTAGTGCACAAATGCGTTTAACAGACGCAGGAAGTACTTTTAACAGGTATTTAACAGAGAACGGACGGTACAAATGAACAGAAATCAAACCTAATTTGTCACCTTTGGCATTCAGGTAATCAATTACTTCTTTTGTTGTTTCCGTAACAGATCCCATCGCTATTATAATGTTTTCAGCATCTTTAGCGCCATAATATGTAAACGGATGATATTCCCTCCCGGTAATTTTTGTTATTTCCTGCATATATGACTCAACAATATCAGGTATTGCATCGTAGAATTTATTGGCAGCTTCACGGGCCTGGAAATAAATATCAGGGTTCTGAGCTGTACCTCTTGTAACCGGATGCTCGGGATTTAACGCATGATCACGGAATTGTTGTAATGCTTTCTGATCAACTAATTTGGCCAAAATTTCCGGATCTATAATTTCAATTTTCTGAACTTCATGGGAGGTTCTGAATCCATCGAAGAAATGAAGAAATGGAATTCTTCCTTTAATAGCTGCCAGATGAGCGACAGCAGCAAGATCCATAACTTCCTGAACACTTCCTGTTGCCAACATGGCAAAACCGGTCTGACGGGTGCTCATCACATCACTATGATCACCAAATATAGATAACGCATGAGCTGCCAAACTTCGTGCTGATACATGGAATACCGCGGGTAACAATTCACCTGATATTTTATACATGTTAGGGATCATCAGTAACAAACCTTGTGATGCAGTAAAGGTTGTTGTAAGAGCTCCCGATTGCAAAGAACCATGCAAAGCACCTGCTGCTCCGGCTTCAGATTGCATTTCTGCAACTTTTATTACTTCACCGAACATGTTCTTTCTTCCATGAGCAGCCCATTCATCAACATATTCAGCCATGGTAGAGGAAGGTGTTATCGGATAGATTGCAGCAACTTCACTAAACACATATGCTACATGTGCTGCTGCATAATTCCCATCACAGGTTTCAAATTTCTTATTAATTGCCATTATTTTATTTTTATTAAGTGATTAATTTACAGTTGTTTAAATATTGATGGAATTAAGAGTGACAAAAGTAAAAAATTTACTTTAATTTTAATAATCAAAGGGATTAAAAATAAAGGACTTTTTGGTTTGTTTTGTAAAGAGAGTAACAAAAAAAAAACACGCGTATTCGAATGAGCCTGTCCTATACAATTTTTAAAAAATCAAATATATGCGGGTTTCATGTAGCTATTTTAAAAAAATATTCCCGGGTGAAAAAGCAGTTTTTCTGATATCTTTGAAAAGGTACAATGATGTTGTATAACATTAATATTTTATTCCCCGTTCATGGAAATCAGAAATTCTTCGTTTGATCCAGTTTTTGCAATTCTGTCCCGAAGAAATTCCATGGCTTCAATGGGATTCATATCGGACAGGTAATTACGTAAAATCCATATTTTATGTAACATGTCTTTTTCAAGCAGAAGGTCTTCTCTGCGGGTACTTGAAGCAGTGAGATCTACAGAAGGATAAATTCGTTTGTTGGATAATTTGCGGTCGAGTTGCAGTTCCATGTTTCCGGTACCTTTGAATTCTTCAAAAATAACATCGTCCATTTTAGAACCTGTTTCAGTAAGTGCCGTTGAAATGATTGTCAGTGATCCACCGTTTTCAATGTTACGGGCTGCACCGAAGAAACGTTTGGGTTTATGAAGTGCATTGGCATCCACCCCTCCTGACAGTACTTTCCCGGATGCAGGAGCGATGGTGTTATAGGCACGTGCAAGACGGGTTATTGAATCAAGAAGAATAACAACGTCGTGTCCGCATTCTACAAGACGTTTTGATTTCTCAAGAACAATATTGGCAACCCGTACATGGCGTTCAGCCGGTTCATCAAATGTTGATGATACCACTTCTCCGTTTACACTGCGGGCCATATCCGTTACTTCTTCAGGGCGTTCATCAATCAGTAAAATAATAAGATATACTTCAGGGTGATTGGCCGCGATAGCATTGGCTATATCTTTCAACAATACTGTTTTACCAGTTTTTGGCTGAGCCACGATAAGCCCTCGTTGACCTTTTCCAATGGGAGAGAACATATCCACAATCCTGCATGACAGGTTGGGTTTATTTTGATCAACCAGGTTGAATTTTTCATTTGGAAAAAGAGGAGTTAAATAATCAAAAGGCACCCGATCGCGAATAAAATCCGGATCACGACCATTAATCTCTTCAACTTTTATTAATGGAAAATATTTTTCTCCCTCTTTAGGCGGACGAATGGTACCTCTTACAGTATCTCCGGTTTTTAATCCGAATAATTTAATCTGCGATTGTGACACATATATATCATCAGGTGAATTCAGGTAGTTGTAGTCGGATGAACGCAAAAATCCATAACCGTCAGGCATGATTTCCAATACGCCAGAACTTGAAATAATTCCATCAAAATCATATAGTTTTTCCACCGGACGTTGTTCAACTTGTCTTTTGGGTACAAATTCCCTGAATTTTTGTATTTTATTAATATCAGTATCCTGCGCGATATTAGCCTGAACTTGTTCCTGTGGTTCTGTTTCTGATTCCTGTTCCTGTTCCTGTGGATTTTCCTGTTGAAGTTCCTGTAAGTTATCCCTGACAGGCTCAAAAGGCAAGGCCGTTTGCTCAGGATGTGTCTCCTGTTCAGTCTGCGATTCTTGTTCAGGGTGTGTTAAACCACCTTCATCTATATGTTGTTCAGAAAATATCTCTTCCGTTATTTTTTCTTCAGTATGATCGTGAAAAGTGGGTTTAGCAGAATTAGAATCAAAGGTGATCCGTTTCCTTTTTTGTTTAATTAATTGGATATCCTGGCTGGGTTCAGACTTTGATGTATTGTTTGCGACTGGTTCTGCCGGAGAAAAAATCTCTTTATCATCAGAATCGGATTCTTTCTTTTCTTTAAAATCAACTGCTTGTTGATCAAGGATTTTATAAATAAGTTCTTGTTTTCTTAAAGGTTCAACCTGCTTCAACCCTGAATCTTTCGCGATGCTCCTGAGTTCAGGTAATAATTTTTTGTTCAATTCATTAATATCGTACATAAAAATAAGAAATTTGATATTTTAGGATTAATTATATAATCGGATGAAATAATAATTGATAGACTCTGATAATTTTTGTGTTTGCAATGAAATAATTAATTCCGGATTAAGATTAAATAGTGATAACTCGTTTTTTAAGAGGATAATCTTGTGCAAGTATAAGTAATTGGCATATTAAAAACAAAAATATTACATTTTTTTGTAATATTTTTTTTACTTTTCACGTATAACCAGTAATTATTTTAAATAAATGAAGACAGTTTTATAGTGTTGGGATCGTTCCAATCGTACCTTAAAGATAAAGTTCTATGAGACAGCTTAAAATTATCAGACAGGTTACAAATCGTGATAATCATACGCTGGATAAGTATCTGCATGAAATTGGTAAAGTGAACCTGATAACTGCGGAGGAAGAAGTAGAATTATCCAGAAAGATCAGGCATGGTGATTTATTGGCTTTGGAAAAATTAGTTAAATCAAATCTCAGATTTGTAGTGTCGGTCGCGAAACAATATCAGAATCATGGATTGAGTCTTCCTGATATTATTAATGAAGGTAATCTTGGCCTTATCAAGGCCGCTCAGCGATTTGATGAAACCCGCGGTTTTAAATTCATATCCTATTCAGTATGGTGGATCAGGCAAGCTATTTTACAGGCATTGGCCGAACAAGCAAGGATTGTTCGGCTGCCCCTGAACCGTATCGGTTCAATAAATAAAGTAAATAAGACTTTTTCAGTTTTAGAACAGAAGTATGAACGTGATCCGACTGTACTTGAGATTTCTCAGGCGCTTGAACTTGCACCAGAAGATGTAAAGGATGCAATAAGCACTACGATGCGTCATGTATCCATGGATGCTCCAATTACTCAGGATGATGAAAATTCAATGTATGATGTTTTACAGAACCCGGAATCATTAAGTCCGGATAAAGACCTGCTCAGAGATTCATTATGTAAGGAAATAGACAGAGTCTTATCCACACTTACTCAGCGCGAATCAGCCATCTTAAGTTTGTACTTTGGTTTAAAAGGTCTGTTACCTCATTCTTTGGATGAAATAGGGATAAAGCTTGAACTTACCCGCGAAAGAGTGAGACAGATAAAAGAAAAAGCGATTAAAAAAATAAAGATTTCAAGCCGCAGCAGACATTTGAAGACTTATCTGGGATAGAGATCAGCTTAAAGGATCCTTCTATTTCTTTTTTGGTGTATTGATAAATGTGAGGTTATCTGTAAATTCTGTTTTGATCTTTGCTTCCTTCGTGTTTCTTATTAAAACACCTTTGATTCTCACATCTTCAAGGACTACGTTTTCTATTTTATGATTCTCATCAAATCCTGTCATGGTTGAATGAAGAATTGAATCACTATATACTTTTATATTTTTAAAATGAATATTTTGTATTTTTCCCCTGTGTCTGTCTTTGGAATATTCTGATTTCAGAATTTTCATGTCAATCAGATACCCTCTGGAATCCTCTACTCTGATATCATTATAATTAATATCTGTAACAACAGCCCTATCGCCGTTGTGAATAGCAAATGTACCTTCATGTCCGAATACATGAATCAGATCACAATTTTGAAAGAGAATATTTTTAATGGTGTCGCATCTTGTTTCAGTTCCTATTTCCAAACCGTTTCCCAATTCAGCATTCCATAAAACACAGTTGGTTATTTTAATATTTTCAACGTTTATCTGTGTGTTCAATTTTGTAACATAATTGATACCTGATTTGATTGCAATGCAATCATTTTTGCTTCGTATAAAACAGCCGTCAATATTAATATTTTGACTTGCAATGATGTCAATTCCATCATCTTTGTCAGATCCGCTGATTATTTTAATATTCGAATAATTGATGTTCCTGCATGTCGTCATGGGTGTTGACCAATTGCCGGAATTTGTAACAATAATTCCTTCTACCAATATACTGTCACATTGGTTCAGTTCAATAGTACGTTGTTCTCCTTTTTTGAAAATACCGCCATCAAGTATCCCTCTCCCAAGTATTTTTGCATTTTTAACATCATTGGCAATGATACACCCTTTGACAATGGCGCCACCTTCGATATATACAGTTTCATTGCTGTGAAGATTAATGATCCCTTCATTGTAAATTTTTCCACCTTCAAAGTATTTAACCTTTGAAGTTTTTAAAGGAATATTTTTTTCTATCGGATTCGCAAAAATAAACAAGGGACGTTTAATGTTCTTATTTATTTCTATACTCAGGTTGCAGGGTTGAGTTATATTAATACTTAGTGTGTCATTTGCTTCAATTGCCCAACCTATATTTGCATTGATGGGGCGTATCTCAGCATCGAACACTTTACATCCGATACCAATTTCAATATGCGCTTTCCCTTCAAATGAGAAATAAGCAAATGCAGCCCATTTATTTTGATAAACCTCAACCTCTTCACCATTTACTCTGATCGTGTAATCATAAGCCATATCCGCATCCGAAGAAGCTTTATAGGTTACTAATTTTTGTGAAAAAGTAAACCATGAAATCAATAAAATTAAAGATAAAAGAATAATTTTTGTTTTCATTTATTTAGAGAATTGTTTATTTGTCGTGCAAATTAATAAAAAACACGAAAATACCAAAATAGGTTCTTCGTGTTTTTTATTTTTTAAAAATAGTATGGACAAACACTTATTAATCCGTATATTCCAAATGATGTCTTAAGAATTGAATTCGTTCATACTGTCCCGGATCTTTACTTTTGTATTGATTAACCTTACCAATGAATTGATCCATATAATTGTATTTTTTCTGATCCATCCACTTTTCAATATCATTCAGCATTTGAGTAATGTATCCGGCTCCGCTCTTATATATTACTGAAGTAATCTGTACCGCCTTTGCTCCAACAAGCAATTGTTTTATGATCGTATCACCATTATGTATGCCGCTTGATGCAACCAGATCACATTTTGTTTTATCCGACATGATGGCGATCCAGCGAAGCGCGTAATTCATATCACTTGGTGCGCTGAAGAAATTGGCAGGTATAACTTCCAGATTGTCTAAATTAATATCAGGATTGAATGTTCGGTTGAAAAGCACCAATCCTTTCAATCCGGTTAAGGACAGTTTTTTAATTAATTGTGCCACATTGGTGAAAAAAGGATTTATCTTCATAGATACAGGTATTTTCA
>Ga0182030_10021669_pt1 | contig 12023 bp, 12 predicted proteins | sample 812S3MmetaG_FD_121299 | JGI IMG/M metagenome (GOLD analysis project Ga0182030, IMG submission 121299) | Permafrost microbial communities from Stordalen Mire, Sweden - 812S3M metaG (Illumina Assembly) | ecosystem: Environmental > Terrestrial > Soil > Wetlands > Permafrost | place: Sweden...
TATTACGAAATCTTGCAAATCAAAATTCCGCATGTCACCATACCCGTGCGCCATAGCAGAAATCTGGCGAATTTGGTGGAAGTGGCGGCGCTGGATCAGAAGCTCAAGGGCATGGGCCAAAATTCGGCGGTTGAATTTAATGAAAGATTGTTGAAAGCTATCGCAAATCGAGACAAGTAAAACCCTTGCGTCATAAAACATGGCATCCGTGGCAAAAAATAAAGAGTCGGGCGTTTCCGTCGTCCGCGATCTCGTCATCGGAAACAAGCTTGGTTTGCATGCGCGACCGGCGGCCATGTTTGTCCGGGTGGCCAATCGTTTCGCCTCGGATATCCAGGTGGAAAAAGACGGCGAGGAAATCAACGGCAAGAGCATCATGGGCCTCATGTTGCTGGCCGCCGGATGCGGTTCCCACCTCAAGGTAACGGCCACCGGCGGCGATGCGAATGAGATGATCAAAGCTCTTGAGGAATTAATTGCTCGCAAATTTGACGAGGTGTGAGCAATTTGGCGGCAATGCCAGACGAGATATCGGAACCGCCAGCGCCCGCCCAGCAGCAAACTTACAAAGGGACAGCCGTCTCCCCCGGCATCGCCATCGGCCCGCTGCTTCTCCTCTATGCGGACGAGCATATCAGCCGCAAGCGCCGGATCCGGCCGGAGGATGTGCCGGGCGAAATCGCCCGTTTTGAGGCGGCCCTGCTCAAGACACACCAGCAAATCCAGGCGATCCGCAATCAACTGGCCCGTTCCATCGGCGAAGCGGACGCCAGCATTTTCGACGCGCACATCCTTTTGCTCGAAGACACCTCGCTGATCGAATCGGTGAAGGAGCAACTCCAGAGCCGGCTGGTCAGCGTCGACTTTGCCTACGAACAGGTCGTCCGTTCCTATACCGCCAAAATGCGCGAACTCGACGACGACTATTTCCGGGAACGGGCGGGAGATTTTCTCGACGTCTCGCGCCGCGTTTTGCGGAACCTTCAGGGCAAGATGGAGACGGAACTGCACGGCCTGGACACGCCCTCCATCGTCCTCGCCCATGATCTGGCGCCTTCCGACACCGCGGGGTTCGATCGCCAACGGGTCCTCGGCATCGCCACCGAAGCGGGCAGCCGCACGTCGCATTCGGCCATCATGGCCCGGTCGCTGAACCTGCCGGCGGTGGTCGGGCTGCGCGACATCATCGGCAAATTCGAGCCGGGCGTCGAGGTGCTCATCGACGGCTACGAGGGCCTGCTCATTGTCAACCCGACCGAACAGACGAAATACGACTACGGCCAGCGCGAGAAACAGCATCATGACGTGGACGTCAAGCTCGACGCCTTGCGCGAGACCCTGCCGATAACGGTCGACCAGCGCCGCATCATCGTCTCGGCCAACGTGGAGATTCTCGACGATCTGCCCCTGATCAAGGAGCACGGCGCCGAGGGCATCGGCCTGCTTCGCACCGAATATCTCTTTCTCAACCAGGATGTGTCTCCAAACGAAGACCAGCAGGTGGAGATGTACCGCCAGATGGCGCAAGCCTCCAAACCGCACCATCTCATCATCCGCACGCTCGATGTCGGCGGCGACAAGAAGCGTCCGCACCTGGGCATCGAGGAGGAGGTGAATCCCTTCCTCGGTTTTCGCGGCATTCGTTATTCGCTGGGCCGGCCTGACATTTTTCGCACGCAACTGCGGGCCATCTGCCGCGCCGGCGTGGAGGGAAATGTCCGGATCATGTTCCCGATGGTCTGCGATCTCTCCGAATTAATGGCCGCCCGGGGCCACCTCGACGAGGTGCGGGAGGAATTGCGCCGGCAGAATGTGCCCCAGGCCGAAAAGCTTGAGATCGGCGTGATGATTGAGGTGCCCTCCGCCGCGCTGACCGCCGACTTCCTCGCGCGCCATGTCGATTTTTTCAGCATCGGAAGCAACGACCTGATCCAGTACACCCTGGCCATCGATCGCGGCAACGAAAACGTCGCCGGGATCTACCAGCCCGCGCACCCGGCCGTGCTGCGCCTCCTGCAGATGGTGGTCGAGGCGGCCCATCGCAACAACATCTGGGTGGGGGTTTGCGGGGAAATGGCCGCGGATGCCGTGCTGATGCCGGCGCTCGTCGGCCTCGGCGTGGATGAACTCAGCGCTACCGCGGCCTCGATCCCGCGAATCAAGCGCGCCATCCAGGCCCTCAATTACGAGGAAGCCCGCCAGCTCGTTTCCCGCTGCATGCTCAACGAGTCCGCGGAGGCCAATCAGCGGGAACTCCAAGAGATGGCGCAGCGCCTCTATCCCGAAATTTTGTAACCTGTCCGAAGATGGCGGCGCTCCCGGGCTGCATGCCAAAAGCTCAGAACTCGCACCTCGTTTTTTGCTTCCACCACTCAATAGATGATCAGGTAATGCTTTACGACCGTAAAGCGCGCGCCGGCTCGTCCCTCCAAATGACCGCCGCGATTGGGAAATGTCCTGAGGGATTTCGCTTCTTTCAGCAGCCTTTCCGTAAACGATCGTGCCGCTTCCGGATTCTTACGGGCTATATAATCGTGGATTTTGGCCAGGTCTCTCTGGGCGATCCGGCCAATGATTACTTGGTAGGCCACGATTTTATCATCGTCTCAACCTCTTCGATGGGGATGCCGCCTTCTTTTTCAAAAGACTCGTCCGCCTCATCGATGGCGGCCAGCAATTCCGGTGACGCGGCGATCACATGCTGGCGCAAGTCCGCCGCGCGAAAAAAAATGATGTCGATTTCTTCCGGCGAAAGCTTGGGCAATTCGTCTAAAATTTTCGCGGCGCTCATGCATTTACCGTAGCGTATCTGAGAAATGTTTCAAGGTCACGGATACCCCCGTCTGGATTCCGAATAGAACGAAGAAACTCCTCTCCAGTCTTGCCCTTCGCCGTGGAGGCGTTAAAAGGAGTGACCTATGCAAGTCCTCATCCTCGCCGCCGGCTACGCCACCCGTCTTTACCCCCTCACGCTCAATCAGCCCAAGCCGCTCCTGCCGGTCGCGGGCAAGCCGATGCTGGAACACATCATCGATCACCTCGCCTCGGTGAAAGGCCTCGATGAGATGTTCATCGTGACGAACCAGAAATTCGTTTCGCATTTCACCAACTGGTCCGAAAAATATCGCCGGGAAAAGACCGCGTTCAATTTCAAGATCATCAACGACGGCACGACCAGCGACGCCGACAAGCTGGGCGCGATCGGGGACATCCATCTGGTCGCCACCCGGGAGAAGGTGAAGGGCGATCTGCTCGTGGTGGCGGGGGACAATCTTTTCGATTCCTCGCTGGCCCCGTTTGTGGAATTCGCGCGGTCGGGCAAGACCGCCGTTTTGGCGGTGTACGATGTGGGCGATCTCGAAGCGATCAAGAAGTACAACAGCATCACCCTCGACAAGGACGGCGTGATCACCTTCTTCGAGGAGAAGCCGAAAAATCCGGCCAGCACCCTGACGGGCATCGCGCTCTATTATTTCCCGGCCGACGTGGTGGAGATGATCAACACCTACATCGCCGAGGGCAACAATCCGGACCAGCCGGGACGCTTCATCCAGTGGCTTTATCCCCGCGTGCCGGTGCGGACGTGGCGTGTGCCGGGCCGCTGGTTCGACATCGGCAGCAAGGAAACGCTCGAAGAAGCCGACCGTATTTTTGGCAAGTAAGAATCCCGGTTTGGCTGCATCTCCATGACCGACCTGCTGACCGCGATCAACGTCACGCGCGAAGTCAGGCTGACGGAATGCGGGCGCGTCGCCGACAACTTTTACAGGCGGCTGGTGGGGCTGCTCAACGACAAGCAGCCGCTCGAATTTGGCGGCGGGATGTGGATTGTGCCCTGCAATTCGATCCATAGCCTCGGCATGAGATTCACGTTTGACGCCGTCTTTCTCGATAAAAACCTGCGGGTGGTGCATCTCGTGCGCGAGATGAAGCCGTGGCGGATATCGAAGATGGTCTTTTCAGCCCACAGCGTGCTCGAACTCCCGGCCGGCCTCATTTCCCAAACAGCCACGGAGCTGGGAGACCAGTTCGAGATGCGGACGGGAATCCTCTAATGGGGTGGCCCGGACTAGGGTGGCCCGGACTACTGTGTTGTCCGGGCGCGCGTGGGACACATCCCGCGCGCAGGAAGCGAACCTTCCCGATGGGCAGATGGCCTCGTTTTCTAAAAATCCGCTCGCGCGACGTTCGCGCCGGGGCTAACTTTCCCCATGGTCATGCGACTTCTCTGGCATTGGGCGATCCTGGTTTTCGGGCTTTACCTGATCACGTTGATCACCCCGATTTCATTCGATGCGCCCAAGGATCTGGCCTGGGCCGCGCTGGTCCTGATTTTAGTCAACACCTTCATCAAGCCGCTCCTCATTCTCTTCACCCTGCCGCTGGTGATCCTGTCCCTGGGGCTGTTCCTGCTCATCATCAACGCCATCATTCTCTACACCCTGCCGCATTTCGTGCCCGGATTCCACGTGCCCGGTTTCTTCTCGGCCTTCTTCGGTTCGATCTTGCTCAGCCTCATCACCGGCTTTTTCACCGGTTACGAAAAGCGGGTCTCCGTCCGCCGCGTAAACCTCAATGCCCGCTCCGGCAAAGTCATCGATATTTAACGATTTTCCCCGCCTTTTTAGTCCATGCCCATCGCCACGATCAATCCAGCGACGGGGGAAACGCTCCGGACCTTCGTTCCCCTTTCCGAAAGCGAACTTGAAGCCAGGCTCGCACGGGCCCGCCCAAAAATTCCGTTCCTTCCGTCATGAATTGCCAAACGGCATTCGTAACGCCATTATTGAGAATCTTATGACCCGCCCGCGTTTGCTCCTTTTTCTCGGCATCGCCTTGATTCTCCTCGGCCTGGGCGCGGGCGTCCGGTGGTATCTCTTCGGCGCCAATGAGGTCGATGCCGCGGAACTGGTCCCCGCCAACACCGTCTTTTTCGCCACGATCCCCAATGGGGCGACGCTCCTCGAAGGTTACCAGACGTCCAAGGTGAAAACGCTGCTCGATTCCCCCAATGCCAAGCCGTTGCGCGATGCCATCGTGAACGTCATCGGGCAAAAGAATGTTGATTTGATCCAGACCTTTCTTCCGAACCTGAGCGGTCAATCGTTCATCGCCGTCACTCACTTCGATTATGACCATCCGGAGCAAATCGGCCTCATCGCCGCCATGAAGCCCAAGGCGGGCCTGGGCGATTTTGGCGCGTTCCTGGATAAAATAAAGACGACGTGGCCCGACCTCCTCAAGCAGGGCAAGATAGGAACGGGCACGGTCGCGGGCGTCGATTACCAATGGCTCCAGGGGCCGGGCGCTCCCGACAAAATATGCGTGGCGCAAGTCAACGGCTGGATCGTCACCACCTGGGGCGAAGCCTCGTTGCAGGATTGGGTCGAGCGCTTCCGCAAGAAATCGTCCACGTCGAGCCTGGCGCGGGATCTCGGTTACCGGAAATCGCTGGCGCGGGTGGGCGACGATCCGATGACGCTGGTCTACATTAATTACCATTCCGTGATGGAAATCCTCCAGAAGCAGATGGCGAAAACCAATCCGGTCCTGGGCGATTATCTGGCCAGGAAGCTCGATGCCCTGGGCGGCGCGGCCCTGGCGGCGCGATTCGAAAACGGCGAGATTGTCGACCGCTTTTCCTTCCTGATCCCCCGCCCGGCGCAACTCGAAGCCGGGATGGGCGCCGACCCCTGCCCGTTCGAGACCCTGAAATTCACCGGACCGGACACCCGCTTTTACTGGGCGTCCAGCATCAACTGGAAACAATACTATAAACACCTCAAGGAACAACCGGGTCCGTCATCGTACCAACATGAGACCTTCAACCCGATGACGAATGTCCTGCTTAACTTCCTGCAAACCTGGGTGCGGGGCACGAGCCTCGATGTCCAGCAAAACATCGTCGACGCGCTCGGCCCCGAAATTTCCGTGCAGGCGGAATGGAGCCCGGACGCGACCTATCCCGAGGTCGGTTTGTTCGTGAAGCTGGACAAACCGGATGATTTCAAGCCGACCATCGCCGCGATCATCGAGTCGGTGCGCAAGACCTACGCGACCTCCGCCGTGATCAAGGAAATCAACTCCAACGGCCGGAACTTCGCCGCCCTGCAATTCGTCCAATCGGCGCCCATCAGCCCGACGATCACCGAGGACGGCCCCTACCTCGGCATTTTCCTGACGGAAAATCAGGCGGTGCGCTCCTTTCAGCGCGATGAAACGAGCGGACTGACCCATCGGGCCGATTTCAACCGGCAGATGGGCGACAAGCGCACGGCCGCTTCCCAGATTATTTTCCTCGATTCCCCGCAATTGCTCGATCGCGCCTACCGGACCACCATGCCTTTTCTTTCCCTCGCCGGAATGTTCAACAAGGATTTGGCCGCGATGCTCAAGGGCAGGGATTTGCCCACCGACCTGACGTGGCTCGCGCCGATGGGCACCTGGTCCTGCGTCATAACTCCGGACGAGGAGGGCGTCCAGGGTTACTCCGTTTCAGGCATCGGCAACCAGGGAATTTTTCTCGCGGGCGCCTTTGGCGGCACGGCGGGCGTCATGCAGACGATGGGGCTGCTCCCCAAACCGGCCGGCGCCCTTGCAACAACTTCCGTTCCCGCCACGCCTCCGGCGCCCTCACCCCCGACACCGCCGTCAACTCAGCAGAATGCCGCGGGAAACATAAAAGCCGCCCCCCTCCCCACCCTTCCCGCCGTTCCCCTGGGGGATGGCGCTCCCGACCTCAACGCGACAACCGGCAATGCGACAAACGAGCCTCCCGGGGCGATCATTTACATCACCTCCGCGAGCAGGATATTTTTCGACAACACCCCGCTTCTCCCGGATCAACTCGGCGATTTTCTCAAGAGTAAAAAAGCCGCGAACCAGGCCTTGAAGCTGGCCGTGAGAGTCGACAAGGATTCATCCCCCGACGTTCTTTCCAGGGTGATGGATGCGGGCGCCTCCGCGGGCTTCGGCGTCCTGCCCTATACCTACACTTCCGGCGCCGACTCCCTCCCTCCGATGACAAACTCCGGTTCGGCCGCCACCCCTCCCCTCCCGAATGCCGCGACGAATGCCGTTCCCGCGCCTGTGCCCGAAAATGCCCCGGCCACCCATTCCGCTCCCGCCAGTTCCAACCTCCTTGCGACCCCACCCATCCAAGATGCCGCGCCCCAACAGGCTCCGGCCTCCAATGCCGATCCCTATGCCGCGACCCAGCCGGCTCCGCTCACCAATTCCAATCCCGATGCCGCTCCACCAACTCCTGAACCGGTCAAGACGCAGTAGATTCCCGTCCGCATCAGCGGCGCTGGCGTGGCTGCTGACCGCGCACGCCCTTTTTGCACAAGCGCCCGCCTCCGACGCCGACACCGGCAAAACCGGCGCGCGGAAACCTGTCTTCGAGGAATGGGTCGTCGTGGTCCTGCACGGCAAGACCTGCGGATTTGGCAGCACCGTGACCACGAAGACCGATACCCCCGCCGGTCCGCAATACCTCACGGCGCACCAGGAAGAGTTCGTGGTGAAGCGGCTCGGGACCAGCCTTAAAATCGTCGAGACGTCCAAGGTGACGGAAGACGCCGACGGCGTCGTGCTGGCTTTTGACGAGGTCAGCGATTCGGGATCGGTCGTCGAATCGAGCGGCGTGCGCGAAGGCGACGACATGGTGGTTTCCAGCCGCGGCCAAACCCAGCGTTTCAGGCTGCCCCGGCTCAGCGCGCTCGGCCCCGAAGCCGTGCGGCGTTTGAGCAATGCCGTCCCCCTCAAGCCCGGCCAGCCTTTTTCCTTCGATACGTTTGACACGGATTATCCCCAGGCCGTCGTGGTGGAGAGTGGCAACGTCGTGGGCCGGGAAACGCGCGAAGTTCGCGGCGTCAAACGCACGCTGTGGAAGCTCACCAGCGAGGCGAGCTTCATGCCGGGACTGCTCGCGACGATGTGGGTGGACGACCAGGCCAACGACGTCGAATCGCTCACCGTGCTTCCCGGCCTCGGAGCCATGAGCGAATATGTCACCGACCGCGCGGAGTGCATGAAGCAGCCGGAGGGCGCCGAGGTTTTTGCCGCGACGCTGATTCATCCCCAGCGCGAGCTCCCCTCCCCGCACGACCTCGGCCAGGCCGTTTACCGGCTGCTTCCCCTCGATCCCGGCCAGAAGATCACCTTGTGGAACCAGGGCGAACAGCGCGTTCTTTCCTCCGAACCCGGTTTGTGCGAAGTCGAGGTCACCGCGCCCCGCTTCACCGCCGCCGACGCGACCTGGCGGCTGCCCCATGCCAACACGCCCGAGATGCATCCCTACCTGCAACCCTCCGCCTACCTGGAGGTCAATTCACCCGAAATCCAGGCGCTGGCCCGACAGGCCGTGGGCGATGAAAAAAATCCCGTGCGGGCGGCTCATCTCATCGAACGGTTTGTCCGGGCCTACATCACGAAGAAGGACCTCAACATCGGCTTTGGCTCGGCGGAGGAAACGGCCAAATCGCGCGAGGGCGATTGCACGGAACACGCGGTGCTTTGCGCCGCGCTTGGCCGCGCGGCGGGTCTGCCCACCCGGTGCGTGGTCGGTTTCGGCTACATCCCGCCCGGTGACGAGGAACCGACCATTGCCAAAACCGTCGACACGACCACGGGGACATTCGGTTTCCACATGTGGGCCGAAGCGTGGATCGGGCCCGATCAATGGGCGCCGATGGACGCCGCGCTCGACGGCTTCGATGTCGGCCATATCGCGATCAGCAAATCCGCGCTGGAAGAGGTCAACCCGATCGTCGACTTGAACACCCCGGTTTTTCAATTGATGGAAAGTCTCAAGATCGAGATCGTGAAAACCGTGGTGAAGCGCGACATGCCGCCGCCCGTCGCGGAGACTTCCCCGGCTCCATCGCCCGTATCTCCGGCATTGGTTGCGCCGCAAACTTCGCCGGCGCCGGCTCCATCCAGTCTGCCGCCGCTGGATTGAAAAAGAGGTCAGGCCCTTCCTACTACATAAAATCAGGGTCCTTGGTCAGGTTGGTCGCATTATTTTCCGCTTTGATAATGTGGACTCTCATGGCCTCCACCGTGCCGCCCTCCGGCTTTTTGAAGGGCTCCGGCTTGGCCGGTTCCCGTTCCACCTCAAGAACGTCAATGCCCAAAACCCGGGTGATCTCCCACAGTTTGCCGCCCCGAATTTCATGGCGTTTCTTCGCCTTGAGCAGCTTCAAGAAGAAGTTCACGCCTTTAAAATTAGCATCTTTTGATCCAATTTAAAAGCCTTGTCAGATAAGATACCTGCGCAAGCCGGGGGTGTGGCATCGGTCGCAAAAAAGGCAATCATTTGCCTTCTGAAGAAAGACTGGCTATTCTTCGTTATGAGAATCGCCCTTCTTACACTCATTTTCATCGTCAGTGTCACGACAACCGCGCGGGCACGATTGGGCGAAAACGCCGATCAACTCATCGCGCGCTATGGCCAATCGCTTTCGGAGACCGACCAGAAAGGCGAAGGGGCCAAGATTCCGCTGGCTTATGTCGTTTTCCAAAAAGGGGGCTTTCAGATCGACGTCACGCTTGTCGACGGAATTTCCGTTGCGGAATCGTTCAAGAAATTAAATGGCGAAGCCTTGACCATTGGAGAGGTCCGAACCTTGCTCGATGCCAATTCCCAGGGATCTGGATGGGAACCGCCTCGGATGGTCCAGGGGGAAAAATTGTGGATAAGGGACGACAACGCGACGGCTAAATTGGCCCAGGACGGATCTCTTACCATCAAGTCGAGAGAGCTGATGCACAAGGAGGCGGTGGCGAAGAAACTCGAAGCCCGGCCCAGCCTCGAAGGGTTCTAAACACGGCGTCATAAAAACATTCCTCGTTCCCAAGTTTGCGAACGAGGGGAAAGCGGGACGCGGTTACCACGTCCGATCCGCCTACAAGTATTGCGCAAGAACCGCCGCAATTTCGCGGCACGTCCGCGTCGTATCCAGCTTCAGGCCCGAACCCAGGGCCATCGCGGTGGAAACGGGCTCGCCCAGCGCGCTTAATCCGGCCGGAACCGAACCGCTGCCCGCGCCCGTATCGTAGTTGACATCGGGCACCCCGGTGCGGAAAGCGAGGACGTATTGCGTCTTGGACACATCGAGATCGTAGACGTACACGGTGGTTTGCAGGGTGGTTTCCCCCATCCCCATGCCGGCCACCGTGCGGAGCGCGCGGCTGCCCTGGTAAACCGTCACAAATTCACCCGCGACCAACCAGCCATGGTCCGGCAGATCGTTCACCCAGCGTTGTTCCGTCGGCGCCAGCTTGTTCAGCCGCGTCTCGAGCTGATGCACGAAATTGGTCTGAAATTCCTCCTTGAAATTGACCAGTTCAGCTCCCTGGCGATCCCCCACCAGCCACTTGCCCGTCGAGATATCGAACGGCGCGATGTAGATATGCGGAGGATTCGGCGTGAGCTTGACCGTCGAGCTTGGCAGGGGCGCGGTGTGAATCGAACCGCAGCCGGTCAGGAAAAGAGTGGTCGCCGCCGCCAGGCAAGCAAGGCCGACGAACAGAGCTACGAAACGTGGCATCCCTAGCCTTTACCCGATAAGTGGGCTGGAACGCAAGAGAATTTACATGGAATTATGGAAAATCTCTCCGAACTCCCATCAGCCCCATTCGCCCCATTAGCCCCCTAAGTCTCATCTCTAACTAGCCAAAATGCCTCGCCAATGGCACCTTAACAGTGATGCCCGCCCATGCCTGGAAGCTCAAGACACGCACCCTGGAATGGCAGGAACGTCCCCTCGTCATGGGCGTCCTGAATGTCACGCCCGATTCCTTCTCCGACGGCGGACGCTATCTCGATCCCGAACAGGCCCTCGATCGCGCCCTGGAAATGGAGGCCGAAGGCGCCGACATCATCGACCTCGGCGGCGAATCGACCCGCCCCGGCGCGACCCCGATCAGCGCCGAAGTCGAACTCGCGCGGATTCTCCCCGTGGCGCGGCGCTTGCAGGGCCGCCTGAAGATTCCGCTCTCCATCGACACATGGAAAGCCGCCGTGGCCGTCGCCGCCCTCCAGGAAGGCGCGGAAATTGTCAACGACATCAGCGCCGGACGATGGGACCGCCTGCTCTGGCCCGGCGTGGCGCAATATCGCGCCGGTTACGTCCTGATGCACGCGCTGGACCGGCCCGCCACCATGCAAAAGGAGCCGCGTTACGCCGACGTGAGCGCGGAGATCGCCGACTTCCTCGCCAAATTCCTCGCGCGCGCGGAGGAAAACGGACTGGCGCTCGAATCGATCGTCTGCGATCCCGGATTCGGCTTTGGCAAGACGCTCGGCCATAACCTGACGCTGCTGCGGGATCTCGATGCGTTCCGCGCGCTCCGGCGCCCGGTCCTCGTCGGCCTGTCGCGAAAATCTTTCTTAAAATTAATTGGCGGTTCGGAGCCATTGGAGTTAACAAACGAACTGGCCCACATGTGGGCGGCGGCATGCGGCGCGGCGATCTGGCGGGTGCACGATGTGCCCGCGGCCCTGCGCGCGGCGCGGCTGGCCGGAGCCTTCGGGCGTGGAGCCGACACGGCATGAACCTTCTACACGCGCATCTCTCCACCGTGGTGGAGCTGGCCCGCTCGCTGATCGAAATCCTGATCCTGGCCGCGGGAATCTACTCCATGTGGAAACTGTTTCGCGGGACGCGGGGCGCGCGCGTCCTGGCCGGCTTCGGCGTCGTCCTGGCCACGATGTCGCTCCTTGCCGTGGTCTTGAACCTGACCGTCATTTTGAAACTGCTCAGCTTTTCGCCCGCTTTGCTGATCACCGCGCTCGTGATCATTTTCCAGCCGGAACTGCGCCGGGTTTTCGCCGAGGTCGGCAGCCGCCAGCTTCTCGGCGGACGCCGCCAGCAGACCGAGGTCATCGAGCTGGTCATCCGCACGCTGGAACAAATGCAGCAGGACGGCCACGGCGCGCTCATCGCCTTCGAGCGCAAAATCACCTACGAACCGGCCCGCGAAACCGGCACGATCCTCGACGCCAAAGTCAGCGACGA
>Ga0182030_10021670_pt1 | contig 12023 bp, 9 predicted proteins | sample 812S3MmetaG_FD_121299 | JGI IMG/M metagenome (GOLD analysis project Ga0182030, IMG submission 121299) | Permafrost microbial communities from Stordalen Mire, Sweden - 812S3M metaG (Illumina Assembly) | ecosystem: Environmental > Terrestrial > Soil > Wetlands > Permafrost | place: Sweden...
CGAGGGCGTCTGCGGGCGCGCGGTGGCTCTCGGTGCCGCTCAGGTGGTCGCCGACGTCGCCGGCGACCCCGACTACATCTCCTGCAGCCTCGAGACCCGCTCCGAGTGCGTGGTCCTGGTCCGTCGCGAGGGCGGAGTCGTGGGTCAGATCGACATCGACAGCGATGTTCCCGGCGCCTTCACAGCGGAGGAGGTCATGGGCCTCGAAGAGGCGGCAGAGCTGATCGCCCCGCTCTTCTGATCTGGAAGACCGGCGCGCACCGTCTGCCCAGTGAGCGGTTGCTCATCGACTTGCCATCCGCTCACCCACTCCGATATGCTGACCCGTGCGATGGAGATCCACGAGATTCGCGTGTCCGAGCCGGGCGGCCGCTAGATGCCGCTCGTCCCGCTGCAGCGCATCCTGGGAAGGGCGAGGTCCGACGGCTATGCCGTCGGCTACTTCGAGGCGTGGGACGCGTGCTCGCTGGAGGCGGTGCTCACCGCCGCGGAGGCGGAGTCGGCACCTGTGGTTCTCGGTTTCGGCGCCATGATGGTGGACGGGAAGTGGCTCGAGAGCGGCGGTATCGAGCTCCTGGGTGCCATCGGAGGCAGCTACGCGGCGAGCAGCACCGTGGACGTCTCCCTCATCTTCAACGAGGCTCACACCCTCGACCAGGCCATGCGTGGCATCGACGCCGGGTTCAACGCGGTGATGATCGACACCGAGCACTGGCGCCCCGAGGATGCCATCGTCGCGGTGAAGGAGCTCTGCCGCGTGGCGCACCGGTCCGGCGTGGCGGTGGAGGCCGAGCTCGGCAGCCTGGCGGAGGCCACGGCCGCCGGCGTGGATGACAGTCACGCCAGCGCGACGGATCCGGAGGAGGCCGCCCGCTTCGTGGCGGAGACCGGTGTCGACTGTCTGGCGGTTTCGGTCGGGAATGTCCACATCCTCATGGACCAGCAGGCCTCCATCGACATGGAGCGTCTGAGGTCGATCCACCAGCGGGTCGACGTGCCCCTGGTCATCCACGGCGGAACCAGCTTCCCCCCAGCGGCGGTGGCGCCGGCGATCGCCCTCGGGGTCGCCAAGTTCAATGTCGGGACGGTCCTCAAGCACGCCTTCTGGGCCGGCCTGGAGTCCGCGACCCACTCGGCCGGCCCCCGCCCCGATGTGCACCGGCTGCTCGGCTCCCACAAGGATTCCGACGTGATGGTCATCGCCAAGGAGCGGATGACGGCCAAGGTCCGCTCCCTGATCCGGCAGTACGGGGGGAGCGGGCGCCAGGGGCCGGCGACCGACCCGGGTGCCCGATGAGCTCGGACACTCGCGTCCCGAGTGCTGAACCCGGATCGGAACCGGGAACCACCGAGGTCGATGCGTACCACGGGCTGGAGCTCTATCGCCGGATGCTTCTCATCCGACGCTTCGAGGAGCGCGTCTATCTCGTCTACCTGCAGGGGGAGATCCCGGGGACACTCCACCAGTACCAGGGTCAGGAGGCGGTGGCGGTCGGCGTCTGCGACGTGCTGCGACGGACGGACTGGATAACCTCCACCCATCGACCCCACGGTCACGCCCTGGCCAAGGGCGTCGATCTGCGGGCGGCGATGGCGGAGCTCTACGGCAAGGCGACCGGCTGCTGCGGCGGCAAGGGCTGCTCGATGCATCTCGGCGACCCCTCGGTGGGGATGCTGCCGGCGATCGCCATCGTCGGGGGAGGTAACACGGTGGTCACCGGCCTCGGGCTCGCATTCAGGCTGATGCACACCGACCAGGTGGCCGTGTGCTTCTTCGGTGAGGGCGCGAGCAACGAGGGTGCCTTTCACGAGGGCCTCAACTTCGCAGCCGTGCAACACCTCCCGATCGTCTTCGCCTGCGAGAACAACCTCTACGGCGCCTCCACCCCGTTTCATCTGACCAGCCTCGTCCCGGATGTCGCTGCCCGGGCTGCGGCGTACGGCGTGAGGGGAGAGATCGTCGACGGGATGGACGTGCTCGCCGTGCGCGAGGCAGCCGGACGGGCGGTGGCCGACGCACGCGCAGGGGCCGGCCCGATCCTCCTCGAGCTCAAGACCTACCGGTTCGCGGGTCACAGCCGGGGTGACGTCAGAGGCTATCGCAGCCGCGAGGAGGAGGCTCTGTGGAAGGGGCGCGATCCGATCGTCCGCATCCGCGAACGCCTCGCCCTGACCCTCGCGGAGGACGTCCTCGATGCGACGGACGCCGGGGTCGAGGCGGCGCTCGACGACGCCATCGAGTTCGCGCGGCAGTCACCCCTGCCGCGAGCCGAAGACGCGTTGACCGACGCCTACGCGACCGTTATCAGCAGGGAGCCCACCCCATGACCCCTGGAACCCCTCCCGCCAAGGGCGGACGCCGGCTGAACATCGCCGAGGCCTTGCGGGAAGCGATCGCCGAGGAGATGCGCCGCGACGAGAGGGTGTTCCTCATCGGGGAGGACGTCGGCGTCCCCGGGGGGTTCGGAGGTGCGTTTGGCGTCTACCTCGGCCTGACCGAGGAATTCGGCCATGAGCGCATCATCGACACCCCGATCAGCGAGAAGGCGATCGCGGGAGCCGCGGTGGGCGCTGCGCTGATGGGGATGCGACCGATCCCGGACCTGCAGTACTCCGACTTCCTCTTCGAGTGCATGGATGAGCTGGTCAACCAGGCGGCGAAGATGCGGTACATGTCGAATGGCAGGTTGAGCGTCCCCATGGTCCTTCGCTGTCCGGTCGGCACGGCCAACCGGGGGGCGCAGCATGGTCAGTGCCCGGAGAGCTACTTCGTGCATGTGCCCGGCCTCAAGGTCGTCTGCGTCTCCGATGCGTATCACGCCAAGGGACTGCTGAAGAGCGCGGTGCGCGACGATGACCCGGTCATCTTCTTTGAGCACAAGTTGCTCTACGGCAGCAAGGGACGTGAGCAGGCCGGTGGAATGGACCTCACCGCGTACGTGCCCGAGGAGGAGTACCTCTTCCCGATCGGAAGGGCGGTGGTGAAGCGGGAGGGCACCTCCGTCACCGTGGTGGCGACGCACATGAGCCTCTACCGCTCCCTCGCGGCCGCGGAGGAGCTGGCCCGAGATGGCATCGAATGCGAGGTGATCGATCCCCTGACGCTGCTCCCCCTCGACGAGGAGACCATCTTCGCCTCCGTCAGGAAGACTGGCCGCCTGGTGATCGCCCACGAGGACACGCTGACCGGGGGGTGGGGCGGCGAGCTGGCCGCCCGAGTCGCTGAGGAGTGCCTCTTCTCCCTGGAGGCGCCGATCCGGAGGGTTGCCAGCCACGACGTACCGCTCCCGGTCGCCCCGGTGATGGAGCAGACCGTGGTGCCGTCGGTGGCGAGGATCAAGGCTGCGATCCAAAGCTGCTGCGGAGGCTGAGCACGCGGATGGCGCACCGGATCGACATGCCGCCGCTGGGTCAGACCACCGACGAGTTGCTGATCGTCGAGTGGTTCAAGAGAGAGGGCGACGCCGTCAAGCTGGGAGAAGCCCTGCTCAGCGTCGAGACCGACAAGGCCCAGGTCGACGTGGAGTCGGTGGCGGCCGGGACTCTGCTCAAGGTCCTCCACGCTGCCGGCGACACCGTGCGGGCCGGCTCGCCGGTGGCCTATGTGGGCGCCCCGGGCGAGGCCGTCCCGGTGGCGTCAACCGAAGCCCCGGAGCCGTCCCCCACCCCACGCGCGGAGCCCGGGCGTCATTCCCCGGAGAATGCACCAGGCCGGGTCTCGGCGCTGCCCGCCGCGCGGCGCCTGGCGCACGAGATGGGCATAGACCTCACCAAGATCTCGGGCACGGGCCAGGACGCTGTGATCACCGTGCGCGACGTCGAGCGGGCCGGGCAGGAGACCTCGGTTCTCGGGGACGACCCCGACCTCGTTGCCGTTCCCCAGCTGAGGCAGGTCGTCGCGCGCCGGATGTCCGCGTCGGCCCAGCGGATTCCCCAATTCACGCTCACCGTCTCGGTCGACGCCAGCGGAGCGCGCGACCTCATCAGAGCCCAGCGCGCGAGCGTGTCGTCGGCTCCCGGATCACGCCTGACCTACACGCACCTGGCCGTCCGGGCGGTGGCCACCGCTCTGCGCGATCTCCCGACCGTCAACCGGCTCTGGGTCGATGACGGGCCGCATTTCCGCCAGCTCCATCGGTCGGACGTGGGGCTCGCCGTCTCCGGCGACGACGGGCTCCGCGTGGTGAGCATCCCCGAGGCCGATCGGGCCCCGCTGGCGGAGCTGCCCGGTCTCCTCGGCAGCGCTGCCGAGCGGGCGCGGTCGGGCTCGCTGCTGGCGGTGGACCGCCTGCCCGTCGCGGTGACCGTCAGCAGCCTGGGCATGTACGGAGTCGAACAGTTCCAGGCGCTCGTCGATCCTGACCAGACCGCGATCCTCGCGGTCGGCACCGTCGAGGACCGGCCCGTCGCCCGGGATGGCACGGTCGTCATCCTGCCCATGCTGCGGGTCAGCCTCTCGGCCGATCACCGAGTGGTTGATGGCACGTTGGCTGCGCAGTTCCTCCGGGCCGTCCGGGCCGCCCTGGAGAGCCCGAACGGCGCGATGAGATGACCACCACCCGCTCCGGGGTCACCAGCAGCTGGCAGGATGAGCAGGCGGACAGCTGCCTCAACGAGCTGGAGCTGCGCGCGTACAGCTCCCGTCTGCTGGGTCAGGATCCCCACCTGGTGCTCCATGGTGGTGGCAACACCTCGGTGAAGCTCACCGAGACCAACATCTTCGGTGAGGCGGAGGCGATCCTCTGGGTCAAGGGCAGCGGCGGGGACCTGGGCAGCATCGAGCCGGCCGGGTTCGCGCCGGTACGGATGCGGCAGCTGCGAGCGCTCGCCGAGCTCACCACACTCTCCGACCTCGACATGGCGCGGGAGCTGCGCACCGGCACCATCGACCCCGCCGCCCCCGCTCCGTCGGTGGAGGCGATCCTCCACGCCATCATCCCCTTCAAGTACGTCGACCACACCCATGCGGACGCGGTCCTCACCCTCACCAACTCGGTGAAGGGAGCCGCGTTGATCCAGAAGGTCTACGGCGATCGCCTCGTCCATGTGCCCTACGTGATGCCCGGATTCAAGCTGGCCGCCCTCTGCGCCCACCTCTATCCGAGGCAGCGTGGTCCCCAGACGATCGGGATGCTCCTGATGAACCACGGCGTGTTCACCTGGGGTGAGACCGCCCGTGAGTCGTATGAGCGGATGATCGAGGTGGTCTCGCTGGCCGAGGCGTGCATCCATCAGCAGGTCCGAGGCCGGCCCCGCCCCGTTTCGCCCGTCCCGAGCTCCTCCCCATACCTGGAGGTCGCCGGCCTTCGGCGGGAGGTCTCGGAGGCGGCCGGGGCCGCCATGATCCTGCAGGTGGACGACGGGCCGAGCGCGCTCTCCTTCGCTCAGCGCGCCGACGTGTCGGCGATCTCCCAGCAGGGTCCGGCGACCCCCGACCACGTGATCCGCACCAAGCGGCTGCCCCTGCTGGGGCGCGACGTCGCCACCTACACGGGCGAGTACGAGCGCTACTTCGCAGAACAGGCGAGCAGATCAGAACGCCGGCTGCACGCCCTGGATCCCGCGCCCCGGGTGATCATCGACCCACAGCTGGGCGTGATCGCGGCCGGCCGGTCGGCGGTCGACGCGTGCATCGCCGCCGACATCTACCGCCACACCATCGAGATCATCCTCGACGCCACCGACCTCGGTGGCTACCGCGCCCTCCCCGCCGAGGACATCTTCGACGTCGAGTACTGGGACCTGGAGCAGGCCAAGCTCACCAGGAAGGGCTCGCCAGCGCCGTTGACCGGCGAGGTCGCCCTGGTCACCGGAGCGGCCGGGGGGATCGGTCGCGCCTGCGCGGAGGCCCTGCTGCGGAAGGGCGCTGCGGTCGTGGGCCTGGACCTCAACCCGGCCGTGGCGGAGGTGGCCCCCGGGCCCGCCTGGTACGGCGCCCGGTGCGACGTGACCGACCCCGAGCAGGTGACCGCCGCCATCGAGGCCGGGGTCAAGCGGTTCGGTGGCATCGACATCGCCGTCCTCAACTCGGGCGTCTTCCCACCCAGCCAGCGCCTCGACGCCCTGGAGATGGGAGCGTGGCGCGCTGTGATGGCCGTCAACGTGGAGGCCTCGGTGGCCCTCCTGCGTCAACTCCACCCCCTGTTGCGGCTGGCCCCCGGCGGCGGGAGGGTGGTGGTGATCGGCTCCAAGAACGTGCCGGCCCCGGGCCCTGGCGCAGCCACCTACTCGGCCTCCAAGGCGGCCCTCACCCAGGTGGCGCGGGTGGCCGCCCTGGAGTGGGGTGCGGATGGGATCAGGGTCAACGTCATCCATCCCAATGCGGTCTTCGACACCGGGTTGTGGACGGCGGAGATCATCGAGGCGCGGGCGCGCCAGTACGGCCTCAGCGTCGCCGAGTACCGCGCCAACAACGTGATGCGCTTGGAGGTGCGCAGTCAGGACGTGGCCCAGATGTGCGTGGCCATGTGCGGCCCCGCTTTTGCCAGCACCACCGGTGCGCAGGTTCCGGTCGACGGCGGCAACGATCGGGTCATTTGAGTGGGCACCCATGACGATGCGCCGGAGCCCGCCCTGGGCCGTCCGCCGGACCTCGAGCGTGACGTCGAGTTGATGACCCGCGTCGCCTCTCAGTACTACCTGGAGGGGATGACCCAGGAGGCGGTGGCTCGCTCCCTTCGTCTCTCCCGACCCAAGGTCGGACGGTTGCTGGAGCGCGCCCGACGGGTCGGCATCGTGGAGATCACGGTGAATGTGCCTCCCGATCTCGGCCTTCAGGTGGAGGCGGACCTGATCTCGGAGTTCGGACTTGACCGCGTCCTTCTGGTCCACGATCAGAGCGATGAATCCGGTCAGCGGGCGTCGGTTGCCCGGGCGGCGGCCGGGTTCCTCAAGCGCCAGCTCGGCGACGGAGACCTGGTGGCGCTGGGCATGGGCCGGAATGTGGGCGCCGTGCCGGACTTCGTCGGCACTCTTCCAGCCCGCACGGCGACCTTCGTCAGCGCCATCGGAGGGTCACCCCTGGTGGATACCGGTGTCAACCCGAATGAGATCTGCCGCCGTCTCGCCGAGGCGTTCGGGGGCAGCGCCCAGGTGCTGTATGCACCCGCCTACGCGGAGACGCCCGAGATGCGCGAGGCGTTCATGAGTCACGAGGGCGTGCGCGACGTCCTCGAGCGCGCTCGGGCTGCCGGCGTCGCCCTGATCGGGATCGGCGACGCTCGGGATGACAGCGCCGTGGTGAGGATGGGCTGCTTCTCGGTGTCCGAGATGCGCAGGCTCCGCGATCACGGGGCGGTCGGCGACATCCTGGGCTCGTTCTTCGATGCGGATGGTCGTGCGGTGGTTGAAGGCATGGGGGATCGCGTGGTGGCCATCGATCGCGCGGATCTCGAGAGGATCCCATGCGTGGTCGCGGTCTCCAGCGAGAGGGACAAGGGTGACGCGATCCTGGGTGCGCTGCGCAGCGGCATGGTGAACGTCCTGGTCACCACTCTTGCCACGGCTCGCACCGTGCTCGATCTTTCGGCGCGCACGCGCCGCGCAGGGGTTGGCCAGGTGACGTCCCGGTCAGGTCCGGCGGTCATGCGGAGCTCCTCCCCGCCATGACCCCGCCGGCTGAGCGTGACGCTCGCGGGCCACGCGTCCTCTGCGCGGGCATTCTGGTCGGCGACCTCTTCGTGCCTCCGCTCACCCGTCTGCCGACGGCCGGTGAGCTCCTGGTGTCCGGTGACTTCCTCCTCGAGGCCGGGGGCTGCGCCGCCAACGTCGCGGTGGTCCTGTCCAAGTTGGGCGTCGGCTCCAGGGTCGTGGGCAGGGTTGGCCGTGACGCCTTCGGCGACTTCGTCTGCGCGGCGCTGGCGGGGCACGGGATCGACGTCTCGTTCATCGGGCGGTCCGACACGATCGGCACATCCAAGACCGTCATCCTCCCCGTGGCGGGCGAGGACCGGCGCTACATACACACTCTGGGTGCCAACGCCGATCTCACGGCGAGGGACTTCGGGCCCGGTGCGATGTCCGGGGTCGACGTCGTCTACCTGGGCGGCTACCTGGTGCTGCCCGGCCTCCCCCCCGGGGCGGTCACGGCGCTCTTCGAGTCGGCGCATCGAGCCGGCGCCCGAACGATGCTGGACGTGGTCCTCCCCGGAGGGACCGAGGCCTCGATGGACGATCTGCGCGCGATCCTCCCGAGCGTCGACTTCTTCCTGCCCAACCGCGACGAGGCGCGCCAGCTGACCGGCGAGCAGGACCCGGAGCGTCAGGCCGCCGTCTTCAACGAGGCCGGCGCCGCAACCGTGATCATCACCATGGGCTCCGGGGGATTGCTCGTCCGCACCGCGACCTTCACCCTTCAGCTCACCGCTCCGAGCGTCGACGTCGTGGACGGTTCAGGAGCCGGCGATGCCTTCGCCGCGGGGCTGATCGTCGGCATCCTCGAGGGCTGGCCCTTGGAGCGGTCATTGGGGTTCGCGAGCTGGGCCGGCGCTCTCGCGTGCACCGCGCTGGGCTGCACGGATGGCATCCCGGATCGGCAGCGAGTGTCCGACATGGCTGGACAGGATCGCGGAGTGTGATCAGGATCGTCTCCGCCGCGGTGGGTGCTGTCGGCCCCGTTCATGAGGAGTGCGCGACCAGTGTTGACACATGATCAGATCCAAGCCGCGCGGACCCGAGCGGCGCAGCTGCTCGAGGAGGCCGGGTTCGTGCTCACCGGCGAGGAGCGCGACGGCATCGAGGTGTCCGACTTCGGCCTGTCAGAGCTCGATCAGACGGGGCTGGAGGTCGTCGTCTACGTCAACACCCAGCGTGTCTGCGCCAAGGAGCTCGTGATGTTCCCCGGCCAGACCTGCCCCGAGCATCGCCATCCACCGTTCGACGGTACCCCCGGCAAGGAGGAGACGTTCCGCTGCCGAAGGGGCCAGGTGTACCTGTATCTCGAGGGACAGCCGGCGGAGCGGCCCATCTGCCGGCCGGCAAAGGTGGACCGGGGGGCGTACACCGTGTGGCACGAGGTGGTCCTCCGGCCGGGCCAGCAGCACACCGTGCCGCCCAACACCCTGCACTGGTTCCAAGCGGGGCCGGAAGGTGCCATCGTCTCGGAGTTTTCCACGCAGAGCCGTGACGATCTCGACGTCTTCACGGACCCTGACATCGCTCGGACCACCATCGTCGCGTCGAGCTGAGCAGGACGACCGCCCTCTCAACCGATTGAGCGGCATCGGCCCCGCCGCCATCCGCCGAACGGCCTCTGGAATCACGGGCCATCCGGCCGTGTCGGCAAACACGGGGAGGATGACAAGGTGTGGGCAAGCCGGAGGGCTCCGCCCCCGACCGCGTACGGTGGATGAAGAGCGTGGTCACCGCCCCGAACCGATCGGCGCCGGCCCAGCAGCCGGTGCCCTCCGACCAGCCCCGAGGGCAGGAGCTGCTGGCCAACCCGCAGCTCAACAAGGACGCCGCCTTCACCGAGCAGGAGCGAGCCGACCACGGCCTGCGCGGGCTGCTCCCCTGGCGAGCGCTGACCATCCTCCAGCAGGTGGCCCTGGAGCTCGAGCACCTCCGCCACAAGGGAGACGACCTGGAGCGCTACATCGGCCTGACCGCGCTCCACGATCGCAACGAGATCCTCTTTTACCGCATGCTCATCGACCATCTCGAGGAGCTGGCGCCGATCGTCTACACGCCCACCGTGGGCTACGCATGCCGAGCCTACAGCCACCTGCTGCGGCGCCCCCAGGGACTGTGGATCACCCCCGACGACATCGACCGCATCCCCGAGCTGCTCTGCAACGCCGGCCGCCCCGACGTCCGCCTGATCGTGGCCACCGACAACGAGCGCATTCTCGGCCTCGGCGACCAGGGCGCCGGGGGGATGGGCATCCCGGTCGGGAAGCTGGCGCTGTACACGGCCGGAGCCGGCATCCGTCCCACCCTCACGCTGGCCGTCTCGCTGGACTGCGGGACGGACAACGCCGATCTCCTTGGCGATGGGCTGTACCTCGGCTACCCCAAACCGCGGCTGCGAGGCGCCGCCTACGACCGCTTCATCGAGGCCTTCGTGGAGGCCGTGGATGACGTCTTCCCTCACGCCGTGCTGCAGTGGGAGGACTTCAAGCAGCACAACGCAATCCGGCTCCTGGATCGGTACCGGCAGCGGATCCCCAGCTTCAACGACGACATGCAGGGGACCTCTGCGGTGGTGTTGGGGGGCATCCTGGCGGCGCTGGGCGAGACCGGAGGGAGCCTGGGCGACCAGCGGGCGCTGTTCGTCGGAGCCGGCGCCGCGGGCATCGGCATCGCCCGGCTGCTCCAGGCGGCAATGCGGCAGTCCGGTGCTTCCGAGGAGACGGTGCGCCGAGCGGTGGTGATGATCGACTCGCGCGGCCTGATCTTCGAGGGGCGCGACCAGGTCGAGGAGGACAAGCTCCCCTACGCGATCCCCCGCGAGGAGCTGGCACGGCTCGGCCTCGACCCCGGCCCCTCCTGCGACCTGGAGGCGGTGATCCGCCAGGTCGCGCCCACCGTGCTGGTGGGCACCAGCGGACGGGCCGGCATCTTCACCCAGGCCGCGATCCGCGAGCTGGCCGCGCGCACCGACCGCCCGGTGGTCCTGGTGCTCTCCAACCCGACGGCGAGCTCGGAGGCGGTGCCCGCCGACGTGCTGGCCTGGAGCGGCGGGCGAGCCCTGGTGGCCGCCGGAAGCCCGTTCCCACCCGTCGAGGTGGAGGGCCGGCGGCACCTGATCGCTCAGGCCAACAACGTCTTCGTCTTCCCCGGGGTGGGGCTGGGCGCCCTGGTGGCACACGCCCGCGAGCTCACCGACGGCATGTTCCTGGCCGCCGCGTCCACGCTCGCCGAGATGGTCACCCCCGAGCGCCTGGCCCAGGGCGCGCTCTACCCAGCGCTCACCGACCTGCGCGCGGTCTCCCGCCGGATCGGCATCGCTGTCGCGCGCGAGGCCCGCGACCGGGGGTTGGGACGTCTCATGGCAGACGAGGAGATCGAGGCCGCGGTGGACGCGACCATGTGGGATCCCGCGTACGAGGGCACCGCGGCGGGCAGCCTCTCGCCGGCGCCTGGGCCGGAGCGCCGTCTCTAGGCGCCGCTGACGAAGATGTGGCGTGCCACCGTGGCTGGGCACATCTGCGCTGACCTGCGACCGAAGCTCAGCGGCGATGAGCGCATCGTCCCTGGCGCGATCATCGAGGTGGGCCCGCTCGAGATTCGGCCGGGGGGCTCGGTGGCCAACACCGGCGGCGATCTGGCGGCGCTCGGGGCGCCGGTGCTCCTGGTGGCTGACCTGGGTGATGACGAGCTGGGATCCACCGTCGCCCGTGCCCTCTCGACGGTTGGCGCCGACTGTCGGGGCATACGGCAAGTCGCCGGCCTGACGACCTCGTACTCGTTGGTCTTCGAGTCCCCTGGAACCGATAGGTCCTTCTGGCACCACGTGGGTGCCAACGCCTCCTTCGACGGGACCCGGGTGCAGCCGGAAGCGGCCGATCTGGTGCATCTTGGCTACCCGGCGCTGCTGTCGCTCCTGCACGCCGACGGTGGCAGTCGCCTGCGAGAGCTTCTGGACCGGGTGCGCCAGGCGGGCACCACGACGTCGCTCGACCTCTCCTTTGTCACGCCGGGGTCGCCCGCGGCAGAGGTCGACTGGCGGCTCCTGCTGCAGCGGACAGCCCCGTTGGTCGACGTCCTCTCACCGAGCGTGGACGACCTGGTCAGCGCGCTGAAGCTCGCCAAGCCGAGTTCGGTCTCCGAGGTGCGTGAGCTGGGACTGCTCCTGCTGGGGCTGGGCTCCGCCGTGGTCCTGTTGACCGACGGGGAACGGGGGATGCACCTCTTCACGGCAGGTCAGGATCGCCTGTCGCGTGCCGGCCGCTGTCTGTCCGAGCGCACCGAGGCCTGGGCGGACCGGGAGCTGTACCTGCCCGCGTCCGCCGGCGGCCCCCTCGCCACGTCGGGCGCCGGCGACGCCGCCACCGCCGGCTTGCTGTTTGGCGTCCTCGCCGGAA
>Ga0182030_10021671_pt1 | contig 12022 bp, 11 predicted proteins | sample 812S3MmetaG_FD_121299 | JGI IMG/M metagenome (GOLD analysis project Ga0182030, IMG submission 121299) | Permafrost microbial communities from Stordalen Mire, Sweden - 812S3M metaG (Illumina Assembly) | ecosystem: Environmental > Terrestrial > Soil > Wetlands > Permafrost | place: Sweden...
GGCAAAATGGCCTGGTATTACCAGTTTTCGCCGCACGACACGCACGACTGGGATGCCACCGAAGTGCCGGTTCTCATCGATGGAAACATTAATGGCCAGCCGCGCAAACTGCTGGCGCAGGCCAATCGGAACGGCTACTACTATCTGCTCGACCGGACCAACGGCAAAGCGCTGGTCGTGAAAAAATTCGCCTGGAGCAATTCATACAAAGGCGTGGATTCCAACAACGTGCTGATCGCGGATCCGGAAAAAGAGTCTCAGCCCGGCGGCGTGCTGGTATTCCCCGATTCGAGCGGCGCCACGAATTATCCGGCGCCCGCATACGATCCCGAGACGGGCCTGTTTTACACCAATGCGACCGACACCGGCAGCTTCTTCTTTGCCCCGACCGATAAGACCGACCCCTCTGGTCTGGGCCGGGGGATCGAATACCGGATGGATTTTGGCTGGTCGACGCTGCTGGCACTGGATTACCGGACCGGCGAACCGAAGTGGACGCACAAGTACCCCACCACGTCCTGGTTTTCGAGCACGTACCCGGGCATGCTGGCGACAGCGGGCGGTGTTCTTTTCACGGGAGACCCGGCGGGTAACTTTGTGGCATACGATGCCAGGACCGGCGCCAGCCTCTGGCACGCGCCGATGGGTGGCCCGATCACCAATACGCCGCAGACCCTGATGATGGACGGTAAGCAATATGTGCTGATAGCGGCTAAGGACGCCTATTACGCTTTCTATCTTCAATAGAATGCGTGTGCAGCCGGCCTCGCGCCTATGGGCGGCCCGATCACGAACCCGCCACTCACGCTGATGATGGATGGCAAGCAATACGTCATGATCGCCGCGAAAGATGCGCTATACGCGTTTTACCTGCAGATAGGTTAGCCGAACCTTTCAACTGGGCATTCTTCAGGACCCGCTGAACCTAACGATCGTATACTGTATACCCGTATGGGCTCCCCGCCCCGTGGTTCCTGGCAGCCGCCGAGGTGAATCAGGCGAGGCTCGACTACCGGAAGATTCTGGATCGCAAAGATATCGATGCGGTGCCGATCGCGACGCCGGACCACTGGCACGGCCAGATCATGGTGGATGCGATATCGGCGGGCAAGGATGTCTACATGGAGAAGCCGGCGTCGAACAACGTAGCCCGCATCAATGCCATGATAGACCCCTTTAATAAGGGCAAGCAAGTGGTGCAGATGGGCATCGCGGTGTTCATCAGTGTGGCAATTATACGGCGGAAGTCAAGGCGATTGCGGGATTCCGTCTAACCTGCGATCCACCGCAGGCGACTCTTAAAGCTTGTTAGAATCGGAGAACCACTCACAATGAAAAAGGTCCTGTTCCTGACTCTTGCCGCGCTCGGAATCGCCGCTCAAACCAATAGCGACGGACCGCAGTTTGCCGCCGATGGCCAACTGACTTTGCCTAAAGACTATCGCCAGTGGGTATTCCTCAGTTCCGGGTTGGGCATGACGTATGGTCCTGCCGCGTCGGCAGATCCCGCACATCCTTTGTTCGATAACGTCTTCGTGAATCCATCCTCGTACAGAGCGTACATTGAAACCGGCCACTGGTCCGATAAAACGATGTTCGTACTGGAAATCCGCTCCGCTACCGGACAAGGCTCGATCAATAACGCTGGCCACTATCAGGGCGCCGTACAGGCTATCGAAGCCGAGGTGAAAGACGAAAAGCGCTTCCCGCAGAAATTCGCTTATTTCGGTTTTGGAGGCGAGGACAAAGCCACAGCGCTTCCCGCCGACTCATCCTGCAATACTTGCCACGGCCAGAACGCCGCCGTGGAAAACACGTTTGTTCAGTTCTATCCAACGCTGCTGGAAGTTGCAAAGGCCAAAGGCACACTCAACCCCGCGTTTCTGCAGAAAGCCGGCACCGCGCCAGTTGCGAAGTAATGCTAGCATCGGTTGCATGGCACTAGGTGATATTGGCAGGGCGCTTACCGGCCAGGCTCTCGATTCCGCGAAGAACAGCATGCTCGATGCCATTAAGGGCGAGCCTGCGAAGAAGCCCGCAGCTCCTGCTGCTGCGAGTGCACCCGCTCAGGAGAGCATCGGCGGCATTATCCTGGCGCAGCTTCAGGCCATGCAGAAGTCTCTCAAAGAGGATCAGGAACTGGTTGTACAGTTCCGCTCGGGCGAAGAAATGCTGCGGATTGTCGAAATCTTCGTGCCATCGCCGCAGGTCTTTGTGCTGGCGGGCAACGATGGCCAGCAGAGGCTTACGCGAATTGTTGCGCCAGCCGCAACTGTACAACTGATCTGCAAAGTTCTGCGCATCGCGCCGGGCACCCTACCGGTTCGACTCAAGATTATGACCCCCGCCCCACGCACGCCCGCCGACGCTCCCCAAAAATAATATTCGTGCACTACGATGGCACCGCCGGCTTAACTCCGCAACGCCTTTGTTGTTCTATGGTCCCGTTGCTTTCCGAACAGCTTGAGCGCATTTACGCCGTTAAGCGTGACCGCATTGTAGCCGCGCTCATCGGCATGCTGTGCCGATAGCGCAGGCGCGGTTGCCAGAGAAGCCGGGCGACCGACATTCCGCAGTTGTTCACTGCTGGCGCGCCCTTGCGTTTGCGCGCAACGATCTGGAACGGCGAGACTTCACCGCTCGCCTCGCCAGCGCATCGGTGACGCTCGGGCATTCATTAGATTCTTAAATCAGAGATTGTAAACAAGAATACTTCAACATTGCTGAAGGTAACATCACGCGGCGGCAAGCAGGGCAACGATATTGTCGATGGCCTTGTCGGCCTTGTGACAGGCGGCCTCCAGTTTGCTGTTTGGACGAAGGGCTGAATCGGGCTGGTGATGGAATCGGCTGTTGGCCAGGGGACCACACAGCCGTTTGTGAAAGAACAGAAACAGGAGGGCCACCTGGATGCCCTTGGCGGTGAGTTGGTAGGCGTAGCGGCGGCCATCGCGCTCCAGCAGACCGTGGCCCTTGAGTTTACGCAGATCGTAACGAAGCTGGTTCAGTCCGTAAGTTTTGGCGGAAAGCTGAAATGTGGTCAGAACGGCCTCATGGATCTGCCTGGCAGTCCAGCCGCCAACGGTATTGCCTCCATGCAGCAGAACCTCCATTAGCCGGATGATCCTGGTATCGTGGATCTTGATGCCGGGATAGCGGACCGAGCCAACTGTGATGGGCAGGGCGATCCGCCGGAGAAGCGGAAAATCGACGTGGACGTTGAGGCACTGAGCCTGGAAGCCCGCGAAACGATCGGTAATGGCCTGGAATCTTTCGCGAACGGCCCCCAGGTGATCGAGTCCCTTCTTCAGACCGAAGTCGCGCAGATTGTTGGAACAGAGTTCGTTGCGCAGGTAGCGGGAGAACTTTTCGTATTGCTTGAGAAACGCGTGCTTCCAGTAAGCGCGGAAGACGTGATGGCCGTGCTCGATCTGATCGATTACCGTGGCAAGTTTCCCGTTCAGCCTCTTGTTGAGCCGGACGCCGAAGATCTCGCTGATGCGATTAGCCGTCAGACGCCACAGGCCGATCTCGCAACTGCGTTCGAAGATCTTGTGGATGGGGAAGTGGCGTTTAAAGATAAAGTTTCGGCAGTACTCGATCTGGGTGATGGAGTAGAAGCGCGACAGGCCCATCTCGCTGCGTTCCTTTTTCGAGAACTTCGGCCCCAGCAGGTGCGTCCAGTAGTCGAGTTGCTTGCGGATGATGGCCGGACTGAGGCGGTCGGCGGCGGCCTGCAGGGCAGCCACATCGTCGACGGCGAGGAAAGCGTTGTCGTCTTTTCTGAAGCCGACCTTGCCGCGCGTCAGTTCGCGCTCGATGAAGGAGTGGCCGTTGAGGTAATAGGTGGCGTGGAACGGAAAGAACGACGCCACGCGTATGACAATCGGCCCGAGCACCTCGTCCCGGACGTAGAAGTAGAAATGGGTGAAGCGGCTCGTCTGATGCGCCAGGATGCGATGGTTGGGGTCCTGTGTCGGGAACTTCGGCATGCTGATGCGAAACGTCCGGCCCTGTTCCATGCTCCGAAAGATGAAGTAGACGCCGAAAGAGTTTTTCTTTTCCATGCGCCGCAGCGCAGGCAGGACGTAATCTTCCTTGCGGACGCCTTTCTCCGCCCACTCCACAGGGATCGAATGATTGCGGGCAAAGGCCTCCACCCAGGCTTTGTATTCCTCCGTTCGTTTGCTGAGAACCTCCCTGCTCACAACCGGAATGCCCAGAACCTGGCGAAAGAAGCAGACCACCTGCTCCGGCCGCGACAGATTGCTCAGGTAACCGTTGATGACGATACGGTCGAAGCAGTGGTATACAAAAACGAGGAGATCGCCGAACAGCCGGGTGAACATGTCCATGAAAACATTTCACACCGAAAGGAGAAACAGCGGTGGGCCGTAGAACCATCAAACGCAGAGCTGGGAAAAAGCATATCACCGGGAAGGATTTCCTCCTGGCCGAGGAGATCGAATACATCCGAAGCCGAGCCGCCGAACATGATGGCCGTCTTGTGACTGTTGGTCCGCTGGTGCTGTTCTCGACCGAAACCGGCGACGCCTGGCTGCTCGATCCCGCCGATTCCCTCGCCGCTTGCGTGGCGCGGGATGGTGATCCGGAGGATATTCACTTCGAGGAAACCGACACCAACTTCGCCATCGGCTGGAAGGGCAACTATCAGATCGATGGCGAGGCCTTCGTCTTCATCGACCGAGAAACCGCCCGTGTCACCACTATTCTCGGCTATCCTACCCGCAGACTCGCTCAGGTGGCCTGATCGGAAAATTTCAAATATCTTTGGCTAGTTCTCAGTCGGCATTCTATTGACCGAATCGACGACCAGCAGGTCGACCGAGTCGTTGCCGGCTTCGAGTCTAAGGCCGAGCTGATCATTAAAGCCGGCAAAAAGTATGCTCATGATGTCAGCTTTCGCGCCATCCTTGCCATCCGCGTCCGGTGTCATGTACGGAGTCAGATCGAGCCTGAAATCGTAATGTCCGGTCAAACCCGTCTTGTCGATTACGATGCGATTCAGCAGTTCGGAAACCTTGTTCGCGACCTCGCCCATGGTCACATGTTCCGCCAGCGCGCCGGTTTTATCCTCTGAGAAGCCGGATGCGCCATCGGTTGCGGACTCCGTGAATCTCGATGCGTCTTTGGTTCCCGTTGTGTGGAACTTCGGCCCGTTCTTCGCGATGATCAGCGCGACGACCTGCTGCTCTTTCTGCTCGTGGTGCACTCTTAGGCCGAAGCGGTCGGCGATCATCGCCCTTACCATGAGGCGGAGCTGGTCGTCATCGGCGCTATGATCCGCTGCCTTCGCGTTGATATCGAAGCGCTCCTCACTGAGCCACGCCGGACCGGTGATCTGGAGAGGGCTCGGACCGTACGCCCACTCGATACAAGTGTGTAACGTCATATTGTGGATGCTGAATGTGCCGGGTTCAGTATGAAAAATTCGCGGTCGGTAAGGCGGGTTCGCTCGCATGGATGGAGGCGACCTCGAAGGATTGCGCGCACGCGCCCGCACACACGAAGGTCAGTAATGCCGGGACTGATAAGTAGTGAATTCGCATTCAATTCTCGGTTGGAGTCTTGTCAGCGGAATCAATCGCGATGAGATCAACCACATCCTTACCAGGTTCCAGCGCCGGACCGTCGCCTGCCGATTGCAGGGACTTTGACTGATCTTTCGGACCGGGCTCATGAAACTTTGGTCCACCGGGCGCCAGCACCATGAAACAGACGGGCAGATCTTTCTGTTCGTGGCGAAGTTTTATCCTAAAACGCTCGGTGAGCAGCGTGGGTAGCATGAGACGGAGCTGGCGGATGTCGGCGGGGCCGGCGGCTTTAGCGATGATATCGAAGCGCGAATCGGCGATCCACGGCGGTCCCGAAATCTGAGCCGGTTCCGCTTCATAGGCCCACTGCAGGCAATCCCGCAAAGTAACGCTGCGCATGGTGAGTGTGCCGGGCGCATCCGTTATGCTCTTTTGGCGCTGGTCGGACCCGACCGCGCGTACGGACGCAACTTCGAACGAAGGACTGGCCGAAGGTGTCTGGGCTGACGCTGCTGCGTACGCGACGGCGAGCCACAGAGGCTGTAAAAATCTCATCGGACTGGACCTCGCAAGCCTTTAGTACGCGCGGGTAGCCGGAAAGGCTCACAAACTATCGCACGGTCAGAATACGGGGTCGGATTTTATTGTGAGCGGCTCCGAAAACCGGCTCTGCGAGGTACGCAGGCGCAGTTCGTGCGGCCCCGGCGGCAGACCCTTCATGCGTGCTTTTATCTGCCAGAGTCCGGGAGCCGGTCTTTCCACTAACAGCAGCGGCCATGGTTGCCCGTCAACAGTGAGTTGCACTTTCGACAAATCGAGTGCACTATCGGAGTGAGTGAAGCGGCATTCGAGCGATTCGTTACGGAAGCCGCGAAAAGTCACGCTGTGGTCCATGGTGTTTTCCACGCGGGTGAATGTTGGTGCGGGCAGGTCTTCGCCCTGGGCAATGAAACGCGTTTCGCCTGTGCTGCGATCAACGCACTCCGGCAGCATTTTGATTTGGACGGTATCGCTGAAGCCGCCGGACCTGGTGCCGACACGAACGTGATGATCGCCTGCTGACGTACCGGGCGGAACCCTGACGTTTACCTGCCAGTGACCGGCTTCGTGTTTGATCAGAATGATCGGGGGTATTCCATATTCGTCGATCTCCACCAGCACGTCGGTTTTCGTCAGGGGATCGTCGCAAAAGAATGCCAGGCACATGTATTCGTCTTTACGCGGTTGAAACACAGGGTCCCCATGGCGATTATTGACGGCTGAACAGAGGAATGGCCGTGGACTGGTATTCGTCACGGGCGCGTCGGACCAACGGCGGTGCGCGACAAGTCCGCCTCGGCGCGAATCGGTGTAGAGAAATTCAGCGCGGGGAAATCCGGCGGCGCGTGTCATGGCGAGCAGGCATTGCGTGGTGGGTCCGCACCAGTTATCGATCTGGCCGCCCAGTTCGTCGGTTTCGTAGAACTCCATGTAGCAGCGGGCGGGGTCGGGCGTATCGTCGATCACGTAGGATTCGATGAAGGCAACGCCACGGGTGACCGAGCAGACATTTTCGAGGCCCAGAAGAGGATGACGCAGGTGATAGAAGACGCCGAAAAACAGTACGTAATCGAAGTGACCAAAGCGTTCCGGCGTCAGTTCGTCCATGTCGACGATAGCGTATTCGATTCTCGACTCGCGGAGGCGTTTCACGGCGAGGAATTCGTCGTATTCCACGCAGTCAATGGCGACCACTTCGGCGCCGCGCCGTTCGCATTCGAAACTATTCCACCCGGAGGCAGCGCCGATATCGAGAACGCGTTTGCCACGCAGGTCTTCCGGCAGCGGATACCTGTTCAGCCGTGTTCGCAGTTGCTCGATTGAGATGAGACCCGGGATGACCGTGCCGTCGTTCAGTTCGAGGCTGTGATACGGCGTGTTGCGCGCGAAGGCTTCAGTCTGCAGTCGGATCAGACGCTGAAATTCGGGATTGCGCGCGGCGGAATCGACGGGCATGGGAAAGAAAATGATAGCAGCCGGTCATTTGACAGATGGCGCGTTTTGGCAGGTATTGCCAGAGATTGTATTGGCTTTCAACCCGACGCCGGGTTTCGAAGCGATACAGTCCTCAGCAATGCCGAAACCTTCGATCAGATTATTGCGAATGATGTTCTCGCGGGTTTCTGCAGGGCGGCCGCCGTTATCGCTGAGATAGATGCCGCTGCGCAGTGCATCGGGCTGGTCGGGCAGGGCAGCGCACTTCGCCGGGACCGGTTGCGAACCGCAGTGTGCGAGGTTCACGTCGAGAAAACGGTTGTCTTCTATGCGGTTGTGGTCACCGATCAGGAACACGCCGCCATAAGCAAATCCCCGAATCGTATTGTGGACAATCGTGATGTTCGAGGACGTCATTCCCGGGTCGTGATTGCCGAACAGGATACCGAAGTGCAATCCGATCCATCGCGCGGCTGTCGCGGGCTGATTGATGCAGGAATTGTTGATGACCTCGCCATCGTGAAAGCCATCCAGATCGAAACACTGTCCGGCGACGTCGGTGAATTCGTTGCCAGTATAGATGGTGTGATCCACGTTGCCGGCAGTATCGATGGCGACGGGTGTAGCGTAGCCGGGAAAATCGACATAATCGACCGGGAACCCGATTTCAGAGCCTCGGTTATTTTCCACGCGAACGCGGGTAGCGTGCCCGATCTGTATGGCGTCGCGCGCAACTGTGATGATCGTATTGTCGCGAATGACCCCGTCGGACTGGCGAGGTGAACGAGCATAAGAGTGCGTCCAGATGCCGTTTCCGGTAACGCGGTTGAGATCCGAGTTACGGACTTCAAAGCCAATGGAGCCTTCTTCGATCAGTATGCCGCCGGTGGTATTGTTGCGGCCGTCGCGATTGAGTGTGCCGGAATCATTAATCGTGACCGAATCGATCAGAGTTCTGGAACCAGCATTGACGATCACCGGGAACGCGCGGATGCGGGAGATTCGGACGCCGCGAATCGTGACGTTCGTGCTGATACGGGCGACGATGCCATTGGCCGCATAGTAATCGGCGAAGGCTGCTTCCTGCAGGGGAAGATACCAGTCGGATTTCAAATCGCCGCGGTCCCCGATGATCGAAAAACCGGAAAGTGTAATGTTCGAAGCGCTCTCAATGTCGATGGCGGCCGTCCCCTGAAACCCAGGCTTGAGCACGAGCGTGCTTCCAGCGGCATTGCCACGCAATTGAATATTGTGCGAGCCTTTCGGAATAACGATCGGGCGATCGAGACGGGTTTCGCCAGCCGGCAGTTCCACGACCGGCACGCCACGGTTCAGCGCAGATTGCACGTCAACAGCATGTCCGCAAGCTGCAAGGCCGATAGCGAGCAATACAGCGATGTTTTTCAGGCGGGTGAAGGAGCCGGAGATGCCGGAGCGGGTGGTGGAGGCGGCTGAGACGGCGGCTTTTCTTTCGGCGTCGCAGCCTTGACCACAGCCTTGACGGGGCTGATCAGAATATGAGCGTTGCGGCCTTCCATGCGGGGTGTGCCATCCACGGCGCCATACGCAGTAAGATCTTCCGCGAAGCGAAGAAGAAGTTTGCGGCCAAGATCGGTGTGCGCAATCTCGCGTCCGCGGAACTGCACCACGGCTTTGACGCGATTGCCATCCTGCAGGAAGCGGATGGCGTGGTTTTTCTTGAAATCGTAATCGTGATCGTCGGTGTTAGGACGGAACTTCAGTTCTTTCACCTGCACAACGTGCTGTTTTTTTTTGGCGTCGTGCTGCTTCTTCTTCATCTCATACTGATACTGGCCGTAATCGATGGCTTTTGCCACCGGGGGGACGGCAGTAGGGGACACGAGTACCAGATCGAGACCGAGGTCCTGAGCCTTCCGGACGGCGGCGGAAGTAGGCATGATTTCCGAGGTGCCATCGGGGAAGACCGCGCGCACTTCGCGTGCACGGATCGTCTCATTCACGTTTTCTCTTCGGGAGGGCTTGCGGGGTGGGAAATTACGGCCTGGAATCATGCGTTAAATGCGCTAGATCCCAACATAGCACTATTAAGTATCGGTTTTGCAACAGGAATGTTCAAAGAAGGTCAGGCTAAGAGGCGGTTTGGTCGGACCATACGGGTTCCAAATATCTGTGTAAACCCCTGTAAACACAAAACTAGCGCGCATCGGCGCGGGTATATACTCACTAGCTGAGAAGGAATCATTAATATGCGAAATATCTCTCGTCTCCTGACACTCGTCGTCGGATGCGTTTTTTTTGTCAGCCCGTCGATGGCTCAACGGGGCGGCGGCCCTGCCTGGAACACCGCGGGTGCCGACGCGCAACGCACTTCGTGGGCGCGCACCGATGCCAGGATCTCGCCAGCGAGCATGCCGGGATTTCAATTTCTTTGGAAGGTGAAAGTCGACAACGCAGCGAAGGATAATTATTCGCTGTCGTCGGCCGTCATGGTGGATAGCTATATTGGCTATCGCGGATTCCGTTCTTACGCATTTCTGGGCGGTGCGTCGAATAAAACAGTGGCTCTCGATACCGATCTGGGCCGCGTGGAATGGCTGCAGAGCTTTGGCGGGGCTTCAGCACCAGGTACCGCTGGGTGCCCCGGTGCATTGACATCGGGGGTGACGCGGACGACTGCCCTGGCGCCGCCGGCGGCTGCATCGGGCGGTCGCGGCGGAGCTGCCGCAGGGGGTCGGGGCCGAGGCGGCGCTGTCAGCGGTGTTGGTGAGCCTGGACAAGGCGCAGTTACCATCTCGCAGGTTGGCGCCGGTGGCGGACGCGGCGGCGGACGTGGTGGTTCGGGTGCTGCCGGACGAGGCGGCGCAGGTGGTGGTCGGGGTGCGTCCGGCGGTGGCGGCGGTGGTCGAGGTCGCGCGGTGGAGGCAGTCTATGTGGTCTCGACCGATGGCATGCTGCGAACGCTTTACATCTCAAACGGTGACAACGCAAAGCCGCCGGTACGGTTCCTGCCGGCCAATGCGAACGCCAGCGGGCTGATCCTGGTTGACAACGTTATGTACGCCGGCACAAGCGGAAATTGCGGTGGCGCGCCGAATGGCGTGTGGGCCATCGATACGGCGGCGGACGCTCCGGCGCCGCTGCACTGGGCGACCAACGGTGGCGGAGTGGCAGGTAATTTCGGCCCGGCGCTGGGTACCGATGGCACCATCTATGCGGCAACCGCGGATGGCGATTATTCGCCCGTCGCGTTTTCCGATTCCGTGGTGGCACTGGAGAAAGTGACGCCTGAGACGAAGAGTCTGAAGCTGAAGGACTGGTTCACGCCGGGTAAATCTGCGTTCACGTCTACGCCGGTCGTGTTCTCGGTTAAGGATGGCGACAAAGAAAAAGATGTGATCGCAGTGGCGAATAAAGACGGCCGTCTTTATCTTCTGGACAGCGCAGCTCTCGGCGGTGCCGATCATAAGACACCTTTGGCATCGGTTTCCTACGCGAGTTCAGGAGCGGATGCCGGTGCTTTGGCAAGCTGGGAAGATGCGGCGGGAACACGCTGGGTGCTGGCGGGCGCGCCCAACGCAATCGTGGCCTTTAAGGTGGTAGCGCAGAATGGTAAGCCAACACTGCAGCAGGGCTGGACATCGCGGGATATCGCTGCGCCGCTGCCTCCGATGGTGGTGAACGGAATCGTGTTCGCAGTGGCGAGCGGAGCGGGATCGAAGCCGGCGGTGCTGTATGCGCTGGACGGGGCGACCGGCAAGGAACTGTTTAACAGTGGCACGACGATGACGGGACCTGCGATGCGCACAGGCGGACTGGCGGCCAGCGCCGGACAGTTATATATCGCGGGCGCCGACAGCACTGTGTATGCGTTTGGAGTACCGCTGGTTCCGCCGGATCTGGCGAAAAAGGTTCAGTAAGTAAATACAAGGTACAAACGCGATGAAAACAATTTCACTAATTGCAGTGATGACGGCGGGGTGTGTTCTGGGGTGGAGCGCCGACTGGCTGGCGGGTGGTAACGACCCGGAGCGGACGCACTGGCAGAAGGATGAGAAGACCATCAGCCCGGCCAATGCCAAGAACATGAAGCTGCTCTGGAAGCTGCAGCTGGATAGCAAGCCGCGTGTGATGAGCAATCTGTTCGATACCCTGGTCGCCGGAAAGGTGACGACGAAGACGGGACCGAAACAGATCGCCATCGAAGCCGGCGTATCCGACGACCTGTTTGCGATCGATGTCGAGAAGGGCACGATTCTCTGGAGCAAGCATTACACGACCGACTATGTCGGCCCCGCGCCCAGCCAGGATCCTCTTTGTCCGGGCGGCCAGACGGCAATCCCGGTGATCGGTCTTACCGCTCCCGGCAAGTATACGATTTATTCCGTGTCGTGGGACGGCATGCTGCACCAGATCAATGTGGCAGATGGCGAAGATGTGGCGCCGCCGGCAAAGTTTGTGCCGCCGAACGGCAAGGTATGGTCGTTGAATCTTTACAAGGGCGTTATTTATAC
>Ga0182030_10021672_pt1 | contig 12021 bp, 10 predicted proteins | sample 812S3MmetaG_FD_121299 | JGI IMG/M metagenome (GOLD analysis project Ga0182030, IMG submission 121299) | Permafrost microbial communities from Stordalen Mire, Sweden - 812S3M metaG (Illumina Assembly) | ecosystem: Environmental > Terrestrial > Soil > Wetlands > Permafrost | place: Sweden...
GGCCTCGTTGGTCCAGGCGCCGGAGCCGCCAAGTTGCAGCACCCCGCCACTTGTCGCCTCGGCGATCCCGTAATTGTCGAACTCGGCGGCGCTGGCGAGCGAAAGCGCCCAGCCGCTCACATTCGCGTCGAGTGTTCCGCCCGCGTCGTTGACGACGGTGAGATAGCCGTCGCCGATCAGGCCGCCGCCACCGATCGTGTCGTCGACGTTCTCCAATGTCGCCGCAGCGCCCGCAGACACGACGGCTGCCTCAGGCCAGTAAATGTAGTCCTGCAATGAAATCGTACCGCCGCCGGTCAAGGTCAGACCCGCGGCGCCGACGACCAACTGGGGAACATTGCCATTGTAATCGTTCGGACCGAGTACGATCTCGCCGCTGTTGTCGAGATTTCCGCTCAAGGCGAGCGTTCCCGCCTGAACCAGGATCTCGCCTTGATTGCTGGACGCGCCGCCGGCCCCGGAAATCGTAAGCGTAGCGCCTATTCCGACTTCGAGCGTCACGCCGACGCCGACCTGCAGCGAAGCGGCCGACTGGTTGGTCTCCGTCACCGTATATGAGCCCGGCAGCGCGATCGCCACGCTGTCGTCAATCCCCGGCGCGGCGCCCAGCGACCAGTTGGCTGCGTTGCCCCAGTCGCCGCCGTTTGGATTCGTCCACTCGAACCGCGCCACCGTCGCCGTCGAGACGTCTGCGGTCGCGGTCACGCTGGCGACGGAATCGACGGCCGTCACGACGACGCGCAGCGCGCCGCCGAGGTCGGCGCTCGTCACCTGATAGCTCGCGCTGTTCGATCCGACATCGACCGTGTCGTCGAAGGAGCCGTCGGCGGAATACTGCCACTGATAGGAGTATACGTAATTCGTGTCCTGCGACGTCACATTCGCCGTCAGGACTTCGCCGGGCGTCGCCAGCCCGCTCAGAGTGACGGAAACAGGGTCGGGATTCGAGGGATTCGACGCCAGCGGCATGCCCAACTCCCCAATCTGCAATTTGTCTTGGGCGTCCGAAGGCAACAGATCTTGTGTCGCGGCGTGCGAAGCCGCCGCGTCAAATCCCTGTTCCTGGCAACGTCCCCCTACGCGTCAAATACCCGCCGCGCGCCCATTCAAACCGTTCAGCGCGCCCTGACCCCGCTCAGACGGCAGCGCTTCCGAACAGGCCTCCAGCTAATTCTACACGTGTAAATTATGCTTAACTGCGGTGTAAGGTTTATGCAAGTCCGTCGCAAGTTGTCGCGATTTTAAGCACGGACAAGCAGTTGTGAAAGCAACCCCCCAATCTGCGGCAGTATGTCGCAGCACCCCCGCGCGACCGCCGAACCATGAGCCGCCGCCGAGACGTCAGCTCGTCGCGCGGCGCCTCTCGGGCCAATCGGATCCGCGCGGGCGATTGATTTTCGCCGCCGCAGCAGGAACATTGCGGCTCATTGCAACCGGAATCGGCAGGTTTTCACGTGGCCCCGCTCTTTTCCAACCTCAGCGACGCAATCTTCCATTGGGCGCGCGAGCGGCCCGAGGCCGCGGCGATTCGCGAAGGGGAGACCGCGATCAGCTACCGGGAACTTGCGATCATGGTCGGCCGGGCGGCGACGCACTTGCGGGATCTCGGCGTCAAGCCGGGCGAACTCGTCGCCCTGACCCTGCCGCCCAACGCGCCGCATCTCATCCTCCTGTTCGCGCTGCTGCGCCTCGGCGCCATTCCCGTCGATACGCCCTTGCGCGGCCCGGCGCCGATCCCTCGGTGGCCGCGGTGCTGACCGCGCGAGGAGAGGCCGATCTCAACAACGTCGCGCAACATTGCCGCGAACGGCTGACCCCCGAGAAGCTGCCGAACCATTTGTTCTGGATCGACGGGCTGCCGAAGGTCGGGCCGGGCAAGGTCGACGTCGCCACCTTGCGCGCGCATGTCGCCGCACGACTGAAAGCGGCGAAGAAGGCCCCGGCGGCGGCGGGTTGAGCGCGCCGATGGAGGTCGCGGCGGCGCGGCTGGCCCCGGCGCGCTTCGGCTATTGGTCGTCCGGCGTCGGCGGCGATTGCGCTCGGGGTCGCCGCGTGGCGACGACCGTAGAGGCTGGCATCCATCGGAACCAGACGCTCCCGCAGGAACGCACCGGGGAGCCCAAGCGGCGCCGATTACTAACGGCGGATGCCGTACCCCGAGCTGAACAACCGGATTTTGGGCATGCGAAGCTCTGACCCAAGCACAATGAGGTCGCTGTCGGCCGGCCGCGTTTTCCTTATGATAGATCCCATTGACATTTGTAAAGTGATGACTTCCAATAGGCGGAATAATGGGGCAGACTAGCGGAATCCCGTGGTTCGAAATCTCCTAGCCTCTTCTAGGGCGGAAAATGCGGCGCGGGTCTCCAGCCGGCCCGATCCCGATGTCCTGATTCTCGGCGGCGGCGTGAACGGCGTGGCGACGCTGCGCGATCTCGCGCTTAACGGCGTCTCGGCGATTTTGTTGGAGAGCGGCGACTACTGCGGCGCGGCGAGCGGCGCATCGACCCGGATGGCGCACGGGGGATTGCGCTATCTCGAAGGACGCGAATTCCGTCTCGTCGCCGAAGCGACGCGCGAGCGCAACCGCCTGCTGCGGGACGCGCCGCATCTCGTCCGTCCGCTCGAAATCGTCGTTCCGCTGGAGCACATGGTTCGCGGCATTTGGCGTTCGATTCTTCGCTTTCTCGGATTGTCGCAGGCGTCCGGGCCGCTCAGCCTGGTTGCGCTGAAGGGCGCTCTGGCGATCTACGAAACGCTGGGGCTCGCTCAACGCGCGCTACCGGGCCATGTGTGGACGCTGCGCCCGTCGCGTTTTCCCGAAGGGTTGTCGGCGTCGACCCGTGCGGTCGTCAGCTATTTCGACGCCCGCATCGACACGCCCGAGGCGCTCGTTTTCGAGATGCTCGACGAAGTCGACACGCGGACGGAGGCGGCCGCGCTGAGCCATGTCAGTTGGACGCTGACGCCGGACGGCGCCTTCGAGGTTCGCGACCGGTTCGGCGAGGCGCGCTGGCGGCTCGAACCCAAGGTCATCGTCAACGCGTCGGGCGCGTGGATCGACGCGGTCAACGGCCGGTTGGGGCTGGCGACCCGGCTCGTTCGCAAGGTCAAGGGCGCCCATCTCCTGATTCGCAACGCCGCGCTGCTCGAACGGCTGGCGGGCCGGGCCTTCTATTTCGACGACGGCCGCGGCCGCATGGTCATCTGCTTGCCGATGAAGGGCGCCGTTCTCATGGGAACGACGGAAATCGAGACCCAGGACGCCGACGACGGGATCGTGACGGCCGAGGAGGCGCGCTATCTGCTCGAAACGCTGTCGCGCCTGTTCTCCGACATTGCGCTGACGCCACGCGACGTGATCGCGGTGACGAGCGGCATCCGCCCGCTTCGGGCCGGCGGCGGCAGCGCCAACGCCGCCGCGCGCGATCACGAACTGGTCGAAGCCACGCTTCCCGGCGGCGCGCCGGTGTTCTCGATGGTCGGCGGCAAGTGGACGACCTTCCGTGCTTTCGCGGAGACGACAAGCGACCAAGTGATGGCGAAGCTGGGCCGCCCGCGCACGGTTTCGACCCGCGACCGCCGCTATCCCGGCTTCCGCCCACCGGGCGCGGAAGCCGCCGGCGACCCCCGGCTTTCGGAACTGCTGGACCGCTATGGCGAGATCGGCCGCGAAGTCGCCCAATATTGTGCGGCGGCGCCCGATGAGGCGCTTGCGGCGCTTGTCGACTACAGCCGCCGCGAGGTCGAATGGTTGGTGCTGCGGCGGGCCGCCTGCACGCTGGGCGACCTTGTTCTGCGGCGGATGGACATCGTGCTCGCGGGCCGCGCGACCCGCGAGGCTCTGGAAGAACTAGCCGCGATTGAAGCGAGCGCCCTGGGTCATGGCCCCGGCTGGGCGCAAGAGGAAGTCGCGCGCGCGCTCGCCGATCCGCGCATCGGCGGGCTGACCGACCGCGACAAAAGGGCCGCCGCGTGAGCGCGCCTCTGCTTCTCGCCATTGACGCCGGCGGCACGGCGGTGAAAGCCTCGCTGGTCGACCCGCAAGGCAATGTCGCCGCCGAGACGACGGCGCAGGTCGAAACGCATCACTGGCCCGACGGGCGTGTCGAGCGCGACCCGGAAGCCTTCTGGTCGGCGACGGCCTCCGCGATTCGCGCGCTGCTGGAGGAAGGCGGCTATGCCGAGCGCGTCGCGGCCATTGGCTGCACCGGCTTTGGAAATGGCGTGTTCCTCGTCGACGCCAACGGAAGAAGCGTGCGGCCGGGCATCGTATCGGTCGATCACAGGGCGCAGCCGCTGGTCGACGAACTCGCGTGCAACGGCGAGGCAGGGCGGCTGGCCGTTATCACGGGCCAGAAAATCTGGGGCGGGCAGACATTGATGCAGCTCGCGGGGCTCGCCCGCAACGAGCCCGAGATCTGGCGCAAGGCGAGATGGGCGCTTTCCTGCAAGGATTTTCTGCGCTTTCAGCTTAGTGGCGAGGCCATCACCGACTTCACGGACGCCAGCGGCGGCGGGCTCACCGACCTTCGCGCGGGCGTCTATGGCGCGCAGGTTTTCGCCGCACTCGGCATCGCCGAGGCGGCCGACAAGCTTCCGCGTATCGCCAACAATTCCGAAATCGCCGGCCGAGTCAGCGCCAAAGCGGCCGAACAGACCGGGCTTAGGGCCGGCACGCCTATCGCCGGTTCGATGATGGATGTCGCCGCCAGCGTCATCGGCGCCGGCGTCACTGACGATTCCAGCCTCGTTATGATCGCCGGCACTTGGTCGATCAATTGCATCGAGGGGCGCGCCGTCGATCCCGCGGCGCCGCCAATCCTCGACATGATCCACCGCGACCGCGCCGCCCGGCTGATCGCCGAGGGCAGCCCGTCCTCGGCGGCCAATCTGACGTGGTGGTTGGAAAAGGGGCTTGGCGGCCGCGTGAGCTTCGCGCAGGCCAATGCGATGGTGGCGGCCTCGTCGGCGCGGGCGCCGCGCGGCTATTACCTGCCGTTCGTCCACGGCCCCGCGCCGCGGCGCGGCGCCTTCCTCGAACTCTCGGCTCATGACGACGACGCCGCCATGCTGCGCGCGTTGTTTGAGGGCGTCGCCTTTCAGCACAAAATGCATGCGCAGGACGCTTTGCGTCATGCAGGAAAAGACTGGCCGGCGTCCATCCGCCTCGCTGGCGGCGCCGCACGCTCCGCGCCCTGGGCGCAAATCTTCGCCGATGTCGCGCAGGTTCCGGTCGAAGTGTCGAGCGCGCAGGAGGTCGGCGCGCTGGGGGCCGCGATCTGCGCGGCGGTCGCCGCCGGTCTTCATCCCGATCTGACCTCAGCGACCGCCGCTATGACCCGCGTCGGGCGCCGCTACGCGCCCGATCCCACGCTGGCCGAGCTTTACGCAAGGAGATTTCAGAGATTCCGGGAATTGGATTCCGGAGTGTTGGCCCTGCTCGACGCGAAATACGCGCGGGCGGGGACATAAAAGCAAGCGTAACCGAGGAAACAACCCAAGGAACCGAACCATGACGCTCAAAGCTATATTTCTGGCGGCCGCCAGTCTCGCCGGCCTGACCCCCGGCGCCGCGCAGGCCACGGACGCCGCCGCCTGCAAAGGAAAAGTGCCGAGTCTGAACGCCATCGCGCAGGGCATGCCCTCCGTGACCGAACTCGACAAATATCTGCCCGAGTTCAACAAGAAATGGGGCACGGAAGTTAAGATCACGATGCTCGGCGAGAACGAGCGCCGCGCCAAATCGCGCCTCGACGCTTCGACCGGCGCAGGTTCCTATCAGGTCATCTATGTCGACGAGGCCAATATCGCGGAATACGTCTCCTCGAAATGGGTCTATCCACTCGCCGACGTGATTCCCGCCGAATATGACACGGCGGATTTTCGTGACGATCTGAGGAATGTCGCGACCGTCAACGGCGTGCAATATTTCGCCCCCTTTGTCGGCGGCGGCGACGTGTTCCTCTATCGCAAGGACATTCTCGACGCCAAGGGCGTCGCCGTGCCCAAGACGCTCGACGAACTTCAGGCGGCGATCAAGAAGGTGAACGATCCCGCCAACAAAGTCTATGGTTGGTCGGCGCGCGGCCAGCGCGGCTCCGGCATGAACGTGTGGCGGTGGACGCCGTTCTTCCGCGGCCTCGGAGGCAAGTGGATGGACGGCGACAAGCCCGCGTTCGACTCCGACACGGCAGTCAAGGCGACGCAAGTCTACATGGACATGATGAAGTCCTCGCCTCCCGGCGTCGGCACGTTCAACTGGTCGGATTCGGTCGAGGCGTTCCGCGCCGGTCAGGTCGTGTTCCTGATCGAATCCGACGTGTTCGGCCCGTGGATGGAAGACAAGGCGAAATCGACAGTGGTTGGCAAGGTCGGCTATGCGCCGCCGCCCTCGCCGCTGCCGTCTGCCGGTTGGGGCCACGGCTGGGCGGTTTCCAGCGTTGGCGCCAAGGACGATTGCACCAAGGCCGTCGCCGGCGATTTCGTCGGTTGGGCGACATCCAAGGAGATGGAGCAGCATCGTCTCGCCGATGGCGTCGCTTCCGACATCGCGCGCAAGTCGACGCTCAAGAGCGCAGCTTATAAGGCCGCGGTGCCGGCCGAATACATCCAGGCGCTGCTCGATACCGGCCCGAGGACGAGCCTCCTCATCATGTCGAGCCCGGCGTGGCCCGAGATCGGCGACAATCTCGGACTGACGCTCGAAGAGCTTTTCACCGGCACGAAGAAGGACATCAAGGGCGCTCTCGGCGAGTCCACCTTCGCCGCCGAGGACGCGCTGCAGCGCCTTAAGTAAGGCCTCGCCAACCCTCGCGTCCGGCCGCCCGGCCGGACGCGATTTCCTTCCCCGCAAACGGCATCGGCATGTCACGGCAGCGTTTCGTCTTCGCCACACTGGCGCCGGCCATCGCCATTTTGGCGGCGATCGCGCTCGCTTCGACGGCGGGCGCCGTCTGGTTCTCGCTGATGAACCGCACGTTGCGATCGCCCGCCTACAAGTTCGTCGGGATTTACAATTTCGAACGTCTGTTCCGTGACCCGCGCTTCTACAATGCGCTGGAGATCTCGGCGCTGTGGGAGATGATTACTGTTGTTGGCGCGCTCGCGGTCGCCACGGCGCTCGCCGTGCTGACGGTTGAAACCGTCAAGAGCGCCCTGTGGCGCAACGTCATCAGCTTCGCCTTTCTGGCCCCCGTGTTGTTGCCGCGTGTTGCGGCGGCGTTCATCTGGCGATTTCTCTATTCGCCCTCGCTGGGGTTGGTGAATTATCTGATCGGCCTCACCGGGGCGGGGCCGGTCGAGTTTCTCGCCGATCCGCATCTGGCGCTGTATGCGGTCGCCGCGGTCGACATCTGGCAATGGGGCCTGTTCTTCGCCGTGATTCTGATGAAACTGTTGGAAACCTTGCCGCGCGAGCCCCTCGAGGCGGCGATGCTGGATCACGCTAGCCGCTGGGAGATTCACGCCTATATCACGCTGCCGATGCTGCGCGGCCCCATCGTCAGCCTCGCGCTGGTCAAGGCGGTAGAGTCGCTGCGCTCGTTCGATCTCATCTTCGTCATGACGGGCGGCGGTCCCGGCGTCTCGACCGAGACGCTCGATCTCTACGCCTATCAGGTCGGCGTCAACCTCGGCGGTCGCATCTCCTACGCCTCGGCCATGGCGATATTGTTGCTCATTGTCACCAACGTCATTTTCGCCATAGTGTGGCGCCGGGTGAAGACATGGACGGTATAATCGGCCGGAGCCTCGCGCGGGTGTTGCTCGCGCTACTGGTGTTTGTGGCGATTGTCCCTATCGCCTGGACGGCGCTTGGCGCGTTCAAGCAACTGAAGGACATCGTGACCCCGGTCCCGAAACTGCTGTTCTCCCCGACGCTGACGAATTTCGTGACCATCCTCGAAAATCCCTCGATCCGCGACGGCCTCAAGAATTCCGCCATCGTCGTCAGCGTCTCCGTCCTGATCGGAACCCTGCTCGGCGTCCCCGCCGCCTATACCGTCTCACGCCGACTGCGCCATTGGCGCGACGACATGCAGTTCTTCGTGCTGTCGCTGCGCTTCATGCCGCCGGTCGCGGTCGCGATGCCGTTCATCGTCATCTATCTCGACCTCGGCGTCTACGACACGCTCGGCGGCCTTATCGTAGTCTATTTGGTGACGACGATCTCGACCATCGTCTGGCTTGCCGTCCCCGCTTTCGACCGCGTGCCGCGTGAAATCGAGGAGGCGGCGACGATGGAGGGTTGCGGCGAGGCCGAAGTGTTCTGGCGCTTCTCACTGCCGATTGCGGCGCCCTCGCTGTTCGGCGCCTTGGTGTTCACCTTCGTGCTGGTCTGGAACGAATTGCTGCTCGCGCTGACTTTGGCCGCCCGGAACGCAACGCTGCCAGTGGTCGCGGCTTCGATCACCTCGCTCGGCAAAGAAGTTCCGTGGGGCGTCATCAACGCGGCGACCGTCGTGCTCGTCATGCCGCCGCTCATTTTCATTGGGTTGCTGATGGGCCTTCTCAACGCGATGGTTGGCGCACGATCCAACTAGGAGACGGATGAAATGGCGAGCATTGTATGCTCCGGGATCAGTAAATCGTACGGCGGCGTTTCTGTGATCGAAAACCTCGATCTGGAAATCCCCGATCATGAATTTGTTGTGTTTCTTGGGCCGTCCGGTTGCGGCAAGTCGACGATGCTGCGCATGATCGCCGGCCTTGAGGAAGTCACCTCGGGTAAGATCGCTATTGGCTCCAACGACGTTACCCATAAGCCGGCTGGCGAGCGCGGCGTGGCGATGGTGTTTCAGTCTTACGCGCTTTATCCGCATATGTCGGTGGCGGAGAACATTACATTCGGCTTGCGCCGGCAAGGCGTAGCCAGGGCCGAGATCGAAAAGCGCCTGAGCGAGGTCAGCGGCGTGCTGGGATTGCAACCGTTTCTGGATCGAAGGCCGAAGAACCTATCGGGCGGTCAGCAGCAACGCGTCGCGATGGCGCGCGCCATGATTAAGACCCCGCGCGTGTTCTTGTTCGATGAGCCCCTGTCAAACCTCGACGCAAAACTGCGGGAGAGGCTGCGCACCGAGATACGCAAGACTCATTTGGCGTTGAAGACGACGACGATCTTCGTCACCCACGACCAACTCGAAGCCATGACCATCGCCGACCGCATCGTGTTGATGCGCGCGGGCCGGATCGAACAACAAGGCACGCCCGACGAAATCTTCGAGAAGCCGGCGACTCGCTTCGTCGCCGATTTCGTCGGCTCGCCGGCGATGAATTTTTGTCGGGCGCGGATCGCGCGAAACGGCGCGGCGGTGAAAGCTGTCGCGGAATCGTTCGCGTTCGACCTTCCTTCAGCAAACTTTTCGGAACTGGCGGAGGGGAGAGAGGTCGAGCTCGGTCTGCCGCCTTGGCGCATCGACCGTGCGGACGCCGCCGAAAGCAATTCGATCGGCGGCGTTGTCGTCCTTGTCGAGAACTTTGGGGATCGGGGCCAAGTTATCGTCGATGTCACTGGCGCCGAAATGTCCTTCGTCACCAAGCAGTTCCGCGACCTGCCGCGCGGCGCGGCCGTATCCTTTGCGATCGCCCCGCAGCATATTCACGTCTTCGACCCTGTTACCGGTCAGTCGTTGCGGCAGGCGTGCGCGACATGACAGAAGCGCGCGCCCTTTCGGCTAGGGCGTTCAACCCGCGCCGCTGTCATGAATAGGGGCCATCAACCTTCCGACCGCACTGTGGCGGAGGTCGCTTGGCTCTACTACGTCAAGAATCAGACGCAGGCCGAAATCGCCAAAGCGCTGAGCTTATCGCGTCCGACGATCATCAATTACCTAAGGCTGGCGAAAGACCGGCAAATCGTTTCGGTGCGTATTTCCGCCGAGCATTTCCGCGTCAATGCGCTCTCCGACGCCATCAAAGGCCGTTACGGGCTCGATAGCGTCCAGATCGTCCCCGACGCCGGACTCGATGGCGAGGCCCTGAACCGGGCAGTTTGCGAAGCGGCCGCCCAGTTTCTGCCGGATTTCCTCAACGAAGGCGACGAACTTGGCGTGTCCTGGGGGCAGACAGTCTGGTTCGTGTCGGAATATACGCCGCAATGGCCGATCGCCAATCTCGTCATTCGTCAGCTCATCGGCTCAATCGCCAATCCGCTGCTCCCGACGTCGGAAAGCTGTTCGACCGAGATCGCCAAGCGCCTGTCGGCGCAATGCGTCAATCTCAATGCGCCCGCGGTCTGCTCTACGGCTTGGCTGGCCGCCGCATTGCGCGCCGAGCCGATTATTTCCGAGCAGATCGCCAATCTTAAGCGATGTAACAAGGCGATCTATTCTGTGAGTCCTTGCACGCCCGACACGCATGTCGTTCAGTTCAAGATTGCGACCGAAGCTGAGGTCGCGGCCTACGCGGCGCGCGGCGCCGCGGGCATCGTTGCGGGCCGCTTTATCGACGCAGATGGGCGAGCAATCGTCGGCGAACTCGACGACCGGCTCATCGGGGCGGATCACGAGATGTTGCGCAACATGATTGGCTTGCTGGTTGTCAGCGGCAAACATAAGGTCGAGGCCGCTCGGGCGGCGCTAAGGGGTGGATTCGTGAACCACCTCGTCATCGATCAGGGCAGTGCGCAGAGCTTGAATATGGAATGCGTCTAGGACGAATAGGCAATTTCGGAGCCACACTCGCAACGCAGCCCGAAGCCGAAATTCGATTCGGATAGCGCCAGACTTGGCCGACCGTGTTCTTTCTGCAATCCGACATCGATTTTCCGGCGGGTCGCCCTTGTATCAAGGTGGAAAGCGAAGACATCCGCCGCAATCGGATTCGTCGAAGCTCTCAGATTCTCAAGACTCTGCCGGACGGTCTGCGGAGCGTTCGCATACAGACAGGAGAGGCGGCGCGCCCGAAGAGGTTCGAACGCCTAATGAGTCATTTGCTCCATCGGATCCAGCCTACACCCGGCGCCTCGGTGAGGTTGCAGTTCACCGAGTTGTCGGCCGTTGCCGCCGGAGTCATTTCCGAGGCTTCTCGGAAGAGTAAAATTCGTCAGCTTGCTGTCAGGACGGGTCAGAAACTCATCGGTCGAAATTCAGCGTCGCGAGGGGCCGTAGACCGCGCTCCCGCAGGTGTTCGTATGTGCGTTGTCTTCGCATGATGCGGCGTATTTTGCGCAAATCGCTATGCGGTAGGCGACCCGAACTCCGCCAACGATGGCGAGTGGCGGGACTTACATCGTTGAGCGCTGTCCCGCTGCGGCGCTTGTGCGTCTTAGGCCTGCAGAGTTGAGCGGCGTCTTGCCCAAAGTTGTTGCCTCACGCCTTCCTCGCGAGACAAGAATGTTCGTCGGACGGCGTCCTCTGCTGCGCTGCGGTCCGGATGCGTCGCCGATCGTTTCCGGCCTGCCGACGCCATCAACCTCCAGCCAGGGCGTTGATCTGGCCGCCCTCGTTTAGCAGCCATGTGCAGCAGGGATGTGGAAAGTCGCCCCAGCTAAGGCGCTTTCCCAGCAGTTTCAGCGAGTTAAGGTTTCCTGGCTGGGGCGCCTGGATTCCAAGGCGGCAGTCAGAGCCTTTACAACCCCTTGCATTTGCACAGAAATGCGTCTGCGACGACGCGAGGTGTATCAGCAAGGTGTGGCGCCTGACAAGCACACTTGATATCGTGAACTGCATGGTTCATTCAGCGCTACCGAGCCGTAAAGAGCGCCTTCTGACATTTCGACATCGATTCGGCGGAGAGGCTGTCTGACGGCAGAGCGCTTTCCTCTCAGCCTGTGAAATCATCCTCTCCGCCATATACAGGTCGAGCTATCCCCCGCGGCCGCCTCGAATACGTCGACCAGCGCAACCCGGCCGCCCGAGCCGTCGCCCGCAAACGATCCGCAAGCACCGCTGGCGAGGCCGTATTTCGCCGATTCAAGCGTTGACTAATGCAAAAGTCAAATCATAGGTCTCTGGAATACGGATTTAAACATTGTTGCTTCGATGGGTTCGCCATGAGCGAGGCAATTTCGTGCGCGCCGGA
>Ga0182030_10021673_pt1 | contig 12021 bp, 12 predicted proteins | sample 812S3MmetaG_FD_121299 | JGI IMG/M metagenome (GOLD analysis project Ga0182030, IMG submission 121299) | Permafrost microbial communities from Stordalen Mire, Sweden - 812S3M metaG (Illumina Assembly) | ecosystem: Environmental > Terrestrial > Soil > Wetlands > Permafrost | place: Sweden...
GCATCTGCGCTTTGTTCCCGGCGCGCCTTGAAATAAGCTTGGATGTCGACGACATTTGCATTGGCTGAAAGGCAAGGGCGGAACGATGAGTTACACCGGCGGACAGGAGGGGCTTCAACCGCAGCCAGCCGGAGGATTATCGGCTCCGAGGATACCGCCAGCCGCCCTGGACGGGGTGCGCACGCGTCGGGTGATGGCGGTCCTGCTCGATTTGATCATCGTTTCGACGCTTTCGGCCGTGCTGTTCATTGGCCTTCTGTTTTTGAGCTTCGGGATGACGGCGGTGCTTCTGCCGCCGATATTTCCGCTGGTCGCCTTCTTCTACAATGGGCTCACCATTTCCGGGTGGCGCATGGCGACGCCGGGGATGCGCTTCATGGATCTTGAGATGCGCACGATGGCCGGCTCTCCGACGCCCTTCATCAACGCCGCCGTCCATGCGGTGCTGTTTTATGTGACCACCTTGCTGCCGCCCCTGCTGCTCGTGACCTTTTTCGCCAGCAACAAGCGCTGCCTTCATGATATTCTTGCCGATGTGATCGTGCTTCGTCGCGCCGAGACGAGACTGATCGAGCAGAATGGACTGCCCGGCGGCGGCGCGGACATGGAGAGGAGCGACGGGCGTTGACCAAGGAGCCTCGCGACGCGCCGCAATTTTATCTCACCGCCCCGTCGCCATGTCCCTATCTTCCCGGTCGCGACGAGCGCAAGGTCTTCACGCATTTGATCGGGCGCCGCGCCGTCGCGCTGAATGATTCCCTGACGCAATCCGGTTTTCGCCGCTCGCAAACCATCGCCTACCGTCCTGCGTGCGAAGCTTGCAGGCGTTGCGTATCGGTGCGGGTCAAGGTTGCCGATTTCGTGGTTTCGCGGGCTTTGCGGCGGGTCGCCAAGCGTAACGGAGACCTCCTTGGGGCGCCCCGGGCTTCGCGGGCGACAGCCGAACAATATCGATTGTTCAGCGCCTATGTCGGTGCGCGCCATCATGACGGCGGAATGGCCGACATGGGTTTCGCCGACTATCAGATGATGGTCGAGGACAGCCACGTCGAGACTCAACTGCTGGAATATCGGGCAGGGGAGTCCGGAAAACTGCTCGCCTGTTGCCTGACCGATCGTCTCGCGGATGGATTGTCTATGGTCTATTCCTTTTACGACCCGGAGCCCGTTTCCCGGTCGCTTGGGATCTTCATGATACTCGACCACATGGCGAGAGTGCGTGAACTCGGGCTGGAGCATCTGTACCTTGGCTATTGGGTCGAGGGTTCTCCCAAGATGGATTACAAGGCGCGTTTCTTGCCTCAGGAACGGCTCGGCATGGACGGATGGAGCCTCGTGACGTAGCGCAAGGCGCGCGGTCACAAAATCGCCGGACTGTTCGGGCCTTGTTAATGTTAAAGATGCACTTCTTGTTTGAAGAAGGCGCGCGCGTAAGGGCGTTGCGTCCCCGTTTGTTTGGGGAAGTCTATGCAACTGGAGCTATTATTTTGTCCAAGGCAATGACCTTTCGATCTGGCTTTGTATCGAGCCCGCGCAAGCTTCTGCTCGGAGCGGCCGCTGCGATCTGCTCATTGACGCAGGGCGCTTTCGCCGCCCCGCAAGATCCGTCCGACGGGCAGGCGGAGTGGGCGCAACGGTATGACGCCGCCGAGCGATTGACCGTTTCCCGTTCCACAACGCCGATTCTTTCGACCCAGACCGTCGCGGCTACCGAGGCGGCCATTCAGCGCAATCAACAGATCGTCGCGAACGGAGGCTGGCCCCAGGTTCCGAACGGACAGCAATTGCGGCTGGGCTCGAATGGTCCGGCCGTGGTCGCGCTTCGCCGTCGCCTCGTCGTTTCTGGCGATATAGGCTCCGAAACCGGCTCCAGCCCGGTGTTCGATTCATACGTCGAGGCGGCGGTGCGCCGTTTCCAGGCGCGTCACGGCATCAACGAGACGGGCATCGTCAATCAGCAGACGCTGACGGCGCTCAATGTTCCCGCCGAGACGCGCTTGCGTCAGCTGGAAATCAACCTCGTTCGCCTTCGCAGCTTTTCCCGAGATCTCGGCAATCGCTATGTGACGGCCAATATTCCGGCGGCGCTGGTCGAGACCGTGGAAAACGGGGCCGTGGTGACCCATCACATCGCCGGCGTCGGCAAAATCGACCGTCAGTCTCCGGTCATGCAGACCAAGGCCATTCAGATCAACTTCAATCCTTTCTGGACCGTGCCGGCGTCGGTTATCCGCAAGGATCTGATTCCCAAGATGCAGGAGGATCCCAATTATCTGAGCGACCACCACATCCGCGTCTACAATAAAGAGAATCAGGAGCTCCAGCCCGGGCAGATCAACTGGCGCTCCATGGACGCGATGAACTATCGTTTCCGTCAGGACACAGGTGGCGATTTCAACTCGCTCGGCGTGGTGCGCATCGACATCGCCAATCCTTACGGCGTCTATATGCACGACACGCCGGCAAAGGGCGTGTTCGGCGATGATTTCCGCTTTGTCTCTTCGGGTTGCATACGTTTGCAGAACGTCCGCGACTACGTCGCCTGGCTCCTTAAAGAAAATCCGGGCTGGGATCGCGATCATATCGACGAGGTGATTCGTTCCGGCGAGCGCACGGACGTCAAGCTTGAGCCGGCGGTCCCGGTCTACTGGGTCTATGTGACGGCTTGGGGAGCCCCCGACGGCGTCACCCAATTCCGTGAGGACATCTATCAAAAGGATGGCTTTGGCGGCGCGCCGAGCCAGGTGGCCGAGCAAGGACGCCCCGTGGCGCAGAACTCGGGCGGCAAGCTGCTGCCGAGGGACGACGCCGACGACCCGCGGTAGGTTTTCCGCCGCTCGCCTCGTTCCGACCTCAGAAAAAAGCGCGCTTCTGGACCACAGGCTGGTCTAGCGGCGCGCTTTTTTTGCAAATCAGTTTCCGTAAAATCGACGAGCGGTCGGCGCTACTGCTGCGCGCTGCGGTCGCCGCCGCCGCGATAGGCTCGCCACGTGCCTCCGCACATGTCCGTGGAGCTGGACCAGGCCCCGCTGCCGTCGGCGGTGCGGAGGCGCCCGTTCGCGCGCGCGACACGCCCGCTCTGGTCTGTGAAACGCGCGACAATCGTGCCGTCGCTTTCCACATAGCCCCAAGGCGCCGACGAGCCTCCCGCGCCAGCGACGCGATGGTCCCGGATCGTCACGGAATTCGGGACCATCGCCGGGCAGTTGCCGACCGTAGTGGTGGCTTCGAAGGTCCAGCCGCCGTCATATCCAGCAGCGCTTGCAACCGGCGATCTCTCCACCCGAGTCTTGTTCGCCTGCGCCAAGGCCGGCCCAGCCAAAGCGACCGCGATAAGCGCAAACAAGGATATGTGCTTCATTTGGCTTCCTCGAGAGCGTGCTGCAACAATTCAAACATGTCGCAACCCGCGAAGATAAATTGAGTTACGCCCGCCTTGCGAAGCTCTTCCTCCATTTCGCCGGGGCGTCCCGCGAGATAAAGCTTGGCGCCGGCGCCTTTGAGGGCGATTGCGACAGGAACTGCTGCATCGCAATAAATCCTGTCCGACGAGCAAATACAAGCCAGTTTCGCGCCGCTTTCGCGGAAGACCGTGACCATTTCCTCGGAATTTTCAGTCTCGGGTCCAAAAACCGCCTCGACGCCTCCCGCCTCGAAAAAATTCTTGGCGAAATTGGCGCGCGCCGTGAAGGCGGCGACCGAGCCCAGATTGGCGAGAAACACCTTCGGACGCGCCCCCGTCGTGGCAAGATGCGCGTCGGAGGCGTCGCGCAGGCGCTCGAAGGGCTCCGAGAGGCGGCGCGGCGTCAGCATCGGGGATTTCCGCGCTCCCTGCGGAGCTGGCGCGTCGCCCGCTTCCGGGGCGAAGCCGGCAAGCACGGCGAGGGGTGTCTCGCTTATGTTGGGAAACTCATTGGAGCCCGTGATCCTGTCCTTCGCACGGCCGACATTTTTGGCGCGCTGACCGAAGGTCTCCGCAACCTTGGCCTGAAAACGCCCTGCTTGCAGCGCCTTGGCGAGCCCACCCTCCGCTTCGATAGTCTGGAACTCGCTCCAGGCGCGATCGCATAATTCAGAGGTTAAGGCCTCGAATCCGCCAGCGCCGCTCGACGGGTCGTCGACGACATGAATGTAAGACTCATCCTGCAGCACAAGCTGGGTGTCTCGCGCTAGGCGGCGGGCGAAGGCGTCCGGCGCCCCCAGCGCCTGCGTGAAAGGCAGAACAGTGATCGCGTCGGCGCCGCCGACGGCGGCGGAGAAGACCGCGATCGTCGCGCGCAGCAGATTGTTCCACGGATCGTTCCGCGTCATCATACGCCAGGCGGTTTCCGCGTGGACCAGCGCCGGTTTCGGCGAAAGGCCGCAGGATTCCTCCACACGTTCCCACAGCCTGCGCAGCGCGCGGAATTTCGCGACGCCAAGGAATTCGTCCGCGTCCACGGCGAGCCTGAACAGCAGAAGGCTCCGCGCCGCGTCGATATCCATGCCCGCGTCGCTGAGTGCACGAAGGTAGGCGACGCCCGCAGAGAGGGCGAAAGCGAGTTCCTGGGCCTCGGTCCCGCCAGAGCCGTTGACCACACGGGCGTCGGCGGCCGCGGCGCCATAGGTGAATCCGGCTTTCGCGGCCGCCTTCACGCGCGCCGCGAAACTCCTGGCGGCCTCACTCCAGGGGGCCGGCGAAAAGCCGTGACGAGCTTGCAACCCCAGCGGGTCGAAGCCGAATGAAACGCGCGCGATCGATGGCTCGATGTGGTTCTTGTCCAGCAGGCGCGTGATTGCCTCCGAGGCGCCCGGCGTGCGGATCGAATCTTCGATCATGACCGGAATCCCGTAGTCCAGCCGGATTTTATCGAAGACTTGCGCGATGGCCGAATCCGCGTCGCTGGCGAGGGCGGAGCCGAAAGCGCCCTGCGCCCCGGCAAACACCAGTTGCAGGCCTGAAGCGCCGCCTTCCAGGTCCTCGAGCGCCTGGGCGTTGGCGGCTTCCGCGTCAGCGAGGTCGACCCTCGCCAGGATCTCCCATCGGCCCGGCGTCTTGCGCAAGGCGCGGGGGCCGGGCGTCCTGGCGTTCGGATAGAGCGGGGCGATCGTCGCGCCGTCATAGGTTTTGGCCACGAGCTTATCGAACGAGCCGCCTTTCAGGGCGCGCTCGACGCTGCTGCGCCATTGCTCTTCACTTGCCTGTGGAAAAACCCCGGCCAAGGGTTGGTCCTGAATTGTCATGATCCTCACTCGAACTTGCAAAGGGTTCTTGCTGCTTTTTGGCACGAAGCGGGCCCGCTAGCCAATCCAATTGGTCTCACCTTGGGCGGTCGGGCTTTATTTTCCGCTCCAAAGGCCGTAACCAAGGCGCGATCGTCCTGGGCGACAAGCACTCGTGCGGCGGCTGAACGGGCAGTTCTCGTTATCAGATCGCGCTGTGCGCCGGGGAAATCGTCCTTGTGAAGCTTTGATCCGCTGGGAAGCGGCGGATCTCGGCGCGAGGCCCGCAGACCCTGAACGGAGGTGGACGTGACAGAGAACCCGCAAGATAGAGCAACGCTGGTCGATGAAATCGTTGAAGTCATCGCGTCCGAAGGCATGATTGATCGTGCGAAGGTCACCCCCGACGCCACGATAGAAAGCCTTGACCTTAAATCAGTTGACATCGTGATGATACTCACCGCTCTGGAAGAGAAGTTCAACGTCTACATTCCGATGGATGGTTCGCTACAGGAAGCCAAGGACGTCAAAACGCTCATCAATGCTATTGCCGATCTCATCGTGAAAGAAAGAGAGAAGAATTAATATGGCCGGATCGCAAGCAGGCGATAACCTGGCGCCTGCAACGGGCGGCTTGAAGAGCCGCTCCGCCGGCGCAGGCCGGATTGTCATTTCAGGCATGGGCGCGGTCTCCGCCGCCGGAATGGGAGCGGAAAGGCTTTGGCAGGCGGCGCGCGATGGCGTGACGCAGGTGAGGGCGCTTAGAACGGAGCGCCCCTATGACGGACGCATCAAGATCGCGGCGCAAGTTCCCGAATTCAACGCTTCTGAATATATCGAAGCGGATTTGCTGCCCTTTTGTGATCCTTTCACGCAATACTCGGTAATCGCAGCCGACGAGGCGATGGCGCAGGCCGGCTACAGCGGAACCGAAATTGGCGGCCCGCGCACGGCCGTCATCATTGGCACCGGCATCGGCGGCATGACCACCGTCGATAACGGTCTCTATCATTATTATGCGGACAAAATCCGTCCCGATCCGCTCACCGTTCCGCGCCTCATACCCAGCGCGGCGCCGGCTACTCTTGGCATGCGCTATTCCTGCCTTGGCCCCACCTTCGCGGTCGGAAGCGCCTGTTCGTCGGCCACGCAGGCGATCGGGCTCGGACTTCAGATGATCCGCTTTGGTCTGGCCGACAGAGCGATCGTGGGCGGAGCGGAGTCCTGCGTCATCAATGGCTCGGTACGGGCCTGGGAGGCCCTGCGCGTTCTGACGCCGGACGCCTGCCGCCCCTTCTCCAAGGGCCGGAATGGCATGTCGCTCGGCGAGGGCGCCGCGGTGTTCATTCTTGAAACCCTGGATTCGGCGCGCGCGCGTGGTCGCCGGCCGCTCTGCGAACTGGTTGGATATGGCACCACCAGCGACGCGAAGGATCCCGTCAGGCCGGACGTTGTCGGAGCGTCCGGCGCGATGGCTCAAGCCCTGCGGGACGCGGGCATGGCTCCCGAGGAAATCCATTACATTAACGCCCATGGCACGGCGACCCACGCCAATGACATCACGGAATCTGAGGCGATTCTCCGTGTCTTCGGCGACGACTACGGGCGGCGTGTCGCTGTTTCCTCCACCAAGCCGGTGCATGGGCACGCATTGGGCGCCGGCGGCGGCCTGGAACTCTCCATCGCGGTCAATGCGATACGCGATCAGATCGCGCCGCCGACGATCAATTTCCTCGAGGCGGACGCTCGTTGCCCAATCAACGCCATCCCCAATGTTGCACAGCCGATGCCGATGAAGGCGGCGATGTCCAATTCCTTCGCATTCGGCGGCATTAACGCCGTGCTGATCTTGAGAGCGCTTGACGATGGCGCTTGACGTGCCCGCAACGGAGACGTTGCGCGTGAGCGTCGATGCGGCGCGGGCAGAGGATTTCGCAAGGGAAACCGGTTTCGTCGATCCCGCAGGCGACTCCGTGCCGATCTCCTATCCCGCCGTCTGGTTGAGCGCTCCGCCGGTTCACGGGGCGATCATGCGGGCCTGCTCCGCAAGCGACAGCGTGCCCGTGCATGAGTCGCAGAGTTTCAGCTATGAAGCGCCGTTGCTTCGGGGAGCCGAGTATGAGCTCCATGTCTCGATGCGCCGCGAGGAGACGCCCCCGCGCTTGCATGTCGAATGCAGCATCGCGACGCTGGAAGGCGCCCCCGTGGGTCAATTCGAAACAGTGATAAGGCTCGTGCCTCGCGCGAGCCTTTCAGCGGAAGCAAGCTCATGAGCGCGGGCGATGCGACTACTCCGCCGGCGGTCGGCGACCGTCTTCCGGCCGCCGAGATCGGCCCTTTCGACGCGCAGGCTTTGCAGCGCTATGCAAAAGTGTCCGGCGACGACAATCCCCTGCATCTTGACGACCGCCTCGCCGCCTCGATCAGTCTCGCGGCGCCGCCTGTGCATGGCATGAAGCTGCTCGCCGCCTTCGAGCCCTTGCTGAAGGCCTGGCGCGGCGATCTCGTTATAAGGCGGCTCGGCGGCACATTCGTGCAGCCGGTGCTTCGTGGCGAAAAGATTACTCTGACGGGCCGCGTGTTGAGGTCATCGCCTGAAGAAGTCTTCGTGCGGCTCTATGCGCATGGAGCCTCCCGTGCGCCTGCGCTGATCGCCGAGGCGACACTGCGCCCGTCATCGTGTAGGATTCCCTGATGGTCGCAAAGCACGTTCTCATCACCGGGGCCTCCAGCGGGATTGGCAGGGCGTTGGCGTTGCGCTACGCCGCGCCGGACACCCGGCTCACCTTGCTCGGCCGCGACGCGGCTCGGCTGGAATCCGTCGCACGGGACTGCCGCGACAGGGGCGCGACAGTTGAAACCGCGATTGTCGAAGTGCAGGATCGGATTGGAATGGCGGCAGCGGTCGAGGCGGCGCTGTTGCAGGCGCCAATTGATGTTCTCATCGCCAATGCTGGAGTCGCGACGGGCCTCTCGCCGGGCCAGATATTGGAGCCTTCGGATTCCGTGCGCGCGACCCTGGCGATAAATGTGACAGGTGTCTTCAACACGGTCGAGCCGGCTATACTGCCCATGACCAGAAGGCGGGCAGGCATGATCGCAATGGTTGGCTCAATGGCTGGCGTTCGAGGCCTGCCGTTTTCGCCAGCCTATTGCGCGACCAAAGCCGCGGTTCACATCTATGCGGAATCCCTGCGCGGCGTGATGGCGCCGCATGGCGTCGATGTGAGCCTCATTGTTCCCGGTTTCGTCAAAACGCCGATGGCGGCGGCGACAAAATCCTGGCAGCCCGGCTTGATGAGCGACATGGAGGCGGCTGAAATCATCGTCGGGGGCCTTGAGCGCCGCAAGACCGTGATCGCCTTCCCCAGGTTCATGTATTACGCGCTGCGCTTTTTCACCTTCCTTCCCCCGCGCTGGGTTGACGCCGTCATGCTGCGCTTTTCCGCGGACGTGCCTCAAACAACTGAGAGAGAAGCGATTTGATGGCGTCGGCGGGTTCACTCCTCTCCGACGCGGCACTCTGGATCGGCGCAGCTTATTGGGTGATCGCCGTCGTGCTGCTGGCGGTGTCGTGCGTCGCGACGGTGTTGCAGCCGTGGCTCGCCGAACGTCGCGCCAAAAATCGGACGCAGCCGCCCGTATCCGTCGTTCTGCCCGTCAAGCAGCTGGAAGACAATTTCGACCTAGCGCAAGAATCGGCGTTTATTCAGGATTATCCCCGGTTTGAGGTTCTCGCCTCGGCGATTGACATGGAAACCGAGGCTTCGCGGGCGATGCGCGCGGTGTTCGCCAGGCATCCAGATGTCGCGACACGCTTTCTGCATTCGACAGGAAAGGTCGCAAAAAGTCCAAAGGTCGACAATCTCGTGGCGCCCTTCACCGAAGCCGCGAACGACACGATCTTCATGAAAGACGCCAACGCCGTGCTGGAGCCAGACGATCTCGCCCAGCATATGCGTCAGCTCACCGAAAAGGTCGGCCTTGTCTGCGCGATACCTTACGGCGCGAAGGCCGAAAATATCGGCGCGCATATCGAGGCATCGATTCTCAACGGCCCCCATGCGAGAATGCTTTATCTCGCTTCAGCCTTCGGCCATGGATTTGGCGTCGGCAAGATCATGTTGTTTCGCCGCGGCGACTTTTTGCGGGCGGGTGGCTTCCGGGCGATTTCCTATACTGTCGGCGAGGACAATGCGATGGCCAAGGCCATGGCGCGAATCGGTTTGCGCACAGTGTTTTCACATCGTGCAGTGCGGCAAGAGCTGGGGCGGCGCGCGTTGATCGACGTCTTTCAGCGTCAGCTGCGCTGGAGCGTAATTCGTCGCGGCGACGCCTTGTTTTCCTTTCTGCTGGAGCCGTTCTGCCAAGCTTTTCCTGCGCTTATCGCGGCAGCAATTGCTGCGCCACTGGTGGGGGCGACCTCCGGCCTCGCTGTAGTCGCGACGCTGTTGCTGTGGCTTGTGGCGGAGACCATGCTTTCCTTTGCGAAGGGTTGGCGCGTATCATGGGACGCGCCCGTTATCTTCCTCATGCGTGAAGCGGTCATGATCCTGGTTTGGCTGCGGGCATGGACGACCAGTCGAGTTGTGTGGGCGAAGGACAGTTTTGACGCGCGCGCCGACGCACCGCCCGAGACTTGTGCAAAGGCGCAGTTCAAGGCGCCTCCCGCCGTCAGATAAAGAAGGAAAGACGCTTGGTGTTCGACCTCATCCGCTTTGTCGTCGACGTGATCGCCATGGCCAGCGGGCTGACGCTCATCGTCATCGGGTTCGGCTATTTCGCGGTCATCGGCCGCTTCCTCTGGGACGAATTGCGTGGCGCCGCCGATCCGGCGTCAATCGAGCTTCCCGACCCTGAATTGCCTGAAGTGCTGTTGCAGATCCCGGTCTACAATGAGCCTTTGGTCACGGAGCAGGCGCTGCGTTGCGCGGCTCAGCTCGACTGGCCGAAGGACAAGCTTCACATTCAGTTGCTTGACGATTCCACGGACGAGACCACTGTCCGAGCAGCCGCCGTGGCTGAGGAGTTGCGCGCCGAGGGAGCCGACATCGCCCATGTGCGTCGGCCGGACCGCGCGGGCTTCAAGGCGGGCGCCTGCGCCTATGGCCTCAGCATCTCCGACGCGCCTTTCATCGCCATGCTTGATGCTGATTTTCGTCCGCCGCCGAACTGGCTCAAGCGTGGCGTGCCATTGCTGGTGAAGGATCCCAAGGCCGGCTTTGTCCAGTCACGCTGCGAATTCTCCAATTACGAAAAGAACTGGCTGACCAGAGCGCAGGGTCTTGTTCAGGACGGCCATTTTCTTGTCGAGCAGCGCAGCCGCGCCCGTGCAGGATGGTTGTTCCAGTTCAATGGAACCGGCGGCGTCTGGCGCCGCAAGACCATCGAGAGCGCTGGCGGCTGGTCGGATTACTCCCTGTGCGAAGATCTCGACCTGACCGTGCGCGCCGCACTCGACGGCTGGCACGGGATCTTTGTTTCCGAGCCGCCAATTCCGGGACAAGTGCCCGAGGGCCTGCGGGACTATCGCCGCCAGCAGAGGCGCTGGTCGAGTGGCTTTGTTCAGGTAGCGCAAAAGACAATCGTTCCGCTTTGGCGATCGCCCTGGACCCTGACGCAGCGACTCGCCGCCATTATTCTGGTCGCGCATCAGATTTTCTTTCCCGCTGCGGCGATTGGCGTGCTGGCGCTTGTCCTTGGAACCATATTGCATGGTTCCGTCAGCCCCTATCTCTGGTTGCTCCAGATCCTCGCAGCAATGACGACCGTCGTGGTTCTGGGGATAACCTTGCCGCCCTACATTGCGCTGAAGCGTGGCCCGGTGCTTGAGTATCTGAAGACCATGGCGTCGGTGCCCCCACTCATGATCTATCTTGCGTTTTCCAATGGCGCGAAGATCGTTCAGACCATGCGGGGCCGTAAGTCGCCCTTCAAGCGCACCCCGAAGATTGAGCATGCGGTCGAAGCGCAAGTCGATGCGGATGCTGAAGCGTAAGCGATGGGGAGCGGAAATTGGGCGAACGGATTCAACTTCGCTCGACGATTGTCTGTCCTTGCTGCGGGAGCGGCGAAACTCTCAGGATGCCTCAGGATTGCTGTTGCATTCGATACGACTGTCCTGAGTGTGGCGCCGTGATAACGCCAAAACAGGGCGATTGCTGCGTCTTCTGCTCCTATGGGGACGTGCCCTGTCCCCCAGTTCAGGGCGATCGCGTCTGTTGCGGAGAGGGCTCTGTGGACGAGTTCCGAAAATAACGGCATAGCCTTTGCCTGAGCATATGTTCGAGAAGCGGGCCAGCGTTAGAAAGCGCAAGCGCGAACGCGATATTGCAATCGGCAAGGAGCAGCGGCCGTGGCGAATGAAGCTGATGTATTGAAGGCTCTTGAGAGAGTCCCGGGTCCGGGAGGCGCGCCTCTGACTACCGGCGGCGCTGTCAGCGGGATCAACGTGACGGGAGGAAAGGCGTTCGTCTCGATCGTCGGAGATCCCTCGCAGCCCCAGCTTTGGGAAGCCATTCGCCGCGCGGCGGAGGAGGCGGTCGGACGGGTTGCCGGCGTTGACAAGGCGATCGTGACGCTAACAGCCGAGCGCGCGCAGCAGCCGGGACCGGCGCAGCCTGCCCACGGCCATAGCCACGGTCACAGTCATGGCCCTGGCCCCGCCGCGCCGCGTCGCGGCATGATCCCCGCTGTCGAGAAGATTCGCTTCATCATCGCCGTCGCTTCGGGCAAGGGCGGCGTCGGGAAATCGACAACCGCCGCCAATCTCGCGCTTGGCCTTGCGGCCCAGGGCTGGCGGGTCGGCCTGCTTGACGC
>Ga0182030_10021674_pt1 | contig 12020 bp, 4 predicted proteins | sample 812S3MmetaG_FD_121299 | JGI IMG/M metagenome (GOLD analysis project Ga0182030, IMG submission 121299) | Permafrost microbial communities from Stordalen Mire, Sweden - 812S3M metaG (Illumina Assembly) | ecosystem: Environmental > Terrestrial > Soil > Wetlands > Permafrost | place: Sweden...
AGTTCTCGGCGAAACGACGACGACGAGTGGATTGTCAAGGAGACCTTGCTAGATCTGCCTGCTGAGTGTCCCCAAATATTGGCCGTCACGACGCCGGTCCCCGCGAGATACTGGCGGTTGGAGGTCTTAGAACTGATCCCCGGCGCTGAGATGCTTCTCTCTTACGAGATCGAAACCTATACCGGCGGCGTCCCGGGGTTGGTCCCGGTCCCGGATGACGTGCCCGTTCTGGTGGCTGGCTTCACGGCCCGTGTTCGGAATCATCAACCGGCCACCGGAGTGGTGCGCGGTGCAATCCGCCCCACTCGCGATCAGCATGGCCTAAGCGTGTCGCTCGAACACGCCCACCGGGGGGTAGAGGGTGAGCTTCAAGTGCTCGTGGATGGGCACCCTACAACTATGACGGCTATCGGCACGGAGGAGTGGCAGGGGGAATTGCCGCACGGCCGTCTTATCCTTACGCGGCAGCCCACGGAGATGGGGATTCTGCTCGATTGTAGCTATGTGGCAGATCAGAATCAGGCCATCGCCTATAAGAGGGTGCTGGTCCAGCTGACTACCATGGGCGTGACCTTGCACTACATGCCCGCCTACGTCTGGAGTCTATCCCCTATTCGCACCATGGTAAATAGCGCGAACGTGCAAACTCGTTTCGCAGCGGTCGAAACGCACAACATGATGTTATGTGTTGTTCCCGGCACGGATCGTGGGCAGCTAGGTTTCGACCAGGATGTCTTGCAGAATGACTTACTGCTCGGCCCGCACCCCACGCCGCTGTTGCTGACCGCGGTCGCGGGCGATTGGTGGGACGCGTATCGTATGGCCGTACGTGAGATTTATGATTTTCAACAACAACTCCAGACTGTACCGGTCAGTGAGGTCCAGTACGGCATTTCCAGATATATGCTCTTGAGCGACAACGTGTGGGAGCCGACTCTGGGGACAGTCCAATCCTGGGGTGATCGTGATGTCACATTCCAGGACGTCGGCTATGTCGATCTCTTCGCGTTTTATGGGGTCCCGTATTCATTGCCGACCTACTGGGCGCGCTATGTTATGAGTGGAGAGGCGCTGGCTCTAGAGCGTTGTAAGAGCATCGTCCATTGGTTGTGTCACTCTGGCATCCGGGTGCAGGATGGGCCGGCGCGAGGCGCCTTCTTTTCATCGCAGCGGTTCGCTGTGGGCGAAACGCGCTACTTCGACAAAGTGGGCCAGACGCAGGCAGCCACGCAAATACTAACAAGCCACACAACGGGTGCCGTACTCTGGACACTCTTGTACTATCGCGCGGGGAGCGTGGCACACGGCATCACCCACGATGCGGATCTTGACCATGCCATTGACGACGCGGCGGAATGGCTGCTCAGGTTCCAACTCCCAAACGGATGGTGGCCGTATGCAATTGACCCTGTCAATGGTAAGCCCGCAGAGGGAGACCCGAGTACAGCAGCAATCTGGAATGTCTGGGCACTGTGGCGTTTGGGCAAACAGACCGGAGACCACCGTTACCTAGCCGCGGCAGAGCGTGGCAAGCAGTGGTTCGCTCACGAGTTCGTCCCGCAACACCACTACCACGGGTATTGGGAGGATGTCGGTCCCGGCTCGCGCGAAGGCTACGACGCCGCGATTGCCGCAGTGGTTTTCGGCGATATGGGCGAGCACCAACTCGTACTTGAGACGGCTAGGGACGCGGTACAGTGGATTTTCACGCGACAGATTGAGTGCCGTGATCCCAACAACTCGGCCGGACTGGTCGCTGAACAGACGGGGTGGCCGCCTGCGGCGTATTGTAACCCTATGATGGGGCTGGCCGCGTGGAACGCGTGGCACGTGAGTAATGATCCCTTCTGGGTTTCCTTCGCGATGATCCCGAAAGCCGTGGGCTGGTGGTATCAGCCGGATTCTGGCGCCATCGTTTGGACCGTCGACGCAGTATTTATGGCGCCGATTGTTGGGCCATCGTATGACGGTATCTGGAACGATTGGAACGTGGCGCAGATCGGAAGCCTATCACTACGCTGGCTGATACGAGAGGTAAACCGGCGCAGCGGCGGAAAGATTCAGGTGGACGAAGAGCAGCTGCGGGGCACCGTGCTGGGACACGCGGTCTCCGCCTGGACACCAGATGGAGGGGCGCGACCCGTGGTGCCAGCCCATGGACAGGTGAACTGGCTGGGTTTTCGCAGCGACACCCAGCTCTTCATGGTCCTCTTCAATGATGGCGCGGCTGGTCAAGTAGGAATGACGTTGAATTCACGCAACGTCAACGGCATCTCTGGGGCTCAAACCTGGCCGAGTGCCGTGCATCGCCTCCAGAATGGGCAGGTGAGCACGCGACGCTGGACTGGAACCGAGCTCGCGGCGTTGGCGCCGGACGAGCTGGTGATTCTCACTTGGGGCTATGCACGCTGACTGTTGGAGGCACTGGACAGATTCCCTTATTCTTCGGGCAAGTGCACGATTATTCCCCGCTGTTTCAGCCCGAATGCGCGGTCGCGGGGGAGGAGAGGATGAGCCGCTCGCGCAAGGTGACATGATATCAGCCTGTGGAGTACTCCGTATCTAGTGTGAGCTTGTCGTCATCCTCAATCTTGGTCGTGTTTTCGCATTCGCGCGGGTGGTAGCTGGCGATACTTCAAAATAGGGTGCAATCATGCTTGTTGCCGCCAAAGCCGCATTACGGACGTCTTGCTTAACCGTGTTGAGTTTAGAGGTCATACGGGATGTAGGTCCAGATACGCCCATGGCCGCGACAACCCTTCCTGTGTGATCGAAAATCGGTGCAGCCACGCTGATCACGCCGCTCAGACTCTCTTCTAGATCAACGGCGACACCATTCTCATGAACTGCCCCCAAGTGCTTTCGTAGGTGGGCCCTCTGAGTAATAGTCTGGGGCGTCTTTCTGATCAGAGGGCAGTCGCTCAATAGCGCGTCGACGTCCGGTTGGGGTAAAAATGCCAATATCGCCTTGCCTAATGACGTGCAGTGTAGGGGAGTGCGGTCTCCCGGATACGCGGCTATACGCAGGGCATTCGGGCTCTGAAGCACGTCGATGGAGACAACCTGCCTATCGTTAAGCACAGCAAGAGTCACCGTCTCGGCATGGCGGGACAGCAGGTCTAACATGGTTGACCTAGTAGCCGACTGCAGGCGGCGAGCGTCGACTGAAGGTCCGGTGAGGTCGTACAATTTTGCCGTCAAGCGATAATGGGAGGCGAGCTCCGCTTTTTCGCAATAACTCAACTTTTCCAGTGAGTGGAGAATACGACGGATAGTCGTCCGGGAGAACGGGAGAGTTTTGGCCATATCGGAAAAAGCCACGGGCTTCTGCTCCGGTCCTTTATCAATCAAGAACTTCAGGACAGCAAAGACTTTTCTCATCACTACGCTGTAGTTTTTGTTGGGTTGCTTTCCCATCTGGTTGATCTGCTTCGCCATTTTGGGCATCTGGTCCCTACCGAATAGCCAAGACAATATACCAGCGGTCAACTCTTGCTTGCCGCTAATTATTTAGAGCGCATCTCTCGTGACTAGACATATAGAGTTGACAGCTAAGATTAACGCGTACTTCCAATACAGGAAACATCTGTATGGTGCAGAGTGTTGGACGAGAAATAGATACTCTAGCTATCGTCACCGCGTACCTTGAGGGAAAGAAAACGTTCCTTGCCGGTAGGAGACTCAATCAGCCGGCACCTCCAATGACAAATCAATCTCTCCCCAGGGTAGTCCGCGCTGTCTTGTAAAACCGTCAAATGGATGACCGAAGCTCGTTATCGCGCCTCTCTGATCGATAGGGTTTTCTTCTGTGAGGCTGACGCGACTGCGCGGCTCGCCCTGGCGGCATAACTGACACAACGGTTTGAATTCATAAAAGGTAGGCATATATTGCGGTTACCAGCGCAAATGGAAGCGGAGATTTATGCAACGGATAAATCAAGCCATCGAATACCGGGTGATCTCAAGACTTACGCGGCGGCTCATGCCATTTCTATTTCTGCCCTACATCGTCGCCTATCTCGACCGGATCAACGTTGGTTTCGCCGCATTGCGCATGCAGCAACAGCTTGGCTTTAATGATGCAACCTACGGCTTGGGCATGGGAATGTTCTTCGTGGGATATTGTTGCTTTCAGGTCCCGAGCAACTTGGTGCTGCAACGGGTGGGAGCACGGTGGTGGCTTGGAATTTTGATGGTGGTTTGGGGGCTGATCTCTTCTGCCACGGCCTTGGTGCATACCGCCCACGGCTTTTACGCGTTGCGCTTTTTGTTGGGGGTAGCGGAATGCGGGTTTTTCCCCGGCGTAATTTTCTACTTAAGAAGCTGGTTTCCGGCTTCTTCGTATGCTCGCACGGTGGCGTGGTTGTCGACTGCGGGACCGATTTCCGGCGTGATTGGCTCTCCGCTTTCTGGAGCGATTCTCAGATTGCACACTATCGGCGGCCTTGCGGCCTGGCAGTGGCTGTTCGTCATTGAGGGCGTGCCTGCCGTAGTTTTGGGCTTCCTGGTTCCTTTTTGTCTGGTGAACCGTCCACAGGATGCGGAATGGTTGCTGCCGGAATGGCGTTCTTGGTTAGCTGAGACACTCTCCAGCGAGCAGAAATCGCAGGCTACTATGACCGAGAAGGAGATTTGGAAGACGCTCTGTACGGCACGGGTCTGGCTTCTGGCGGCAGTTTACTTGACGCAAAGTACTGCTGGCTACGGGATTATGCTCTGGCTGCCGAAAATAATCCGCAGCTTGGCCGTGACCAATACACTAGTCATCGGAGTATGGGCAGCGATCCCTTTCGTGGCCGCCGTGGCTGCGATGGTGCTGTTAGGGAAACACTCGGATAAATCCGGGGAACGCCGCTGGCATCTGGCCTTAACTTCGTTTGTTGGTGCCGCGGCAGTCCTAGTCTCCGCCTACTCCACTTCCGTCATCCCGACGATTGCTATCCTCAGCGTAGCCATGCTCGCAGTATTCTCACTGATGGGGCCGTTCTGGGCTTTTTCCGTTTCGGCAATTGCTGGAACTTCCGCGGCGGCTGGAATTGCAGTCATTAATTCGGTTGGAAGCCTAGGTGGTCTTGTGGGCCCATGGATGATCGGGCTGGTGCAGACACATACCGGCGGATTTAGGGGTGGGCTGCTGTGCGCTGCCGTAGCCTTGAGCATGAGTGGCGGCATCGCGCTGCTGATTCGGATCCCCCCTCCAGTGGGGTGATTAACGGCTAACACTGAGAGCGTGTCAGTCTTTCATTCAGGTCGCTTGACCTGGACCGCCGACGGTCCCAGTCGCAACTTTCCCAAAGTTGCCTGGTAAGTGCGGAAGGCCGCCCAAGCTAATGTCGACCCTTCAGTTTTTCTCGATCCCCTTTTGAATTCTTCTCGTTTGACGTTGGGTGTTTTGCGCTATAGGCTTGCTCGGATTGTGGAGACCAGTTCGTTCCCGCGGGTCGGTTGGGCCGGAGAAAACACATTTAGCACTGACGTACCGCGCAGTTGTTGATGCCGTTTGCTATTGAAGAAAGGCGTGGGATATGTCTAACTTGAGAGAACGTATCGAAGCCCTCACCCTAGGGCTTCTTCTAGTTGTTCTAGCAATTCCTGCAATGGCACAAATTGATATCGGATCGCTGAGTGGAGTGGTTACGGACCCTCAAGGAGGCGTGATCACGGGAGCTCAGGTTACTCTGTTTGAGACCAGCACCCATACCACCCATACGACCGTTACGAACACGGATGGTGTGTACACCGTTCTCTCGTTGCCCCCGGGTACCTACGACCTAACGATCACCCATCCGGGCTTTCAGACCCTGACCAATCAGGCGATTCCATTAGCCAGCGGCGAAAACAGGAAAGTAGATGCCAAGCTAGTGGTTGGTAAGGTGAGCGAAACCGTAGAAGTGACCGGCCAAGCCCCCGCGCTGGAAACGCGCGAAGGCACTTACAGCCAACAGGAAGACACGAAGACTTTGTTGGACCTTCCGAACGAACTAAGCGGCGGCATGCGCAACGGCGCGAACTACATGGCCGTATTCCCTGGCTTCCAGTCCGGTGCCGGATTTAACGACAACATGAATGGGTCGATCGGGGGATACAGCGAAGTGTACGTGGATGGCACGCCGGAAGAGACGAACGCGGCGGGCGGGGGAATCACCCGTTTCCTGTTTTCGACCGAAATGGTGGGTGAGCTCAAAATGGTCACCACTCCGATGGCGGATCTAGGTAACACCGGCGGAATCGCGGTCTCCTACGTCACCAAATCGGGTACGAATCAACTGCACGGTTCCGCCTACGACTACCTGCGCAACACGGCACTCGATTCGAGCTGCGACCAGTTCTGTCCGGGAGCAAAACCAGTGGATCATCAGGGCGAATATGGATTCACGATAGGCGGGCCGGTTTACATCCCTCACGTCTACGACGGCCGCAACAAGACCTTCTTTTACTTCAATTGGGGCAGGTATTACGACAACTACACAATTGCCGAATCGTTCTATGGGGTTCCTACGGATGCCATGAAGGGCGGCGATTTTTCATCTTTTTTGGGGCCGCAGATTGGCACCGATGCTTTGGGTAACCCCGTCTACACAGGTGAAATCTACAACCCCAGCACCACCACAACTGTTGGGGGCCAGATTGTTCGCACACCTTATGGCTCGGGATCAACGCTCAATATGATTCCCTCGACGTCATTCGATGCGACTTCTGCGAAGTACCAGACTATCTTTCCGGAGCCGTTGGTGTCGGGTAATCCGAACGGCGCGAACTACTCTACCGCTGGTGCTGTAGGTAGTTCCCCGAATTCGTATTGGCAGCTTGACATAGACCAGAACATAGGCACAAAGGACCGGATTGCCGGGACCCACTGGGAGGTGAGCACCCCTACTTACACACCCCTTCCATTGCCACCGATCCTGGAAGTGTTTACGGGATCCCTTGACGACGGCAAATTTGAACATCTGAATTGGACGCATACGTTTACGAACAATCTGGTGGAAGCGGCTTCGTTTGGCTTTGATCGAGGCATATTGACCGGTAACCCTCCCGCTGCGGCAAACAACGGTGCGGCGACTATCGGCCAAGCGAATCCATTGGGGCCGTGTACTCCCTCCCTCAATATTGCGGGGGGGTATATGACGAGCGCGCGCGGCGACTTCTATTGTTCTCAGATCGAAGCCGACAACAACATGGCGATCAATGACGATTGGTCGCTGGCGAAGGGCAAACATCTGTTTAAGTGGGGGTTCAATACGATTCACTTCAACGCGAATTTCCCGCAAATAGGTAACCTTTATGCCGGTTTTCGAGCTGCGGAAACCAGTCTGCCGGATTCCGCTACTTGTCCGAATTGCGCATCCCTGACTGGTAACTCTTATGCCAGCTTTTTGATCGGCGCGGTTGACAATGCGATTACTCAGGGAATCACGGAAACCAGTCCGCGCATCTGGCAATACGGATGGTATTTTCAAGACGAGTTCAGGGTAACCCGCAACCTCAGTTTGACTTATGCCCTGCGTTATGACATACAGCCGTTCCCGGTGCAAGCGCACAATGCTACTTCTCAGTTCCTGGCGACGGAGCCTAATCCGGGCTGCGACGGTTGCCTCGGTGCCCTCGGATTCCTCGGTTTTGGACCCGGTACTTTGAATACCCGCAATGTGGTTCCCAATGTGTACGGTCTTAGAGACTTCGGCCCCAAGTTCGGTTTCGCCTATCAGGTTCAGAAAAATACGGTGATCCGCGGCGCCGCCACTCTAGCCACTGGACCCATATGGCAGATCCTGGCGGGTTTTGCCGAACAATTTGCGCAAGGGTACTATCCGCACTTCAGCGACACTTCACCAGATGGCATCTCACCGGCGTGGTATTTGCAGAATGGTTATCCCTTCCCGCCGGGAGTGCCGCTGTACAATGACTTCAATCCAACGATTGCTAACGGAAGCGGCACGGGTTTCATGGGCAAGACAGCCGATCGGGCGCCGCAGGTACTCAACACCCACTTAAGTGTCGAGCATGAGTTCCCCGGACGGATAGTGGTCGGAGTTCACTACAATGGCTCTTACGCGCATGGGATCCTTACCGGTGCCGGGCAACCCCTTAACCAGTTGAACTATGGAACATACGCCAGCTACGGAGAAACCTGCCTGACTTCCAGTATCACTGCGCAGGTGGGCTGCCCAGCGGTCGTACCCCTCCCGTATGCGAACTATACCGGAAGCGTGGAGCAGGCTCTGCGGCCCTTCCCACAGTACCAGGATATAGAGAATCAGGCTTCGCCAAACGGTACTTCGACCTACAGCGCTGGCCAGGTAACGGCTAAGAAGGATTTCTCCAACGGTCTCAGTTTCTTGGTTGGCTACACCCTGGAAAAAGAAATGACCAACCTCAGCGGCACGCCGGGTTTCTTCTCCAATGCCGCTCAGAATGCCTACAACCCGAATGCCGAGAAAGCGCCCGCCGCTGTGGACATGCCCAATCAGCTTCTGCTCAACTATACCTACGCGCTGCCGATCGGCCGAGGCAAGCGCCTGAATGTGAACAGCAAGGTACTGGACGAAGTGGTTGGTGGATGGTCCGTCGCCGGCATTCACACCTATGAGAGCGGCACACCGCTGAGCATCTCGAGCAACACGGTCTTGTTCAGTCAGCCAGCCACCACGGTTACGAGCAACTCGGTGCGGCCCGATGAAGTTTCAGGCCAATCCATTCGGACAAGTACGAGTTGCGCTGCCTTCAACCCCGCGGGTGGCAACTTCGCTGCCGCGAGCACTTACCTCAATCCATCGGCCTTTGTGATGCCGGGAGCGTTGCAGTTCGGGGATGCGCCGCGTGCCTTCGGAAATGCTCGAAGTTGCCCTTACTACAACGAAAACGTGACCTTCTTCAAGAACTTTGCTGTTACGGAGAAGGTGAACTTGAAAATTGGGGCCGATTTCTTCAACCTTTTCAATCGGCATATTTGGGGTGCCCCTGATGCGGACTTCCAGGATCCGGGATTCGGCAAGATTACTGGCCTAAACGGAAACCCGCGACAGATTCAGTTCAACGCCCGATTAAGCTTTTGATATTAGCGGAGCGGGGTGCCGAATCAGACGAAAAGGGCTGTCCCTTGACAGCCCCTTTCGTTTACTTTCTAAGTGCTTACGCGCCAAAGACCCGCGTGATAAAAGCAAGCCGCCAACCATAAGCTGTTTGGAGTTATGTTGGGCATGACTGTACCTAGAACGGCCAGAATAGTTATGCCTCCTATCTCAAGCTAGTGGGCATCTGCATCCTCAACCTCGCTTGCCATTCGATTTCAATCAACACACAGCTTTAACCTATGGAGGTATAAATCGAAGATGTCACATGGGATTAGGCGCAGAGACTTCTTGACCCTCACAGCTGGGGTAGGTCTAGGTTTGCCTGCGCTGTTAGAAATGACCCAAGCCGTACCCGCAGAACTCCTTTCCATGGTGTCAGGAGACTGCAACGAGAACGGTATGTGGGACTATCTGGCTAGACCAGTAGTGGTAAAGAACCCTGCCCTGGTTGACACCTGGAACAGTAGCACTCACTTTGCTTTCGATGGATACGGTGGATCAGTTCGGCCTGCCTCGATTGCCCACGCCTGGGTGCAGCCGGGCAACCCTTCGCGCCAGAGACCATTTTTCTGCACTATTGATTATGGCAATCCGGTAGCAATTTCTAAGTTCGTACATCATTTTTACACACCGCAAGTGATGGACTATCGGACCGACCCGTTGTTGCTATCTTCAGCGTTCAAGTCAATCAATGTCTATCGAAGTGACGACGAAGTCAACTGGAGTCTTGCCGATAGTTGGGACTCCATATCACCCGGCTGCCCACAGGTTTTTGCCCTTTCAGCCCCCAGGGCAGCCCGATATTACAAAATGGAGATTACTGAGCTTGTACCGGACGCGCAAGGTGTTCGCACATATGAGATTGAGAGCTTCACTGGCCCGGTGATTAGTAACGTGCTAAGCAAGGCCAAAACTCTGAAGGCTGGAGAGGAAATCTATGTGACCGGCAACCTAGTTGGTGTGGAAGGCTCTCATAACTACCGTATCGTTGTGGGGCGATCAACTCGGCTAATTCCGCAAGAAACCGCGACAACGGTGGAACCAGGGGGCACCTTCAGGCTGGGCTTAACGGTCAATCAGTGCGGGGTTGTACCGGTGACCTTCGAACTGAGAGATAGCGAGGGCAGGTCAATCGATGTTCGTACGCTGAGCTTGCGAGTCCTTCCTCGGGTGGTTGTAGGCGCGCTAACAGTAAGTGGAGATGAGATTGTCGGAAAAGTATCAAATACTTCGACGAAAGTTTTGCCCGTGAATTTGGAGAGTAGCGGGAAGCATGTGGTTCTGGGGCTGCTAGCGCCGAATCAAGGGCGTGAGTTTCGATTTCAGAGATCGACGTCCGGAGACTCGGGAATTGTTGAGATCAAGGTGAGCGAAGATCCGCTGGTCTCATCTCAGTGGGCTTTTCCTGTGAAAGTAGCCAAGAACTACTCGGAAGCTAAACTCGTTAGTCCAAAGTTGGCGGCAAGATTAAGCATCCAGGACGGAAGAGTTGCTCTTGACCTGACTCCCGCGGAAGCAAAAGGAACCATCCGTACGACTCTGGTTGCGAACTATAACGGAAGTCCACTTCACTTTTCGTTAGGCCAAATTGATTCACAAAAAATGGTTCTTTGCGGACGACACTCAACAGGAACCTTGATGTGTAGGCTTGAACTCGCTGACTCCGGCCTTCGAGCGGCTTTTCGACAGTTGACCGATGGCTTGCAGGAGGAACAAACACCAGGGGTGCTGGACCTGCGTCTGCGAGCCGAACAAGTGAAGTTCCGATTTGTACCCGCCTCCGTGTACAGCCGAGAACCAATTAGTAGTTACGATGGCCCCCATTTCTATGGTCACCAACTGCTGGTGCGCGGCGCCTGGTTTGCCCCTACACGAATGGTGTCGTTAGAAACAGAGAACGGAACGGTGACCTTAGTGCCCGATCGAGACCGCTGTCTGATGGGAATTGAACAGGACGATGCGGTCGTGAGAACCCGCGTGGGTTCGGAGCAAGTGGATATCCTGATTACAGCCGTGCCCGGAGACTGGTTTGAATCCTTTCGGCACGTCGTTAGCAACGTATATGCCTTTGAGGAACCCCGCCAGTTTCGAATGCTGATCGAGGCTGTTTCCGCTGAGGCAAGCTATCTTTCCCGCAACGCGGACATTTGGAGTCAGAAGTTACAAGTCGTAACCAGCTTCCCCAAACGCGATTATGTCTTTGTTTTCTACGGTCTGGTTTTCACGATCCCTGCCCTGTACGCGTGGTATCAGATAACGGGAGATCAGGAGCCGTTAGACCGGGTTCGCAAATGTGTCCGCTTTCTTCTGGAATATCCCGGCGAAAGGATAAAAGACGGACCGACAGCGGGGGCCTTCTATTCTCAGTTCGGTCTGCCAGGCGCCGAAAATTGTTGCGGATCAGGGACTGTGAGCGGGGGCGGAGACGCGGGCAACCACACCTGGCTCGAGCCCCACGCTACTGGCGCGGCTGCCTGGGTCTTGCTGCACTACTACCAAGTGGATGGAAAACGAGACCAGGAAGTGCTTGCCACTGTGAAAGCCGGGCTAGATTGGCTTCTTAAGGTCCAGAACCCTGATGGGGGGTGGGTTTATGCATACAATCCGGATGGGACCAAAGTTACGGAGACTGAAGGCGCCGGGAACATCTGGAGCATTTGGGCACTATATCGATATGGTCAGCTGGTAGGCGACGCGAAGTATCTGGAGGCGGCCCAGCGAGGGAAAAGCTGGTTCGCTTCTAAGTTTATTACCAACCACGTTTGTAACGGCTATTGGGAAGACACTGCAGCAGGAACGAAGGAAAAGAACTGGGAAGACGCCGGAGGAAGTTGGGAGGCCTATGAATTTGCGATTGCCACGAACGTATTCGCCGAGATGGGCGAGAAAGACTTAGCGATTGAGGCCGCTAAGAACGCAGTGACGTGGGTTTGGACGAGAACCCTC
>Ga0182030_10021676_pt1 | contig 12020 bp, 8 predicted proteins | sample 812S3MmetaG_FD_121299 | JGI IMG/M metagenome (GOLD analysis project Ga0182030, IMG submission 121299) | Permafrost microbial communities from Stordalen Mire, Sweden - 812S3M metaG (Illumina Assembly) | ecosystem: Environmental > Terrestrial > Soil > Wetlands > Permafrost | place: Sweden...
CCATCAGGTCGGCGGGCGGCACCAGATACCACACCAGCCGGTGCGACGTGGTCTCGGACAATTCCTTGACCGCTTGTTGATTGAACGGGTTTGCCGTCGCGACCAGAATCGCCTTGCTCATCCGGTCAAATGGCAGCACGCACCAGCGGCGACAGATCTCCGCCGGAAAACCTCGCGTCAGGTCAATGTCCACGTCATATTTTTCCAGCGGCAGATACGCCATGCGGGATTTTTCCGACAGCAGCTTCAGCGATTTCTCCGACAGCAAAATGCCCTTGTCGTGCAGAACCTGGATGAACGGCTCGACCACGTCCGCCGGAGCCGCCGTCAAATCCGCCACGCGCCAGCACAAATCAAAATCGCCCGCGCTGATCGTTTTGCTGTCCACAAAAATTTTCCGCAGCATTGCGCGCCCGTCGTCAATTTCCCCGGCCACCGCCCGCGATTTTTTAACCGGCGACCGCGTTGCCTCCGGCGCAGCGGTCAATGCCGCCGGCTCCGCCCCCGCCTCCGTCATGCCGCCGGTGTTGCTCGCCTTGCTTTCAATTTCCCGGAGCGCCGCCTGCACCTCCGCGTCATCGGGACAGCGCTGCAAGACCGTCTCAAATTCGAGAATCGCCGAGGACAACTGCCCCGTCTGCATATACGCCTGTGCGATGCGCTTGGACGTGTTGATCACATCCGGCTCGCGGCCCAGCTTGGAATAGGCTTCCTTGAGAATCTCCAACGACTGGCAATCGTTCGGCTGCGATTGCGCAATGACCTCGAACATCTCAATCGTCTGCTGCAATTGAGCTTCTTCACCCGGATTTAACGCAATGGTCGCCATAATTCAAGAATGCCACCGACAAAAGCCAGCAACTTCGCTGCCAAATTAAGACGTCCGCCGCCCCAAAGCAATCCAAAGTAAAGTGCTTTTCCGCTTTGCAGCGCGCCGCTTCATGGTAAAAATTTTCGTGTGGAGCCAACCTATCCAGCTATGACCCCCGCCACCGGCGAACGCCTCCTGCGTTTCGTCGGCGACAAAATCCATTTCTCCATCCGCGCCGGCAATAAAAGCGGCGGGCAAAAAAACTGGTCGGCCCGGCTGCGCACCAACTTTGGCCGCGCCGCCGCCCGCCGCCGGGAAATCATCTCCGCCCACGCCGGCCGGGCGGTCGTCGCCAATTCCTCTTGGCGCGACGTGCCGATGCCAAAAACCGCCGACGGCTGGCAGATCGAACTGCCGCTCGCCGAAGTCGGCTATTTCCAAGCCAAGGCGTATCTGCTGGACGGAAAAAACTGGCAGCACTGGCCCGACGGCTCGGATGTGGGAATTTCCGTCCATCCCAACTTTGCCCGCACCGCGAATACCATTTACTGCGCCTTCACCCGGCTTTTTGGCGCGACGAAAAATCTGGCTTCCATCGCCGACGAAAAACTGGACGCGCAGCTCAAGTGGCTCGAAGCGCTCGGTTACGCGACGCTGCCGCCGTCGGGAAAATTTCGCGACCTCGCCCGCCAACTGCCTTTCATCGTCAACCAACTCGGTTGTCGCATCATCCATCTGCTGCCGGTGCATCCGACGCCGACCACCTACGCGCGCTTCGGCCGGTTCGGCAGTCCTTATGCCGCGCTGGATCTGACTGCCGTGGATCCCGCGCTCGTCGAGTTTGACAAACGCACCACCGGCATTGACCAGTTTTGCGAGCTGACCTGCGCCGCGCACTCGCTCGGCGCACGCGTCTTCATTGACATCGTCATCAACCACACCGGCTGGGGCTCGACTTTGCAGGAAAACTGCCCGGAATTTTTCCTGAAAAACCCCTCCGGCGAATTCGCCAGCCCCGGCGCGTGAGGAACGGTCTGGGAAGATCTGGTGTAACTCGAGCAACTCGACGTGAAGCTGTGGGATTTGATCGCCGACTCGCTCATCATCTGGTGCCGGCGCGGCGTGGACGGCTTTCGCTGCGATGCCGGCTACAAAATCCCCGCGCCGGCCTGGCAATACATCATCGCCCGCGTGCAGGACGAATTTCCGGAAACCATTTTTCTGCTCGAAGGCCTCGGCGGCTCGTGGGATGCCACGGAACTTTTACTGACCGAAGGCGGCATGCAATGGGCGTATTCAGAATTGTTCCAAAATTATTCCGGCAAGGAAGTCGCCGGCTACCTCGACTACGCCAGCCGCCAGAATGAGCGCGTCGGCAGCTATGTTCATTATAGCGAAACGCACGATAATGAACGCCTTGCCAAAAAAGGCCGCGCATGGTCGCTGTTGCGCAATCGTCTCTGCGCGCTCACCAGTCCGGGTGGCGGCTTCGGTTTCACCTGCGGCGTGGAATGGCTCGCGGCGGAAAAAATAAAAGTCCACGGCAACACCGGCTTGAACTGGGGCGCCGCCGAAAACATCGTCCCCGAACTCGCGCAACTGAACCGGCTCATCTCCGACCATCCGTGCTTTTTTGATGGTGCGAAACTCACGCGCTTGAGCGCACCCGACGCGCCGGTCTATGCGCTGCTCCGCGAATCCGCCGAAGGCGCAGACGCCGTTCTGGTTCTAGTTAACTCCGATGTTGAAAAGGAAAATTCACTCGGGCTTTCTGAACTCAAAACTCAAGGCTCAAAATTCAAAACTGATTTATTGGGCCAGTCCCTGCCGGAAATTTCGGTCGCGAAGGACGAAATCAAATTCACACTCCCGCCCGGCGCGGTCTTCTGCCTCGCGCCGGCCGAAAAGCCCACCGGCTTGAGCGGCGACGAATATCGCCTGGCCCGCGCCCGGTCCGCCTGGGCATTGGAATCGCTCAACAAAATCATCCCCGCCGAAATAATTGACGGTCTCGAATGGCGCTGGCTTGCCGGACAGGTCGGCCGTTCGCCGAAAAATTTCCTGGCCGCGGCCGGCGAATTTGCCGCCCGCAACGCCAAAACGCCGCTGCCCGATTTGCTCGCGGAAACCGGAGCCGGAAAAGTTTTTCCGCGCGTGGTGGACTGGACCTTGCTCGACGCCCGCCGCATCACACTTGTGCCGCCCGGCCACTGGCTGCTGGTTGAGGATTCCGCGCCGTTCCGCGCAACGCTGGAAATGCGGAACGGACATTCAGGCGCGGTTCACGTTCAATCCGTTCCGGCTGGAAACGTCCACGTCGCGTGCTTCGCGCCGCGCGGGACGGCCGGCGACGCGGCGCTGGCCCTGGAACGCCACGCCACCATTTCGCAACCGGTTCCGGCAACCGTCCGTTTTCTCGCGCCTGAACCCACGCTTCCAACTTCCAGTTCCCAACTTCCCTTTCCCGGCTCTTTGGTTTTGCTGACCAACGGCATTGGCGGCATGGCGCGGTTGTGCGTGGATTTGGGCCGCGTGAATTCCAAATACGACTGCGCGCTCGGCGCGAACCTGAATTCCACCGTGCCGGTGGACCGGCATGTTTTCGCCAAGCGCATCCGGGTCTGGGTCAAAGCCGACGGTTTTCTCTCGCCGCTGGATTTCAAGAACTTGGTGTCGTTCCACGCCGGCCCGCCCGCCGTCTGGAAATTTTTGGCGAACGCCGGCGACGGCCGCACGGTGGAAATCGAGCTGTGCGCCGAAATGGTGGCGGGCGAGAACACGACGGTTTTCCACTTTCGCCGGCCGACGGAAAAACTGGCGCTCGGCAAGCAGCTGCCCGCCGGGGCCGACGTGCGGATCACGGTGCGCGTGGACATCGAGGACCGGAATTTCCACAGCGAGACCAAGCGCAACGGCGGCGCGGACTTTCATTTCTCCTCAAACTGCCGGGAATTTCAAAACTCAAATTTCAAAACTCAAATTTCCGCCGGTTTCGAATTCACACCGGCTCAAGACCGGCAACTGCGCGTGTTTGCCGACGCGGGTGAATATCATCCGCAGCCGGAATGGTGCGAGAACATTCCGCATCCCGTCGAACAGACCCGCGGCCAGACGGGCAGCGGCGACGCCTACAGCCCCGGCTGGTTTGAAATTCCGCTGGCCAAAGGTGCGAAGGCAACGCTCATCCTCACGGCTGAAATGGGTGAAATGAAAAGCGGAAGGCGGAAAGCGAAAAGCGGAAATTCAGCCGCCAGCTTCGAGGCACGGTTCGAACGCGCCGCGAAACAGTTTGTTGTCCGCCGCGACGATGGCAGGACGGTCATCGCCGGCTATCCGTGGTTTTTGGACTGGGGCCGTGACTCGCTGATCTGTGCACGCGGGCTGCTGGCGGCGGGCATGGTTGACGAGGTGAAGCAGCTTCTGCTCACGTTCGCGAAGTTTGAAAAGGACGGCACGCTGCCAAACACGATCCATGGCAACGACGTTTCCAACCGTGACACCAGCGATGCGCCGCTGTGGTTCGCCGTCGTGTGCGAAGATTTTTTTGAAATTCAGAATTCAGAATTCAGAATTCAGAATTTCTTCAACACCCTCGTTGACGAAAATGGTCGCACGCTGCTGCAAGTTTTGACCAGCATCGCGGAAAATTACGCGCGCGGCACTCCCAACGGCATCCACATGGACGCCGATTCCGCGCTGATCTGGAGCCCCAGCCATTTCACCTGGATGGACACAAACTATCCCGCCGGCACGCCGCGCGAAGGTTATCCCGTCGAAATTCAGGTGCTGTGGATCCGGCTGCTGCGGTTGCTGGAAAGAATTTCAACGAAGCCCGAACAAAAAAAGTGGCGCGATCTGGCCGACCACGCGACGGCCTCGTTCGAAAAATTATTCTGGCTCGAAGAAAAAGGCTGGTTCGCCGACGTTTTGCTGGGCGGCCCGCGCGTCATCGCCCGCGACGCGGTGCGCGACGATGCGCTGCGGAACAACTATCTCTTCGCCGTGAGCCTCGGCCTCGTCACCGGCGAACGCGCGCAACGCTGCGTCGAAGCCGCGCAAAGATATCTGGTCGTGCCGGGCGCGCTGCGGTCGCTTGCGCCGCTGCCGGTTTCCGTTCCGCTCGTGATCAGCGGCAACGACGGACGCTGGCTCAACAATCCCGCCGATCCGTATTGGCCGCATTATGAAGGCGACGAGGACACGCGCCGCAAACCTGCCTACCACAACGGCACGGCTTGGACCTGGACGTTCCCGACATTTTGCGAGGCGCTGGCGCTGGCGTGGGATTTTTCACCGGAAGCGGTGGCGGCGGCGAAAAGTTATCTCGGCAGCGCGGAAAAACTGCTGAATGAAGGCTGCCTCGGCCAGTTGCCCGAAATCCTCGATGGCGACACACCGCACACGCAGCGCGGCTGCGACGCGCAGGCGTGGGGCGCGACCGAGGCGCTGCGCGTGTGGAAAATGTTGAATTCGCTTGGTTCGCAGGCAAAATGACCGGATGAATTTCCGCGACAAAATCATTGCGTGGGACAACTTGCCGGTTTGGCGGCAAAAATTCCGCGCCGCCGGCAAAAAACTGGTCGTCACGAACGGCTGCTACGACATATTACATCTCGGCCATGTGACGTATCTGGAGAACGCGCGCAATTTTGGCGACGCACTCTTAATTGGCGTGAACGGTGACGAAGCGACAAGGAAGTTAAAAGGCGCTGGCCGGCCGGTAAATTCCGAGACGGATCGCGCTTTGGTTCTCGCCGCGCTGCAAAACGTGGATGGCGTCTGCATTTTCACGGACACGGCGGCGACGAAATTTCTCGCCGCCGCGCAGCCGGACATTTACGTCAAGGGCGGCGACTACACTTTGGACACGTTGAACCAGGACGAGCGCCGTGCGGTCGAGTCGGCGGGTGGAAAAATTATTCTCGTCCCGTTCGTTCCCGGCAAATCCACGACGGCGTTGCTGGAAAAAATTTCAAAGCTTTAGAACCACGAAACACACGAAATGACACAAAACGAAGGCTCATTTTGTCGGCCGATTTTTTGCAGGAACATTTTGTGTTTCTTTCGTGTGGTTCGTGTATTTCATGGTTAAATGAAAATCCTCGTCATTTCGCTTGCGGGCATCGGCGACACGCTGTTCGCCACGCCGCTCCTCCACGAGCTGCGCGCGAATCTGCCCGACGCGACGGTTGACGTGCTGGTGATGTGGGCCGGCTCCAAAGATTTGCTGGACCATAATCCGCACGTCAACCAGGTGTTCCAAAAAAATCTTATTCAGGCCGGGAAACTGGAGGCGGTCGGATTTCTCCGGTCATTGCGGAAAAATCATTACGACTTTTCAGTCAACACGCACCCGCAAAGCCGCATCCACTATCGTGTCGCGTCATGGCTGGCCGGCGCGCGGACGCGTATCAGCCATGAATATGAATGTTCCGGCGTGCTCGACCGCTGGCTCGTGAACAAAGCCATCCCGCAGGATTATTCGCGGCACGCCGTGGAAAACAACCTGGCGTTGCTGGCGCTGCTGGGCGCAAATCCGAAACTGCCGGCGCATGGTTATGAATTATATTTGACCGATGCGGAACAGGCGTGGGCGGCGGATCTCGTCGCGACACAAAATCTTTCCGGGCGTCCGCTGCTCGGCATCCACGTCGGCTCGGGCGGCACCAAGAATCTCGCGCTGCGCCGCTGGCCGCTGGAAAACTACATTGAGCTGGCGCGGCGGCTCCGTCAAAGCCGGCCGGAACTCGGCATCTTATTTTTTGGCGGGCCTGAAGAATCGGCGGATCACGAAAAAATCCAGGCGCAGGCTGGCGGGCAAAATTTATTTTTCCCGAAAACCCAAAACCTCCGGCAGGCGGCGGCGTTGGTCAGCAAATGCGCGGCTTTTTTGAGCGTGGACACGGCGTTGATGCACGTCGCAGCGACGATGAAAGTGCGCGGGCAGGTTGTTATCGAGACGCCAACGTGGAACAAGCCAATCGAACCTTACGCGAATCCGTTCATGCTCGTGAAAAATCCGGCGGTGGCCGGTCGCGGCCTGAATTTTTACCGTTACGACGGCGGCGGCATCAAAGGCACGCCTGAAGAATTGCGGCGCTGCATGGCGTCGGTGACGGTGGAAGCCGTGCAGGCCGCCGTGGAAAAAACGTTGCCGGAAAAAATCTAGCTGCCGTTGCTGCGGTTTTTCAGCCAGGCGTGGTCAATGGGATTGTAGAACGTGCAGCCGACGCAGGTTTCGGGACGTTTGCCGGAATAAAAACCCTTGATGATGTTCCACGCCTCGTCGCTTTTGGAAATTTCCGCCAGCGATTTTTCCTTCAGGTTGCCGACGACCAGGTCGTCCAAGTCATTGCGCGTGAGCCGGCAGCCGCACAGCCGCACGTTGCCATCGTGGCGGACGGAAAAGCCGAAAAGTCCCGTGCATGGCAAGTCCAGTCGCGGCGGCAGCCGGCGCAATTTCATTGCGCCGCTCATGTCTGACGGCTGGATGGTGCCGCCCCAGTTGTCGAAATCCACCGTGAAGTTGACGCGCACCTTGTCGGAAAGAAACGGCTTGATGTGCTCGACAAAATCCGGTGACCCGATGATCTGGCTGGGCTTCTCCTCGTTGCGGAACCGGATGATGATCAGCGCCGGCTCACCCTTGGCGTGGTTGTATTCCAGCAGATGCCGGATGCCGGACATGGCCTCGTCGTATTTTTTCACGCCGTAAACTTTTTCGTAGGCCGCCTTGCTCGCGCCCTGCGTGCTGATGAAAACGCCGGCGATGCCGAGATCAATCAGCTTTTTGTAGGTGTCGTTGCGGTCGAGCAGAATCGCATTGGTCGTCAGGTGAACCCGTTTGATGTGTGCATGGTTGACGGCATAATCCACCTTGTCCAGCACGCCGGGGTCCACGAGCGGATCGCCGACCACCGGCGTGAGGTCAAGATCTTCACCGCCCGCCGCCGCCCATTCGTCCACGGCCTTTTTGAAGATGTCGAACGGCATGACACCGGTCTGGAGGGTTTTGTTTTCCACGACCTTCGGGTAGGCGCAGAAGGTGCATTTTGCGTTGCAGATGTTCGTCACGCCCGTGATGAGCAGGCCGGAAGCCTCCAGATGCCGGTGCGGCCAGACGGCCTCGGCGGAAACTTTGTGCCGGGCCAGCCACCAGTATCGCCACGCCCGCCAGAAATTCTGGACATGATGCGCGCCCCAATAAACCGCGTCCGCGACCACGCCGTTCGTGTGGACGAAGTGATAGATGCGCCAGCCCAATTTTTGCTTGAGGCTCTTCATGAAATTTGCACTCGGCTTAAGACGATACCTTCTGCCCGCGTGCCCGTCAAACTGTCCCAAACAATGCGAGTTTGCCTTCGCCAATGTCGCCCGCTAAATTCCCATCATGCAGTCCAGCACCGACAATCTGGCGCCGTTGCCGCGCGTGACCTTCATCATCCCCGTCTTGAACGCGGCGGGCATTTTGGAGAACTGCCTGCAATCCATCCGTCGGCAGGATTATTCGCAGGAAAAATTTGAGATAATCGTCGGTGACGCCGGCTCGAAGGACGGCACGCGCGAGCTGGCGAAAAGTTTTGGCGCGCTCGTGGTGGACGACCACGGCCGCAACATCGAGGATGGCAAGCGCGCCGCGCTCGTCCACGCGACCGGAGAATACGTCGTCTTCATCGACGCCGACAACGAAATCACGCATCCCGATTACATCCGCCGCGCTGTTGAAGCTTTGGCGGCGAATCCGACGGCGTTTGGTGTGGAGAGCTATTATCTGCCGTCGCCGCGCATGACTTCGTTTTGTTCTTATCTCACCTGCCTGCTGCACATCAGCGATCCGGTCGCGTGGCTGATGAGCATCAAGCCGGTCTTTATCGGCGCGACCGGCGAAGTTGAGCGCTGGACGTTTCCGAAAAACAGCCTCGCGTATCCCGTCGGCTCGAACGGTTTTGTCTTTCGGAAATCGGAACTGGACTTGGTCAAGGCTGGCGAAAATTATTCCGACACGCACACCTCCGTGAACCTGATCCAGGCCACCCGTAAGCGCGAATGGCTGCGCATCGAGGGGCGCGGCGTGCATCATTATTACGTCGCCACGCTCGGCGAGTTCTTAAAGAAGCGCCGCCGCGCGACGTGTCATTTTCTCGACATGCAAAAGGAGCACGGCTTCTCGTGGACGGAACGCAAGCCGCGCATTCCCGGCTGGCTGGCGTGCCTGCTCTGCGCCACTTTTATTTTTCCAATTCTACAAATGCTCGTCGCGCTGGCCAAATCTCGCGATACGCGCTGGTTCTGGCATCCGTGGGCGAGCTTCGCCTCCGCGCTTGGTGTTCTGTGGGGCTTGCAAACCTACACCTTTGCCGCGAAGGACAAAAAACTGATCCACAGCCTGCAACCGCGCCAGAAACTCGAAGCCAAACCGTGAACGCGCCCGCCGCATCTCCGAAGAGGATTTATTTTTTTGCGAACGGGATTTTTTCCGGCCAGATTTCCGGCGGCGACATCCATTTTTTCCACCTGGCGCAGGCCGCGATGGACGCGGGCTACATCGTCCATTTTTTTGGCGGTCACGCGCTGGAAAAACAACTGCACGCGCGATTTGAAAAATTTGAACTTACGCTGACCGATGGCTCGCCGGCAAAACTGTTTAACGCCAATTCTTTTTTCGGCCAGCTTCGATTGTTGTTTGATTATGGCCGCCGGCTGCTTGGCAGTCTGCGGCAGCTTTCCCAAATCCAGTCGCACGAAACCGCCTATGCCGTGAGCGATTATTGGTTCGACGTATGGCCGCTGCTGCTCTGCCGGTCGAAGAGTAAAATTATGATCTGGCACATGCAGGCACCGTCGCTGGGCCAGATCATTCGTCAAAGCCGGCCGGACGTGGACGCGACACGGGTGGCATCGTTTTACTATTGGTTAAGCCAAAATCTCTCCCTGCGCCTTTTCCGGTTTTGTCGGAACAAGCAAGTGCTGCTGGTTCACCCGAAAATGCGCGACCGGCTTTTGGCGCTTGGCTACCGCCCGGAAGAATTGACGGACATTTCATTTGGCCTGGACACGGAGAAAGCCGCTGACGCTCGAGGGCAAAATAAAATCTATGACGCGGTCTGGATCGGCCGCATCCACCGGCAGAAGGGAATTGAAGATTTGCTCGCCACCTTGTCGCACTTGTCAAAACGCATCGAAAATTTCCGCGCGATTTTGATTGGCGATCTCCGCTCCGAACTCCAGTCGCAAATCGGGCAGCGCGGGCTTGCGCATTGTGTCGAGTTTTCCGGGTTTGTTTCCGAGGAGGAAAAGTTCCGGCTGTTCCATGCAAGCTGCGTCTTTTTGATGACGAGCCGGTTTGAAGGCTCGCCGCGCGTGGTGGCCGAAGCGCTCGCCTGCGAGGTTCCTGTCATCGCCTATGACGTGGAAACATATCGGCCGCTGTTTGGGGAACTATTACGCTACGTCCCCTGCTTCGATCTGAAAAAATTTCAAGACGAAGCCGGGCGGCAGATCAATGAAATGCGCGCGGGCCGGAATTATTTGTCCGGCTTGAACCCCGGTCGTTTTTCCGAAGGCCATTCATGGCGCGCCACAGGTCGGATCTTTTTGCAAGCAATTGAAAAATTAACCACTGCTAACAGTCGAAGGTAAAAACCGCGGCCGATTCGTAAAATGGGCGGGACTGATTTAGCATTTTTTGCTCTTGCCGAAGACCACCATGTCGAGTGAAATCATCCCGCCGCCGGTGATGAGCAGCAGCACGAAGCCCGACAGATAAATGAAGGCAAGTTCGCCGCTGTTTTTGCCGGTCATGGCCGACTGGTGAACCATCAGGAACGCGACGAACAGGTCAATCACCAGCATCAACGCCGCAAACCGCGTCACCAACCCCATGATCAGCAGCAGCGAGCCGACGACTTCGGCGAACATCACGAGCGCCAGGCTCACCGGCTGGCCGATGCCAAGCGGGTCGGGAAAACCGGACGCGATGTCCTTAAAATGGGCCAGTTTCTCGATTCCGTGGTTGAAAAACATCGCCGAGCCGAGCCAGAGCCGCATCACCAGCAGGCCCAGATTGGTCAGCGCCGAATCCTGGCTGGGGGAGAAAATGATTTTGAACATAATTTACAAGTGAGAAGTTTAGCTGAAAATTACCACCGCGCCAAACAAAAAATCACATGCGCCGGATTTATTTACCCGACGGTAAACCGGCAATCCGAAATGCTGAATCAAGATGCTCGCGCCGCCCGGCCGGCGGGCGCCTGCCGACGCGGTCGGCGTGGGACGGCCCGCTGGCAGGTCATTTACTTAAACAAAAAATGGTGAACCTTTGCCAAATCTGGTGAAGTGTTGCTTACCCATCGCTGCCAGCTTGTTGCTGCCTGTAATAACAAAATATGAAGACTTCAATTTCTACTGCCACCAAGATCGAATCCGCCCACGACATCCTACATGAGTCGCGGCGGCGGCCCATCACCCCGATTTTTGCACCCAAGACCATTGCGGTCGTCGGCGCGACGGAACGCGAGCACAGCGTCGGCCGCACCGTGATGGATAATCTGATCAAGGGCGGTTTCCCTGGAAAAATTTTCCCGATCAACCCGACCAAGGACACGATTCTCGGAATGAAGGCGTATCCGAGCATCACCGCGCTGCCGGAACGACCGGATCTCGCCGTCATCATCACGCCGCCCAAAACGATTCCGGGCATCATCAAGGAATGCGCGCAGACCGGTGTGCCCGGCGCGATCATTATTTCCGCCGGCTTCAAGGAAATCGGCCCGGAAGGCGCGGAATTGGAACGGCAGGTCAAGGTGGAGGCGGCGCGCGGCAACATGCGCATCGTCGGCCCGAATTGTCTGGGTGTAATGGTGCCGCACATGAAAATGAACGCCACCTTCGCCGCCGACATGGCGCGGCCGGGCAGCGTCGGTTTCATAAGCCAGAGTGGCGCGCTCTGCACGGCGATTCTTGACTGGAGCTTGAAGGAAAATGTCGGGTTCAGCGCCTTCGTCTCGCTCGGCTCCATGCTGGACGTAAGCTGGGGCGACTTGATTTATCATCTCGGTTCCGACCCGAACACCAAGAGCATTGTCATTTACATGGAAACCATCGGCGATGCGCGGGCGTTTCTTTCCGCCGCGCGCGAAGTGGCGCTGACCAAGCCGATCATCATCATCAAGCCGGGCCGCACCGAGGCGGCGGCGAAGGCGGCGGCGTC
>Ga0182030_10021678_pt1 | contig 12018 bp, 8 predicted proteins | sample 812S3MmetaG_FD_121299 | JGI IMG/M metagenome (GOLD analysis project Ga0182030, IMG submission 121299) | Permafrost microbial communities from Stordalen Mire, Sweden - 812S3M metaG (Illumina Assembly) | ecosystem: Environmental > Terrestrial > Soil > Wetlands > Permafrost | place: Sweden...
CATCACCTACGTGCTCGAGACCGTGCTCACCAAGTTCCTCCTCAGGAGCACGTGAACTGGCTCCGCTGGGCCGGCGCATCTCTGGTAATCTGTGGCGTGGCACTGGTTTCCATGTGATCTGGCTAGCCCTCCCCGCGCTCGCCGCGGCCTGCTATTACTCGCTCGCCATCGTCTCTGCCCTGCGGTGGCGCACCTCGATGTCTCCGCCGGATGTCCCCGGTTCGCAGCCCCCGCTCTCCGTTCTGAAGCCCGTCCACGGCCGCGACCCGCGCTTCTATGAAGCCATCCTGTCGCACGCCGCGCAAGACTATCCCGAGTTCGAACTCCTCTTCGGCCTCACCGATCCCCACGACCCCGCCATCGCCGATATCGAGCGGCTGCAGCGCGAGTTTCCCGCGCGGCGGATTTCCATTTTCGTGGTCGAGACCGGCGCTCCCAACGCCAAGGTCGGGGTAATGGCCGAACTGGCGCGCCACGCCCGCTACCAAATGCTGCTCGTCAACGACAGCGATATCGTGGTGGCCCCGAGCTATTTTCAGACCGTCGTGGCGCCTCTCGACGACCCGCGGATCGGCCTCGTGACCTGCCTCTACCGGGCGCATTCCGAGTCCTGGGCGTCGCATTGCGAAGCGCTCGGTATCGCCACCGAGTTCGCCCCCAGCGTGCTGGTGGCCCGCCTGCTGGGGCAGGCCGAATTCGCTCTCGGCTCGACCATGGTCTTCCGCGCCGATGCCTTGCGCCGCATCGGCGGTTTTGAAGCCATCGCCCGATACGTGGCCGACGATTACCAGCTCGGCTGCCACATCCGCCAGTTGGGTTACCGCATCGAGTTCGCCCCCGTGGTGGTCGAGACGGACCTTGGAGCGGGTTCGTGGGCGCACACCTGGCGCCACCAGTTGCGCTGGTCGCGGACCATCCGCGTCTCGCGCCCCGCCGGCTATTACGGCTACGTGGTGACCCACGCCACCATGTGGGCGCTGGTGGCCTGCGCCGCGCGCCAGTGGTGGGCCGCCGGCCTGGCGCTAGGCATTCGCATGATCGCGGGAGTACTGGTGGGCTCGGCCATTCTCGAGGACCGCGGGGTGCTGGAGCGCTTTTGGCTGATCCCCCTGCGCGACCTGTTCGGGTTCGCCGTCTGGGCCGCCGGGGCCTTCGGCAATCGCGTCCAATGGCGCGACCGCAGCCTCCTGCTCGCTCCCGGCGGCGTGATCCGCTCCCCAATCCGCAAAGCCGGCCCGCTTCCGCGCGATTGACGTCCTAATGAATACCAGTTAGTCTGAAATTGTCGTGATACTCCTGCTATTCGGACCCCCCGGCTGTGGCAAAGGCACGCAAGCTGTCTTCCTTGCGGGCCGTTTCTACATACCGGCTATTTCTACCGGCGAGATGTTCCGCGCGGAATCCAAAGCCGGCACCGAGCTTGGCAAAACCGTCTCCGCGATTATGGCCAAAGGCGGCCTGGTCAGCGACGAACTGGTGAACGATATCGTCGCCAGCCGCATCTCCAAGCCGGATTGCGCCGGCGGGTTCCTGCTGGATGGATATCCGCGCACCGTGCCGCAGGCGCGCGTTTTTGGCGCGCTCCTCCACCGGCGCGGCCTGCCCGATCCGATCGTGGTGCACCTCGACGTGGCCGAGGATGCGCTGGTGGCGCGTTTGACCGCCCGCCGCCAGTGCCCCGAGTGCCGCCGCATCTACAATCTGCTCTCGCAACCGCCGCGGGTGGCCGGCCAATGCGACGACGACCACGCGCCCCTGCTGATCCGCGACGACGATTGCGAAGCCGTCATCCGCCGGCGCCTCGCCGCCTACCAGGAACTGACCGGACCGATCCTGCAGTGGTATGGCAGTTCCGTGGTCCGCACCGTGGATGGCAGCCAATCGCCCGAAAAGGTGAGGCAAGCCATCGAAGCTGCCGTCCTGGACGCCGTGCATTCGTCGCCGGTGGGAAAATAGGCCGGCCGAATTCGGCGCGGTTGCGAAAACCGCTTCCTAACGGACGCGGCTCAGTACGGTCGCGTTGATTTCGCAAGGCTTACCGAGCCGCGAGCGTAAGCGAGCGGGGTGCATTCCCGAAAACGTTTAAGCACCCGGCCGCGTAGCCGCCGCCGGCAACGCCGGCCCGCCGGTATAGAATGAAAACTTCCATGTCGCGACACTACACACCCATTACCGACGCCCTGGCGAGCTACATCCGCGAAGTCACCCTGCGTGAACCGGAAGCGCTCCGGCGCCTGCGCGAGAGCACCGAAGATCATCCCCAGGCTTCCCTGCAGATCGCTCCCGAGCAGGGCCAGTTCCTCCATTTCCTGGCGAAACTCATCGGCGCGCGCCACATCCTCGAAGTGGGCGTCTTCATGGGCTACAGCTCTTCCTGGATGGCGCTGGCCATGCCGCCTGGCGGCCAATTGCTGGCCTGCGACATCAGCGAGGAATACACCGCCATCGCACGCCACACCTGGCGCGAAGCCGGCGTCGCCGATAAGATCGATCTGCGCATCGCCCCCGCGCTCACGACGCTTGACGGCCTGATCGCCGCCGGCTGCTCGGGAACCTTCGATATGGCCTTTATCGACGCCGATAAGGGAAACTACATCAACTACTACGAGCGCGCGCTCACCCTGCTCCGCCCCGGCGGGCTGATCGCCGCCGACAACGTCCTGCGCACCGGTCGAATTGTCGACCCCGCCGACACCAGCGCCGATAACCAGGCCATGCGCGCCTTCAACCGCAAGCTGCACGCCGACGAACGCATCGTCCTGACGATGGCCACCATGGGCGATGGCTTGGCCCTGGCATGCAAGCTCTGACCCCCACTCTCTTCCCTTGCTACGCCGCCGCCGACCGCCAGACGGCCGCCTCCCTCGCCGCGTTCCTGGAAGCCGGCGCCGGCGTTCGCGTGCTGCTGGCCGAGGGCGAGATACGTCCCGGCGAAGACCTGGTCCAAAAGGCCCGCGAAGCGCGTATGGCCGATCTCATCCTGGTGCTCTTCTCGCGCCACTCCCTGCCCTCGCCGTGGCCGCGCTATAAGTGGGAAGCCGCGCTCCAAACCGAACCGCTTGCCGAGAACGTCCGCATCGCTTTCCTGAAATGCGACGCCTGCGCTCCGCCGCGCGTGCTGGCGCCGCAGTTCGACGTGGCTGGGCTGCCGCTCGCCGCGCTGCGGCGGTTGAAGCGCTGGGTTCGGTCTGGCGCCTTTACCGAACCAGCGGTCCATTACCCCGATCTCGCCCCGCAGGTGGAAGCACTGGGAGTCGCCATCGCCGACCAGGCGGGTATCGCGACCGTTGACCGTGCTGCCCTCGCGCTGGAGTTCGCGCGCGTCTTCCGCGAAGACTTCGACCAGATCGTGCGCCTGGAGTGCGGCGGCCGCAGTCTGGCCGCGCTGGCCGGCGATCTCTCCACGCAGTTGGGCCTGCGTCTGGAAGGCGACTTGGAGTCGAACCTGGCGAGCCTGCGGACCCTCTGCTCCGGCAGCCGTTTCCTGCTCTGGCTGGAGGGCGCCAGCGCCGAGGAGGCCGATCGGCTCGCTGCGGCGCAAGGAAGTTCTACCTTGGTTTCCAGCGAGCGCCGCCCGGAAGCGCCGCCGGAAGATGGCTCCCTGCGCGACATCCAATATGGGTTCAGCCATCCCGGCATGGTGGACGACTGGGCCGGCCTCTGCCGCCTGGCGCGCCAGGGTCTCCGTCTCGCCGGCGAACAGGGACGCCTCACCGAAAGCTTCGAATTGCTCGAGAAGTGGCACGCGCTGGCGGAAGCGCGCGATGACCGCCGCGTCCTGGAGGAATCGGCGCGCGAAATGGTCTGGATGCTCGAAGGCTGGGACCGTCTGGAAGAGGCCCGCCGCCTGGAATACCGGCGCGCCACGCAATACGACGATCAGATGGCCCTGCCCATTCCCGCGACCACGCCGCCGGGCTCGCAACTGGTGCTCGAACCTCGCATCGACGTCCCAGCGGCGGAGGAAAAGGTTCGCGTGGCGATTCCGCGGCCCGAACAGTACCGGCTGTTTTGAGCGCGCCATGCGGCCCTTTAATTCCGGGCCGCGCTCGCTTTACCGGCGACCGCCTTCGATTCTTTTGAGTCTTGGCCAAGGTTGCCAGGGTGGGGCTCTTTCGCCTGAACCTCAAGTGTTCTAGAATACCCTGAAATGACACTTCTCCTTCCGTTGAGGGCCATAGGAAGGTGGCTAAGGCGAACGCTGCTGATAGCCACAAGACGGAGAATCGAAGTGTTTTGGCTCGAGCGAAAGCCGGCGCCCCGCATTCCATTCCAGCTTCCCTTTCGGATCGCACTGGTTGGGACACCCTGCCAGGGGTTTCTGACGGGATTCGAACGGCCCGGCGTCACCATCTTGCGGTACGAATTCTTTGAGCAGACAAGAGACGAGCACGATTATCCGCACGTCGTCGTGGTTGGCTTTCCCGACCTCAAGAACAGCCTTCGCGCTTTGCGGAAAGCCGATCTGCTACGGGATTTGCCGGTGCTGATTGTCGCTGTAGGCTCGCCATGGAGATGCGCGATCGATGCCGCCTTTTTGCCGGACGGGATCGCTCTGGCCGCCGTTGCCGGCAGTTCCGCCAAAGGGTTCCTGGAACGTCTGCCGGGTGCGCTCATGGAAGACGTGCCGCTGGACCGCGCGGTGAAGAACGCGGCGCGGGGATCGGTCGGAAAGCGGCGTGGAGGAGTGCTGATACTCGACAGGTATGTAAACCAATCTCTGCGCGTGGCGGATCTGGCCGATACGGCTGGGCTCCAGCCGCTTTGGGACAAGCGGATCAGCGGCCTTTCCGCATCCAACAAACCACCCACACCGGCCTTCGATGAACTGGTAACCCTGGTAGGCGGACTCGAACGCCTCGCGAACTACCAGCAGACGCCGCGGGAACTCACGGTGGGAGTTCTGCATGGCCTGTTCCGGGACGGCGGCCGGCGCGCCGTGCCGAGAGGCGCCACGCTGCGGATCGACACCGACTACTTGTTGCGCGTGCATATCGGCGATGAATACCATTCCGATCGCGCGCAGGAACCAAATCCCGGTGCGCCGGAGCCCGGCCGGGAGGGGGTGGTCCTACTCGAAATCGTCTTGCAGGCTAAAGATTTCCAATTGCGTTCCGCCGGAACGCAATCTTTGCTGCTCCCGCCCGCCGGGCCCTCCCGCGCGGTGTTCTTTGCAGTTCGAACGCCGCGCCAGCCGGGGATGCATCGAATGCGCGTAATTGCATATCGCCGCAATCAGATGCTGCAAACCTCCCTCGTGGAAGTGGAGGTCGCGGACCGGGAATACCACCAGGGCTCAACCGATCTGGGGGTCGCGGCCAGGTTGGAATTCAGCCAGACCGAGGGATTCGAGAAACTCGCGGATCTTCCCCCGCGCGCCCTGACAATCAGCGTAAATCGCGAGGCGCAGGGCACGCATTCGCTGATGATCAAAGGCCAGGGCGCCGCCATTCCCCTGCAAATCAGCGAATCGATCGTCAAAGACCAGCTCAAGGCCTATCGGGGCCGGCTGACGGCTGCTACGTTCCAGAACGGCGCTCCCAGGACGTGGCTCACCCAGCCTGGTCCGGCTTCGAAGGAGTTCATTCGCGATCTGGCCTATCAAGGCGCAGCGTTGTATGCTGCGTATTTCGATTCCTACAACGAAGCATTGGCGGAGACGCTCCGGAACATCGCCAAAACGCAGGATCGCGTGATCAGCATTGTGCGGCACGATCCCCGGTTCGCTTTCCCTTGGGCCATCTTTTACGATTTCGATCTGCCCCTGGTCAAGAGCTTCGCCGATGTCTGTTTCGGCCACCAGGGCAGCGTGCCCTGCAAGCACGACGGGAGCAGCCCGGTTTGCTGCGTGCGGGGGTTCTGGGGGTATCGCCATGCCATCGAGGAAATCATGGGCAACGTGGCGTCCCACCAGCGCATCGACTGCATTGTCCGGCCCCGGCGCAGTGGCAATCTTCACTACCAGATCGATCCGGCAGCGGGCCGGCTATCGAAAACACTCTTGCAAATCGCGCCGCTTGCCACGGAGTATTCTTTGGGAACGGATTTGATCCGGACCCTATGGGATCCGGCCCGGCGGCCTTCTTTGCTGGTGCTGCTGGCTCATCTGGAAGATGGCAGCGTGGCGGGGCTGCCGGAAGGGCCCAGAATCCAGTTCCTGGACGCCGGCAACGCAACGGAGTGGTTGGCCGCCGCTGGAATTCTGAGCCAGGTTCGCAAATACAAACATTGGGACCAGCCGAACAGCCTGGTATTGCTTCTGAACTGCAAATCGGCCGAAATCGGCCCGGAGACACTGTCCAATTTTGTCTCGGCCTTCCACCAGGCGCACGCCGGAGCGGTGGTCGGAACGGAGGTCCCGGCGTACTCCGACCTGATGGAACGTTTTGCGTCCGAATTCACCAGCGCGATGTGGGTCAGCGGGAAGAATTTGGGCGAAACCCTGAAGATCATCCGGCGGATACTGCTGCAGGAAGGCAATCCGCTGGCGTTCATATTCACTTCGATCGGATGCGCGGAGATCCACTTCCTGGAGGAGTCATAGCCATGAAACTCACGAACCCGGTGTTGCTTATGGTCTTAGCCGGTATGCTGACAGCACTGGCCCAGACGCCGGACAAGAACCAGGCAATCGTCACGTTGGACCAGGGGCTGGCCTACGAAGCTACCAGTCTGGACTCACGATGGGTGGCGCGCATTTTCGTGACGCCGGCACAGCCTCAAGACAGCCAGAGCCTGGTGGCGGAAATCAAGGGGGTGTCCGCCGGCGCCCGCTCCGATCCGGGGCTCACCGCCATGTTCGAAGCCCCGAGCCCCACTATCGAGAACGGGCGGCTGGTCTCTTTCGATCTTGCGACCAGGAAGGGCGTGGACCTGCCTCACGGCGCCTACAACATACTTCTTACGTTCTCGAGCGGAGAGTCACATCAGCTTTCGACCGTCCAGCTAACCATACCGGTGGCCGTGCTGGCGCCCGCACACCTCCTCATCACGCGGGTCTTGCCCTTTCTTGGCGCGGGCGGCGGCGGTGAAACGCCCACTCTCATCCTGCGCGAGACCGGCGGGCGTTCGCCGGCGAAAGTGCAATTCGCTCCAGACCGGTTCTCCGATGCCAACGGGGAATATAGTGGCCAATTGGTGCTGCCGGCAGTGACCGTGCCGCAGGGTCAACAGGTGCACGTTCCGTACACCGTAGAGGGCGATTTCCCCCTCGGCGCCGCCAAGGCGAACCTGACATTGATGTCGTACCAGTTGGACTCGCCCTCTATCGTTGCGGTGGAAGTGCGGACTCGCAGGACTCGGATCGTGCTGCTGATCCTGGTGGCGGCCGGCCTGATTCTCGGTTTCCTGATGCGCACCGTGCTCAAACAGCAGATCCAGTTCGGTGAGGCACGGGAACTCGCCATCGACGAGCTGCATAAGCTGAAACAGGAATGCGACGCGGCCTCCGACGACGAGTATCGCGATGCCCTCGAGCGCATCATGGTACCGCTGGTTCACCAGATCGAGCGGGCCCGCACCTCGCGCGTGTCGGATTTGGCCGGCGCGGTAACCACCGCGGAAGCCGCTTTGAAGACGGCCAGCGATGCGCTGAAGGCCCGTTCCGACGAAGCCGCCGCGGCCCTCAAGGCTGTCGCGGAGGTGGTGGAAACGCGTTGGAGCGTCCCCGAACCGGCGGCCACCCAACTGCGCATTTCGCAGGCCGCGCTGCCTGCCGTACGGGAAGCGCTGAGGCGCGGGAATGTGGCGGAAGCCACCCATGGGTTGGATGGCGTGGTGGCAACGCTACGCTCCGCACTGGGCGAAACGGTGCGCTCCTACCGCGCTTCTTACGAGGGACTCATCGCCGACCTTGCGGAGGTTGGCACGCTGCTGCTGCCCGACGCACAGCAGGATTTTCAGGCGGCGGTCAAACAGTTGCAAGACTTGGCCAAGGCGATGCCGGATGTGGATCCGTTGGACGATAGTGCAAAGCTCAAAACTCTGCTCGGCGCAATGTCCCAGTCCGGTTCGGCGGCCGAATCGCTACTGGCTGGCCTGGACGTGAAGGTGGTTCAGACGTATGCCGCTATGGACGCCGAGCTAGGGCCCGTCGCATTACCCCAACCGGCGGAATGGAGCGCCGCGTCGGAGGCGACTCGCGGCTTCGCCGCTTCTTTGCCTGATGTGGCCGATAATCCGGCTAAGAACTCTCCCGTTATGCGACAGCAAGCCCTGGACTTGAAGCGCCGCTGGTGGGCGGCGCTTGCCTCCCAGGCGCCCGATCCGTCGCCTGCCTTCGCCTTTTTCGACCAGGGGAAGTATAAGGAAGCCGCGGACTCGATCGCCGGCATAATCAGGGGAGCGCCCAAGCCAAAACTGATGGGCATTATGCCCGCCGCGGTCGCCGCCCCGCCAGTCGCCAGGCCGCTGCGTCTGGCTTCCCACGCGGTGGCCACCGAGGACGTTCCCTTGGAGAACCCCTATCGGCCTCGCAGCACGTCCGACACCATTCGGGCCATCGAAACCCGCACATTTCGCGAGTTGCTGGCTGCTAAGCTCGCGCAATGGATCATCTCGGCCGTCGGGTTAGCCATCATCGGCTACCTTCTGTTTGCGGACAAGTTCGTAGGGACTGGGCCGGAAATGCTCACCGCGTTTTTCTGGGGCTTCACCACCGACGTCGGCCTCGACGCCCTCATCAGCGCCGGTAAGCCGAAACAGGCGGGATAGTTCCCCTGCCGGAACAGGCATGGTGCGAAGCGATAACCCGGATTTCGGGCCGCCGGTGGAAGCCCTGGGAGTCGCCATCGCCGGCCAGTCGGGTATCGCCACCGTGGATCGCGCGGCCCTCGCACTGGAATTCGCGCGCGTCTTCCGCGAAGACTTCGACCAGATCGTGCCCCTGGAGTGCGGCGGCCGAAGTCTGGCCGCGCTGGCCAGCGATCTCACCACGCAGTTGGGCCTGCGCCTGGACGCCGGAAGGCCCTTCGCCTTACTACTCCTGGTCCAGCGATCTCACCACGCAGTTAGGCCCGCGCCCGGCCGGCGACCTGGAGCGGAATCTGACGTGCACACGGACCATCTGCTCCACCTGCCACCGAGGCCGGCCCGGGAGCGCCCCGGAATATGGCTCGCTGTGTCCGGAGGCTTAAGACCGGGCTGGCGTGGATGCGGGGCGGAAGCCGCCGTAGACCTTCTCGGCGGGGGCGGGGCGGGAGGAGACTGCGTCGCCTGCCACATGGCGGCGGTAGCATTCCAGAATGTCATCCTCGGGGTAATCGATCGCGCGGGCGTATTGGCGGATGTAGCTGGTGGTGTAGATGCCGCCGGGAAGCTTGCGGAACTCTCCGCCCTCAATGGCTTCCAGAGCGCGCACACCGATTTTGGTGGATTGCGAGATTGCCTGCAAGGTGATGCCGCGATTGCGCCGAACCGTGGCTAACCCAAGGATGCTTTCGTCGTTCATTGGCCGCCTCTCTGCCCGGGAGACGGAATGGAACCGCGAACACCCCGGAACAGAAGGATTGCTATTGAACGCACTACTATAACATTACTTACGTCGATGTTAAACTCTTTTTCTATGGACATTGGCCGGCGGCAATTCGGCGCGTGCATGCTCGGCGCCTTCGCGGCGAGAGCTTGGCCGGCCAACAGTCGACCGAAGTTAACCGTGCTGGTGCTGGTGGAACAACTGCGGGCGGACGCTCTCGACGCCGCCTGGCCGCAGTTTGGAACGGGTGGGTTCCGGCGATTGGCGGAGAAAGGGGCCTGGTTCGCGGATTGCCGCCAGTTGTCGAGCACGTTTTCGGCTTGCGGCATTACCAACCTGGCGACTGGCGCCTGGCCGGCGCAGCACGGCATCGTGGCCGATTCCTGGTGGGACTATGCGGCCCACGCGCGCGTGCCCGCTTCGGACGAAGCGCTGCTGGCCACCACGCTCGCGGCGCAGGCTGCCGGCGATGCGGGGATGAGGGTGGCGGTAGTGGCCATGACCCGCGCCCACGCCGCGCTGTTTGCCGGAACGGCGGCGGCGCAGCTATATTTTTGGGACGACCGGGCACAGTTCACGGCGCGCGGCGCGGAGCCGGATTGGCTGCGCGAGTTCAACACCGCCAGAGGGCCGGAAGGCGCGCGCGACGCCGGCTGGATGGCCGTGAATGCCGCCGCCGGCGCTCCCGCGCTACGCACGTTGCGCTACGACCCCAACCATCCGCGGGAGTTTCTGGCGCTCTATCGGGCTTCGCCTTTCGGGCAGACGGCGGTGTTCGATATGGCGGGCGAACTGGTGGCGCGCGAAGGGCTGGGGCGGGGCAATACGGCGGACCTGCTGGCCGTGATCGACGGCTCGGCGGCGCTGCTGGGATATGAGACCGGCGCGCAGTCGCCACTGATGCGGCAGATGGTGCTGCAACTGGACCTGCGGCTGGAGAACCTGTGGAACCAGTTGGCGCGCGCGGTGGGCGAGAACGGGTTTAACCTGGTGGTATGTGCGGCGCACGGCGCGCCTCCCGAGCCGCCGCCCGGAGCGCGCGCCCGCATGGCGGTGAACGGCGAGGCGGTGGCGGATGCCGTGGAAACCGTGCTCCAGGGCACCGAACGGCGCGTGGAGAAGTATCTGTACCCGTTCCTCTATCTCGACCGGAAGGCCACCGCGGGCGGGGCCGAAACCGTGCGGCGGATGGCGGCGGACGCGGCCCTGGCCTACCCCGCGGTGGCCGGCGCCTACACCGCGGGGGGCGCCTGCTCGGAAAACGACGACTGGCGGAAACGTTTCCAGAACAGTTTTCACGCCAAACGTTCGGGCGATGCGATGCTCAGCTACCGCCCGGAATACGTGGAGGATTTCGGAGCCGGCCGCGGCATTTCCTACGGCTCGCTGTACAACTACGACGCGCGCGTGCCGCTGTTCCTCTGCGGCCCGCAATTCCGCGCGGGAGTTTTCGCAGAGCCGGTGGAAGCCGTGGATGTGGCGCCCACGCTGGCGTGGGCGATGGGGATCGCGGAACCCTCCTCGGCGCTGGGGCGCGTGCTGGATGAGGCGCTGGCGCCATGAGCGGCGGGGGAGCGCCATCGCTCGAAACCAACCTGTGCGGGGTGACGCTACGCAACCCCGTGCTGGCGGCATCGGGGACGTTCGGTTACGGCGTGGAATTCGAAAAGCTGGTGGACCTCAACGCGCTCGGCGGGCTGGTGGTGAAGGGCCTGTCACGCGAGCCCCTCGAAGGCAACCCGGCGCCGCGGGTTTTCGAAACCGAAGCGGGCATGATCAACTCGATCGGCCTGCAGAACATCGGGGTGCGGGCGTTTGTGCGCGAGAAACTCCCCGCCCTGGCGCGCTTCTCGACGGCGGTGTTCGCCAACGTGTTCGGCTACCAGACGGAAGATTACGTGGAAGTGGCGCGCGTGCTGGAAGACCATGCCGGGCTGGCGGGCTACGAGTTGAACGTGTCCTGCCCCAATACCCGCCACGGCGGCATTTTCTTTTCGAGCGACCCGGCGCTGCTGGGCGAGGTGGTGGCGGCGGTGAAGCGCGTGGCGCGGCGGCCGCTGGTGGTGAAGCTGTCGCCCAACGTGAGCGCCATCGAGCCGCTGGCGCGGGCCGCGGAGGAAAATGGAGCGGACGCGATCTCGCTGGTGAATACGTTCATTGCGCTAGCCATCGACGCGCGCACGCGCCGCCCGCGGATCGGCGCGGGGTTCGGGGGGCTCTCGGGTCCGGCGATCAAGCCCATCGCCCTGCGCCTGGTGTACCAGGCGGCGCGCGCCGTGAAGATTCCGGTGGTGGGGCTGGGCGGCATCTCGAGCGGGGAGGACGCGGCGGAATTCCTGATCGCCGGCGCGCGGGCGGTGGAGGTCGGGACGGCGACGTTCTGGGATCCGCGCTCGCCGGTGCGCGTCGCCGGGGAGTTGCGGGAATTCCTGCGGGCGGAGAAGGTGGCGGACGTGGGAGAAATCGTGGGAACCCTGCGGATGGGCGGGGAGTGAGGAGAACGCCAGTGTCCGAAACGCAGAATAATAGGAACGATCGCGATCCCG
>Ga0182030_10021680_pt1 | contig 12017 bp, 16 predicted proteins | sample 812S3MmetaG_FD_121299 | JGI IMG/M metagenome (GOLD analysis project Ga0182030, IMG submission 121299) | Permafrost microbial communities from Stordalen Mire, Sweden - 812S3M metaG (Illumina Assembly) | ecosystem: Environmental > Terrestrial > Soil > Wetlands > Permafrost | place: Sweden...
AGAAGAGCCGACCAGCTCTTAAAACATGTCTTAAGAGCTCGGCTCCCAAAGTACCATAAAAAAAAAGGGGGGGGATAGGACATACCACGACCAACCCGCTCCTTGACTAATAGGTAGATGGTAATAGCGAAACGCAAATATGGCAGTTACAGTGCCAATAAAATAACCGAATAAGATATCAAAGCCGTGATGCCGAAAGTCGGAGTACCGCGTGGAGGCGATGTAGATGCTAGCGAAGAAAGGAACAATCGCGAGGATAAGGAGGTAGACTGGGGGCGCGGCAGCTCGGTTGCGAGCTGAGATTAAGGAGTCGTTGTGGCCTGTAGGTTGGACTTCGGAGGATATCGGATCTTTGTCTTTGTCTGCTGCTAGAGAACGTAAGGCCTGAGGTTTTTCGGCTCGCGAGGGAAAGGCGGAGTGCCTTGAGTTGTCGGATGACCAAGGGGAGGGAGAGAGAAAGGGTAGGTGGATTGCGAGTTTCGAGGCGAGGACCAGGCTGAGATAGATAAGGCCAGCGGCTGAGAAGGATGAATGTCCTGATGGGAAGGATCGGAAAGCATCGTCCATGATGGACTTGTCGGTGTTTGTACAGATTGCAGCGGTAACAAGGAGGAACCCCTCTTGGGTATCAGAAAAGCCTCCGACGGCGTAATTGGCGATATTTGCAAGATCCGGCTTGCAACGAGAAAGGAGATCTGGTCTAGGCTTCCCAAAGAGGTTCTTCATGCCGTCCGTGATTAGAAAGGCTGCTGAAAGAGAAAGACCGAGACCAAGCCATCCCTGATGCCATTCCCACAGCTTACGCCTCCAAATCAAGGCTTTCGGCGTCGATTTGGGTACTGTTGGACCAGGGACAAGCGCAATAGCGACAATGAAAATGATGACTCCTGGTGCAACAAGTCCACAAATGATCAACGTCGAGGTCGATATTTTCTCCTTCTCCTGGTACGGATAACTGATTTCTGGGTTGACGAGGGAAAAGGGCCGTTTGTTGGGCGTGATATTAGAGAAGACAGCACCAACAGCAGCGGCAACAATTATAATTACCCAATCTACAACGTAAGAAAGAACAAGAGTCATTGAGACATGACCAGGTTTGGCACGAGATCTTAAGGCTGCCCTCATGACGATTCGAGGAGAATGGTTGCTTAACTTTCTGATTGAAAAGTCAGAATGAAAGAGAGAGGTGAGATGAAGGACATAGAAAGAAATCGACGTCGAAAGGAAGGTTTTCTGTGAGGCAGTGTCAGTAAGACACACACACGTCGTCAAAGTCATTCAAAGCATCGCTGATTGGCGTGAAGGAGATCGCCAAGACAATCGAACAAAGAATGGAAGTCGAGGGCGGCAAAAGCTCACGCGATCATCGGTCAGCGCCCCTACACACATACCTACAAGTACGCACAATACGCACAACCGCCACAACTCTTTTCTGATGCAAGGAGAACGGATTTTATAAGCATCAAAGCTGTTCTGTATATGCTTTAAATCCCCCGATCAACACGATTTATTTAGACACTAGAGCAAGGGCCCGCAAGAAAGGAAAGGGGAGTGCGGGACTGGCCGGCCGTGGTATCACGCAACTACTAGTAGGTAGCTCAGATAAAGCCCTTCTCTCTAGAAGCCGATACTAGTATGCGCAAAGGAAAGATGATGACGAGGCGTGAAGGCGTTCTAGTACTAGTACCCTCGCTTTTTGCAAGGGTCATGACGGCAAAGCTTTCCGTATCTAAAGTACCTCGGTACTGACTAGCAACACTAGTACCTACCTTACCTAGGTAAGTAGGTAGTACTAGTAAGGCTACTAAAGTACTACCTGTAGTAGCACCTCACCTGCAGCATCACCACTCACGTGCTGATTCGTATTAATGTTCTTCCTTCAGGCCGGCCTCTCATTGGATGATACCTGATACCTGGCATGGGGGATGTTTAGAAATCGGATGTTTAAGAAGTTTAAGCCTCGACGTCATGCCTCTCGAACTTTGTCTCGTTTGTGCTTGACATCACTAGCTGCGGTGCGTTAAAAGGTGACTTCTAGGTGAGACGGGAGTAAGAGTAAGAGTTTTCAGTATTTGGTTTCTCAAGCATGTTCTCTCGATCAATTCGCCTCCCAATTTCTTCAGGAATCTCTCAACTTTCAACCCACATTCAAACGCAACAATTACGCAGAATGACTACCTTCAAGCTCAATACTGGTGCATCAATCCCTGCAATTGGCCTTGGCACATGGCAAGGTACTAACTACTTGACGATGTGGTGGTTCTGAATACGAGCTTCGAACTGACAGTATGCAGACAAGGATGATCAAGAGAAAGCCGTCGCCGAAGCTCTCTCTGCCGGTTACAGACTTATCGATACTGTCAGAAGTACGACCTTTCTTTCTCTCAAAGACGCTACATTTACTGACAGCTTTATTCAGTCATGGAACAGAGCCAATGTGCGGTGCTGCCATTAAGAAGAGTGGCATTCCTCGATCTGAACTATTCATTACCACCAAGTTATGGAACAATAAACATAGCCCGGTTGATGTTGAGCCTGCCCTCGAAGCCTCGTTGAAAGACCTCGGTCTGGACTACGTCGACTTGTTTTTGATGCATTGGCCTTCAGCCTTCCGTCCAGGTGACGCCTTGATCCCCAAAGACAAGGATGGAAAGACGGAGACCGCGGATATTTCCTATTTGGATACATGGAAAGCAATGGAGAAACTCGTGAAGACCAGAAAGACCAAAGCTATCGGGGTTTCAAACTTCTCGAAGGCCGAATTAGAGACTTTGTTGAAGGAGCGCAGCACAGTTCCCGCAGCACACCAGATTGAGGTATATCTTATTTCCTTTCAAATTACTATTTATTTCTGTGGGAGTTCCAAAGGTAGGAGTTGTCTAATAAGCGTGCAAACAGATCTTGTTCGTTTGTTCCCGTGTCTTATCTCCTAAAACAGCTCCAACTCTGAAGCTCCCACCAAAGAAAACAACCTTTTAATATGCTAATTCGATGGTTATTGAGAATCACCCGTGGCTCCAACAAACAGAGTTCACAGAGTGGCAGAAGAGCAAGGGTATCCATATCCAGCAGTACAGCCCCTTCGGTAATCAGAATGAGATCTACGATAGTGGAAAGAGCATGGGGAAATTGATGGTCAGTTAAGTCCAGAACGGTTCGCAAAAATCCAGTTGCTGATATATTTTCCTGTAGGATGACCCAGTCCTGGTAGAAATTGGCAAGAAATACAACAAAACTGGGGCGCAGGTCGCACTTGCTTGGGGCCTTTCGCAAGGTCACTCTGTCCTTCCGAAGTCAAAGACTCCATCTCGGATCAAGGCGAACTTGGAAGGCGATTTCAAGCTGGACGCTGAGGATTTGAAAAAGATCGCAGGTCTTGATAAGAAGTTGAGATTTAATGATCCCTCAGCTTCTTTCGGATATGAATTTTATAGCGATTTGGATGGCAAGAACTAGGTATGAGATGTATTGTATAATAGAAATCAAAACATCTGTGATTGCGCGATAGTATTCCCAGAGTACTTTTAATTCAAAGACACTCGTGTTCCTCTTCTAGGTACCATTGATCAGAACAGTTGGTCCAATTCACGTTCTGTGAACCAATGTTCCGCGGACAATGCTGGCATCACTCGATGGTAGTTCAACACCGTCGAGGATTGATTCTTGATCGCCCCAGCATACCATGTGAATGTTCGATTTCAGTCGGGTTATTTGGAAATACGGCCACTCACCTGTCACTGGACTCCAATTTGGGCAAGCACCCTGTCCAGGGGTATTCAGCCTCGTTTCAGGAACAGGCTTAGCAGCAAGTGCAATGTCCCACCCTCGCCGACAAAGTATAGGAGACCTGACTCCGTCTGAAAGTTACCCAAGATTTCCACAGAGCCTTCGAAAATTTCCTGAAGGACAAAAGTGGTATCAGGGAGTTATGTTATATCCTGAAAAGTCCTTCTAGCGCTTATGTGATAGTACCATCTCCAATTTCCTTCCCTTCGAACAACAAACCCCCATCGCCAAACATCATGCGTCGCGAATCGACAAGAGTTGCGCCAATCCTGGGCTTTGACGAGCCCAGCCGCAAAAATAGGAAATAGATTCCCCCAAATTATGCAACAGTGGCAGTTGTACAGCCAATTAACCCCAAAAGCTGTGACGGGTTGACATGGCCCATCTCAGCCACCAAGTGCAAGGCGCGAGGTTGCACAGATTTCGCTCAATTGCTTCTACCATGTGGAAATTGCGCTGGTTTATTACCTGAGGATTTACTCTTCCCACTCTTTTCATGATTTCTCTTTCCTGTCATTACCGTCAGACAATTTTGCAATCGTACTGTGGGCAGTGGTTGCTGATTCAGTTGATTCGAGACTTGAAGTCCTTCCCTTTATCTCTGTTACTTCAAGATGCACTACTTTCTCCTCACTGTCGCGGGTCTCTTGGCGCTGGCGGTTGCTACTCCCGACCAGGCTGTCAAACGACAAAAGCATGTAGTATTTCTTCGCATTTCTCAAACTCTAGAAGGAAGAGAACGGGATAAGTTTTCACGTACCAACCTCTAGAGAAGATCCTCTCATCGTCCGGACATATGCCGCTTTTCTGCCTTTGAATCACTTGAGCTAATAAATCGCCTACAGTGCCAACCCGACTCTCTCCTCGGTCTTCGCGCAAATATCTTCTCTTGGTGCTCAACTACTTCCTCCTGCCAGTCTTGTTTCAGAACTCGCAGGAATACCGGCTTCCGTAACATCGGCACTTTTCAATCCAACCCTACAATCCTCTCTCGCGAGTGAGTTTGAATCGAACGGTCCTCCGTCTTGGTTCACGTCTCTCGCACCCGAAGCAAAGAGCTATATTTTGGGGATTCCAGCCGTAGAAGCAACCATATTACCACAGATCATATCCATTGAACAGGCTGCTGGTCTAAGTACTTTGGTTCTGCCATCCGCACCTGTGCAGACTTCAGCGAGCACTACCGCATCGGTATCATCAGCGACAATTGTTGGAGGCAATGCAACTACCACTAGTGCTTCCACGGGCTTTTCAAATAGTACGGTCACCGCAGGCACAAACTCTTCAATATCTCTGACAACCCTCGCATCTACTTCAAAATCTACGTCTTCAGTTTCTAGGGTCGGTGGGTCGGCAGCCTCTACCCAAGCGTCTAGTTCAACTAGCAAGGCCGGTGCTGCTCAGGCTACGGGCGCTATAGCAGCTGGTTTTGTGGGAGCGGTCGGTTTCCTGGGGCTAGCAATTGCTTTGTAGGAAGTACGGCTATGGCTGATGACAGATTTCGTGCTTGGATCATGAATCTCAGTACGTGGAGAGAAGCTAGGTGGGTGTTGTGTGTGATCACAACTGCTCGTATTATGGGATTTGGGCGGACTTTGGAGTTTAGTGAATACCCAGCAAAGGCCTTTGTTAATATAATTTTTCCCTTGAGATATGCGTGTAAGAATTGCCTTTTGGATCTCGACTTTCTAGAATGTTCTTGTAAGGGACGATGTTAAGTCTACTTGGGTGATCATCAGGTATACCTCGAGTGGCCTTCAAGTAGATCGTCTCAATGTGTCACAGTCTGGCTGGGGATGAAGGTGACTCTAGTGTTCTCGAGTGGAACAAAACCAACTCGATTGTTCCACAACTAAACACACTTGGAGGGATCGCCTTTCGCTCTTCTAGATTTCTGCTTCCAAAGCTCCTTCTCGCTCGTTGGAATTAGCAATGAATAAATCTTCAGAACGGCAAGGAAGAGCTACTGAAGAAAGGGGATGTCGCTTCCTTTTTTGCGATGACTGCCGTCTTGGAATTTTGCAGTGGAGTTGCTCTATCAAGAAGCTTCTCCTCTTTTCTTTCTTCTCTCTCCAACCTTCATCCAAACTCTGAAGTCTTCTTTTATCTCACCCAAGCCCTTCACCTCTCAACAAAAACCTTCCATCTCCATGACCAGCACCCACCCCTAGAAAGTGCTACAATTGCCGCGAAGTGGGACATCTCGCCATATCCTGTCCAGTTTAACCCTAACACCAAAAGTCTACCCAACCCTCCTATCCTTCTCAACGCTCCCAGATTACAATCCATTTCCACAATACAGGTCCAAGAAATGGAAGATCCTTCAATATTACGGGAGAACCCGGGTCTCCCTATTATTTTCGTGGGACAGGTTATAAATAGGCAGAAGGACTTTATAATGCCATACAAGGCAGTTTACAAGGTCATGGATGATGACAGTATTTTTTTTTTTTTCACTTTTCTGGGTCGGAAATAGAGGTCCGGGCATTAGATTAGGACTACATTATGCTGTATATTCAGGTCCTGATTTTGTTTGCCTAAACTGAGAGTTTGCCAGGCCTTGGGTTTCTTTCGTCCCAATATCCTTAATTTTGGCGGAATTGTCTTTACACCTCTTGATTGCCCTTACATTTTCAAGTTATCCATGATTCCAATGCCATCAGACGTCCATTTCAAGCTTTTGATGTTCAACCCTGCGGTTCCAATCTCATGCCACGATTTCGAGACTTCTTTTCAGACTTTCCTTACCTACCCTCACCAACTCTCACCCCGTTGCTATACTCTCCAACTTTTTAGAATCATATGAATTAAATTCCCAACATTCCCACCCAAATGGAACAAAGCTTAATAATAGATATTTGACACGTGACTTACCTCGACGCTGCGGTCGAGGTTTCCCAAAGCTTAATAAGTTCCTGACCTCCCTCGCTCATTTGCGTTCACCAACATGCATCAGCCGAAGCACTGCATAACCGTTCTTGTCATTCAGACGCTCTATTCTCCAATCAAGAATCTCGGTTTGGAGCCTCAAGACGAACCCTTTCCGGCAAATAGTTCGTTGTCATAAAAGAGGGAACGCAAACGCTCGTATTGCTCAACATGTGGTCTGAGGTTCTCCAGGTTTCAAGCATTGTCGAATATCCTTGGGTGGATCTGTGCAGGCATCAGGATGTGTGTTGCGACGATGTAATTCTTGACATCGCACGTCCTTGATCGTGGGTTTCGTGGCTGTTCTCAAAATTTGGGTACTCGGACATCGTCCAAAAATGGTGCCCTGATTTCAACGCTTTTATTCTACATCCTCCCAAAATGGCAGGACTGAAATTCCATCTCACATCCACCTTGTCTTTACTGTCAAATCGATCTGTCAAGCATAATCTCTATTCATCACGTTTCCTTTGCAAGGAGATCACGGTCTGATCCCACAAGTGTTCCAAGATGTTCAGCAAATATTTGTTGCCGTCTTGGCTTTTGATCTTGGTGTGGATCTCCAATCTCTTCTCAGTAGCAGTCCCTCTTTCTGAACGCGCGGTTTCTCCAGATAATACCTGTGGAACAAATGGATCTGGAGGTGGAGCAGATGGCTACACATGTCCACCTGCCCTACCATGCTGTTCCGTGAATGGATTTTGTGGTTCCACAGACGCGTACTGTCTTAAGACTGCCGGATGTCAGGCTGCTTTTGGGAACTGCACAGCTCCTTCGGCGGGCACAACCACTCCAGATGAGACTTGTGGGATGAAAGGAGCTGGTGTATACGGTTATCCGTGCTCAACTGATACACCTTGTTGCTCTGCAAAGTAAGCACATGATCAACTTCCTTAAAATATTGCTGGCCCAGTCTCTAATGATCATTCAAGCGGATGGTGCGGTAGCACTTCTGATTATTGTGCAGTGGCATCCGGTTGTCAGGCTACCTACGGGACTTGTAACAACGACACAACTGTTGGGGGTGGGGATGGGGGAACAGGTGGCTCGAGTACAAATGGGCAATGTGGACCATCCTTCGGAACCTGCGCGTCCAATGAGTGTTGCTCTCTAGAAGGCTATTGCGGTGTTACGGAAGGTGAGACTTCTCCACTGCTTTGCGAATCCTTACTTATCAATGGCAATGACTATTGCACCGCTCCTGACTGTCAGTCGACTTATGGCCCCGCTTGCGATGCCAACAAGATCCCGGCTGGAACTAATACCTCCTCAATCCTGAGAACTGATCTGGGCTCTTTACCCTACGGATCTGATGGAATCTACGACTGCAATATCGATGGCGATATGGCTCTCACTTTTGATGATGGCCCATTCATCTATACAAGCCATAGTATGTCCTATTTCACCCTCGACCTCGTAGGGGCAGGGCTCTCTCCCGACGCCCCGTCGACTCCTCAGCTTCTGAAACATCTGTAGAAAACCCTACTAACTCGCCAATAGTACTAGATCTTCTAGACCAATACGACGCCAAAGCTACCTTCTTTATAGTCGGAAATAACAATGGAAGAGGAGAGATTGATAATACCAGCCTCCCATGGGCTGCTCTCATCAAGTGAGTCTCCTTTTCATGTAAGCATTTACCGAGCCGCGAGGATTTTTGCCGGTGCCCTAAGTACTCAATTTAGGAGGTCTTCAATGTCCCGTAGATTGTGACACATTCATATCCTACGATTTGATGTGGATCCCGGATACTCCATTTTATAGCCTTGAGTGCTAACTCAAAGAAGGAGAATGTACGCATCAGGTCATCAGGTCGCCTCTCACACGTGGTCGCACCCAGATCTTTGTAATATTACATCCGCCCAACGAAAGAACGAAATGTACAAGAACGAGATGGCGCTACGGAACATCCGTAGGTGAACATCGGGGAGTATAAAACTTCCTCTTCTAGAGGGTTTCATGAGTAAATGTCTCAGCAGACTCGAGAAATTTACTCATGACATATAGCTACTCCAAAATCTATCCTAAATGAGTAATTGCTGACTCTCCGATCTCCCAGTCGGCTTCTTCCCTACCTATATGCGGCCACCTTACTCCTCATGCACAGCTGAATGCGGCTGTGAAGATGATATGGCCGAATTAGGGTATCATATAACCTATTTTGTACCTTTTCACCCCCCTCTCCCCAATGGCATCATACTAACAATCAAAACCTCACAGGACGTTGACACCCAGGATTACCTTAACGACAGCCCAACCTTGATTCAGAATTCCATTAATTTCTTTAACCAAGCTTTGACTGGGAAATCGCCAGCTGCGGATGATTTTCTGGTTATTAGTCATGACATACATAATCAGACTTCGAATGTGTTGGTGGAGTATATGTTGAAAACTTTGAAATCCCAGGGCTATAGACCTGTTACGGTTGGAGATTGTTTGGGGGATCCGAGGGAGAACTGGTATAGGACAGATACGAGCGTTACGCTGGGATGATAGGAAAAGGGATGACTACGCGTCATGGAATTTGACTTTCCAAGATCTGTGGAATGGCGGTGTTAGCTGTTGCTATACTTTATATCTGTGCCTGCCATATGTTTGCACTACGCTCGCAATTTCAGGAAATAAGCGGGTCAGTAATCTAAACTCCTTTCTCATATGAGACCGAACTTCCCCAAACACCTGATAACATGAAAGTGAATTTCAAATGTAAATTAGCAGCTCTGATTGGTCCGTCTCAATACTAATCCCATGGCACAAATTCCCATCCATGTAAAGATAAATGTTCTATCACATTGAATTATGCCTTCAAAATCAGTTGTCATAAGAAAATTCTAAGTCCTGTGTTTTTCCTAGCTGCAATTTTCTTGAATTTCGTTCTTCGTCCACATAAATCTACAGTTTCTATTTCCAGCGAGAGATGCAGGGTAATATTTGGGTGTTGTGGATATTGCGAAGAGGAAGGTATGGGGGGTCCAATCAAGAAGACAAGGATTGAAGAAGGGGAAATTATAGAATGTATTGAATGTATTGAATGTGACAGAAGAGTAAAGCCAAGATTGATGATGTTATATGGTGATTAATGAAAGCGAGTTGTGGAGGGGAAGTGCAAAGAATATCAACAAGGCTTTAAAAGTTTGAGAGACTTATTAAGAAAGATAAAGAAAGATATCGAAAGAGATGTTCAGAAGTTGGGATGGAGGAAGCAAGACTTCTTGCTGTATCGGCTGAAATTTCTTCTTCTCTTTGGGCAGGATATCAAGGAGTTCTTTCCCTTATATCGAATGAATCTCTGGTTCGAGAAATCTCTCAATAGCAGTTTCCTTACACGCAGGGATTGGCCAGATAAGAGTGATTGAATAACGGATTGGATAGAGCTATGGGAGAAGGAGCGGCCCTGGATGTACCTCCCCTTGTAAAACAGTGATAATCAATATTGCCTTAGTACCTAAATTCTGATAGAAGTAGTAGTAAATAAAAAACGAGTTTCAAAAAATCTTTCTAGGAAATAATGCACAAAGCCTCTATTCTTACCTAAAATCAATCCCGTTCATTCTCCGTTCTAGTCGTAAGTCCTCTTCAGCGCATGATCCGATAGACTTGCGAGGCAAGATTGCTGTATAGAAGAAGTGTATCAGGGTAATGAAAGACGAAGTGAAGAGAACGTTCGTATCATTACTTTCTATGCGATACCAGGGCTTTCAAAGACCATCACTACTTACGCCATATGACCCATGTCCCAACGCCAGGCAGTGCATCTCCGTACTAGTATCCGTCAAGAAGCAAACAAACCATAGCCCAACGTACACGAACCTAATTGCATTGCATGCGCCCCGGCACCACTATACCTGGTTGATCAACTCTCCACCTTCCATATCTCCATTCTCCAAGGCTTCGGGATCAACCTCTTCTTCTTCCTCTTCCTCCTCCGAATCTTCTACATTGACGTCTCCCTCGTCATCTTTGAACCCACTTTCTATCTCGAGTTTCCGTAGACGTCTCCGCATCTCGTCCCTCTCCACATTTTGCCATCGTATTAAAGTAGCGGGAGCGTGCACCTTGAAGCCATAGATTCTGGGGACATATCTGTCGTAGCTTTTGGTGGGGATTAGAGCTGGATAGACTTGGAAGATAATGTTGTGAAACGAGGTCCCGAAGTATGCGCCATCTATGGCGGAGTGTCGAGAGGATTTGGGATTATAGATGTCTTCGCATCGTGCGCAGTAGAGCTTGACGGCCTTGACGTTGGGATTATCTGATTGACCCATCGGCAATAAAGGGTGTGACTTGCACATCACCCGAGGGCATTTTCCGAAATCCGCTTTCTTGTATTTCTCAAGCTTCAAGAGCTATTAGCAACATGCTATAAAGAGCCTTGAGAAACTAACCATTTTTGCTAGGCCCCTCGTTGTAACAATGTATCGCGCATGTACCAGTCCGTACAGGTGTCTCGCAGACTTCTCGATTGTCTCTCGCATGTCATCATCACAGTCAAGGTCGAACACATCAGTGACTAGGTCTAGAGCATATTGGTAGTATTGCACTTCAGTATTGAGACCAGTAAGATTGAAACGATCCGTAAGGTAGTCTTCGTCGATCTCGCAGAAATATTCGTTCCCTCGTGATGAAATGAACTATAGTAGGCGCATCAGCATATGTCCAGAGTGGATATGAGCGTAAATAGAGAGGTGCAGAACAGATTCATTCCACCGCTGACACCATTTTAGAAAGCTCTTGCTGTGCGCGATAAGGGCTTCGTAATCCATTTGTGCATTATCAGTATGAGGCATTTGAGGGTTCTTATTGACTCGGGCGAGAATGAGGTCGTCTTGATGGGCCATATCCGCGAGAGGAAGACGCCACTGGGGTTGAAGAACTTGATTGAAAGATAAGGCGATGCTCCTCTTCGCATGAGTTACTGAATCCAGAGTGCGAAGAACCATCTGCTCCACATCATGGAAACTAAGATCTTTTATTGTTTTGCTTGAAAGATGAAGGCGCTCATTGTTCATCATGGGACGAATCTTTGCGGACAAGTCGCGACTCCAGGTACATCCCGATGTAATGTTACATCTTCGAATATCCTCCGTATGAGTTTGCTCGTGTTTTTCCACCACTCGTGCCATCTATCGTTCCTTCCGGCGGGAATAGGGTTGCGCGGCGCAAAAGCATGAAAGTTTGAACTTACCCAGTCTCTCCAGTAGCTCGTGTAATCGCTATCCGTCTCGCTGTTAAAATCGTCCATGGTTCAGATCGCCCTTCAGCATGTGCTCAGAGGGCGCCTGCTGAGTGAAGGCAACTTTGTA
>Ga0182030_10021684_pt1 | contig 12017 bp, 8 predicted proteins | sample 812S3MmetaG_FD_121299 | JGI IMG/M metagenome (GOLD analysis project Ga0182030, IMG submission 121299) | Permafrost microbial communities from Stordalen Mire, Sweden - 812S3M metaG (Illumina Assembly) | ecosystem: Environmental > Terrestrial > Soil > Wetlands > Permafrost | place: Sweden...
AAAGTCGCGTGGCATCCGGCAAATTTGCCCTGTACAATCCCGCTCCCCTAAAGCTGGAGCGGTAGTTCAGCTGGTTAGAATACCGGCCTGTCACGCCGGGGGTCGCGGGTTCGAGTCCCGTCCGCTCCGCCATCTTCAAAAAAAGACCCTAAGTGATGCTGCAACAAATTGGTGACAGCCTGAAGGGCCACAAGTGGCTCACCTATACGGTGTTCGGTGCGCTGGCACTGATCTTCGCCGCGTGGGGCGCTTACGGCATTTCCAATCTGAATTTTGGCAGCAGCAACTACGCGGCCAAGGTCAATGGTCACACGATTGCTTATGAAGATGTTCGTGCCTCATGGCAGCGCGAACAGAACCAGTGGCAGCAGCGCTTCGGTGGCGAGATCCCCGCCGGCCAGCGCGCGCTGCTGGAGGACCAGCTGCTCGAACAGGCCGTGCGCAGCGCGCTGATCACGGATCGCGCCAAGGATCTGGGTTATCGGGTTTCGCCGCAGCAGCTGACCGCCGCCGTGCGTGCCGAACCGGCGTTCCAGTTGGACGGCCAGTACAACGCGGAAGTTGCCAAGTCGCGGCTGGCGCAGGCGGGTATTACTCCGGACCAGTACGCCAATGACCTCAAGACCGACCTGGAGCGCCGCGAGCTGGAGGATGGCATCCAGCTCTCCCAGTTCGTCACCCCGGCCGAAGTGCAGCGTCTGCACGCACTGAGCGATCAGGAACGCCAGATCCGTTACGCGATACTGCCGGCGGACAAGTACGCGGCTGCCGCGCAGGTGTCGGATGCGGCCGTCCAGGCCTACTACGATGCCCACAAACAGCAGTTCATGACCCCTGAGTCGGTGAACCTGCAGTACGCGCAGCTGACTCTTGCCCAGGTGACCACGCAGATCACGGTGAGCGATGCGGATGTGCAGGACTATTACACGAAGAACAAGAATCGCTACATTTCCACGGAACAGCGCCGCGCCCACCAGATCCTGGTGGCGGTGAACGCGAAAGTCGACGCCGCCACCGCCTTGAAGAAGGCCCAGGACATCGAGGCCAAGCTGAAGGCGGGTGCCGATTTTGAGACCCTCGCCAAGCAGTCCTCGGATGACGCCGGTTCGGCGGCCCAGGGTGGCGATCTCGGTGTGGTCGAGCGCAGCAGCCTCGAAGGCCCGTTCGGCGATGCGCTGTTCGCCATGAAGCCCGGTGACATCAGCGCCCCGGTTCGCACCAAGTACGGCTATCACGTCATCCGGCTCGATGAAGTGATTGCGGCCAAGGGCAAGACCTTCGAGGAGGCGCGCGCCGATGTGCTGGAGCAGCTCAAGCACGATCGCGCGGCCGACAAGTTCGGTGACATGCAGGAGCAGATCCAGCAAAAGATCGATCAGTCCGGAGCGACGCTGGAGTTACTGGCGAAGGAATTTGGCCTGACGCTGGGCAGCGTGCCCGCATACCTCAGGGGCCTTGGCGGCGGCGACCTGGGTTCCTCCAAGGATCTGCAGGACCTGGTGTTCGGGGATGCCGTGCTCGGCGAGCACCGCATCGGTGGGCCGATCGTGCTGGATAATGACCGGCTGCTGCTGGTCAAGGACCTCTCGCATGCGCTGCCTGCGCCGAAGCCGCTGGCGAGCGTTCATGATCAGATCCTAGTCCAATTGCGCAGGGAAGCCGGCAGTCAGGCCGCCCTGAAGGCGGCGGAAGCGGCGGCCCAGGAGTTGCGGGCCGGCAAGGATTTCGATGCCGTGGCCAAGGAACTGGGCGTGACGGCAGAGGCGGCGCGCTTCGTGGGACGCCAGGATCCTTCGGTGCCGGCGGGGATCCGCGATGCCGCGTTCAAGGCACCCAAGCCTGCTGAGCACCAGCCCCTGTACGAGGCGTTGTCGCAGCCCGATGGCGGAGCCCTGGTATTGGGCATCCTCGCGGTGCACACCGATGCGGCGCCCGCCAACGCGCAGCAGATCTCGGCCCAGATGCACGATCTGGTCCTGCAGTACGGTGAAGATGATGCGCGCGCCTATGTCGAACAGGCACGCAAGACGGCCAAGGTGCAGAAGAACATTGCGGTGTTCGACCAGCAGTAGGTCCAGTCCCGCCGGGAACGCGGCCGTTCAGTCCGCCGCGTCATCCTCGGGGAAGCTCATGCCCACGGTATTGAAGCCTGCGTCCACGTAGGTGATTTCCCCGGTAATTCCGCCCGCCAGATCCGAGCACAGGAAGGCGGCCGCATTGCCCACTTCTTCCAGCGTCACATTCCGGCGCAGCGGCGCCGCCTGGGCGACGCGACTGAGCATCTTGCGAAAACCCGCGATGCCCGCGGCTGCCAGGGTCTTCACCGGACCAGCCGAAATCGCATTCACGCGGATGCCGCGCGGCCCAAGATCCGCTGCCAGGAAGCGCACGTTGGCTTCCAGGCTCGCTTTCGCCAAGCCCATGACGTTGTAGCTGGGCAGGCTGCGCACGGCTCCCAGATACGACAGGGTGAGCACGGCGCCGTGGCGGCCGGCCATCAACGGCGCAGCACCCCGGGTCAGTGCCGTCAGGCTGTAGCTGGAGATATCGTGGGCCACCTGGAAAGCCTCGCGCGAGGTGTTGTCGAGGAAGCTGCCGGTGAGGGCCTCACGGGGCGCAAACGCCACCGCATGCACCAGGATGTCCAGGGAGCCCCATTCCCTGGCGATGAAGGCGAAGGCGGCGCTGATGTCCTCATCGCGAGAGACATCGAGCGGCAGGGTGAGCGCGCCCAAGCTTTGCGCCAGCGGCACGACCCGTTCCTTGAACTTGTCATTGGCGTAAGAGAGGGCGAGGGTGGCGCCTTCGCGCTGCATGGCCTGGGCGATGCCCCAGGCGATGGACCGGTCCGTGGCAACCCCGACAATGAGGGCGCGCTTGCCCGCGAGAAAACCCATGGGTTAAGGCGCGGACGGGTGAATCACCAGCTTCTGTCCCGGCACCAGCTTGGTCTTGCTGAGGCGATTCCAGCTGGCCACCTGGGCAACGCTGACGTGGTACTCCTGAGCGACATGGAACAGGGTATCGCCGGCGTGGACGGTGTGCATCAGGGAGCGGGTGTCCGAAACTGGCGCACCGCCGCCGCTGCCGTGCGCGGATTCCTCATCGTCCACGCTGATATTCGCCGTGCCTGAGGCGGTGGCGAGGCGCAGCCGCTGACCGGTGCGCAGTACCGTGTTCGGCTGCATGCCGTTCATCAGCGCCAGTGCATTCACATCGACGCCATGCTTGTGGGCAATGGCCCAGAGGGTCTCGCCACGGCGCACGACGACCCGGGAACGCTGCCGGCGTGAACGATGCTCACGCCCATCGACCAGCGCCGCGGCCCGCAGGGCCTTGGCGGGCAGCAGGTTGGATTCGGAGGGCACGCGCAGTGCCGTGCCAACCAGCAGGGCACCAGTGGGCAGGTTGTTCAGTTCGCGCAGCTCCTGGGCGCTGGAGCGGAACCGACGGGCCACCATGTTCATGGTGTCACCCTTGCGGACCGCATACTCCTTGGTGTTCAGGCGCTGGTCATCGGTGAGTTGAATCACGCTGGTTCGGAACGCCTCGGCGGTGTCCGCGGGCACCAGCAGCGAGTAGGGGCCAGCGGGATCCGTCGCCCAGCGGTGGAACGCTGGGTTCAATTCATACAGTTCCGCCTCCGTAAGGCCGGCAATTTCAGCCGCCACGTGCATCGATATCTGGCCCTTGGTGTCGACCTTTGCAAAGTAGGGCTGATTGGGAATCTTGTTGAAGGACAGGCCGTACCGCTCGGGATGGGCGATCACTCGCCCCATGGCGAGCAGCTTCGGCACATAGGCACGGGTCTCCGCCGGCAGCTTCAGATTCCAGAAGTCGGTGGGCAGCCCCGCCGCCTGGTTGCGCGCCACGGCGCGCTCGACATTCATTTCGCCACAGTTATAGGCCGCGATGGCCAGCAGCCAGTCGCCGTTGAATTCGGTGTTCAGCGCCTGCAGGTAATCCAGGGCGGCGCGGGTCGATTCGATGACGTCGCGGCGACCGTCATACCACCAGTCCTGCTTGAGGTTGTACCGCGAACCGGTGCCGGGGATGAACTGCCACAGACCCGACGCACTGGAGTGCGAATAGGCGTAGGGCTCGAACGCGCTCTCGACCACCGGCAGCATGGCAAGCTCCAGGGGCATGCCGCGGGTCTCGAGCTCGGTGACGATATGATACAGATACAGGTCGGCGCGGCTGAAGGCGCGACCCAGATAGTCGGGATTGCCCGCGTACCACTCAAGCTCACGGTCGATGGCGGCGTGATCCGAATCCGGTAATTTGAATCCCGCACGGATGCGATCGAACAGGTCGCTGTAATCAGCCGGGCGCAGCGGCGGGTTCGCGATGACCTGGGCAACCGCATCACCGGCGGCACTCGGCGCGATGCTGGCTTGCTGCTGGGGCGGCAGCGTCGCGTCGGACATTGTGGTGACGGGCAGGGCCGCGACGGCTTCCAGGGCGATCGGTTCGGGTCTAGCCTGCGGCGCGGTCGAGCAGGCCGTCAGGGTGAGAATCGCGCCAGGGATGAGGGTCTGAAGCGCTCGGCGCAGTACTTTCGAAGTCAATGTCCGGTCCCTCATTAGGAGGATGGCATAGTCATCGGGCGGCCAGCGAGGGTCGTCGGACGCTGGAGCGCTCATCGTCGTAGGTTCGAAAGAACTGTCGGTCTACCGTGGGACTTGCCCCCCGGGACACGAACGTACGTATTTCTGAGCCGGACTGTAACTGGTAACTTCACAAAATGGCTACTCTTTATTTGTACCAGCTCACATAACTCACGGATACTTAACAACCGTGCCTGACCGCGATACAGCCCTGCGTGCTTTTTGGCAGCTGCCACTGGGCCATTCCCTTCTTAATGCCGAGGCTCAGCTTCTGGGCGAGGCACTCGAAGACGTTTTCGGCTGGGAATTCGTGCAGGTGGGCGCCTGGGGGCCGGGACGCGAGCTGCTTGCCGGCTGCCGCACACGTCGCAAGATTGTCGTGGCCCCCAGTGCCGTCAACGGCGACACCGACATCATCGCCAGGCCGTCCGCGCTGCCGATCGGCCGCGACGGCGTCGATGCGGTGCTCTTGCCCCATACCCTGGAGTTTGCTTCCGACCCCTATGCCATCGTGCGCGAGGTCGACCGGATCCTCTCTGGGGAGGGGCAGCTGGTGGTGCTGGGCTTCCAGCCCTTCAGCTTGTGGGGCGTACGGGCCCACAGCTCGCGTGCGGGGTTTCCACCGGGCATGCGCCGCATCCTGTCGGCCGGCCGGGTGCGCGAGTGGCTGGTGCTTCTCGGCTATGAAATCGTCGCCACCCGCGCCTACCTGCATTGCAACCCCTGGGGCAGCGGGGCGGCCACGACGGCCGCGGCAACGGATCGCTCGCCCCTGTTGCGTCGCAGCTGGTTCAACCCGCTGCCGGCCGGGGCTTGGATGCTCAAGGCGCGCAAGCGAGTCCGCGCCCTGACCCCGATCCGACCGCGCCTGCGCGAGAAGCAGCCAGCCGTCATCGGCCAGCTGGTGAAGCCGACCACGCGGCAGCAGCCTTGATGGCCGCGCAGCTCGTCATCCACACCGACGGCGCCTGTCGTGGCAATCCGGGACCGGGCGGCTGGGGGGTGCTGATGAGCTGGAATGACACGCGCAAAGAGCTGTCCGGGGCGCAGGCGGCTACCACCAACAACCGTATGGAACTCACCGCGGCGATCATGGGTCTTGCCGCGTTGAACCGACCGTCCCGAGCTATCGTGCGCACTGACTCCCAGTACGTGATCAAGGGCATCACCGAATGGTTGCCGTCCTGGAAGGCGCGTGGCTGGCGCACCGCGGACCGCAAGCCGGTCAAGAACCAGGACCTTTGGGAACGCCTGGACCAGCTCGCCGGTCAACACACGCTGCACTGGCAATGGGTCAAGGGGCACTCGGGCGATCCGGGCAATGAACGCGTCGATGAGCTCGCGAATCTGGCCATCGATGCGATGCAGGCCGAACTCCAACGATCAAAGGCGATGTAGTCGAATGCGTCAGATCATCCTCGATACCGAAACCACTGGCCTAGATGCTGCGCAGGACCATCGCATTATCGAAATCGGCTGTCTCGAACTGGTCAGCCGCCGACCCACCGGCCGGCATTTTCACCACTACCTGAATCCGGAGCGTGACATCGACGAGGGCGCCCTGGCCGTGCACGGCATTACGCGCGCGCGCCTTGAATCTGAGCCGAAATTTGCGCAGATCGCGGCGCAGCTGGTGGAGTTCCTGCGCGGCGCCGAACTGATCATCCACAATGCGGCATTCGATGTGGCCTTCCTGGACGCGGAGTTCGCGCGCCTGCCCGGGGAGCCGGTGACGGTGGCCTCGATGTGCGCCGTGGTGGATTCGCTGGCGCTGGCGCGCCAGATGCACCCGGGACAGCGCAATGGGCTGGACGCGCTGTGTAAGCGCTACAGCATCGATAACTCCGGGCGGCAACTGCATGGCGCGCTGCTGGACGCGCAGCTGCTGGGCGAGGTGTACCTGGCCATGACCGGCGGCCAGGTTGCACTCGGGCTGGGGGAGAGCGGCGCGGCGCAAAGACGCGATGCACACACCGCCGACCGACCGCTGATTCGGCCGGGCGTGTCGCTGCGTGTGGTCACGGCGACGGAGGATGAGGAACGCGCGCATCAGGGCTTCCTCGACCTCATCGACAAGGCCAGCAAGGGCCACTGTCTGTGGCTGGCGAGTGCCACCGGCAACTGATGTGTGAACCGGGTGCGAGTCGATTAGACTTGCGCCACGCTTTGTCACCGCGATAACGATGTCCACCATGCAAGTACCCCTGCTGGATCTGAAGCCGCAGTACGCCAGCTTGAAGTCCGAGGCGCTCGCGGCCATCGAAAGAGTCTGCGCCAGCCAAGGCTTCATCCTCGGCGCCGAGGTCACGAAGCTCGAGCAGGATGTCGCCGCCTACTGCCAGTGCAAGTTCGGCATCGGCGTCTCCTCCGGCACCGACGCCCTGTTACTGGCACTGATGGGCTTGGACATCGGTCCCGGACACGAGGTCATTACCAGCCCCTACACGTTTTTTGCCACCGCCGGCACCATCGCGCGCACGGGCGCGCGACCGACCTTCTGCGACATCGATCCGGTGACGTTCAACCTGGATCCCACCGCGGTCGAGACCTTTCTGACCACGGGCTGCGAGCTGCGGGGCGGGGCGCTGATCAATAAGGCCACCGGCGGCGTCATCAAGGCGCTGATGCCCGTGCACCTGTACGGACAGCTGGCGGATATGCAGCCGCTGCTGATCCTGGCGCGCCGCCATGGCCTTACCGTCATCGAAGATGCGGCGCAGGCCATTGGCGCTGCGGATGCGCAGGGGCACCGGGCGGGCAGTCTCGGTGACATCGGTTGCCTGTCCTTCTTCCCGACCAAGAACCTGGGCGCCTTTGGCGATGCCGGGATGTGCGTGACCCAGGATCCGCAGCTCGCCGAACGCATGACCGTCCTGCGTGTCCACGGCGGCAAGCCCAAGTACTATCACGCGCTGATCGGCGGCAACTTCCGGATCGATGAAATCCAGGCGGCCGTACTGAATGTGAAACTGCGGCACCTGGATGCCTGGACCGCCGCCCGCCAGCACAATGCAGCCTTCTATGACGGTGCCTTTGCCCGGGCGGAGCTCGGCGCTGCGGTGCGGACGCCCTACGCGGTACGCGGTGGCCGGCATATCTACAACCAGTATGTGATCCGCGCACGCCATCGCGACCGGCTGCGCCAGTATCTGACGGAACGACAGGTCGGCTCGGAGATCTACTACCCGGTGCCACTACATCTGCAGCAATGCTTTGCGTACCTGGGCCATGCCGCGGGCGCGTTTCCCCATGCGGAGGCTGCGGCCCTGGAGACGGTGGCGCTGCCCATCTATCCGGAACTGTCTGCCGAGCAATTGCAATACGTCGTCGACCGCATCGCGGGGTTCTACACATGACCAGCACTCCCGGACCTCTGACGCCCATCTGGGGCGAAATCTCCGCCCACGAATCGCGCCTGAGCGCCGTGCACACGCGCGACCTGTTCGAACAGGACGCGGGTCGCTACGCGCGTTTCTCGCGCCTGGGTCTGGGCCTGTCGATGGATTTCTCGCGTCAGCGCATCGATCAGGAAGCGCTGTATAAGCTGTATGCGCTGGCCGATTTCGTGCAGCTGCGCGATCGCATCGAGGGCATGTTTAAGGGCGAGCACATCAATCGCAGCGAGGATCGCGCCGTGCTGCACGTGGCCCTGCGCCAGCCGCGCGGGGCCGCGATTGGCGGCCGGGACATCGCCGCCCAGGTCATCGCCGAGCGTGACCGCATGTTGAATTTCGCCGAAGGGGTGCGCGCGGGGCGCATCGTCGGCAGTGCCGGCAAGGCCTTCACCCTGGTCGTCAATATCGGCATCGGCGGTTCGGATCTGGGCCCGGCGATGGCCGTGCTGGCTTTGGAGCAGTTCACCGCCGGTGCGCCGCGCGTGGAGTTCGTCTCCAATGTCGATGGCTGCCATCTGTACGATGTGCTCAAGGACGCGGATGCCGCAACGACCCTGTTCATTGTCGCCTCCAAGACCTCCACCACGCTCGAGACGCTCACCAACGCCAAGACCGCGCGTGCCTGGCTGGTCGGCAAGCTGGGTGAAAGCATCGTCACCCAGCACTTCGCGGCCGTGTCCACCAACCACAAGGCCATGGATGCCTTCGGCGTGCACAAGGACTACCGCTTCCAGATGTGGGACTGGGTCGGCGGCCGCTACTCAATGTGGTCCTCGATCGGCGTCGCGCTGGCCATTGCCATCGGCAAGACGAATTTCGAGCAGTTCCTCGCTGGCGCGAATGCGATGGACGAGCACTTCCGCACCACCGAGTGGGCCGATAACCTGCCGGTACTCATGGGCCTGATCGGAGTGTGGAACATCAATTTCCGCAAACTGCCGACGCTGGCCGTGCTGCCGTATGACGACCGGCTCAAACGCCTGTCGGCCTATCTGCAGCAGCTTGAAATGGAGAGCAACGGCAAATCGGTCACCCAGGACGGGGAGCGCACCGGCTGGGAGACGGCCGCGGTGATCTGGGGCGAACCCGGCAGCAATGCCCAGCATTCGTTCTTTCAGCTGCTGCACCAGGGCACCATGCGTGCCGCGCTGGACTTCATCGCGCCGGTGAACTCCTCCTGCGGTGACCAGCACCATCAGAATCTGGCTCTGGCCAACTGCCTGGCGCAGGCCGAAGCATTCATGAACGGCCAGAACGGTCCCGACATTCCGCCGCAGAAGGTGCACATCGGCGACCGTCCCAGCACGCTGATTCTGTTCAGCCGCCTGGATCCGGCGACCTTGGGCAAACTGGTGGCCCTGTATGAGCACAAGGTGTTCACCCAGGGCGTGATCTGGGGCATCAACAGTTTCGACCAATGGGGCGTGGAGCTGGGCAAGAAGCTGGCCGAGTCGCTGGTGCCGCTGGTGGAAAAGCCGGCGCTGGCCACGGACGCGAGCCCCGGCGTACAAGGCGCGCTGACGCGCATCTCCCAGTGGCGAGGTCGGTAATTCAAATGAGCAAGGTCGAGGTCAGGATGTCGAGCGCGGTTCCGGTTGGTCATCGCAAGGCGGTGTGGCGCGCGAGCGTATGCGCCCTGGCGGCCCTGTTCGGCGCGCTGGTGGGGCAGACGCTGTCAGCCCAGACCACTTCCGGCTCCGGCTCTGGCGGGGACGCTCTGGGAATCTTCCAGGGGCTGTCGGCTGACCAGCAGCAACAGATCCTGCAGCGCCTCGGTGGCGGTACCGGGTCAACGTCGGGCACCTCAGATCTGCCCACGAACCAGAGGAGCGGCAACAACGCGCAACAGCAGTCGACCGACCAGCAGAACCCGCGCCGTACCCGCCGCGATGAAGATCAGGAACAGGCGGCAGATCAAAATCAGGAGCAGGCGGCGAACGCCGGGCCGCCACTTTTCAAAGGACTGGATTCGGTCGTTGTGGAAGTGGATCTGCAGCCTCTCAAGCCGCGCCAGGCGGACACATTCTCAGCCCTCGCCGCGAGCAGCTACAGCACCCAGCTGCAGATGCAACAGACCCAGCAGCTGGCGCAGGCGCAGCTGCAGGAGCTGCGGGCACAGTCGCTGGCGCAGTCTCAGCTGCAGTCACAGGCGCAATCGCAGGCGCAGGCGCAGACCGGTGCAGAGGAATCGGTTCCGTTGACCGATCAGCAAAAAGCGAATCTGCAGAAGATAATCGTGCAGATCCGCCTGAGAAATCCCTATCAACTTTCCCGCGATGGCGTGCTCACGCTTCCCGGACTTGCTGCAATTCCACTGGGTGGTCTCACCGAGATGCAGGCCACTTTGCGGCTGGAAGTGGATCCAATGCTCGGGAACCTGCATTTTCGTATCACGCGCCTGCCTTTGCGCAAGACGGGCCTGGAAGGTCTGAAGCCCTTTGGCTATGACCTGTTTGAACGCGATCCGTCAACGTTCTCGCCAGTGACCAATGTGCCGGTGCCCGCGGATTATGTGCTGGGTTCGGGCGATCAACTGCAGGTGCAGCTGTACGGTAATCAGAACCGCAACCTGAGTTTGATGGTGGACCGTGACGGGCGCGTGAATTTCCCGCAACTCGGGCCGATCAACGTGGCCGGCCAGCGCTTCTCCAGCGTCAAGGAAGAGCTGGAGCAGCGCGTGGCACAGCAGATGATCGGAGTGAAGGCCAGCGTCAGCATGGGCGATACACGCGCCATCCGCGTGTTCGTACTCGGCGAGGCACAGGTACCCGGTTCCTACACCATCAGTGGCCTGGGGACCATCACCTCCGCCCTGTACGCGGCCGGTGGAATCAAGCGCATCGGCTCGCTGCGCGACGTTCAGTTGAAGCGCGGCAGCACCATCGTACGTCACCTGGATCTCTACGATCTCCTCATCCGGGGCGATACCACCGATGATGCCAAGCTTCTGCCCGGGGATACGGTGTTCATTCCGCCTCTGGGAGAAACTGCCAGCGTCGAAGGGGAGGTCAACCGACCGGCCATTTACGAGATCCGTCCGGGCGCGACGGTGGCCGAACTGGTCACGCTGGCGGGCGGCGTGACACCGGAGGCCGATCATGGCCAGGCCCAACTGACGACCATCGATGAGCACGGCAATCGCGGTGTCGTGGCTGTGAGCCTCACCACGGCCACATCCGGCAGCAGGGCACTGCGCAATGGCGACCTGTTGCGCGTGACGCGCCTCATTCCGACTCTGGATGCCGGCGTGCGTATCCAGGGGTATGTGTTCACGCCGGGGGCCGTGGCCTGGTTTCCGGGCATGAAGCTCACCGATGCGCTGCACACGGTGGATGACCTGCGCCCGGACGCGGATCTGCACTATGTGTTGATCCGACGTGAATTGCCCCCGGACCGGCACATCGTCGCGGTATCGGCCGACCTGGCCGCGGCGCTGGCGAACCCGGGCTCGGCCGCGAATACACCTCTGCTGGCGCGTGATGAGATCACGGTATTCGATCTGCAGTCCGAACGCAGCCGCATCCTCGCGCCGCTGATGGATGACCTGAGGATGCAGGCGGGTTTCAGCCAGCCCTCTCCGGTAGTTCGCGTCGATGGCCGCGTCAAGGTGCCGGGAGAGTATCCACTTGAGCCTGGCATGCGCGTCAGTGACTTGATCCGTGCTGGGGGGAGCCTTGCGGATTCAGCCTATGGAGGACTTGGGGAACTGGCGCGCTACCAGATCGTGGATGGAAAATCCCGTCAGACCCAGGTCATTGATGTCGACCTGAACGCGGTGATGCGGGGAGATCCGTCCGCGAATCTTAAGCTGCAGCCCTTCGATGCCCTCTCGGTAAAGGAAATCTCCTTGTGGGGAGAGCAGGAGGAGGTAACACTGGCGGGCCAGGTGCGCTTCCCGGGGACCTACGCCATCAAGCACGGCGAGACGCTGAAATCCGTGCTGGATCGCGCCGGCGGTTTGACCGAGTACGCCTTCCCGGAAGGCAGTGTCTTCACCCGCACGGAGCTGCAG
>Ga0182030_10021685_pt1 | contig 12016 bp, 13 predicted proteins | sample 812S3MmetaG_FD_121299 | JGI IMG/M metagenome (GOLD analysis project Ga0182030, IMG submission 121299) | Permafrost microbial communities from Stordalen Mire, Sweden - 812S3M metaG (Illumina Assembly) | ecosystem: Environmental > Terrestrial > Soil > Wetlands > Permafrost | place: Sweden...
CACCCCAATCCCCCGGGCGCAGCCCTCCCGTCCGCGGAAGTTGGATGGAATTAACCCATCATCCCCCGCCGGCCAACCTTGCTGCGCCCGAGGACGGGCGCTCTCCGGACTTTGTCGGTAGCCTTGAGCGACGCGTCAGGCGACGGGACCGTACCACGGGCCGACGGACGACTCACCCCATTCGGGCCGCCCGCGGGGACGGCGCAGCGCGCCGTCCCTACCTCTGGCCGGGCGGTTCGGGGGCGGTGGCGGAATGTGGGGACGAGCCGTCCCCACCCCAATCCCCCGGCGCTGCCCGGGAAGGTTGAATTATTTGCGAGCCCGGTCGAAACCGTGCGTTGGACCAGGCGGCAGGATGCCGCCAGCTACGGCAGGCGGGACGTCCGCCGTCGCCAAGGCTATGGCGGACAGGCCCGCCGCTACAAAGCAGCCGGTCCGTCCCCGCGGTAGCAATTGAAACCGATAGATGCGTATAAGGTGCAGGTCAGGCGGGCGCCCCCGGTGTCGAAAAAAAACTGATTTTTCGGCTGGCAACCCGCCTTCCGCTGTGGACATTATCTGCCGGGAACGAAAACTCGGACATGCGAACATTAGACGATTTGACGGTTAAAATCCTTCATCCGCCTTGGCGGGCTGCGTTCAGGGAAGAAACTATTTCGGGATAATCCATGGACCTTGCCAACCTCAAATCCTTGCTGTTGAACGGTCGTCCGGAGTTCTGGCCGCAATTGACGGCTCTGACCGGGCAGGCGCGGGACTTTGAGGAGCTGTTTCTGCTCTCGTCCTGGCGGAAAAAAGCGGAGGCCCGCAAACTCTCCCCGCCCGTCCCGCCCGGTCCGCCCCTGAAACTGGCCATCTTGGGCGGATACAGCCTGTATCCGTTGCACGAACTGGTGGAACATTTGTGCGCCATGCAGGGCACCCCGGTGGAGGTGTGGCTGGGCGACTATGATAATTATGTGGCGGAGATCATGGATGAGGGCGGCGGCCTGTACGCGTTCGGCCCACAGGTGGTGCTGCTGCTGCCGGCGGAAAGCCGCTGTAAATATTCCGGCCGGCTGGCCGATCCCCGGGCGGTGCAACAGGCCGAGGCCGCGCAGACGGCGGCCGCCGTGCAGGAACTGGCCCGCACCGTCAACGCCCGGACGGGAGCGGAAATCCTCCTGACCAATTTCAGGCTGCCGGCGCGCCACGACCTGGGCGCGTACCGCGCCCGCACGCTGGGGGCGGACGGGACGTTTCGACAGTGGGTGAACCTGGAAATGGGTCTCAACGCCCCCGCTTGTGTGCGGATTTGTGATGTGGCCTTTCTGGCCGGGCGCATCGGGGGATTGCACGCGGCCGATCCGCGAGGCTGGTTTGAAACCAAGCAACCGGGATCGCCCGCGCTGCTGTTTGAACTGGCGCGCGAGGTGGCGCATCTGATCGCCGGGCTCAAACGCGCGCCCAAGAAGGTGCTGGTGCTGGACCTGGACAACACCCTGTGGGGCGGGGTGGTGGCGGATGACGGTCTGGAAGGCATCGAGCTGGGCGACACTTCACCGCGCGGCGAGGCGTTCAAGGCGTTTCAAAAATACATCGCCTCGCTCAAACAACGCGGGGTGCTGCTGGCGGTGTGCAGCAAAAACGATCACGCCACGGCGGTGGAACCTTTTGAGAAACATCCGGAAATGGTGCTGCGCCTGTCGGACATCGTCAGCTTCAAGGCCAACTGGGAGCCCAAGTCCGAGAACCTCCGGCGCATGGCCGCGGAATTGAACCTGGGGCTGGACAGTTTCGTGTTTGTGGATGACAACCCGGCGGAGATCGAGATTGTCCGCCAGTTTGCGCCGGAAGTGACGACGATCCTGCTGGGGCCCGACCCGGCGGAATACGTCGGCCAGTTGCAGGACTGCCGGTTGTTTGAGCCGGGCAACATCACCGCCGAAGATGCGGAGCGGACGGACCAGTACCGGGCGGAAGCCGGGCGCAAGGCACTGGAAACCACGGTCACGGACATGGGGGCGTATCTGGAATCGCTGGCGATGGAGGGGACGTTCAGCGAATTCACCGCTGTGGATGCGCCGCGCCTGTCGCAACTCATCAACAAGAGCAACCAGTTCAATTTGACGACCCGCCGCCGCAGCGAGGCGGAGGTGCTGGCGGTGATGAACGATCCGAGTTTCATCGGCTGTTCGATGCGGTTGAAGGACCGTTTTGGGGACCACGGCCTGATTGCCATCGTCATCGGCGAAAAAGCCGGGGACACCCTGAAGATTGACACCTGGCTGATGAGCTGCCGGGTGCTGAAACGGCAGGTGGAGGAGGCGGTGCTCGGTGAACTGGCCCGGCTGGCCCGGGGGCGGTGCTGCCAGCGGCTGGAGGGGGTCTATCTCCCCACCGCCAAGAACGAGATGGTGCGTGACTTTTACGGTCGCATGGGCTTTGCTTTGACCGCCGAAACTGAAACCAGACGCGAATATGAACTGAAGCTGGCCGCCTTCCAGCCGGTTCCAACCCAGATAAAAATCACCCGCCATGCCTATGAACCAAGCTGAAGTGATCGCCCAACTGCAAACCATCTTTGACGGAGTATTTCTGGAGCCGGTGGTGCTGACGCCCGCGATCAGCGCCCAGGACGTGCCCGAATGGGATTCGCTGACGCATATCTCCCTGATGGTGGCGGTGGAAAAGGCATTTGGGGTGCGGTTCCGGGTGGGCGAGGTGGAGAACACCAAAAATGTGGGTGAATTTGCCGAGCTGATTCTCAAACGGAAACAGGAGCCCTGATGCGACCGGCGTTCGACTCCCCCAGGCAGGCGGCGGCCTTTACGATGTTGTTGCTGCTGCTACTGGCCGCCCCCTGGCTGACCGCCAAAACCTCCTTTTCACGGCAGGCTCAGACTTATTCCGCCGAGAGCATCCGATGGGAAAACTATCCGTGGATCCAAAAAACGATTTTTGAGGAAACCAACGACATTGACATTGCCTTCATCGGCTCATCCCACATGACTTTGGGGATTGACACGCCTTATGTGCAGCAACAATTGGACGAGCGGCTTGGCCGTAAAACCGTGGTTCGCTCCGTCTCCTGGCTGGGCGGCGGCTATGACGAACTTTATTTCGCCGCCAAAGAATTGCTGGCCCACCGGCGGGTGAAAACCCTGGTTTTCTATGACGAAAGTTCGAGTCCAAAAGCCGACGAACCAAACGACACGGCCCCACACTGGTTTCGTTATGGGGATGATGGCGGGCTGCTGGCCGGTTTGCCGCTCCGTCAACAAAGCGTTTATTATTTTGCCGCGGTGATCGGAATGCCCAGGAACCTGCTGAATTGTCTCATTCCCGGCCTGCCGGTGGATCCAAACCGCCCCATTCCCACTTTTTCTCAAGCCCACTACCTGGCCGTCAATCCTGAAACCAGATTGGGCAGTGTAAGCGCAGGGCGTTTGGCTGGCAGTCAAAGAAAGCCGATGAACAAAGGGGAAAAGAAATTGCTAGACAACCACCCGCGAAAATGTTGAAATAGGCTGGTGAAACATGATGCTCGCAGCAACACCCCCCCGGCGGAACGCCTGGGGGCACTGGCCGTAACCCTGGCGCATTCCGCCGCCGAATGGCGGCAGGCCAAGGCGGCGCTGGGCCGGGAGCACGGGCTGGGGGCCGGCCGGGAGGCCGGCGACCGGCTCTGTCAGTTGGTGCGGGAAGACGGGCGCGTGGTGGCGGTGCTGGTGTGGTGCGCGGCGGCCTGGCATTTGCAGGCGCGGGATGAAACGGTGGGCTGGGATGCGGTGACGCGCTCGCAGCGTTTGAAGCTGGTCGTGCAACTGCGGCGTTTTTTGGTCTTGGAAGCGACCCGGCGACCGAACCTGGCCAGCCAGTGCTTGGGGGCGGGGCTGCGGGCCGTGGGCGACCAGTGGGAAGGCCAGCACGGTTATCGACCGCTGTTGGCCGAAAGCTTCAGCGATCCGGAAAGTCATGCGGGCACCGTTTACAAGGCGACCAACTGGGTGCAGGCCGGGGTGACCAAAGGTTATTCGCAGGACCACACGGACTTTTACGTGCCCAACGGGCGCCCCAAAAAACTCTGGCTGAAAGAACTGGCGCCCAACGCCTGTGCGCTGATGTGCGCGCGGGAGTTGCCGGCCGCCTGCCGGGCCGCCGAAGGCGACGGGGGCGGCGCGCGCAGCCCGCTCAAAGTCCGCGAACTCCACAGCCTGCGGGAGGCCTTTCGGGCCGTGCCCGACCCGCGCAGTGCGACCAGCCGCCGCCACCCGCTGGCCGCCATGCTCGGCTTGATCGCCCTGGGCCTGCTCATGGGGGCGCGCGACGTGCTCGATATCTGGCGGAAAGTGGCCGGTCTGTCCCAAAGCCAGCGGCAAGCCTTGGGGCTCTGTGTGCGGGACCAGCACAGCGGACGGTTGACGATGCCGGGTTATGACGCGCTCAACGACCTGCTGGGGGCGGTGGAGCCGGTCGCCTATGCCCGGGCGCTGACCGCTTTTTTGCAGGCTCATGCCGGGCGGCTCCCCCGCAGCCTCGCCCTGGATGGCAAGAGCGTCGGCAACGGGCGTTGCGGGATGATTGTCACGCTCTGCCGCCATGAGGACGGACGCCCTGTGGCCATGACGGTGGCCCGCGGCAAGAAGGAGGACTGCGAAGTCTCCGAGGGCCGGGCGCTGCTGGCCGATCCCCAAGTCGAACTGGTCAATGCGCTGGTCACGGCCGACCCGCTCCACAACAAGGCAGCCACCGGGCGCGTCATCTTGGACAAAGGCGGGGATTACCTCATCGGCACCAAAGCCAACACCGCCCAACGGCTGGCGGCCGCGACGCAGGCCCTCCAGAGCACCCCTTTTTTGAGCTGAGTCAGGAGGGGGAGCACGGGCGGTTGGACGGGCGGCGCGCGGCCGTCGCCGCCATTTCCCCAGTCACCGCCGGGTTGCCGGGAGCCCGCTCGGCCATCACGATCCGGCGCGATTGGACGGAGAAGAAAAACCCGCTCCAGCCGTCCAAAAGCCACACCCGCTTCTTCCTTTCCAGCCTCGCCCCCCGGGAAAAAACGCGCGCGACCAACGCGGGTCGCGGGCACTGGTCCGTGGAAAACTGCAACCACTACAAACGCGACGTCAGTGCCTGGCAGGAAGACCACCACCGCCATCGCAAACCCAACGCCGCGCTCAATCTGGCGCTGACCCGCAACGTCCTCCTGGCCCTCATCCCCTTCGAGGCCGGCCAGCCGTTGGCACACTTTTTCGAGCATTACCATCGCCGCCCACACCACGCCCTGCGCCTCATCCTCGAGGCCGCGCCCGTGTTATAAACCTGCCAGCCAAACGCCCTGAGTGTAAGCGCCCGCCTTGGTTTTGACGCGGACTTTATGGCTAACACGAACTTCGTCGCATTTGTTCCCCAAACCGGGACGACATCGGCGGATTTTCGGATGTACCAACCCGGAACCAATAGTTCGTATGTATTTTCCAACCGGCCGCTGCCGGACTGGCAGATTTTCTTCGCCCGGCAATTTGCCCGGCTGGCCCAAAGGCAGGGCTGCCATTTGGTGCTGTTGCATCTGCCGGAATTCACCGAACGAAGCTCGCCGGTGATGGTGGAAGCCCGCGACTGGCCCGGGCTGTGCCAAACGGACATGGCCATGATGGGGATTCCGGCCGGACGGCTGTTTGCCGGACTCTCGGAAGGGGAAGTGAAGCTGCTTTATGCCGATCCCGGGCACTTGAATGAAAACGGGCAGCGATATTTCACCCGGTTGATCGCTCCGGGATTGATTGAGCATTATGAAAGCCACGCGTTACGCTGAACCGGTCGTTTACCTGCTGTTCGTCCTGGTGGCGCTGGCCATTTTGCTATTGGTGGTCTTGTCGCCATCGACCTTCTTGAATACTTCCCCGGTCTATCAAGGTTTTTAAAAGTGGATGTTCCAATTTCAATTTTGGCGGTTGAATTGGCAGTTTATATCGCTATCGCCCGGCTGATCTTGCGGCGGCTGGAGGGGGCGCCCCGCGAAATCCTCTTTGGCCTGTGGAATCTGGCCGGGGTGTTTGTCTTCCTGTTCTACAATCACCAACAGGGCGATTATCGTTCAAAATTCATCCTCTACCTGCTGGTCGTTTTTTTTCAATATGTCATGTTGCGCATGTTTTCCCAAGCCAAGGGCCGCCTGCCCTGGCTGGCCTTTTTCACGCCCATTGCGGTTTTGCTGGTCGTTCGCTACGTTCCCAACGAGGCCTTTGTGTGGGTGGGACGGGCGGCGGGCAGGCCGTGGCATGGTGTTCCCAATTTAATCGGCATTTCCTATCTGTCGTTCCGTTGCAGCCGGCTGGTGCTGGAAATTCGCAACGGCTCCGTCAAACCACCCGGCTTATGGGAATATCTCAATTTCGCCTTCTTTTTGCCGACCATGTCCGTCGGCCCCATCAATACGTACGCCAATTTCCGCCGGGGGTTTGCAGCCACCCCCTGGGACGTGCCGGCGGGCCGCGCCGCCCTGCGCGTGCTGGCCGGCCTGGTGAAATACCTGTTTTTGAGCGGCCTGTGCGATCAGCTTGCTTATCAGGGGTTGATGCACAACAGCCACCCCCATCATTGGGTGGATCTGCCGGTGGCGATGACCTTTTATTATCTCCATCTCTATTGCAATTTCTCCGGGTTCTGCGACATGGCCATCGGGGCGGCGGGCTTGATCGGTGTTCCGGTGCCGGAGAATTTTGACAATCCCTTCGCGGCGCGCAACATCAAGGATTTCTGGAACCGCTGGCACATCACTTTGTCCCAATGGATGCGGGACATTGTGTTCGCGCCGCTGTCCAAATTTTTGGTGCGGGTGATGGGCCCGGCCCGGGTCAATGAGGCCATTGCCGCGACCATCATCGTGGTCTTCCTGCTCATCGGCATCTGGCACGGGGTCGGTTGGAATTACGCCGTCTTTGGGCTGGTCCATGCGCTGGGCCTGGTGATCAATCATTATTACACGCTCGGGCTGAAACAACGGCTGGGGCGCGAGGGTTTCAAGGCCTACAACGAAAACCGGTGGATCCACGCCGCCGCAGTGGGGCTGACCTTTATGTACTGCGCGGCCAGCCTGATGTTTTTTGCAAATACGCTGCCGCAAATCCAGGAGATATTTCAAACTTTGCGCTGACCCTTCATCATGAATGAAAATCAACCAACCGTGCGCACGTTCCATTACGATCAAATCACCGAAGGGCAGAAAGAAACCTTTGATTACTCCATCACCCCGGCCATCTATGAGCGCTTTCTGGAGGCCTTTCAGGATTACAGCCCCATTCATGTGGACGAGGCTTACGCCAAAGCGCGTGGATTTGAAGGCCGCGTCATGCACGGTTCCTTGTTAAACGGCTTCATCTCGCATTTTGTGGGCACCTGGTTCCCCGGACGCCTCAGCTTGTTGCTGGCGGTGGATCTGCGTTTTTCCCAGCCTTCTTATCTGGGCGACCGCATCCGTCTGGAAACCGAGGTCAGCCAAAAGATGGACGCCAAAAACATCATCGTAATGAATGCCACCCTGTTTAACCTGACGCGCCAGCATCTGGCGGCGCGGGGGCGCATCCAAGTGATGGTCAAGGAGGACTCATGAAACACACGGTCGTCATCACGGGCGGGACCAAAGGGCTGGGCCGCGAAACCGCCCTGGCGTTCGCGCACGCCGGTGCTTTGGTGGTGGCCTTGTATGCCGGGGACGAGGCGGCCGCCGAAGCATTCAGGGCGGAATTCAAGGCGGCCGGCCTGGCCGGTCTGGCCTGGAAACAGGATGTCACCACGGCGGACCCCTCGATTTGGACCCGGCCGGAAATACTCGCGGCCGATCAACTCACGTTGATTCACAATGCCTGCGCCCCGTTTGCCCCCAAACCCATGCATCAACTGACCTGGCAGGATTTTGAAAACAACCAGCGGGTGGCGGTCAAGGGGGCTTGGGAATGTTCGCAACCGCTCCTCCGGCTCATGCTTAAGAAAAAGACCGGAACGATCATCACCATCTTGAGCGCCGCCATTGAAGGGGCCCCGCCCAAGGGTTTTGCCGCCTATGTGACGGCCAAGCATGCCCTCCGGGGATTCACCCTGGCGCTGGCGGCGGAGTATGCCGGCCGGGGGGTGAAAATATTCAGCGTGTCCCCCGGCTACATGGACACCCCGCTGACCCGGCAATGGGACGACCGGTTGCGACAGATGATCCGTGACCATGCGGGACGTCTCACCGTGCCTGCCGCCGCCGCCCGACAAATTGTGTCCCTGGCCGGCAGCGCCGACATCCCCGGCCAAGGCGAAAACCATCCGGTTTGAAAGGCGCTGCGAACCCGGTCAGGGCCGGGTCACGGGTTTTTCCACCAATACGTAACAATTAAACCGCCGAATTTCCTCCGTTACGCCCGACATCGCGGTCGAAGTTTGCACGATCCGGGCATTTTTCTGTTGGAAAAACCAGACCAAATCCTGCAACCGCGTCATATGGACGGCATCGGTGTCAATGCCATGGGTGGCCCCATGAAGTTCGCTCGGCCGAAGGTTGATCCAAAAGGCGCCGGGGGCGGCGGCCCGGGCCCGGCGTTTCCACCGTGGCGCCCGGATTTTCCAATCCAGTAAATGGCCGGCCAGATCCCCCCCACTGAAGGTCTTCAACTTTTCCCGCAGCCGGCGCGGGGTTTTCCCAAAATAGAGGCTCGGCGCAAAGCCCGGGCTGTCAATGAATTCTGGACAAATGATGCCGATCAAACCGCCGGGGCGGCATTGTTGCCACAGAAATTCCAAGTACGCCGGCGGATCAGCGATGTGTTCGATGGTGTACAGGCTGGCGACGAGGTCGTACGGTCCGGCCAGGGGCGCGCCCAGCGGCAAAAAGCGGGCATTGGGAAACCGGCGGCGGTTGTCCGCCAACAAACGTTCGCCGTGGTCCTGTCCGGTGTAGGCGCCGCCCCGCCGCTCGACTTGGGGGCACAAATGCGCGGTGCCGCAACCGGCCTCCAGCACCGTCGCCCCCGGAAACACGCGTCCGACCAGGTCGCAATGGAAGGGCTGCGCCGCCGGGTAGTAGAGGTCGGCCGCCTGGTCGGCCATCTGGTAGTAACTGGTGGGCGGTTGCTGGTAATAACCGGCCATGGCGGCGTCCAGATCGGCAATTTGACCCGTGGTGAGATCGGCGCGGCGGAACAATTGGAGGCTCATGGTTTTACAGAGACGCTGGGGTAAAAAACCGGCCAAGAAAGGGGAAACGGGCCGGCAATTGGCGCAACTGGCGCCGCAGCAGCCACGCGGCCACCAGCCCGCCGTGCAAGGCCGCCGGAAGCAACAGCCAGTAAGAAACGCGCGGAACCACATAATAAACCAGCCCGAGGACGACGGCGACCAGCCCCTGCCCGCCGATCTTCAGCCACGTGCGGCGATCCAGCCAGCCGCCGGCCGAGAGGAGCCGGCTGGTGTAGACATCCTGCGCCACGCAGGCGGCCCGGCTGCCCAGGTAACCGTAGGCGGCGCCCGTCACGCCCGCCAGGCGCCAGCCCGTCCAGACCCCGGCGATGGTCAGCAGCCCGGCGGCGATGTTGAACCAGACCGTGGTCCCCAACCGGTTGAGCGCGGCCAGTTGCGAATTGGAAACATTGCTGATGGCGGTCAGGCAGCCGGCGGCCACCAAGGGGACGAGAAGCGGGCCGACAAACCCGGCTGTGGCCAGCCCCTTCTCCGCGCCCATGGTATGGGTGAACCACAAGCGGAGCAGCACCGGATGCCACAAACCCAGCCAGAGGGCCGCCAGCAAATACCACTCAAAGATGAAGGCAAAGGTTTCATTGTAAATCACGGCGGCCGCGGGGCGGCTCCGGTCCGCCACGCGGCTGCTGTTGAAGAGCACCGGGCCCATGGCGGAGACGCTCAGCCCCTGCAGGCGTTGCGCGATACTTCCGGCCAAAAAATAGTGATTGTATTCCGCCGCCGGGGCAAACGCACGGTTGGCCAGGGTGGTCCGGTCCATGTTCCCAAAGAAGTTGCCGGCCAAGAGTCCGGCGAACATCTTGCCAGTGTAGGCGGCCATTTCCCGGGCGCAAGCCCGGCTGGCGGATTTGAGGTTTAGGCCCAGATGATAATGGCGCCGGCCATGCCAGACAAAGACCGCCAGTTGCAGCAGGCTGATCAGGACGCCCCACATCACCATCCAAAACGGGGAGCCGGTGAACCGGGCGATGGCCAGCGCCGGCAGGATTTGCAGCAAGGTCATGATCACCCGCACGAGACTGATGAATTTGAAGTCGAGATGGGCCTGCGACAGAATCAGCCAGTAGGTGCCGTAGTAACCCAAGAACAGGCTGAAGCCGCCCGCCACAAAACACGCCCGCAGCAGGCCGATGTCGGCGGCCGCCACATTAAAATATTTCGGCCCCACCCAGACCCCCACCCCGATAAACGCCAGCGTGACCACGAACAGAAACGGCAGCAGGATCAGATTCCCGGTGCCCCAATAGCCCCGCACCGCAGCCTGATCGTTTTTCCCCAGCGCCACACTGATGTAACGCCCCACCGCCACCCCCAGGCCCAGGTCCGCAAAACCGAACATCCCGTTGAAAGTGGTGATATAACCCCAGATCGCATACATCTTGTCATCCAGATACAGGTAAAACTTGGGCATGGTGTACATCGCCACCCCCACCGTCACCAGCAGCGGCACCAAGCTCCACACAGTCTGCCGTTTGATGCTCATTCAAATTCAACCGCCGGTCACCCCCGCCGGGCGAGCAGGTTAAACTCCAGCGGCAGCCAGGGCCGGTCGTCCGCGCAGTAGGAGGGCAGCAGTTCGACCAGCCGGAGCCCCGCTTCGCGCAACAGCCGCAGCATCCGTTCCAGCACGTCCGCGTCGCCGGGCCGGCGGATCAGCGAGACCTCAACGATGACGGCCTCGACGGCCGCCAGCATTTTGGCCCCGCCTGCCAGCACCTCAAATTCAAAACCTTCCACGTCAATTTTTAACATATCAATCCTGGCGATGCCCTGTTCCGCGCAGAGGTCATCCAAGGTGCGGACGGGGCAGGAAAACGTCCGCGCGGACCGGGCCGCCGGGTTGGCCTGCAAATACTCCTCGGAAAAACCCGCGAGACTGCCGATGTCGTCGGCGGCGGGATCCACATGCAGCGTGGCGGTGCCGGCTTGGTTGCTCAAGGCGCAGGGGGCCAGTTGCCAGCGGGGGCGGTGATCCGCGCAGCGGCGCTGCAGCTCGGCGTGCAGCGGCGGCAGCGGTTCCACCAGCAGCACCCGGGCGGACGGAAATAACACCGTGGCCGCCTGGGAAAAATCCCCGTGGTTGGCCCCCACATCCACCACCCACTGCGCCGCCGGGAGCCGGAGCCGGTGAATCCAGGTCACAAACTCATTGAACATCGAGCGGTTGTACGGCGCGGCCGGCCACAGGGATTTGGGGATGAGCGGCAGCCCGCGAAAATTTGGCCCGCGCCGGATGCGGGCGGATTGCAGATAAACGGCCATTTTCCGACGTGACATGAGCTGAATTAAACCGGAGCCAAACTTTGGACGCGATGAACGCGACGCCGTTCAAAATGAAAAAACAATGATTTTTCGAACGGCTTGATCATATTTCGCGGCGGTCCGGTCTGGCAAGTGATTTTTTGACCCGTTGACTTATCCACGGCTGCTGATAATCTCCCTGAATGCGGGGAAACGATGGCTTAATTACCGGAGTGAGCGGTGAAAAGCATTCGGACCAGGGCTGTCCGGAGCGGGGTCCGATTCGGATCGCTTATATCTTGGTGGCGTTCGAACGCACGGAGTCTGTGATCCGCCTGGTGCGCCGGTTGTACGCTCCCGACCATTTTTTTTTCATCCATTACAACTTGCGCAGCGCCGACAGCGGGTTCCAGCGCATCGCCGGGGCGCTGGGGGGGCTGCCCAATGTGAAAATGCTGGAGCGATACAAATGCCGTTGGGGGGATGACGGCATCGTTCGCGCCGCCCTCGGCGCCATCCGGGAACTGGCGCGGCAGGAGTTTCCCTGCGATTA
>Ga0182030_10021686_pt1 | contig 12015 bp, 11 predicted proteins | sample 812S3MmetaG_FD_121299 | JGI IMG/M metagenome (GOLD analysis project Ga0182030, IMG submission 121299) | Permafrost microbial communities from Stordalen Mire, Sweden - 812S3M metaG (Illumina Assembly) | ecosystem: Environmental > Terrestrial > Soil > Wetlands > Permafrost | place: Sweden...
CTTCAAATTCCAACTTTTCAGCGAGAGTCTCCATCTGTCCTTTCATCTGGGCAATTACTTCACACTGACGACCAGCAAGAAACATCTCCACTTGTTTGACCATGTGCAAATAATCGGCGTCAGAAACGAGCTTCTGGCAAGGTCCCAGGCATAGACCAATATAGTAATTCATACACGGACGGTCTTTAAAAAATGGAGTGCGCCGTTGCCGCATCGGAAAGACTTTACGCAAAACTCGCACAGTTTGCCACATCAGCCCAGTTTCAACATAAGGACCAAAGATTTTAGACTTCGGATGATCCTTCTTATGCTTGGCAGGATCGCGCACCATAACCAGGCGTGGAAAGCGCTCGTCATAAGTAATGCATAGCCACGGATATTTCTTATCATCCTTAAGATGAACGTTATAGCGCGGCATATGCTTGCGCACCAGAGTCGCTTCCAAAAGCAGCGCTTCTTTTTCGGAATTAGTGACTATAGTCTCGATGTCTTCAACACGCGGAACCAGCACGGCCAGCTTCGGACGCTCAACCCATGAGGCGTTGTTCCAGTACGAACGCACGCGCGACTTTAAACTCAAGGCCTTACCGATATAGATAATCTCGCCAGTCTTATCCTTAAAGATGTAGACTCCGGGCTGGTCGGGCAGCGACGCCAGGCGCTCATAGATTTTCGATGGAGATTCGCCTGATTTCATTGTTCGCTAAATTGATAATCTTCGTCCATAAATGCTGCGTCGTCGTCAGTATTTGTCTTCTGCGTATTTCCTGCCTGGGAGCGCCGGCTTCCAGCCGGCATCTTATCGAATCCTTTCTTTAACTGCCGGCTGGAAGCCGGCGCTCCCGGGGCTTGCCCGTCACTGCCCGGCTTATTGGCTTTGGCTAAACCAGGCATCGCTTTTTCGAGAGCCTCATTCACATAGTCTACTTCAATTATTTCCAGGTCTTTAAATTTGCCTTTGAACCCAGACTCGACGCGCGGAATAATCGCGCACCTGAAACCCATGTTAGCAGCTTCACGCAAGCGCCGCTCCAGCGATACAACAGATCTTATTTCACCGGAAAGCCCAATTTCGCCTATGCAAACCAAAAGCGGATCAACCGATCGATCCATACAAGAAGTGGCAACCGCGACCGCCACGCCCAGGTCGCCACCAGGATCGTTGCACTCCAGACCGCCAACAATATTGACATAAACATCTTGCTTGCCCACCGGCAAACCAACACGTTTTTCCAACACTGCTAAAATTTGCAACAAGCGCCCTGTGTCGAACCCGTTAGCAATGCGACGCGGCGAAGCCAAACTACTTGGACAAACCAGCGCTTGCACTTCAAGCAAGAGCGAGCGATGCCCCTCGCAAGAAGCAATTACAGCCGTTCCAGACGGCGAGCGCTCACCGGCTTTCTTGTCGAGACGCGGTCCTAAAAAGATCGCACTGGGATTGGTAATTTCCTTCAAGCCATCATCCGACATGCTGAAAATAGCAAGCTCTTGTGTGGAACCAAAACGATTTTTCGCAGCACGCACAGTGCGCAATTGCCTGGAGCGATCTCCTTCAAACTGTAGCACGACATCAACCATATGCTCGAGCACGCGCGGTCCAGCGATGCTACCATCCTTGGTGACATGCCCCACGAGAACAGTAGCGGCACCGCGCGATTTAGCAAGATTCACCAGCGCACCGGCGCTCTCCCGCACCTGGCTTACCGAGCCGGGCGCGCTTTCCACTTCCGGATGATACACAGCCTGCACGCTGTCGATCACCACAAATTGAGCATCAATATTGACAATTTGCTTTTGAATATTGCCAACGTTCTGCTCACTGTCAATCAGCATGGCGCTCTCGCCCAGCCCGAGACGGCGCGCCCGAATTAGAATTTGCCGACTTGATTCTTCAGCTGAAACATAAAGCGTTCTAAGTTCAGAGGAAAGCTTAGCGGCAAGTTCAAGCAACAATGTCGATTTGCCAATTCCAGGGTCGCCGGCAAGCAAGATCACGGCACCGGGCACAATACCACCGCCCAAGACTTCATCGAGTGAAGCGAACCCCGTGCTATAGCGCAGATCTTCGCGATCGTCCATTTCGCTGAGCAGGACTGGTCCGGTAGATTCTGATTGCAGGAAACCGCTGCGCGCGCGCAAGGGCATGTTCTCTTGCTGCTTGGCGGCGTCAATTTCTTCGACAAAAGAGTTCCAGCTAGAACACTCTGTGCATCGTCCCAGCGCTTTGGAAGTTTGGAACCCGCATTGCTGGCAGACCCATCTTGTTTTTGTTTTCATGAGGATTGACAGCCTCCTGGCAATATAAAAAATTTCAGCCCTTGGCTACATCTTTTCGTGGAATTCCCAATCAGGACGGAATTTCCCAGCTGATCTAATTTGACCGTAGACTTTAGAAGATCTACCTTGGCTTTAAGTATATCTCGGCTTTTGTGCGAAAATTTACGTTGCTCTGGTCGAGAGTTTGATGGTCAATGGGTGAAACATCATGTTATCAATAGTCATTTTGCCTCTAGTTATGGGGCTAACCACACACGCTCCGAGCATGCAGGATATTCAGACCGCTCATGCTCAAGTAAATATAATTCGATCTGCCATGGAGCATCCCACCGAGTTTATCGCTGGAGCTCCGCGTAAGGCGCCTGGTCCAGAACATGGCGGCGACCCGCACGATGAAAAGCACGACGGCGGCATTCCCGGAAATGCGCACGCCGGCGACGGCTATCCGTCGGATGACCCGTACAACGGTTCAACAGACAACAATAGAGACAGCCCAAATAAGCCCTATTAGTGCGATGGTCATCCAGCTCTTTTGCAAGAACAGCTTTCGCTTCTGAATCGATGGTATTAAAATAGCGAAAGCTGGCTAGAGCTGGAGATCGTTTTGCCCCGGCATAAGAAACAATCAATTAACCGAGAAATTGCAGCAGCGGTTTGCTCTCTGAGGGGCATATCGCTGCTATGACATTTTCAGCAGATACGAAACGGCGACTCTGGTTTGCATTTCTTGTCACGCTCGTATGCTGGTCTATTAACGCTTATGGACTCGTCTTTCTCTGGCTTGCCCAGGGCACGTTGTTCGCTCGTGTGATGAACGGGCATCCTTACATAAGCGACTTCGTCAATGCCTACGACGCGGGAGTTCTTGCACGGGATGGGCATAAACAGCGGATTTACGATTTCAACGTGCAAGACAATTTGTCGCGAAAAACAATAGCGCCGGTTGTGCCTGAACTGCCGTTTTATTCGCAGCTGCCACCTATCTATTATGTATATTGCATTCCGCTTGCCTTTTTCAACCTTGCCGGAGCATGGTTGCTTTTCTGTGCTGGCGGGTTAAGCGCATCGTTCTTCGCGCTCAAAGCTGTTATCAAATCATGTGGAATTTTTGACAGCGGATTCAAGAAAGCATTTGTATACGTCGCAGCCATTTCAACGTTTCCAGTCTGGATGGGCGTCGAGTTAGGCAACACTTCGATTTATCTTTTGCCTTGCTTGACTTTGTTTCTGTTGTTGCTAAAAGCGAAAAAATATTTTTGGGCGGGACTTGCCACCATGTTGCTTATGGTGAAAGTGCAATATCTGCCAATCGTTTTTGTGATTGGATTTGTGCTTGGAAGATTGCGATTTCTTCAGGGCGCAGCTATTGCAGCGCTGGCTGCGACGCTGATTAGCACACTCGTATTGGGCTGGGACAACGTGGTTGACTGGCCGCGCATTTTGATTTTTGCAGAAACTACAAACAATTACAGCGGCGTTGAACCAGAAAACATGCAAAACATTCGCGGCATGTTGGTGGCATTCACCCATCAGGACAGCAGCTGGGGTAAAGCTGTTGCTGCGGGATTTTTTCTTTCAAGCATAGCTTCAGTGGGCTTTCTCTGGTGGAAGTCTTATCCGAAATTGGCTGCTCGAAATAATTGGGCGTTTGAAATTTGTGCGGCGCTATCAATTTTGATGATGGTGATTTTCAGCATTCACACGCACTACCAGGATTATATTCTGATGGCATTAGCCGGCACCTTTTTGTATGCAAGCTGCGAGCCAGCGCCAGACGATAACTCTAGTTTGCAGAAGAAACGCTTACGCGCGTGGCTGCTTGCATACCCGATGTTGAGCTGGACATTTTTCATTGTAAAACAAATAAACGTGCTGCCGATTCAACCGTTTGCGGTTTTTGCTATTTGCATTGCCTGTTATGTCTATTACATCTGGTTTGTGCGCGAGACTGGGCTGCTTCGGAAATAATTTGCCACAGCCGCTTTAGCAGCTTTCCCCTCCGCTGCAGCCATTGTAATCTCATACAAAGACTGTTCCGGGGCGTCAATTTCAATGTTATTGATATCCAGAAAAATGAGAGCTGAGGCTAATGAAGTCCGCTTGTTTCCGTCTAAAAAAGGATGATTTTTCACAATGTGAAAAAGATACGCAGCAGCCATCTCATAAACATCCTCGTGAAAGAATTGTCCCTCAAAACCAGATTGCGGCTGAGCGATGGCTGACAAAAGAGCGCCTAAATCTCGAATGCCTTGCGAGCCGCCGTGAGCATTCACGAGTGTTTCATGAATTTCCAATACGTCTAGGAGATCGAGAAATACAACTTCCATTACTCCGCAAGTTTCTTAAATACGGCAGAATACTTACGATCAAACTTCGCTAATGACTCAGAAATTCGTTTTTGAGCCTTAACATCGCGCACTGGACGTATTAGCAAATTCTCGCCGTCGGTTGTGACCTCAAGCGGTGTATCAGCTTCAATTCTCAACAGATCCATTACAGCCCGGTCAATTACTAGTGCATGACTATTTCCATGCTTGATCAAATTCTTTATCATGGGATACACCTCGTATCTACATTATATATCCCACTTCCAAATTTTGTAAACGCAAAAGCTAACGCGTTGAGTATGCGTCAAATGGCTAAATACACTCCAGAAATTTGGAGCGATTGCGTTAACGATATTGCAACAACGCGCGATTTCTTCCGGGAATCTCCTTTAAGGCAAAGGAATCGGGAGTTTTATCAAAACGCAAAAGCGAGCCTGCCAGCGCCTCATCTATAAAGTGGAAGTTTTTCTGTCCTCTGAGATAAGCCTGAAGATTCTGGCTTGAGTCATCAATGGCAAGAATATTCTTACAAGAATTCTCCCATGGCTGTCCGTTTACCTCGCTGAAGGGAAGGTTGCCCATGGCGTAGTTATCGCTGCCCGTAAGTCCAAGCAAACCATGATACGCAAAGCGTTGCCCCGTGTTCAGCGCCTGGTCTGCCATATTGCCCAACACATACATTTGCCCAAATTGACCACAGTCGGCAGGATGGTTCCCTAAAAATTCGGCTTCAACTTCTGGATGCGAAAGGAAGACCGTGCCTAGCTGAGATTCGTGCTGATTCTCACGTTGGTCCAAATAGTTCAGAACAAACCGCCCACCTTCACTATAGCCTTCCACGTCGACGTTCTTTTCGCCAAGGTCCTTGGTGAGCTTATCTAGAGGTTCTTTCATCTGCTCAACGCTCTTCATCGCATTGCCAACATCTTCAAGAAAAGTCTTATTGGTGAGTTCAAGTTGCTGTTCGGGCGTCAATGACTTTGCCGCATTAGCCGCGGCGTCTTTGTTAGCAGCACTCGATACTGGATGAGCCGCCCAATCAACTACTACACCGGGGCTGGCGGCAGAAATGGAAATACCGGCACCAGCTATGATTGCATCCTCGCCTGCGGTGAAAACACCGTGTGCATAGAAGTTTGTCCGGGTCTTAGCTCCCTTTTCGGAGTTTTTCAGATCAGCGCTGAAATCGTCCACATTGTCGAAATATTTGATTTTATCCCAATCAACTTTTGCCTCCTTCGGCGTGAAGTCATCTTGCGGATAGTTCTTCGAAACTGTAATCTCGACCGGCACATCGTAATAGCGCACTGGAGCCAATTCGTTCGACGCGCCCAGATAGCCATTTTTCTCTTCGCCCACTGCTCGATTGGTCATTACATGCATTGGTACGGTGTACGTTTTGCTGCCGTCAGCGCCTTCAATTACAGGAAGGGACTTGAGCCAGTCTTCGCTTCCTCTATCTAGATTTGCCTTTGACTGACCGGGAACGGAAACATCTTTTGCGAGATTTCTATCGGCTGGTTTATCGAGATCTTCATTCCATTTTGAAGCTTCAACGTGAGACGCCGACTCTTTATTTTCTTGGCGTAGATTGGAGGTCGATTCGATAAATGATTCTGCCATAACGTCTCTCCGCTGAGTGCGAAACTAGTAAAACGCTCAATGCGTGAGTTCCTTGTGAAGTAAACAAGCTAAAGAAAAGCTTGTCTACGCTAATGCTCGCGTTCAGTAGTAATTACCGCAAGTCACATCACGATGACTTCACGCCATAGCGGTCAAATTATGCTCAGAGGCAAAAGGACTTAACGACATGAGCGAGAAACCAGACACAACGGACTCGAGCCAGACAAAGGCTGAGCGCGCGACAGCTGCCCAAGACGCCAGCGAGGCATTGCACAAGGACGTTCTTGACTCAAAAGTTTTTGTCCCAACCCCAGCCGAACAGCAGCGGCGAGCTCAGGAAACATCCGAATTCAGAGACCGACTCGAAAAACAAAATGTCGAACTCAAAACGGACCATAAGGGATGGGGACCTTACCAGATCTTGCAAGACATGGTGCAGAAAAAGGAAATTGAACTGACAGACGAGCAAATACTTAGCGAAGCACGTCGAATTCGCGATCGAGACTTCAGTGCAATGGGGCGCCCCTATTACAAATCCACCGACCACAGCAAACTATGGTCAAACAACGAAGAGGATCAAAGGCTGGAGGCGGTGCTCGATCGCGTCAAAGGCATCGATGTCTCTAAATTTCAAGGCGTAGTTGATTGGCATAAAGTTAAAGAAGCTGGCTATGAATTCGCGTTTCTCAAAGCAAGCGAAGGCAACACTATTGTGGACGCTCAACTTGCAAACAACAAACGCGGCGCAGAAGCTGAGGGGCTCAAGGTCGGCTACTATCACTTTTTCCGCCCCAATGATTCAGTAGACAAGCAAGTCAAAAACTTCCTCAAAGCGATAGGAGACTCGGCGCCTGATTCGTTGCGCCTTGTTGTAGATCTTGAGATACCAAAGATTTGGAAGCACTATACAGCGAAGCAACGAGTCGACATGGTCGACAACTGGTGCAAGGAAGTTGAGAAAGCGACTGGTATCACACCGGAAGTCACCGTATATGGTAGCGGCAAATTTTTCACCGACACGTTGCAAAGTTCGAAGAAGCTCGGTTCGCACGAACTCTGGCTGGCGAATTACAATGCCGGCGAGCCATCTACACCGAAGCCTTGGGACCAGTGGACGTTCTGGCAATATACGAAGAAAGGCAAGGTCGACGGCATCAAAGGCAATGTCGATATAGATGTATACAACGGCACGGTTCTTCCAGAAAAACCAAAATCCTGATTGCTGCCTTTTGGGACGACTTTCTCGTCTCAAGCACATCGTGGAGGCGCAGTCCTTCCCGGGAGATTCTCTCTTGCGTGTCAAGCGAGGAAGTGGCTGGGACGCCCGCGCTCCCGGGTGGGGACACTGCAACTTCAAAGCCATCGCGCCGATTAATTAGACTTAAGCCACAGCATTTGATGGCAAGGACTTCTACAATCGGGATATACCAGTATTGAAAGTGGAACGAATGACTTTCAACAAATGAGCCAACAAGTGTCGCAGGATATAATTCACCGACGGGCTCAATTCAAAGGGCAATTTTTTAAGGGACCGGAACCAGCTTTAACAGCTGGGCAAACATTCCGGAGGGGGGTTACGCATGTTGACCAATGTTTTGCTGCCATTTATTCTCTCGTGCAACATCAGCGCGGCTACTGAGTTAGACCTGCTGGCATCCGGCCAAATTTCAAAGGCGCTCAAATGCGCCGCTATCGCAGGGCAAACGGTTCAATCCGAAAGCACCGCGACAGAATCGACGCCAGCTCCGCAAGCCGCACCAAAGAGCGTAGTTCAACGACAAGTGTCACAAAACTGAGCTTTCGCCACCGACGCCAGGGCTTCGCTCGTTGAGAATAAACAGTTCGAAATGCTTTGCACAATAAATCTCTGTTCTAATGGTAGATTGTAATACCACCGCAGGGAGGCATTCGTGCCGAGCTTAGTTTTGCAATCGCCGGGTTCGATAATCTGCAAAATCGGTCCAGTCACACTGCGCTGGTATGGCATGATGTTTGCCATTGCTTTTATGACGGCGAGTTATTTTGCCAGCAAGTTAGCAAAACGCGAAGGGATTGATCAGGAGAAATTGACCAACCTCACGCTAATCTGCTTCATTGCAGGAGTGCTTGGCGCGCGGTTGTATTTCGTGGCGCTTAATTGGACCACACCTGGAACGGGGTTTATGTACCGTCCAGCCGAGATTCTAGCTACCTGGGAAGGTGGGCTGTCGATACACGGTGGTATCATCGGCGGTTTCATTGCCTTTTGGCTTTATACGAACAAGCACAAATTACCGAAAGCTAGAATTGCAGATATTTGTACGACGGTGCTTCCGTTAGGTCAGGCGATTGGTCGCTGGGGAAATTTCTTCAATTCCGAAGCATTCGGTGTTCCTGTGCCGGACGGCTTCCCGCTGGCGGTGTTCATTCCACCCCATAGCAGACCGGCGCGTTTTCAAAGTGCAAGTTTATTTCACGCTACATTTTTATACGAAGCCATCTGGGATTTCGGAATTTTTCTTTTGCTTTACTGCTACTTGAACAAGAAGCTGCGCAATTATCCTGGCGCTTGTGCGTGGGTTTATATTGCCTTGTATAACATCGGCAGGCTCATGATCGAACCGCTCAGGACCGACAGCATCATGGCCGGGGAAATACCTGTGCCGATAATTGCCAGCATTGTGTTTCTTGTGGTTTCACTTTGCCTCATTCCGTATTTTATTTATAAAGGAAAGGCTAACGCAAAAGTATCGGACGACAAGTAATCGTTTAAATGCGTTGACGCGCAGCCACTGACGCGCGTATTACAGAACGCGGAACAGTCTAAGCGAACGTAGGGCGCGACGCCATGCGTCGCCCCTCATCTGATCACACAAGCTTCTAGCCTTCTCTTTAAACGCCATGGACCAGGTCTCGCAGATCAAACAGTGTCAAAGAAAAATAGTACGATTTTACCCATCAAAAGTTATTGCAAGGCAAGAGAAGGGCATTGTTTGATTACATCAGTTCGCTGAGGCATTGAATGTTAGAACAATACACATCTGCGAACAGCAACTTGCCTCGACGGTTGATTTTGTCTGCGTTCGCAGGGTTAATACTGCTCCTTATCCTAGTGCTTATGCTTGCCAATTTCTTTGGGGCTCAGTCAAAAGCAAGAAACGCTTCGTCCAAGGGAAATATGCGCACAATCCAAATTGCAGTTGAATCATATTCAACTGACTCAGGGGGCGAGTATCCAACGCACTTAAAGGATGCGTTGCCATATTTTCCAGGCGGAAGTAATTCCTTACGCGGAAAGCCAGGCGTTATGCCCGAAGTACTTGAAATAGGACCACTCACCCAAAAAGAATTAGAGATATGGGCAACAGCTCACCTTGATTACAAATTTAAGCAGAGTCGAGCAATTTACTGTCCTTTGCGGGACGGGAGCTACGCAGTCTTGGGAATCGACGCTAACGGGCAATTCATAAGTAATGGAACGGGTGCGTTGATATTGAGTAATCAATAACATCACTAGCATTTGCTTTGGTTGCGAATAATTACATGGAGGTTGCGAGCAGGAGAAGCTTAACGGCCGATTGAGTCTTCACGGAGAGCCAAGAAGCGTTCCCAGCAATCTTTATTGACAGTATTTGCTGGCATTTTCCCTTGAAAGGCGGAGCCGACGGCTTCTACGGCAAGACGCCCCATAGCGGTTCGTGTCTCAATTGTGGCGCTGCCTATGTGCGGAAGAAGCACGACGTTTTTCAGATCCAATAACTGACTGTTTACGCGTGGCTCATTCTCGAATACATCTAAGCCGGCACCGGCAATAACACCATTTGCAAGTGCTTCGGCTAAAGCCGGCTCGTCAATGACAGCACCACGGGCGGTATTAATTATAATTGCCGATTTCTTCATTTGACTCAGTTTTTCGCGATCGATCAAATGCCGCGTGGCATCGTTTAGAGGGCAGTGCACCGAAACAAAATCAGAGCGCTCAAGCAATTCTTCCAGGCTAACAAAGGTAGCTTGTAGCCCTTCCTCAATTTCCTCTGCTACCCGGCTTCGCTGACTATAGAGAATCTCCATAGAAAAGCCGCGCGCACGAGCCGCGAATGCTTGTCCTATGCGACCCATGCCAATGATACCCAGGGTTTTATGGTGAACATCAACGCCAAGCAGCAGGTCAAGCGCAAAGCGATGCCACTGCCCATCACGCAAATATTGCTCGGCAGAAGGCGTTTTGCGCGCAGCAGAAAGCATTAGCGCAAAAGCAAGATCCGCAGTGCTGTCCGTAAGAACGCCAGGCGTATTGCAAACTAAAACGCCTCTTTTTTGCGCTTCGTCCATATCAATATTGTCATAACCGACCGCAACGTTTGCCACCACTTTAATCGCGGGACAATTGTCGAAAAATTGTTTGTCGATCTTATTTACCAGCACGCTTACAATCGCGTCTTTATCGCGCGCGTTAGCATAAAGCTGCTCGATCGTATAAGCTTCACCTTCATTCACGCTAAGCTCACAGGTTTCAGCGAGCAACTTTTGCGTTTCACCGGGCAAGCGGCTTGCAACCAGGACTTTCGGTTTTCTCATCCGACAGCGCCAGCCTCTTCTTTGCGTTCGATAATTTCTTGTTCGAACGCCGATACTTCAACTTTGCTGCGATAACTATCCCAGCCTAAGGTCTTTGCCATCTCCTCCGCCACGCGCGAGGCAGCGGCAATTGCCTGTTTGTGATTGAGCAAGCCCAGGCGCGTTCGACGCAGCATAAAATCTTGCAGGGACACAGTCATCTCGCCAACAACGGCAAAAGGAACTTCCGCCATAATCACCGGAAAGTCAGGAATAATGCGTTGATTGAGACTCGTTTGCTTCTCGACAAGATCAACAACATGCTCAGCTTCTGCACCGTAATTTGAAATCAAATGCTGAATTGAGGCAGGATCTATCGATAGTTTACGCGCTTTGATTTCAATTTCAGTACTCTTAGTCGGAAACTCGTCTTTGTCGTTCCAACCGCCAAGCATTGCCAACTCAGTGTTGGCACGCCCCTTATCCAACCAGCTGTGCTTGTTGGCAAGACGCTCCATAATTTCCTCGGCAATCATACGATAGTTGGTCAGCCTTGCACCAACAACACTTATTAAAGCATCGGTACTTTCATAAATGGTGTAATCAGCCTTGCTGGCGACGGCACTACTATCAAGCGTTGAAACGACCTGCGCCTTTAATCCGCTAATGGTAGCGCTGACATCACTTGTTGAAAGCTTCTGTCCAGGCGCAATATAAGCGTTGACGGAGTCGAGCAAAAACGCAACCTCGCCAGAAGTGGCATAGAGAGAATCTTTGCTGGAGTTGAATTCACCTTCCGCCGAGCCTATGAGCAGAGCATGGTGCCAGGGCATAACGTAAACGAAGCGCCCGCCATTTGCAGGCAACAAAAGCGCGGTGTTAGTTTCGAAAGCGGAGGCCGGAATAATTAAGCGCGTTGACTTAACAGCTTGCACCAACCGAGATGGAGACTTGGATTGAGACGAGGGAGACAGAGACGCAACTGGAGGCTGGGGCGGAACTGGAGACTGGGACTTAACCGGAGCCTGCGCTACAGATTGAGCTTCACCCTCCAGACTTTTCACCACCTCATCGGTTGCAACGCCAGTGGCGTTGACACAAGCCTTGCATGCGACCGAGAATTCCTCGCCCAAGTAGCGATCGCGACAATTCACATGCGTTATTTTGCCTGATTCAGTGCGAAAGCCGCTGGCCTGCACATAGTTCAAAGCAATGGCACCATGCAGTAGAGCAGATTTGATCACACTTA
>Ga0182030_10021687_pt1 | contig 12015 bp, 12 predicted proteins | sample 812S3MmetaG_FD_121299 | JGI IMG/M metagenome (GOLD analysis project Ga0182030, IMG submission 121299) | Permafrost microbial communities from Stordalen Mire, Sweden - 812S3M metaG (Illumina Assembly) | ecosystem: Environmental > Terrestrial > Soil > Wetlands > Permafrost | place: Sweden...
ACTACTGAAAATTAGGGTCTGATCGAGTTATAAATAGATAGGGGGAGTTGCCATGTGGAAACCGCTTAACGTGAGCGCCGCATTGTCGTGCGTTCTGCTCATCCTGACAGCCTGCAATCCGTCGACACCGCCGCCGCCCAGACCCAAGGGTCCATCACCGGCAAGCGCTGCATGGCTCAAGCAATCGAATGCCTTCATCGAAGACTACCTGCAGGCGCAGCCCTCCTTTGCGGCGCAAGCCGGCCGTCACGAATTCGACGGCCAGCTGCCGGACGTGAGCGCGCATGGCATTAAGCGCGAGATCGCGCGGCTGCGTGATCAGCGCGATCAGATCTCGGCCGTCGATCCGAATACCCTGGAGCCGCGTGAACGCTTCGATCGCGCCTACTTGCTGGCTGTTCTGGACAAGGACCTCTTCTGGATAGAAAAGACTCAGTTCCCCTTCAGCAATCCGGGTTGGTACATCGATAAAATCGATCCGGACGTGTACTTGAGCCGAAATTATGCACCGCTCGATGTACGCATGAAGGCCTACATCAAGTACGCGCGCGGCATTCCTAAGATCGCCGCTGCAATCAAGGAGAATCTCAAGTCGCCGCTGCCGAAAACTTACGTCGAATTGGGCATCGCGCAATTCGGCGGGTTTGCCGATTTCTACACCAAGAATGTATCGGCGGTGTTTGCAGCAGTCGCGGATACCGACCTGCAAAAGCAGCTCAGTGATGCGGACGCGTCCGCGGCGGCGGCGATGAATGGGCTCAAGGATTACTTGGTCGCCGAGCGCAAGAACGCCAACGATAAGTATGCTCTTGGTGCGGACTTGTTCGCGCAGATGGTCAAACAAACCGAACAGGTCGACTTGCCCGTCGATCAGATCGAAGCGGCGGGACGCGCGGATCTCGACCGCAACACCGCCGCGCTCAAGGCTGAGTGCGGCACCTATGCGCCGAAGGCATCTCTGGCGCAATGCGTTGCAAAAATGGCGGCAAACAAACCGAAAGCCGGTCCCGTCGAGGAGGCGCGCAACCAGCTCAAGATGCTCAAAGAGTTCATCGTGCAGAACAACGTGGTCTCCATTCCGAGCAACGATGAAGCCTTGGTGGCGGAGGCACCGCCGTACAATCGATCTAATGCCGCCTTCATCAATACCGCGGGTCCCTACGACAAGGGCGTGGTATCCGTTTACAACATTGCGCCGCCAGACCCGAAGTGGAGCAAGGCCGAACAGGCGTCGTATATTCCCGGCGAAGCGGCATTGTTATTTACTTCCGTGCATGAAGTCTGGCCGGGACATTTCCTGCAGTTCCTGCATTCGAATGCGAACCCCGACAAGCTCGAGGCGCTGTGGGTGGGGTATGCCTATGCGGAAGGGTGGGCGCATTACTGTGAAGAGATGATGATCGAAATGGGCTTAGGCAAAGGCGATCCGGAAAAGCATATCGGTCAGATCAACGACGCGCTGCTGCGCGACGTGCGCTTGTTGTCTGCCATCGGCCTGCATACCCATGGCATGACCGTCGCTCAATCCGAGAAAATGTTCCGCGAGCAAGCCTTTCAGGATCCCGGCAACGCGCGCCAGCAGGCCGCGCGCGGCACCTATGATCCGGCGTACCTGAATTACACCCTCGGCAAACTCATGATTCGCAAGCTCAGAGCAGACTGGCTCGCCAAAGGCGCCGCGGCGGGCTCAACCCCTCCCGCTGACGATCAGGCACGTTGGCATGAATTCCACGACAAGTTCCTGTCGTACGGAGGGCCGCCGATTCCGCTATTGCGCAAGGAATTGGTGGGAGAGGGCGGCAACCTACTCTGAGGGCGTAGCGGCGTCTGCTGCGGCTGCGTCGTCGTCGGTGTCTTCTGCGGCGTCGGCAATGTCGCCGACCGCGCCGTCGCCGATGCCGACAATGACGCCGCTGTCCACCCAGGTCCCCAAAAGACTTGCGGCGGCGGCGGGAATTTCTTCTTCGGGCAGCAAGGCGTTCAAGTCTTCGCAAATCTCGCCGAAATTGCGGCCGCGCAGCGCGGAGTCGAGCGCGGCCGATTCGACGCCGCTCATGGAGCGAAAATAGTTCTGCAGGTTCTGGCGCCACAACAGCCACGCCACCGGCGCTACGCTAAGTTCAGGTGCAGGCGGTGTTTCATCGCGGCTCATGGCCTTCCAAACGGCGGATGTATTCCAGCTGAACTCGAGCCGGCGCAGCGAGGGATGAAATTCAAATGTCAGAGCGCCCCAAGCGTAAGGCGCGACAGCGGATAGCGCGGCGCGCCGCAGCGCCTCTGCATCCTTTGCATCGAACACCTCCGCCAGTGTCCATTCGAGCAGGGCGACTTCCGAGAGAATGGGCTCATCATTGTAGGGCGGCCTCCGCGCCATGAAGTCCGCCAATTCGCGTCCGTACCAACGAATCGAGCGAAACACGGAAGGGTACGCCGCCACGTAGGCTTCGCCCAGTTCGAGCCACGCCTCATCGCCGAGCAGGCCGTGAAGGACCGGATAGGTATCGTGCAGTGCATCGATCAGCCGCACCTGATAGGCGTTGCGATAAATCGCCAATCGATCCGCTGCGGCAAGCGGCGGTGCATCGACAATGGCGGCGGCCGCCGCGCTGTCCTCGCCCAGCAGGTGCCGCTGCATGTCCTGCTGCAATTCGCGCAGCTTAAACTTTGCCACCGGCGCCTCGGACTGCATCATGCCGCCTGTCTTGAATGTCGGGCGGCGATGTCGCGCGCCATGTCCAGCTCCGTCACCAGCTCACTGAGTTCAGGAATGTTGTCGTCGCGCTCGATCATGGTCGGCACATCGCCGAACAAAGCCACGGCCTGGGCATACAGATCCCACACGGGCGCAACGATGGGATGATCATGCGTGTCGATGAGGTGACCGCCCATGTTGCTGTGCCCGGCCAGATGAAACTGGCGCACGCGGGATTTCGGCATGGCCTGCAGATACTTTACGGGGTCGAATCCGTGATTGATGCCGCTGACATAGATGTTGTTGATGTCGAGAAGGATATTGCAATCCGCGCGCGACGCGACCTCGCGCAAGAATTCCCACTCGGTCATCTCGTCGGCGTGAAAGCTAAGATAGCTCGACACGTTTTCCAGCAGAATCTGCCTGCCCAAGGCGTCCTGCACTTGCCCGACCCGGGCCGCCACGGAGGCCAACGCCTCCTCGGTGTAGGGCAGCGGCAGTAAATCGTGCAAATTCCGTCCGTCGACTCCGGTCCAGCACAGGTGATCGGAAATCCAATGCGGTTCGATGCGCAGCGCAAGCGCGCGCACCATTTTCAGGTACTCGAAGTCGATGGGGTCGGTGCTGCCGATCGAGAGCGACACGCCATGCATCACCAAGGGAAATTGCTCGCGTATGCGTTCCAGGTAGTGGAGCGGCTTGCCGCCTAGACCTAAGTAGTTTTCGGTGATGACTTCGAGCCAATCGATGGCGTGAGGCTCGCTTAAAATGGCCTCATAGTGCGGAGTTCGCAGGCCAAGGCCAAAGCCGGAGAGTTTCATCTGAGGCCGGAGAGTTTACAAATGAGGCCGGGCGTTTATGCCCGGCCTCCAACGGTTAACGCTTCAGCGCTTACTTCGCCGCCTTGGCTTTGGCTTGGGCATCGGTACAGGCCTGCTTGGTCATGGAAACGAAGCCCTGACCCTTGCAGCTGTTCATGCCCTTGCAGCTATTCTTCGCCGATTTACACTCGGAAGTTCCCTTGCAGGAATTCACGCCCGTGCAATGCATCGTTGCGGCATCCGCGGCAAACGAGACAGTGCTGATTCCAGAGGTGAACAGCATGGCGGCGGCAGCGGCCATGGCGGCGCTCGACAGTTTATTGATCTGCATTTTTTGAATCCTCAATAGTTTTTGGAACGCAGCGGAATTGCTGCTCATACAAAAGACCCGGCCAACGGGTTCATTATTACTCAATTATCTAAGCTCATGCCTGTTTCAATAAGACGACAGCGGCCGCCGGCCGCGCGCGCCGGCCGCCGGTTAAATGACGGCTTCTTAATGTTGATCGCGCTGCATCCAATCATCCAGCTGCACCGAATAAGAATTGACGCGCAGCGCGGTTATCTTGGTCGCGTGAGGTGTGATTAGAACGAGCGACCAACGCACCAATGCTCAGCTCCTGGGCCTGAGTGCAGGCTGCTACTTACCGCCGCAGTTGCCGCCGCAACCGCGTTGCTTCAACTGATCTCTCTCAAATTCCTGCTGTTCCAGGACCACCGCGAGTTGGTTTCCGCTCGCGCATTTTTTCTCCGTGAAGCGCGAGCCGACCACCGGAGCCTCCCGGCAGTACACGGTAACTCCCTGGCGAACCTCCGAGTGCCAACCGAACTCCTTGGCCTTTTTGGCGATTGCGGCATCATCGTTCGGTTTGGCGGCCGCTGACTTTCCGCCCGCAGCCGCGGCGGCAGCCGCGTTTGCCTTCGCGATTGCCGCGGCGGTCGCAGCAGCTTCCGCGGCTTCGCTACTCTGGTTCGTGGTAGCTGTGGCGGCAGGAGCAGGGTCCGGGGCTTGCTGCGGCAGCGCCGGCGCGGCCGAGACCGTGGCGGCGGCCACGAGGGTGGCGATTATCAAAACAGCAAAGTTTGAATGGATCATCCCTGCACTCTCCTGTTACCGTTGCCGCTGATTATAATCGATGTGCGGCCTACCGCTATTCTACAAGCATCATCGCATCGCGCACCGGCGGGAATTCCTCCGCTGCGTGGTCCAGCCAGGCCAGTCCCCGCTTGATTTCTGCCCCGTGAGCGGCGCGGGCCTCGTTCAAGACATCCCGGCGCAATGCGGCGTCGTAGGCATGCTCAGGCGACTTGGAATACCGGCGCATATCCGGCCCATCGAGAATCGCGCGTACCTCCTGTGGGCGCCCCTCAATGCCGAAGTGACGGAGCACAGACGACAGAATCGTCGCGGGATCGACGAGAAACCGCTCGAAATCGACCCCAAGAACGCGTTGTCCACCGGATTTTGCAGCCTGCGCCAGCGCAGACATCTCGCATGCCCAGGATAATGCCAGAACTTCGCCTTCGCTTAATGATCCGAGTGGCCAAGCTTCGGCGCCAATGCGTCGATGCAGGCGCAGCAAGCGGCTCGGCGCCAGCATTCTTGCTTCCTGCCGCGAATTGGGACCGCCCAAGATGGTGGCAATATAACTCTCAGGCGGGACGTACATCATCACAGCCTTCGGAATCGAGGCGCGCGACAATAGGTCCGCAGCGATTTCCGAGACGAAGCTGGTGGCCTTGATTATGGCCAGCTGCTGCGTTTCGAAGGTGCGCGACAGAAGTTTCAGGCAGCCGGTCAAGCGGGTGCCAAAGCCGTCATCGCGCCATGTCTGTGGTTGGACTTCGGGGGCGCCGCTAAGCCGTGCAAAAGTGCGCAGTATCACCGGTTCGCGCAGCGAGAATGCCGACGAATGAGCGCCGATGAGCCGCGAGAGCAATGTAGAACCCACATGACCAATATGGAAAATGAATCCGCAGCGCTCGGTAAGATTCGCCGCGTCGATCGCCCCCGTCACCTGCGGCCATGGCAGCGCATGGCTCGATATTTGGGGGGTGAGCAGACGCGCGTCGAGAAAGCTCGCGAGTTCGTAGTCGCTGCGTTTGAGGCGCAAGAACAGAACACGGTCTCTGGGCAGATCCAGCATGTACGGGAATAACTCCGGGGAGCCCCCCAATTCCTCCGCAATGGCATCCATTGCAGCAGTTTCGCACCCGCACGTCGCTTTCGCGAGCCTGCGTTTATACTTGGCGTCTTACCGCAAGGAAACGACAGGAAGAACGATGTTCCTTCAAATTGATAACTTTCTTACACCGGCCGAAGTGCGGGAAATATCAGACATTGCCGGCCAAGCAAAATTCATCGACGGCAGGCGCTCCAACCCGCACAACCACACGAAGGACAATGTCATCGGGGATCCCAACGACCCGATGGCGCAGAAGGCATCGCAAATTGCTCTGACCGCGCTGCAACGAAATGAGCAGGTACGAAATTTCGCGTTTCCGCAGCGCATGGCGATGCCCACACTGGCGCGGTACGACGTCGGCATGAAATACGGAGCGCACATCGATGCGGCGTTCCTGCCGTTGGCTGCGCAACCCATGCGATCGGATGTTTCCTGCACCATGTTCATTTCCAATCCCGCCGATTACGAGGGAGGCGAACTGGTCGTCTACCTTGGTTCGGAAATCGTCCACGTCAAAGGAAATGCGGGTTCCGCGGTGTTTTACGCCTCGACTTATGTGCATGAGGTGGCACCGGTCAGATCGGGCTCGCGGTTGGTGATGATCACCTTCATCGAGAGCCAGATTCCCGACCCAATGCAGCGCGACCTGCTGTTTTCGCTCGGCGAAGTGCGCGCATATGAGGCCGCGAAAATGGAATGGCGCACTCGGACTCAGCTTGACTATGTATTCGCCAATCTGCATCGCATGTGGTCGAGGTAGAGATGATTGGTCATAACGATGATCGGCGCATCCGGCAGCTCATCGAGACCGCGGCGCAGGCATCCGCAAGCGGCCGCGTGCAGGAGGCCGATCGGCTGGTACGGCAGGCGGAAGCCGAAGCCCCACGGCATCCACTGGTGCTCAATGAGACCGCGCGCCGTTTGCTCTTGAGCGGTGATGCCGCCGGCGCGCAGGCTCTGCTCAAGCAGGCGGTGACGCAAGACGCCTCGCATGCCTCGATTTGGCTCAATCTCGCCGTGGCGCTGCGCGGACTCAAACTCGCCGATGAAGAAATGGCGGCCATCGACAAAGTGTTGACCCTCGAACCGCGCAACCTTCGGGCGATGTTGCAGAAAGCCTCATTGCAGGAACTTCAGGGCAAGCCGCGGGCCGCCGCCATGACTTATCGCTATGTTCTGCAAAGCGTTCCTTCAGGGTCGCTACCGCCGCAGTCGTTGCGCCCGGTCTTTCAATACGCCATGCAATTCGTCGCGGCCAATGACAGAGAGCTGGAGAACTTTCTCGAGTCGCGGCTGAAGGATTTGCGGGCGCGGTATGCGGATGAGCCGCTGCAGCGATTCGACCGATGCCTACAGACATTGCTGCGCAAGCAACCGGTGTACCGGCCGCAGCCCAGCTTCATGTACTTTCCACGGCTTCCCGCATTGGAATTCTACGAGCGCAGCGACTTTCCCTGGCTGGATTCGGTCGAAGCCGCGACCGACGATATCCGCGCGGAACTCATCAACATCTTGCAGGAGGGGCCCTCGGCGCTCATTCCCTATGTCGACATTCCGGCGGGAATGCCTCTCGATCAGTGGCGCGAACTCAATCATTCGCGCCGCTGGGGCGTGTACTACCTGTGGCAGGAGGGGGTCGCAATCCCGGAGCATATTGCACGATTCCCGCGCACCGTCGCGGCGCTCCGGGCGTGGCCGCGATGCGATGTGCCGGGCTGCAGTCCGACCGCGGTGTTTTCCATTCTCGATGCCAAGACCCGTATCCCTGCCCATACCGGCGTTTCGAACACGAGGCTCATCGTGCATCTGCCGCTGATTGTCCCGCCCGGCTGCGGCTTTCGGGTAGGAGCGGAGCGTCGCGAGTGGCATCCCGGAAAGGCCTTTGTATTCGACGATACCTTCGAGCATGAAGCCTGGAACGACAGCGATGTGCCGCGCGCGGTGCTGATCCTGGATATCTGGAGTCCTCACATTAGCGCCGCGGAGCGCGAGTTTGTAAGCAGGGCTACCGCCGATGTAGGCGAATTCTATGGCGCGGGGTCCTATCACGAAGGCGGCTCGTGAGCCCCACGGCAGCGCGCGACGCCAAAGCCGATCACGCCGCTTTAAGCGCCATTCACGCGGCGGCGCAGCGCGGCGCACATGCTGAAGCTGCTGCGATGGCTGAGGCGGCGTTGGCGGCCGGGCTCGAGCATCCTCTTCTCTTCAATGTGGCGGCCTTAAGTCTCGACATGCAGGGACGCATGCTTGAAGCAGAGCAGCTGTTGCAGCGAGCCGTCGCCATGGCTCCGAACGACCTTGGATCGCGCAATGCGCTCGGGCTGTGTCTACTGCGGCTCGAGCGGCCTGCCGAAGCGCTGGCGCAATTTGATGCGCTCATTGCATTGGATTCTTCGCTGACCTTTGTCCACGCCAGTCGCGGCAACTGCTTGATCGTTCTCGGCGCCGTCAGCGAGGCGCAGAGCAGCTATCAGCGCGCGCTCGCGTTGGATGCCAATCAGGGCGTCGCGCTCGCGGGCCTCGCGCGCATCGCCGTCAGCCGCGGCGCGCACCGTGAAGCGCGGCAGTGGGCGGAAAAATCCTTGGCCGCGCTGCCGGGCTTTCCCGATGCCGTGATGAGCGTGGCCGCGGCGGAATTGGGTGAGCGCGAGACCAATCGCGCCGAAGTGCGGTTGCGCGCATTGCTGACGGATCCGCGTCTTGCACCGATTGAGCGCGCATACGCCACAGGACTGCTCGGCGATGTGCTGGATGCCAAAAGTCTTCCTGCGGAGGCCTTCGCGGCCTACTCCTCATGCAATAAACAGCTGCAACGCGTATTTGCCGACCGATTTTCCGAAGGTCCGAGTGCGCTCGAGTATGCGCGCTCACTGACGCGTTATTTCGAGCGCGCACCGCCGGCAAACGGCGGCTCCGGCGCGCGTTCTGCCGAAATTTCAGCGACGGCGCCGCGCAGCCCATCCGATCCATCGGGACATGTATTTTTGCTGGGTTTCCCGCGATCCGGAACAACTCTGCTCGAGGTCGTCCTGGAAGGACATCCGGATGTGGTGAGTCTCGAGGAAAACGAATCGCTCATCGATGCCGTGCGTGAATTCATGCGGCAGCCCGCAGGCCTTGATCGGCTCATGCGCGCGGACCCGGCATCGCTCGAGCCACTGCGTCTGGCATATTGGCGCCTGGTTGCCGGCGCCGGCATCGACGCGGCCGGCAAGATCTTCGTCGACAAGCATCCGCTCAACACCCTGAAGCTGCCTCTGATCGCGCGGCTGTTTCCTCGAGCCAAGATCCTGTTCGCCTGCCGCGATCCGCGCGATGTCGTGCTCAGCTGTTTTCGGCATCGATTTCAAATGAGCGCGCCGATTTACGAACTGTTGACGCTGGACGGCGCGGCGCGCTACTACGATGCCGTCATGGGGCTCGCGGTTCGGCTCACCGGCGCGCTCGGTTTGAATATGTGCTTGGTGCGCCACGAGGATGTCGTGACCGAATTCACGCGTGAGATGAATCGCGTTTGCTCTTATTTGGACCTTGAGTGGGTGCCGGCGATGGGGGATTTCGCCATGCGTACCAAGAGCCGCAGCGTTCTGACCCCGAGCACCGCGCAATTGGTGCGCGGTCTCAGCAGCGAGGGGCTCGGCCAGTGGCGCCGCTATCAAGCGGAACTCGCTCCGGTACTGCCGCTGCTCGATCCCTGGGCGAAACGCTTCTACTACGATGCTTGAGGCGTGCTCACCGGGTCGGGTAAGTTGAACCAGCAATTGAATGCAATCGTGATGCGTTCGCCTTCGCCCTCGAATGGCTTGACGTCGTGCAGCACCCACGAGGGAAAAATGACCAGCTCCCCTGCGCTTAAGCGCGCGCTGGCGATTTGATTGCCATAGGGCAGCGGAATTTTAGCGATGCCGGCATCCAGATGCATGGAACTCATGAGCATGGGATTGACGAAACTCAAGAGACCGCTGTCCGGTTTGCCCGGATCGTGCCGTCCCGGATCGACGCAATAGACGCCGCTCCATGAGGCATTAGGGTGATTGTGCAGCCCGAAGAATCCGCCGCGCCGGCTAATGTGAAACCAGCAGTCGTTGTAGATTTCCAGCCGCATGATTGTCGGCACGTCGTAGCCATTGAGCTGACCGATCACGTTGAGCAATTGATCCCAGCAAAACGCCTTCAATTCTTGAATGGCCGGATCGGGGTCCCGGAACAGGTTGAAGTGGCTCTCGAATACCGCCGTATTGCGCTGCGTGAGAGGCCGCGGATTGGCGGCGCTGCCGCTTCTTTCCAGCGAAAACAGCACGCCTTTTAGTGCCGCATTGAGCTTGATGTGCGCTGCGTAGTGGCCGAATGCGAACGGCACGGCAAACATGTTGACGAGTTTGGGCGCGGGCATGCGCCTGATTGTATACTTTACCGATGATGCCAACGGCAGAAGCGGCACGCGATCCCAACGAGCTGCATGAGCGAGCGCGCCGGCTTCTTAGCGCGGGAGATGCCGCGGCAGCATGCGCCCTGCTCGAGCAAGTGGTCGTCCTGGCGCCGGGTCAGCTGCCTTATTGGCTGAGTCTGGCCGCCGTGTTGCGCGCGCTGGAACGCCATGACGACGAGCTGAATGCACTCGAGCGCGCGCTCGCTTTGGATCCCACTCACCTGGTGGTGCTGCTGCAGAAGGGGGCGCTGCTCGACCTCATGCACAAGCCGCGTTCGGCGGCGACTGTGTACGGGCATGCGCTGCAGACGCTGGCGCCGGGAACGCGCCTGCCGCCTGCGATTGAGGCGCACGTCCGCCACGCCGAGAAGAGAGTCAGAGAGAATGCGGTGACGCTGGCGGCACTGATCGACAGACGGCTAGGTTCTTTGAGGACAGATGAATCGGGCGGTTCGCAAATGCGCTTCGACCGGTGCCTCGACCGGGTTCTCGGACGCAGGCGCATTTACGTTCCGGAACCGACATACATGCTGTTTCCCTACTTGAGAAATTATGAGTTCTTCGGGCGCGAGAACTTCCCCTGGCTCGAAGCGGTCGAGGCCGCGACGGACTCGATCCGCGACGAGCTTGTGGCGGTGCTGAGCCACGATCAGTCGGGCATCGAGCCTTATATCGCCTTCGATGAAGGACTGCCCTTGAGGCAATGGAAGGACCTCAATCACTCGCGCCGCTGGAGCGCGTACTTCCTGTGGAACCAGGGACGGGTCGAACAGTCGCATCTGGCGCGCTGTCCGCGCACCGCCGCAATGCTGGCGAGCGTGCCGCAGGTTGATATTCCCGGCCGCGGACCCACGGCGTTCTTCTCGATACTCGAGCCGCACACCAAGATTCCGGCGCACACGGGCGTGACGAATACGCGAGTGACCGTTCACCTGCCTTTGATCGTGCCCCCAGGATGCGGTTTTCGGGTAGGCGGCGAAACGCGCGAATGGAAGGTTGGTACCGGTTGGGTCTTCGACGATACGATCGAACATGAAGCGTGGAATGACTCGGATGCGCCGCGCGCGATTCTCATATTCGACGTTTGGAATCCCGAACTCACGCTGCTCGAACGCGATCTGGTCCGCGAAACGACGATCGCCCTGTCGCAATATCACGAAGCAGAGGGTTCGGTACCCGGGGTGACGATATGAAGCTGTCCGTAGCGTTGCTATGCCTGGTGTGTGCGCTGCCCTGCGGCGCGGCTGAGCCGCTTGCAGGTGTGCTGGCTTGCCGAGCGATTGCGGACGCCGCGACCAGACTCGCGTGTTTTGACCGTGAAACGGCAGCGCTGGCGAGCGCGCCTGCCGCTGCCATTGCACCCGCACCCGCGCTCGCGCCTCCGGCCGCGCCTGAACCTGCGGCCGCGACTACAAGTGCGGCGCCGGCTGCACCGGCAACATCTGCGCCGCCTGCGGCAACGCCTGCGCATACGGCAACCGTGCTCGATGCGCAGCAGTCATTTGGATTGAACGGAAGCGCCATCGCCGCCAATGAAGAGGCATCCGGTGCGCGGCCGCCGAAAGTATCGAAGATAGAGGCCCGCGTCATGGGGCTGGCGCTTACCGGCAATGGGCGAACGCTCTTCACGCTCGACAACGCGCAGGTTTGGCGGCAACTCGAATCGGACGGCGACATGCTGGCGAAGCTCGGCGACACCGCGACCATTTCGCGCGGCTTGCTCGGTTCATATTGGCTGCAGTTGAAATCCGGGCGGGGCTGCAAAGTGACGCGGGTGCGCTGATAGATCTGGTGGGAGGAGATGGGCTGCCATTGACCGAACTCGTCTTGCCAGAGAATGGACCGGGGACTGGAAGCCGCAGTTACGCGGCGAAAGAGGTCATTGAT
>Ga0182030_10021689_pt1 | contig 12014 bp, 11 predicted proteins | sample 812S3MmetaG_FD_121299 | JGI IMG/M metagenome (GOLD analysis project Ga0182030, IMG submission 121299) | Permafrost microbial communities from Stordalen Mire, Sweden - 812S3M metaG (Illumina Assembly) | ecosystem: Environmental > Terrestrial > Soil > Wetlands > Permafrost | place: Sweden...
CCTGCCGCGCCTTGGGGCTCGACGCGATCCAGGCGCTTTCCGCCTCGATGGCGCGCTGGCGGGCTTCGTCCTCGCGGCCTTCCTGCGACAGGCGCTTCTGCTTTTGCGTCAGCCAGGAGGAATAATTGCCTTCGTAGGGAATGCCCCGGCCGCGATCGAGTTCGAGAATCCAGCTGGTGACGTTGTCCAGGAAGTAGCGGTCATGGGTGACGATCAATATGGCGCCGGGATAGGTGCGCAGATGCCCTTCGAGCCAGTTGACCGTCTCGGCGTCGAGATGGTTGGTCGGCTCGTCGAGCAGCAGCAGTTCCGGCTGTTCGAGCAGCAGCTTGCATAAAGCCACGCGGCGGCGCTCGCCGCCCGAGAGTTTTGAAACCTCCCAATCGTCAGGCGGGCAGCCGAGCGCGTCCATCGATTGCTCGACCTGGCTGTCGAGATCCCACAGGCCCTTGGCCTCGATTTCGTCCTGCAGCACCGTCATCTCGTCCGCCGTCTCGTCCGAATAATTCATGGCGAGTTCGTTGTAACGGTCGAGAACGGCCTTCTTGTCGGCGACGCCGAGCATGACATTGCCGCGCACGTCTAGGGTTTCGTCGAGCTTGGGCTCCTGCGGCAGATAGCCGACCCGGGCGCCCTCGGCGACCCAGCCTTCGCCGGTGTATTCCTTGTCGATGCCCGCCATGATGCGCAACAGCGTCGACTTGCCCGCGCCGTTGACGCCGAGCACGCCAATCTTGGCGTCGGGGTAGAAGGAGAGATGGACATTGTCCAGAACCTTCTTGCCGGCGGGCCAAGCCTTGGTGAGCCCCTCCATGTGGTAGACGAATTGCCGCGCCATGGGCTGAATACTTTCCGATTGGGGCTTTCGCCGAGAAACTGCAAAAGCCAAAAACGACAGGCACGCCTTGGACAGGGGCGCCGATCCGGTCGGGCATCGTTTTAGCGGCAGGGCGGGCGCCGGTCCAGCGCCGCTGGAACGATTGCGCCCCATAAAAATCACTTTCCCGCTGTCCCTTGTCCGCGAATGCGCTATTCAAGCCTGAAGTGACCTTGCGATGAGACCGGAGCGCCCGATTTGACACCCGTCGATCCCGACAAACGCTTTCTCGACATGTTCGCCGCCGGCGCGACGCCAAGGCCGGAACCGCAGTTATCCTGGGGCGAGGCTGATCGCCTGCCCTCGAACAAGCCCGTCGCAGCCCAGCCAGCGGTAAATTCCCTTGCTGCGGCTCCCCCTGCCCCGCCCGCGCCGTTCGAGGCGGATACGCCAGTCGCGCCGGCGCGACTGGCGCCGTCGCCGCAGACAAAGGCCCTGCTTGGGCGCGCCGCCGACCTGCTGCGCCGCGCCGATGCGCCGAGCCCCTTCACTCTGGCCCTGCTGGCGCCGGCGGGCGGCGGCAAGACCAGCGCCCTGCGCTGGCTGGTGGATAATCTCGCCGGTGGGGGCGCGACCGTCGTCGCTCTGCGGGCCGGCGATCTCGCCGCCGAGCCGGAACGCAGCCTCGCCGCCGCGCTGTTTCGCGCCCTCTCGCCCAAATATCCCGCCCTCACTGAGGAAGCGGCGCAGGAAGGCGCGCATCGCGGCGCCGACGCCGGCGCTCTCGCGCGCCTCACCCATGAAAAGCTCGACGCCCAGCGCCGCAGGCTGATGGGCGAACAGCAGACGCTGGCCCAGACCGAAGCGCGCCATGCCGCGCTGACCGAGACGCTGCTCTACGACACGCCGGGCTCGCGGGTCGATTCCTATGCGCGCAGAATGCGCGCCGCTTTCGAGCCGCGCCTGCGCCGGTTCGGCTTCACCGGCGACCCCCTGGCTAGCTTCAAGGATTTTACCCGCGATCTCGCGGAGACCAAGGGTTTTTACGCGCGCATCGCGCAGAGTTCGCGCGCGGTTTACGCCTTTCATGGCCAGGTCCGGCTGCTTGTCCTCGCAGGCCTGGCTTACGGCCTCGACAAGGGCGCGGACTGGCTCTTCGCCAACAAGGCGAGCTGGCTCGACATGATCGGCGGCTCCAGTTCGCTGGGCGCGCAGGCGCGCGATTTTCTGCAAAGCCGCATCGACTGGCTGCCGCAGGCGGCGAGCCTGCTGGGACTGCTCGGCCTCGCTTTGGCGGCGCTCAATCTCTGGCGCGCCTTCAGTTTCATGCAGCCTCTCATCCATGCGGCGGGACTGCTGGACGAGGATGCCGCCGCCAAGCGTCCGGAAGTGGAGCATCTGCTCGCCCATCAGGCGCGCAATGTCGCGCTGATCGGCGCCGACGCCACGGCGCTTGGCCATCAGGCCGCGGAAGCGGAACGGCGGGCTGTCGCGGCCGGCGCCTCGCGCCACCCGCCGTCCTTTCTCGAAACCGATCCCGCCACGCAAAAGCGCGAATTCGCACTCGGCTTTCTCGAATGCCTGTCGGAATTGATCGGAGGGGAAAAGCAGAGCTCCGCGCCGGGCCGGCTGATCGTCGCGCTGGACGGATTCGAGGCCGTCGCCAATCCCCTCCAGCTGTTCGACCGCCTGCACGATCTTCTCGCGCGCCCCGGAATCATTATCGTCCCCGCGCTCGACCCGGAGATTTTCGGGGCGTCGCGCGGAAATTTCCTGCGGCGCATCCAACTGCCGCTGCGGCTCGACGCGGCGAACATCAGCGAAGCGATCGCCCTTGCCCCGTTGGAAGCCCCGTTGTCGGCGCCAGAGGGCCAATTGCTCGACGCCTGCGCGCCGCTGGTCGACGGCTCGCCCCGCGCGGAAAAACGTCTGCGCAATCTCTATCGCTTCCTGCGGCCTGGACCCGCCGCGCCTTCAGGCCTCAAGGCGGCGCTGGCGCTGATCCTCGCCGCCGATCTCGGCGCGAATCCCGAGGATATCCAGGGCTTGAGCGAAAGCCTTGAAACCGGCGGCGCAAGCATGTCCCCGAAGGGCTCGCCGCGCCTGCAGGAGGCCTTCGCCAAGGCGTCAGCGCTTGACGGCGCAATTGATGGCTCCTCCGCGCGACTGGCGGCGGATCTGGCGCACTGCGTGACCGCAGGCTAGCGCGCTTTCGGTGAACATCCATTCGTCGAACGCGCGCTAGATCTTGTTTTAACCCATTTTCTTCACGCGAACCGGTATTCGCTTCGCTCGCAAATGAACTAGGAGCGGCTGCGCGCGCGGAAGGCGATTCAATAGGGTGGCGCGCGGCGCGCCCGCTGAGCCTCGGCGGCTTCGGTCCACCAGGCGAGGTCGTCGGCGAACCTTGGGAAGGCCCGTTCGAGAGCCTTCCCGCTTGGGCCCGATGGAGCGCCCCCGGCATCCAGGGTCTCGGCGATCGGACCGACCGTCAACACGCTCGAAATCACTACCATGCCCATTTCGGAGAGGATGCCATGCCAGGCCGAGCTCGCACGCGCCCCCGACAGGCGCCCGGCCGAATAGCTGGCGATTGCGGCGGGTCGCCAGAACCATTCTTCGAGAAAATGATCGGTTAGATTCTTCAGCCCCGGCTGCACTCCCCAATTATATTCGCCGGTGACGAAGACGAAGGCGTCGGCGGCGCGAATTTTCATTGCCAAGGCTTCCATCGCCGGCGGCGCCAAACCAGGCTTGTACTCCTTGTACATCCTGTCGAGCATCGGCAAGTTGACGTCTTTTGCATCAATGAGTTCGGCGGCCGCGCCGCGCGCGAAAAACCGCGCGACCAGGAAGTTCGCCAGTCGGACGCCCATCCGGTCCGACCGGTAGGACCCATAGAAAACCAGGATCTGATGCGCCATCTCCAGCCTCGCCCCGGGTTGCGTCGGGAATAACGCAGCGCGGCGCAGAGTTTTCCACTTCGTCGCAAAGTTTTCGCTCCCGCGGACGCAAAGGAGATTTGATATGGACGATCGAGAGATTCGCGCGGCGCTGGATCGCCACTGGGCGGCGTCCGACGCCAGTGACTTCGAGGAGGAGCACCGGATCTACCGCGAGGATGCGGTGCTCGAATATCCTCAATCGGGCGAGCGCATTCGCGGGCGAGAAAGAATTCAGTCGTCGCGCGCCGCGCAGCCGAACCGCAAACGCTTTGCCGTCAGGCGCATTCTTGGCGGGGGCGGCCTCTGGGTCACCGAATATGTCCTGGCCTATGACGGACGCCCGTCCTACACCGTGAGCATCATGGAGTTCCTTGATGGCAAGGTGGCCCGCGAGACCCAGTATTTCGGCGATCCCTTCGATCCCGGGCCGTCGCGCGCGCAATGGGTCGAGCGCATCGCGTGAACCCTGAGAACAGCCAAGATGTCCTGCCGCTCGATCGCCTGGAGTTGCCGGTCGACACAGCCTCTTGCGCCCGCTTTCTCCTCGGCAAATTCGTGCTGCGCAACTTGCCGGAAGGCGTCGCAGGCGGCCGCATCGTCGAGACCGAGGCCTATGTCGTCGGCGACGCCGCCGGACATGCCTACAGAGGAATGACGCCGCGCAACCGCTCGCTATTTCTCGAACGTGGACACGCCTATGTCTATCTCGCCTACGGCGTCTCATTCATGCTGAATGTCTCGACCGAGACGCCGGACATCGGGGCCGGCGTGCTGATCCGGGCGTTCGAACCGCTCTGGGGCGTCCCGATCATGCAGGCAAATCGCGGCGTCGAGAGGCTGCGTGATCTGGCGCGGGGACCGGGACGGCTCGCCGCGGCGCTGCGGATCGACCGCTCGCTCGATGGACTCGACCTGTGCCGGGAAGGTCCGCTCTGGCTCGGGCGCGGGGCGCTTGAGCCAAGCGAAATCGCGGAAAGCGTCAGGATCGGCATCTCGCGTGACGCCGACCGCCTGCTGCGATTTTATTGTCGCGGCAGTCCCTTCGTCAGCGGTCCAAAATCGCTCGGAACATAGAGAGCATTTTCAAGCGAAGTGGATACCGGTTCGCGTGAAGAAAATGCGTAAGACCAAGAATCTCGCGCGCATTCGGTGAATTTATATTCACCGAATGCGCGCTAGCCGCCTCACACCGTATTGCCAATGGTCATGCCCGAGAATGGCTCGATCCAGACGAGTTGATCGACAACCTTGGTGACGCCGCCGATGTTTTCGGCGGCGCAGATCAGCGCGGGCCGTTGGCGCTCGTCGAAAATTTCGCCCTTCAGCGTCACGACCCCGTGATCGACCTCGACATCGAGCGTCCGCGGCGAGGCGAAGCCCTGCTGCTCCAATTCGACGCGGAGTTTGGCGAGGATCGCACTGTCGGTGCAATCAGCCGCACCCGGCGCCGGCTTGGCGGCGATGGCGGCGGAGAGCGCACGCAGCAGGTCCGAACGCGTGATAATGCCGACGAGACGGTCGCCGGTCACCACCGGCAGGCGTTTGACACGCCGCTTTTCCATGATTTCGACGACCTCGTTGATCGAGGCCGTCGGCCCGACCGAAATGACGTCGGCGCTCATAACGTCATGCACCTTGCGGCCATGGCTCAGCACGTAGGATTCGGCGATCTCGCCGGGACCCAGCAGGAACTCGATCCAGCGCGGCTTGCGCTTGACCGAGCCAAGTTCCGCGCGATGCAGGAAATCGCCCTCGCTGACCACCCCGACCAACCGACCCTCCGCATCGAGCACCGGCATGCCCGAGACGCGCGCGGTCAACAGAATGCCTATCGCCGTCTCTATGGTGGCGTCGGGCGCGATGGTTTTGACCTCCCGGGTCATGATGTCGGATGCCTGCATCGCCGTTCCCCCGGAATTTTACTCCAGATTTTACTCTAGCCCCTTTGCGCGGCCAAACCTTGACGCCGATCAAGAAAAATCGTTGCTCCGGCCGTTTAGTGACTGTATGGTCAGTCATATAAAAATGAAATGGCAGGGATCAATGGGCAGGCCAGCGAGAACCAAGGCGGAGCGCGAGGAGCGGATGCAGGCCATTCGCGCCGCGGCGCTCGACGTCTTCGCAGCCAAGGGTTTCGCCGCCGCGCGGCTCGACGACGTGGCCCAGGCGGCGGGCGTCGCCAAGGGCACGATCTATCTCTATTTCAAGTCCAAGGAAGACCTTCTCGAATCCATCGTCAAATTGAAGATCGGCGCGGTCCTGGAGGATGTCGAACAGGCCATCGCCGCCTCTTCCGCTCCCGCCAGCCAGATGTTGCGCATGGTGGGCAAGGTGCTGGCGGAGCGGATCGAGGATAATGACCGCCGCCGCGTGATCCATCTCGTCCTGTCGGAAGGCGCCCGCTTTCCCGCTATCGCCGATTATTATCATCGCGAGATCATCTCACGCGGCATGGCTCTCGCCCGCGCCATCGTCGCCAAGGGCGTGGCGTCAGGCGAGTTCCACTCGGATGAACTCGCACATTTTCCCCAGCTCATCATTGCCCCGGCGCTGGTCGCGACGATCTGGGCCATTGTCTTCAACCGGATCGAGGCGCTCGACGCGCGCGCCATGATCGACGCCCATTTCGACCTGCTGCTGCGCGCCCTCTCGAGTCCGAAACTCAGGAGCCAGAGATGAAAAACTCCGCCAGACTTGTGGCGCTTCTCGCCGTCGTCCTCGTTCTCGGCTGGGCCTCGACCCGGATTTTCGCCCCCGGCAAGCCGCTCGATCTCTTCGAAGGCTATGTCGAAGGCGATCTCGCGCTGATCGGCCCGATCGAAGGCGAAAGGCTGTTGAGGCTCGCGGTCGAACCGGGAGCGCAGGTGAAAAAGGGCGACGCGCTGTTCACCGTGGCGACGCCGGTGCTCGACGCGCAGCGCGCGGAAGCGCAGGCCCGCGTCGACCAGTCGCAGGCCAATCTCGAAAATCTCAAGGCGGCGCTGAACCGCCCCGAACAGGTCGCCGTGCTCAAGGCGACGCTGGCCCGCACGGAAGCCTCGCTGGTGCTCTCGCAGACCGATTACGACCGGCAGGTCTATCTGCTGCCCAAGGGCGCGACCACCGCCGCCGCCCGCGACCAGGCGAAATTCGCGCTCGACCGCGACAAGGCCGCCGTCAACGAAGCGCAGCGCCAGATCGACGCGGCGCTGCTGCCCTCGCGCAACCAGGAAATTTCCGCCGCCGAGGCCGCGATCATCCAGTCGCAGGCGCAAATGCAAGAGATCGAAACCCGCATCCGACGCCAGAGCGTTTTCGCGCCGGATGACGGGATCATCCAGGACGTCTATTTCTGGCCCGGCGAAATGGTCGGCGCGGGACAGCCGGTGCTGGCGTTGCTGCCGCCGCAAAACCGCAAGATCCGCATCTACGTTTCCGAAACCCAGCTTTCGCGCTTTTCGCTCGGCTCGAAAATCACGGTTTCCTGCGACGCCTGCGGCAAGGAACTCGACGCGAGGGTGATCTATATTTCCTCACAGGCGGAATTCACGCCGCCGGTGATTTTTTCCTTGCAGGAGCGCGGCAAGCTGGTGTTCCGCGTGGATGCGCGGCCCGACGACAACAATCTGCGCCTGCCGCTGGGCCTGCCGATTTCCGCGAAACTCCTGCCGCCGGAAACGCCGAAGCCCGTCGCCGTGGAGATCGGGCGATGATCGAGAGCAGCGACATCGTCATCGACGTGCGAAACCTCTCGAAAAGTTTCGATGGCAAGCGCGTGGTCGAGGATTTGTCCATGCAGGTGCGGCGCGGCCGCATCCACGGCTTTCTCGGCCCTAACGGCTCCGGCAAGACCACGACCATCCGCATGCTCTGCGGCTTGCTCACGCCCGACAGCGGAACCGGAACCTGCCTCGGCTACGACATCCTCACCCAGCAGGTCGAAATCAAGCGCCGCACCGGCTATATGACGCAGCGATTTTCGCTCTACGCCGACCTGACCATCCGCGAAAATCTCGAATTCATCGGGCGCATTTTTGGCCTGCCCGACCCCCGCCAAAGCGCGCGCGACACAATCGCCCAACTCGGCCTCACCGGTCGCGCCGACCAGCTTGCCGGCGAATTGTCGGGCGGCTGGAAGCAGCGGCTGGCCTTGGGCGCCTGCATCATGCCCAAGCCCGACCTGTTGCTGCTCGACGAGCCCACCGCCGGCGTCGACCCCAAGGCGCGACGCGATTTCTGGGACGAGATCCATACGCTCGCCCGCGACGGCCTCACCGTGCTCGTCTCGACCCATTACATGGACGAGGCCGAGCGCTGCCACGAGATCGCCTATATCGCGTATGGCCATTTATTGGCGCAAGGCACAGCGCGGAAAATCATCGATGACTCGAAACTCGCCACCTACACGGTGACCGGCGGCGATCTCGGCGACCTCGCCGACAAGCTGAAAGCTGCGCCCGGCGTGGACATGGTCGCGCCCTTCGGCGCCAGCCTGCATGTGGCGAGCCGCGACAGCGCGGCGCTGGAAAAGGCCGCGGAAAAATTTCGCGGCGAGGGCGAGACCTGGACGCGCGACGCGCCCAATCTCGAAGACGTGTTCATCGACATGATGACGCGGGCGCAGGACAATTACCAATGAGCGCCTCCCTCCGCCGGCTCCTCGCCGTCTTCATCAAGGAGACGATCCAGCTCCGGCGCGACCGCCTGACCTTCGCCACGATGATCATGATCCCGGTCATGCAGCTCATCCTGTTCGGCTTCGCCATCAATTCCGACCCCAAGCACCTGCCGACCGCCCTGCTCGACAACGACCATTCCGCCTTCTCGCGGCTGTTCGAAACCGCCCTGCGCGCCACCGATTATTTCGACCTGAAATATGACCTGCATGGCGCGAGCGAGATCGACGAAAAAATCCTTTCGGGCGCGGTGAATTTCGTCATCGAGATCCCCCAGGATTTCGAGCGCAAACTCATACGCGGCGAAAACCCGGCCATTCTGGTCATCGCCGACGCCGCCGATCCCACCGCTGTCAATGGCGCGCAATTCGCGCTCAACGGCATGGCCGCGCAGGTTTTTTCCCGCGAATTGACCGGGCCGCTGGCCAGCCTCGCGTCAAAACCCGCGCCCTACGAAGTGCGGCTTCAGAAGCGCTACAATCCCGCCGGGGAAACGCGGCTCAACATCGTGCCGGGCCTCGTCGGCACCATCCTGACCCTGACCATGCTGATCTTCACGGCCCTGTCGGTGACGCGCGAGATCGAGCGCGGCACGATGGAATCGTTGCTGGCGATGCCGATCAATCCCGTCGAGATCATGCTGGGGAAAATCCTGCCCTATGCCGCCGTCGGTTTTTTCCAGATGGCGCTTATCGCCGGCGCCGCGCGGTTCATCTTCAACGTGCCCGTGGTCGGCAGCCTCGGAACCTTCGTCGTGCTGACCATGCTGTTCATCGTCGCCAATCTCTCGGTCGGCTACACATTCTCGACCATCGCCAAGAACCAATTGCAGGCGATGCAGATGAGCTTCTTCTTCTTCCTGCCGAGCATTCTTTTGTCCGGCTTCATGTTCCCCTTCCGGGGCATGCCCGGCTGGGCGCAGGACGTCGGCTCGATCCTGCCGCTCACCCATTACCTGCGCATCGTGCGCGGCGTGATGCTAAAAGGCGCAGGCTTTTCCGATCTCGCCTCGGACACGGCGGCGCTTGCAGTTTTTACGCTCGCCGCCATGGGCATTGCGGTGGCGAGGTTCCGACAGACGCTGGATTGAGGAATTAATTCTTGATTTGCGTGACCGTGTAGGTGGCGGTGAGAGCGTTCGCCATAGCGCTGCTCATATAGGACGGAAAATAAGCCAGACTGTAAGTGTAGGAAACATAGACGATCACACCGGTCTGGCCGCTGCTGAAATTCGCCTGGGCGGCGGTGGACTCCACCGCTGTCAATGTTGTCGAGGGATAGCAGTAGACGACGGTCGGCGTCGTTCCCGTCATGGTCACGTCGGCCATCTTCAGGGTCAGGTTCGCCACGCTGAGATTTGGTGCGATATTCTGAATCGAATAAGTGGAGGTGTAATAGCCAAGCTCCGTGGAACAGGATGACGCGGTATCCTGGCAGTCCGCCCAGGCGCTGGCATATTGCGCGGCGAGTTGGTTGACGGAATTGTAGAACACCATCGCGCGACCGATTTCAGCAATTCCGGCAGCGAGCAGAATCAGGATCGGAATGACGAAAGCAAATTCCACCGCAGCCACGCCGCTGCGGGCGCGAAGAAAGCGCCGCTGTTTTCGAATCCTTCCGAGACCACGGTCTGGCCAGCCGAGGGTTTTGCCAGAGGCGTGGGAGACGAAGAGGTGGATGGAGGCGTATCGAAGCAATGCGCCTTGGCGGCGAGGGGAATTTGCGTGACGTTCATGATCTGCATGAAGCTCGTCGGCGACGAAGTCGCGATCTGCACGTTGGCCGCCCCCCTTCGGTATAGGTAAAGGGCTTCGTCGTATTTTGCGTTCCCGAAAATCGCTGCATTTGCAGCGCGGTCGAAACGTATTGCGTCACTTTGGCGCTGTAGGCGGCGCCGGCGTCCGACGTCGAGTCCAGCTGAGTGACGCTGGCGCGATTGGCGTATTGGCAAACCAGCAGCGCGGTTTCCGAAAGCTTCTGCCGCGCAAAGACGGCGCGCCCAAGGTCAAGCGCCGAGCCGATGCCAACAACCAGAGCGAGCACCGCCACCGCGGTCGTCAGCGCAACCGAACCGCTCCGTTATCGACCGAAATGCGAAATACCGCGACAGCGCATGTTAAAATGGCCCATTCTTTTTTCGCTTTTGCGGTCATGCATTTGCAACCTTTGGTAGCAAATAAGAGTCAACGCATTGTTAAATTTGAGATGTTGAATGTGGAAGGGTGACACTCCCACTTGGAATTTCCTCGCCAATTCCGCTAGAAGGGTCACCCCTCGCCCGAAAGCCGGCTCACAATGCAACTTCTCCTCGTCCTGATCGCCGGTTTTGGCGCGGGTTTCGTCAATGCTCTCGCGGGCGGCGGCTCCTTCCTGACCTTTCCCTCGCTGCTCGCCGCCGGCCTGCCGGCGATCGCCGCCAACGCCACATCGACCGTCGCGCTTTTCCCGGCGCAGATGGCGACAACCTTCGCCTATCGCGGCACGTTGAAGGAAAGCCTCGACGACCCGCGCATCAACGGCAAGGTCATGGCGATCATCTCATTGGTCGGCGGACTTGCCGGCGCGATCCTGCTGCTCGTCACGCCGGAATCGATTTTTTCCCGCTCGGTGCCCTATCTGCTCGGCGCGGCGACCCTCGTCTTCGCCTTGGGCATGGTCATGCCCAAGAACGCCGAAAAACAATTGCTCGGCCCCCTTGGCATATTGGTGTGCCAGGTTTTCGTCTCGATCTATGGCGGCTATTTCGGCGGGGGCATCGGCATATTGATGCTGGCGGCGCTCACTCTCTATGGCCTGCACGACATCGTTTTGATGAACAGCCTGAAAATGTTGCTGGCCTCTTTGATGAACGCCACGGCCACCGCGGCCTTCATCATTTCGGGAAAAATCCACTGGCTCGAATGCGTCATCCTCTCGGTGGGCTCGATAGCCGGCGGCTTCGCCGGGGCCCATGCGGGGTCGCGCATTCCGCCGCTCTATGTCAAAATCTTCGTCATCGTCATCGGCGTTGTGCTGAGCGTGCATTTCTATTTCAACACCCCCTGAACCCCGCCCGGAGTTTCCTCATGACCGGAATTTTTTCATGACTTTGCCCGCAAAAATGCGCGAAATCGCCTTCGACGGCGTCGGCGGCCCTGAGGTGATTATTTTCCGCGAAGCCATGACGCCTACTGTGTTGCCCGGAAAAGTTCTTGTCGAGGTCGTCGCCGCCGGGATCAACCGGCCCGATTGCATCCAGCGCGCCGGCCTCTATCCGCCGCCCCCGGGCGAGAGCCAAATCCCCGGCCTCGAGATCGCCGGCCGCGTCAAGGCGCTCGGCGAAGGCGTCGAGGGGTTCGCTATCGGCGATGAAATCTGCGCGCTGGTCGGCTCGGGCGGCTATGCCGACTATTGCCTCGCCGACGCCGCCCTCTGCCTGCCGAAACCCAAGCCGCTGAGCCTTGTCGAGGCCGCCGGAGTCCCCGAAACCTTCTTCACCGTCTACGACAATGTTTTTGTTCGAGGCGCGCTGAAGCCGGGCGAAACCTTCCTCGTGCACGGCGGATCGAGCGGCATCGGCTCGACGGCGATACAGCTCGCCAAACATTTCGGCGCCAA
>Ga0182030_10021692_pt1 | contig 12013 bp, 12 predicted proteins | sample 812S3MmetaG_FD_121299 | JGI IMG/M metagenome (GOLD analysis project Ga0182030, IMG submission 121299) | Permafrost microbial communities from Stordalen Mire, Sweden - 812S3M metaG (Illumina Assembly) | ecosystem: Environmental > Terrestrial > Soil > Wetlands > Permafrost | place: Sweden...
CCGGTTAATTGAGAAGTACGATGTGCAGCAGCCGGGTCGCAGCGGTGGTGGCGGCGAATATCCGCTGCAGGATGGTTTCGGCTGGACCAATGGCGTGATGAAGCAGCTGATGGCGCTGTACCCGGCTGAAGCGGCCTATTCGCGCCTCGAACAGTGCTCGTGAGCCACCGCGCTGCAGACACGGTGACGCTCCTTGCCGGAGCCTGCGAACTGAGGGACATCCTGATACTCGCGCGCATCCGGTGCGTAGCGAGCACGCTCGATTCCGAGCCCCTGCAGCCAAGATCCTGAATTAAGCCCTGCTGGGCTTCATCAGCTGCGCGTCAATTTCCTGCTCAGCCGCAAGCCAATGATCGAGCTCCGAGCCAACCTGGCGGAGTGAGCGGTAGTAGGCCGCCTCTGCGATCAGCGCGCGGCGTGAAGCCGCGTCAACCGGCGCGCTACGTGTTGCTGTGCGCGCGTCGCCGCTCTCCTTGGCGGCTGCAGTTACCGCGACCTTTGCAGCGATGGCCGGCTCCTTGGCAGGCTTGCGGGCCTTGATGATTTCGCGGGGCATCGACAGACCTCCGTGCGAAGAGTTAAGAACATCGACGATTACTTTTATACCGCACGGCGTGTCACTTCAAGGCATGCGCCAATTATTTATCCATGCATGTTTTTTGTGCGAACGCTGCACCGCAGCAGTGCGCCGCGGCAATGCAAATTTCAACCGCTGACCGCGACACTTTCAACACCCGCGCCCTGAAGGCAGCGCTCGATCAGCTCGTTAGCGCCAATCGCGGGACTGAACAGGTACCCTTGTGCAAAGCGGCAGCCGAGGGATTGCAGTACCGCGACTTGCGCCGGCTCTTCAACGCCTTCAGCCAGGCTGGCCATGCCCAGATTCTCGATCAGTGCCACGGTCGCGTGGATCACCGCCAGCACATCCGGGCTGCTGGTCAGGTCGCGGACGAAAGACTGGTCGATCTTGATGGTATCGAACCGATAGTCACGCAGAAACGCCAGCGACGAGGTACCGGTGCCAAAGTCATCCATTGCGATCTTCACGCCCAGGCTGCGCAGCTCCTGCAGCAGCGCAAAGCAGGCTTCGGGATTGCGCATGACCTCGCGCTCCGTGATCTCGAGCTGCAGGCAGTGCGGGGGCAGGCCGACCTCCTCAAGGGTGGAGCGCACTTGCTCATAGAGCCGCAGGCCGAGCGCCAGTTCGGCCCGTGAGATATTGACGCTGATCGTATCCGGGGCCGCGTGGGGCGCGCGCCGGCGCCAGCCAACCAGCGCCAGGCAGGCTTCACGCAGCACCCACTGACCCACGCTCACGATCAGGCCGGATTCTTCAGCAATCGGAATGAACTCCGAGGCGGAGACGCTGCCTAGGACCGGATGGTGCCAGCGCAGCAGCGCTTCGGCCGAGACCAGACGCCCGCTGGCCAGCTCCAAGATTGGCTGGTAGTGGAGCGTCAGCTCATGGCTGCCGATCGCGCGGCGCAGACTGGTCTCGATCGCCACGTGACGCGCGAGGCGGGTGTGCATCGCCTCGCTGAAAACAATTGAGCAGCCGCGACCCGAACGCTTGGCCTCATACATGGCCACATCGGCGTTGCGCACAATATCTTCGGCGCTGGCCGGGCAGGAGTCGCTGGTGATGATGCCGATGCTCGCGGTCGAATGCAGTTCACTGCCGATGATGTGATAGGCCGGGGAGAGCACGCCCAGCAGCCGCTCGGCAATCAGGCTCGCATCGGCCGGGGACTTGAGATCATTGATTAGGATCAGGAACTCATCGCCCCCGAAGCGGCTTACCAGGCTGCCCGACGGATCGGTACCGAGCGTGTCGGTGGCTCGCAGCGCACGGCGCAGGCGCATCGCGATCTGGCGCAGCAGCTCATCGCCGGCCTGGTGGCCAAGGGTGTCATTGATCAATTTGAAGCGGTCGCAGTCGAGAAACAGCACCGCGAAGCGGCTTTGGGTGCCGCTACGTACCCGTTGAATGGCCTCATTGAGCCGGCGCATGAACAACATGCGATTGGCCAGGCCGGTAAGCTTGTCTCGCTGTGCCGCATCCGCGAGCTCCGATTCCATGGCTTTGCGCAGCGAAATATCCTGCACAATCGACCAGATCAGCTCGCGCCCGTTCGCATCGCGCAGGCGAATGCCCGAGAGCAGCACCGGGTAGGTGGTCCCATCCTTGCGCTGGTATTCCTTCTCGAAGGGACCGCAGCGGTCGCTCTGCTCAAGCTGCTTGAGCTGCTGCCCCTGCACACTGACGTAGTTCTCGGGCGTCAGGTCCCAGTAGGTCATGCCCAGCAGCTCCTCGCGGGTGTAGCCGGTGGGCGCTAGCAGGGCGTCATTGACCTGCAGAAAGCGGCCGGTGTGCAGGTCGGTGAGTGAGATGCCAACCGGGGACAGATCGAACAGCGAGCGGAAGCGGATCTCACCTTCCTGCAGCGACAGCTCGGCCAGCTTGCGGGCCGATACATCCACATGGATGCCACCCATGCGGAGCGTCCGCCCATCGTCGGCCCACTCGAGCACCTTGCCGCGCGCGAGGATCCAAATCCAGCCGCCATCGATATGGCGCATGCGCATCTCATGCACGAACACACTGCCGCGGACGTTGCGGCAGGTCTGAAAGGCCTTTTCCACATCCGGCAGGTCGAGCGGATAGATCAAGCTCTGCCACTTCTCCTTGGTCAGGGGCGCCAGATCCTCGGGCCGATAGCCGAGCATTGCGGCCCAGCGGCTGTTGACCTGGGTGATGCCCGTTGCGAAGTTGCATTCCCAGGTGCCGACATCGGTCGCCTCGATGACTGCGCTCAGGCGCTGGCGCTCGGCTGCCAGCTGATCGGCCGCGCGCTCCGAAGCCTCGGCCGCAGCCAGCGCTGCATCCGCATCCGCCAGGCCGCGCCGGCGCATGCGGTAGAACAGCACGCCCAGCAGCGCGATCAGAACCCCGGCGGGTGCCAGGCCCCACAGCGCCCAGGCACGGGCCGCCTTGAGACGGGCAATGCAAACACGCGCATCCACATCGACGCCGAGGATGCCAAACTGGGCGCCGTGGCTGTCGAGCAGCGGGGCCCACCCGGTTAGGAACTCGCCCCAGGGATCCGAGTAGCCCTGATCGGTGGCCGCCGCGCTGCCTGGATGACCCGGTGTGCCCAGGGCCTGGACCATCGCAGGGTCCCGCTCCTTATAGACTTCCCACAGTTCGGCCTGGTCATTGAGGCCGGTACTGATTTTCGCGCTGGGATCGGCCGCATCGAGCACGAAGTGCACCAGTGCACCTTCCTGAACCATCGTGTAAATGTAATGGACATCGCTCACGGCGCGGCGCATGCGCCGCAGCGGCTCGACCGCGCGCAGATAGTCCGCTCCGTTGCGCTGCTCGGGGTGCCGCAGGCTGTCGTGAAGCACCGGGTCGATCTGCGAGGCGGCCGCCTGCGCCAGCCCTATGAGCATGTGGCGATAGTTCTCGCGGATTGCGGCCGACGAACTCAGCCACAGGCCGAAGATGCCGGTGGCTACGACCACCAGGGCGGCCACCGACATGCTCAGGGCTTCCCACAATGCACGGCGGTGATGCTGTGCCTGCAGCGCAGCGCGCCGCATGGCCGCATCTTCAGGCACGGGCCCCTCGCTCATCAATGTGCTGTCCTCTGGTTTAGCTGGGCCCATTGCGGGCCTCAGGGACAGGCTATCGGCCGAGGAAGCCGAGGCTTGGTGGCTGCCCGCAGCGGAGGCGCCAAGGTGTGATGCACGTCACAGGGCGCTGGCCCCGGCGGACGCGCTAAAGTGCCGCCCATGGCGAATTCGTTCACCAAGCCCCCGATTGATCGGGCCCAGATCCTACAGGCTGCCGCGACGCTCGGCGTATTGGCGAGCGGCGCCGCCTCCGGACCACGGATGATGGCGGCACTGTGCGATCCGGCGATTAGCACCGCCGCCGTCGCCGCGCTGATCGAGAAAGAGCCCACCATGGTGGCGCGGGTGCTGCGGGTCGCGAATTCTTCCTACTACGGCCAGCCCCGCGGCATTCGCACGCTCGAGCGGGCACTGCAGCTGCTGGGGCTGGATGCGGTGCGCGGCATCGCCGCAGCCACCTGCCTGGATCGCGGCCTGGTGCGCGAATCTGTCACGGTGCTGATCGAGCCGCGCACATTAACGCTGCACAGCCTGGCGACGGCGGCGGCAGCCGAGGCGCTCGCGCGCGCCCGACACCCGGAAGTGGCACCCGAGGCATTCATCGCCTCGCTCCTGCATAACCTCGGCATTCCGGTACAGGTGCAGGTCGACCGCGCGGGGGTGGAGGCAATGCTGGCCGCACGTGCGGCGCAGGATACGCGCGCTCTGCTCACGCTCGAGGCGGAGCACGCGCGGGTCGGTCATGCCGAATGCATGGCGGTGGTCTACGAGTCCTGGCAGTTGCCAGAATCGCTGGTCGCTGCGACCCGCTACCACCACGCGCCACTCAGCGCGCCGGCTGCGCACCAGGTGCTGGCCGCGTTCGTTTATCTGGGGGGTGCAGTGGCCCTGGCCTGTGGCTACACCTACGGCCTGGAGCCCGTTGCAGTGACACCGGCGCCCGAAGTGCTACAGCTGCTCGGGCTTGAAGTGGCAGCGCTCGAGGCCGTGAGGGAAGCCTTGCCAGGACGGGTCGCAGCACTCATCGAGGCACTGCTCAGCTGAAGCTCAACTTGCGCCTACGGCGCGGCGCCGATGCCGGATCATCCGCGCGCGGCTTCGCCGTGCAATGGCTTCAGTTGCGCGCAGCCACCGGGGCCGCCGGCGTTGTGACTGCCGGGCGGCCGGTATGCTGCAAGGAGAGAATCGCCACAGCCGCGATCAGGCAGGCGAAGCCAGCGGCGTAGATCGCCGGACTATAGGTGAGCAGCAGCGTGCGCGTGAGTCCGGCGCCATAAGCGGCGGCAGCGCCTCCGAGCTGGTGGCCGGCAAATATCCAGCCGAAGATCATCGCCGAGCGGGTCCGGTCAAAGGCGGCGCTCGTGAGCTTGACTGTCGGTGGGACAGTGGCTACCCAGTCGAGCCCGTAGAACATCGCGAATAGCGACAACCCATAGAGCGTGAAGTCCGAGTGTGGAAGCCACAGCAGTGACAGGCCGCGCAAGCCGTAGTACCAGAACAGGAGCTTGCGGTTATCGAAGCGGTCGGAGAGCCAACCCGAGGCGATCGTGCCGATAAAATCACAGGCGCCGATCATTGCCAGCACCGAGGCGGCCGGAACCGCGGCCAGACCGTAGTCTCCGCACAGTGAGACGAAATGTGTCTGGATCAGGCCGCTGGTGCTCAGGCCGCAGACGAAGAAAGTGCCGAGCAACACCCAGAAGGTGGCGTTACCGGAAACTTTCCTAAGAACTCGCAGCGGTTCACCAAATCCCGGACGCCACACCGTCGCGATGCTGGCCGGCGCCCCAGGATCGGCACCGAAGGGGCGCAGCCCCAGATCCTGGGGGCGGTCACGCAACAGCGCGAAGGCGATCAGGGCGATGAGCACGCAGCCGCTGACGATCGGTGTCACCGCTACGCGCCAGCCATGATGCTCGATCAGCCAAGCCACCAGCGGCAGGAACAGCAACTGCCCGGTCGCTGAGCTGGCGGTCAGTATGCCCAGCACCAGCCCCCGCCGGTGCTCGAACCAGCGGTTGGCGACTGTGGCACCGAGCACCAGCGCGATCAATCCGGAGCCGGCACCAAGCGCGAGGCCCCACAGTGCAAACAGTTGCCACAGCGCTCCCATCTGCGTGGCCAGCAGCAGGCCGACTGCGATCAGCAGCAGCGCGGTGCACACCACCCGGCGCAGCCCGAAGCGCTCAATCAGGATTGCGGCGAATGGGCCCAGCAACCCATAGAGCACGAAGCGCACCGCGAGCGCCGAGGAAATCTGACTGGTGCTCCAGCCAAACTCATGACTCAAAGGGCGCAGGAAAACGCCCGGCAGCCCCAGTGCCGCGGCCGAGATCAGCATGGTGAGGAACACAACCGCCATCACGACCCACGCGTAGTGGATCCGATGGCGCGTGCACCAGCGCGCGAGCGGCTGGGCCAGCATGTCAGGTCGCCGCGCGGCGTGTGCTGGCGCGGGCGCGGCTGCGGCTCCTGGACGGGAGGAGCTGTTCGCGGGCGGCTGCCAGACACTCCTCCGAAAGGGCATGACCGGCGGTGGCACGCGCAAGCAGCAGCGCACCCAGCAGCAGTGAGAACTCAGCCAGGGCCTGGCGGCGCGCGCTCGCAGCATCTTCGCCGGGCTTGAGCGCAGCGAGGATCCCGAGCAGCGCCTCGGTGCCTTTCAGATACGCATCGCGCACCGGTGCCTCCGGGCTTTGGCGGGCGACATCGGCAGCGAGCGCCGGTGCCGGACACGAAGTCCCCGGACTGTTGCGTGAGGGTTTGGAAAGATAGGCCTCGATCAGTGCTGCGCGCGCGGCCGGCGCATCGGTAGCGCTGGCCACGCGCCGGCTCCAGCGCTGCACCGACTGCTCGAAGGCCGTACGACAGGCGGTCGCGGCAAGCGCGTCCTTGGATTCGAAATGACCGTAGAAGCCACCGTGTGTCAGGCCGGCAGAGGCCATCAGGTCAGCGACACTGAGCCCATCGATGCCGCGCTCGCGCATCAAGCGCGCCGCGGTCGCGGTGATCGTGGCGCGATTGACCTGGGTCTGCTGGCGGGACACACGGGGCATGCGCGACACCTGGGTCGGAGCGTAAGAATCTTAAAATGATAGCCCTCATTGAAAATAGATGTCAACGATCATCAATAGAAATATCCGCGCCGCGGCGGTTGCCTAGGTATCCTAAGCAGGGTCTGAGCGCCGTCCTGGGCATTGGGGGTTCAGCGCGTGCCTTACGCAGGAAATTGTGTGCAGCGAGCAGGCGGCTTGTGCATCGGGATCGCATTGCTGCTGCAGGCAGCCTCGCCACCGTTACTGAGTGCCGTATATCAGTGCCAGGGGTCGGATGGCAGCACGGTGTTTGCCGATTCGCCCTGCGGGGCGGATGCGAAAGTGATCACCGTGCGTCCGCAGGCACCGATGTCGAACACGGCTGCGCCCACGAAGCGCCCAGTCAACGTCACGGCCAACCGCAGCAAGAATGCCAGCACCGCCGATACGCAAGCAGCGCTCAATGCCACACGCGATGCGGAGGCGCTCAAGTGCCAAGCGCGCGAATACGGGGCCTGGTACCAGTCTCAAAATCCAAAACCCAGCCGCGAGCAGAGCGATGTGAAGATGAAACAAATAGTCGATAGCTGCTGGCTCGCGACGCATTTATTGACGGCCCAGGACAATGTCGCGGTCCATCCCGATATCAAGACGGTGAGGCTCAAGGCGCCGCAGCCGATCGCCGGCAGCGCCGGCATGCCAGGCGCGCCGACAGCCGCCGGGGCGCCGTTGCAGGTCTCACGCTCACGCGAGCCAGAAGCAGCGGCGCGCTGGAGCAGCTACTACGCCTGCCGCAGCCAGGCCTATCAGGACTGGAGTAGTGGCCTGGGCCACACACCGGATGATGCCGAGACCCGCGAGGCGCGGGCGCGGACCGACAATCGCTGTCGCGCACAATTTAATCTGCCGGCTGCTGGTGCCGCACTCATCGTGGACTGAGTGCCCGCGCGTTCGCACGGCCAGTCAGTCGGCGCCGACTACTTTTTCTCAACTGCGGCTCGGAAACCCGAACAGCCACTGGCTCTGGACTCGGGAGAGCGTTTAGCTGATACTAATAGATAAGATCTATTAGGATCAGCTTACTAACCAATGAGTTACTCTTTCTGCGAGCGGCCGATGAGCTCCATCACAATCTCCCTGCCGCAGACTCTCAAGGACTTCGTCGAGCATGAAGTCTCGACGCAGGGCTTTGGGAATGTCAGCGAGTATTTCCGTTCGCTGCTGCGCGAAGCGCAGACGCGCGATGCCCAGCGGCAACTGGAGTCCAAGCTGGTGGACGGACTCGGGGCGGATTCGGCGCCAGCGGACTCCACGTTCTGGAGCCAGTTACGAGCCGAGGCCGAGCGACTGATCGCGGAGCGGCCCCTGCCCATGACGCCCTGGCCGGCAAGTCTGCTGCCTTACCGTGCGGCACTCGCGGCGCTCTGCGAGGCACATGCGGTGCGTGAACTGGCACTAATTGGCGCTTCCATGCACGCCGGACCCGGGCCGCACACCGATGAATTGCAGTTCGCCGTGCACCTGGGTGAGGTGGCCGGTGAGGGACTTGCAACGCGCTATGCGCAGTTCAGCCGCGCACTGACAATGCTGCTCAAGCGCCCCATCGATCTGATCGAAATCGGATCGATGGGACCGACACGATTAAGACGGCTGATCGAGCAGACCCGGCGCCTGCTCTATGCGAGCCCGAGCGGAGGTTAGGGCGTCGGCGCGGGCGCGTCGTTGCGGCCTCGTCCGCCGCAGCAAGGCTGCGACTGCATCAGGCCACGGAAACGCTCGCGATCCTCGGGGCTCATCTGCTCCCACCGCTGATGCATGCGATGGCGCCAGCCCCAGTGACCGTGCTGGCCCCGCAGTCCACCGAACAGCACCCGGCAAAGCACCAGCAGCGCCAGGCCCTGGGCAAAGCTGATCGGGTGCAAGCCGCTCATCGGCGGAATCAGCCAGTTCCACAGCGTGGTTACAACGTAAGCCAGGGCCAGAGCCGCCAGCACCACGAACAGCAGGATCTTCATTCCCTTCAATATCCAGAATCGTCTCATGAGGCTAATCCTTCAGTTAAATTCAGATTCTATGGCCTGCAGCCGCGCGCGCAGGTAGCGCACCGCATCGTGTTTTCGCCCGAGCAGCGTGTTCACGCTGGTTCCGGATGCTGCGGCAAGTTCGCGAAAACTGCGCCCATGCAGTTCGTGTGCGATGAACACTTCGCGCTGCGCGGAGGGCAGTTCCTCAAGCGCGGCGATGAGCTCATCGGCTAATACGCCGCGCAGGTAACTGGATTCGGGGCCGGAGCTGTCCGGCGCCAGCAACGAATCGAGTATCGGTGGCGGCTCATCGGAGGAGTCGGCGTCGGCAACAGCGGCGGAACTGATGAACATGACCCGCGAGCGGCTGCGAAAGCGGTCAATGATCCGGTTGCGTGCCACCCGTATCAGCCACGCGGCCAGGTGTTCAATCGGCTCCATCAGCCGGTAGGCGGTTACCAGCTCAAGAAAAGTCTCCTGCACGATGTCATCGACTTCACTCCAGTCACCCAAGTGCCGGCGCACGTAGGCTTGCAGCCGCGGTTTCTGCGCTGCGACCACGGCGCTGATGCGGGCGTTGTCTTCGGTGCCGCTCGCCGGCAGTGACATGACTCGGTGCATATCAGTTCAAGACGTTGCGAAAGCGGATTTATTGCTTGCACCGGCGCTGGACTGGGCCGTTTACGGCCGGCGCCCGTCACGGCCGCCCTCAGCCTTAACTGAGGGCGCAGGTTCCCTAATGCAACAGCGGGCGCCAAAATTGCGGCGCCGGCGGCTAAGCCAGGCGGCTTTCTGAGGCTGCGCGGTGGGTGCCGAGCGCTAGTTCGCGAACGGTCTGAGTTCCGGATCGGTTTCGGGTTGCGCAGGTAGGCCGGTGATCCCGGCCAACTCGGACATCAGCGGCATCCCGTCCTTGCGCACAACCTTACCGGTGCGATCCTTATAGAAGATGCCAGGCGTGCCTTGGATATTCGCATCCTTCATCAGCTGCAGGTTCGCTTCGAGCTGTGTCTGTTGTTCGGGCGTCGGCTTGATGCCAACAATGCCGCCGCTTTCAGCCTTTTCATCGAAGTTCTCCTGCAGCTGCTCGAAGGCGGCGCTACCGCCCTTGAGAAGCGCGGCGGCTTTGGCCGTGGAATCCTCGTGCAAGAACCCGACCGGCAGCCACTTTACCTGCAGTCCCGCGGCCTCATAGGGCTTGAGCGCTTTCCACAGCAAATGGCAGTAGATGCAGTTTGGATCCATGATCACATAGATGAGGTTCTTTCCGTTGGCGGCCGCACCGGCACTGATGGTGGCCGCCATTTCAAGTCGCGACCACAGGGCGCCCAGATCGGGTTGCGGCAAGTATTGCGCACCGTATTGCTCGGAGAGCAGATCCCCGTTACTGGCGTAGAGCGCTCCGGCAATGAGGGTTTTGCCATCCGGCGTCGAATAGAGCAGCCGATATTCCCCGTCCGGATCCTTGAGCACCCACCCGGTCAGGTCCGAGGCGGCCTTGAAGCTGCGCACGAGGTGAAAGCCGTGCTGCAATGGATAGCGCAGTGCCGGAGGTAGGCTGGACGGCGCCCGCGCTGCGGAGGGGGCCTGCGCCTCGGCCGCGAGCGCCAGCAGCATCAAACAACCGACGACGAGCAGCTTAAATTTCACGATGGGAGCCTCTAATAAGGGACCGGTGCTGTGCGGGACAGCATACCGCAGCGACCCAGGAGCGCGTGCGTGCATGCTTTGCAACCAAGCGCGAGCTTAGCATCAAGTGGGCGCTGCATCGGTGCCGGCCGTAAACTACCAGCGTCGCCTCGTAGGGGGCGCAATGGAGTGACTGGGTAATAGCCTATGGAACCTGAACGCGATCCGATCGAGGAAAATATCCGTGCCGTGCTGGAGTTCTATTCCAGCGAGTCGCAGAAGATCAGCGCCTCGCAGCGCGTCCTCGAGCGCGTCAGTCATCAAATTGGTCAGCCGATCTTTCTGGCCCTCATACTGTTGTTCGTTGCGCTTTGGATCCTTGCCAATTCGCTGCTGCATGCGATCGGCCGCGCCCCCTTTGATCCGCCGCCGTACTCGCTGCTGCAATTCATAGCCAGTCTGGGTGCATTGCTGACGACCATCGCGGTATTGAGCCGTCAGAACCGGCTGGCGCGGCTCGCCGACAAGCGCGCTCATCTGGATCTCAAGGTTACGATGCTGACCGAGCAGAAGACCGCCAAATTGATCGCGCTCCTCGAGGAGCTGCGCCGCGACCTGCCCAACGTCAAGGACCGGCACGATCCGGAAGCCGCTGCACTCAAGACCTCCATGAATCCCGATGGCGTGCGTGCAGCGCTGGATCAGGGTCATGCCCCGGAAGAGCCCTGAGGTGCGTAGGCCGTTGTGCCTGGGATCACTTTAGGCAGGAAGGCTGCAGAGCCGGTTAAGGATGCAGCCTAGAAAGACCAGTGTCTTGCCTGCCCTCGGTGCGATCATCATCGGTGCGGCGATCTATAGAACCGCGCTCAGCTGCGGGCGGTTAATCTGCTCCACAGCCTCTCGCACGGCCTTCCGGTAGCAGGTGGGCTGGGCGATGTAGCCGTTCACGCTGCACACGTGCACAGCCGCCTCGCGGATGCGATTGAGCAGGATTTTCGTGTCTGAGCGCCGGTTCAGATCCAGATCACCAAACTTCACCGTTTCATGCGCGCTCTGCATAGCGGTCGAGTCAGTGGTAGCACTGGCCAGAGTGGGGATGAGTGCGGCCGCGGCGAGCAGCGCCACAGCGACGCCGGCGCGGGTTGTGGAAAGTTTCATAAAGCCTCCTGGGTAGCGGGTTCGATGTTGGCAGCGCCGTGTTGTTCTGTGCTGCCTTGCTAGCAATACCCCGCGGCATACGAGTAAGTTGCAAACTTCTGCCGATTATTTTTTCTCGAGCAACTAAACCCCTTGCCGACCTGCCGTGGATGCACACGCTGACAGCGAGTCATGGGGTTCACTTGACATGCAACCAAACGGTTGCATAATATCCGCATGAATGAGGACCGGGTTTTTCGCGCGCTGGCCGATGGCAGTCGGCGTCAGCTGCTTGATCGACTGCACCGACGTAACGCGCAGACTCTCGGTGAGCTGTGCAAAGGCATCGAGATGACACGTCAGGCGGTGAGCAAGCATCTGGAGATTCTGGAAGAGGCCAATCTGGTTTCGACGCAGCGGCAGGGACGCGAAAAACTGCACTTCATCAATCCCGTGCCGATCAACGCGATCGCTGAGCGGTGGATCGGTAAATTTGAGCGACCGCAGCTGCGGGTGCTCTCGCAACTGAAAGACCTGCTGGAAGGAGAA
>Ga0182030_10021693_pt1 | contig 12013 bp, 12 predicted proteins | sample 812S3MmetaG_FD_121299 | JGI IMG/M metagenome (GOLD analysis project Ga0182030, IMG submission 121299) | Permafrost microbial communities from Stordalen Mire, Sweden - 812S3M metaG (Illumina Assembly) | ecosystem: Environmental > Terrestrial > Soil > Wetlands > Permafrost | place: Sweden...
ACATCGTCGCTCTCCGGCGGCACGTCGCCCTCGGCGGGTGCGGGCGGGTTGGCGGGCGCGGTGGGAGCCGGAGCCGGACGCGCCGGGCGGGCGGCAGGCGCGGCACCTGCCTCACCTCCACCGCCGGGACTCCCGAGAAACTGGACGGTTTCGGCGACCACGCCGAGCCGGCTCTTTTTCTGGCCGGTTTGTTTGTCATCCCATTGATCGAGCCGCAGCCGGCCTTCAATCAAAATCGGACGGCCCTTGCGCATGTACTGGCCGACGTTTTCCGCCGTCCGGCCAAACACATCCACGTCCACAAAGGTCACTTCCTCCTTTTTCTCGCCTGCCTCATTGGTCCAGACGCGGTTGACCGCCACGCCGATTTTGGCGATGGCCGTGCCTTTGGGCGTGTAGCGCAACTCGGGGTCGCGCGTCAGGTTGCCCACCAAAATGACTTTGTTGAAGCTGGCCATGGGGAGGGGTGGATTATGCCTTCACCGGTTTGGGCTCAGGCAGCAGCGTGAACAACACGCGAAAGATTTCATCACTCAGCAAGAATTTCTTCTGTAATTGCGCGATGATGGCCGGACTGCCGGCGAAAATCACGTTCGCGTAGAAGCCGGCGCTGTGCCGCTTGTCCGCCACGCGGGCGAACGCCTTGCGATCCATCTTCTGGATCGTCTCCACCTTGCCGCCGGCATGGGTGATTTCGTCAGAAATCTTGTCGAGGGCGTCTTTGGCGCCGTCTTCTTTGCCTGAAAGATTCAGGATGAACAAACCTTCGTATTTTTTCATTTTTCTTCGTTCGTGGGGCTCACCGCCCCGTTAAATTGACTCATGGCCTTTTGGATTCCCGCGTCCAGCCAGCATTCCATCTGACCGCCCGCCCGTTCCAAAACCTTGTCCAGCAGCGCATTTTCCGCCGCGCTGAACCGGCCAAGCACATGGCCGGTGATCTGGCGCAAATTTTCCTGACGGCCGATCCCGATCCGCAACCGCGCATATTCCCGGGAACCCACGTGCTGCATCACGGACTCCAATCCGTGATGGCCGCCGGTGCCGCCGCCCGGCCGCAACCGGATTTCGCCCAGGGGCAAATCCGCATCGTCCACCACCACCAGCAACCGCTCCAGCGGCAATTGGTAAAACCGCACCAACGCTCCCACCGATTCGCCGCTCGCGTTCATGTACGTCTGCGGCTCGGCCAGCAGCACCGTCCGGCCGCCATGTTCGGCCCGCGACACCCGCGCCTGAAACCGGCGCTCGTTGAACCACGCCGACCGCCACTGCCCCGCCAGTTTCTCGACGAGCAAAAAACCGGCGTTGTGCCGCGTCTTGGCGTAATCCGCACCCGGATTGCCCAGGCCCACGATGAGAAAAATATTTTCCATGTGAGCTCGTCCGGGCGCCGCGCACCGCGGCTCCCGCAGCCGCGGCCAAATTGCCCGCCACCCGCGATAAACTTATTTCTTCTTCTTGCCCTTGGCCTCGGGCTTGGCTTCGGCTTCGGGCTTGGCCTCGCCCTTTTTGTCGCCAGCCGGAGCCGCTTTGGCTTCGCCCTTGGCTCCCTTCTCGCCCTTGCCCGCCGGAGCAGCCGCCCCTTCGGCGCCCTCTTCCTTCTTTTCCTTCGTCATCTCCACCTCGCCGGCAACCGGAGCGGCCGCCGCAGCCGCGGGAGCCACTTCTTCTTCGGCGCGAGGCGCCGCCACCGTCACGACCGTCCGGGTCTTGTCCCCCAGGATTTCCACGCCCGCCGGCGCCACGACTTCGCTCAGATGCACCGACTTCCCGATGTCCAGCGCGGCAACGTCAATCACGATCTGCGCGGGCAGATCCTTGGGCAGCGAGCGCACCCTGAGTTTGAACACGACGTGATCCAGCGTGCCGCCGTTCTTCACGCCAATCGGTTCGCCCACTGTTTCCACGGGCACCATGACGGTGACCTTCTCGTCCGCCGCCACCTCGTGCAGGTCCACATGGAGGACGTGGCCATGCAGTGGATGATGTTGCACCTCCTGCACCAGCGCCAACCGGTTGGCCCGGGCGTCATTTTCCACGGACAGGTCCACCAGCACGTTTTCCGAAACGGAGCTGTGGAGGAGGTCCGTGATCTCATCGAAACCCACTTCGAGATTCTGCGGCTTGGCCTGACGGCCATAAATGGTCGCGGGCACGCGTCCGGAGGCGCGGAGTTTTTTGACTTCGGCGTGGTGCACTTGCGAACGCGGATATGCTTTCAAGGCTACTGATTTCATGTTGTAAATTATTAATAGATCCGGCGGCGCACCACCGGAGTTAAAAGGGCATCAACCATACCAGTTGCAACCCGCCCGTCAATAACGTTTTTAGCGAATTTTTCGCCCCGGGCGCCGCTCGCCTCGATGGGCCGACCGTCCATTGGGCAGGCCCCCCCCGGCGGCACCGCGTATTAACTGGTGCGGCCACCCTTGAACTCAAACAGCGAGTTAACCGAGGAGTTGTTGTGGATGCGTTTGATGGCTTCCCCCAAGAGTCCCGCAACCGAGAGCGTCGTGATTCTCACGCCGTCAATGGCTGGGCGCTGAACCGTGTCCGTGGTGATGAGTTCGTCAATGAACGAATTGCGCAGGCGTTGGATGCCAACGTCATTCAGCAGCGCATGGGAGACGCAGGCCATGACGGATTTCGCACCCTTGTTTTTCAGCGCCAGGGCCGCTTGGGTGAGCGTGCCGGCCGTCTCGGTCAGATCATCCACCAGCAGGGCGTTTTTGCCCTCAATTTCGCCGATCACCGCCATGCTTTCCACTTCCGTCGCGCTTTTGCGCCGTTTGGCCACAATGGCCAGTTCGGCCTCCAACGTTTGCGAATAGGCGTGGGCCATTTTGATGCCCCCGGCATCCGGGCTGACGACGACCAGGTTGGTGAGATTCTTCTTCTTCAAATACTCGTACATCACGGGCGCGGCGTAGAGATGGTCCACCGGGATGTCGAAGAACCCCTGGATCTGCTGGGCATGCAGGTCCATGGCCAGGATGCGGTTAACCCCCGAGGCCACCAGCAGGTTGGCGACGAGTTTGGCGGTAATCGGCACGCGGGGCTGGTCCTTGCGGTCCTGGCGCGCGTAACCGTAAAACGGCACCACGGCCGTGATGCGCGAGGCGCTGGCCCGGCGGAGCGCATCAATCATGATGAATAGCTCCATTAGATTGTGATTCGTCGGCGGCGACGTGGGTTGAATGATGAAGATGTCTTCGCCGCGGACATTCTCCTCGATCTTGACGAAAGTTTCGCCATCCGGAAAAGGACTGATGGTGCACTTGCCAAGTTCAATGCCGATGGATTTGCAGATGGCGCGGGCCAGACGTTCGTTAGCGGTGCCGGAAAATACTTTCACAGATCAATACAATGTGTTGCTAGTTGCCGCCGGTTAAAAGGAAAACCCGCTCGATATGGCGGATGAATCGTTGCTTAATCGTAACAAGCACGCCGCCCGGTGCAAGCGCAAAGTCATCGCAAAGTCATGGGCGATGATATTTGGCCATTTGCAACGAGCATTATCAGGTGCGGGAACTGTGCGCTGGACAGGGCCCGGACGCCATTTTACAGTTCCGGCCGTGAATCCAACGGTTGTCCGCCAGAGCCCGGGGTGCCGGCCGAAACCGTTTCGGCCAACCTTCCAACCGCGAGCCGCCGGGTCTCTGTCGGCGATCTGCCTCCTTCCCTTGAATTAAATGATAATTGAAACCATTCTGACCCCGGCGGAACTGCCGGCGCTGGCCGGACGCGATCTTCGCGGCACCGCGTGTGTGGTGTTTGACATCCTGCGCGCCACGAGCACGTTCGTCACCGCCTTGCACAACGGCGCGCGGGCGGTGGTCCCCGTGAGCGATATTGCCGCGGCGGTGGCACGCCGCCGCGAGCAACCGGACGTGCTGCTGGCCGGGGAAAGGGACGGCGTGAAGATCCGCGCCGCCCAATCGGGGGGAATTGATTTTGATTTCGGGAATTCCCCGCGGGAGTTTGGTGCCGGGAAAGTGCGCGGAAAGACGGTGGTAAGCACCACCACCAACGGCACCCGGGCGCTGCGGGCCTGTGCGGGAGCCAAGGTGGTCCTGGCGTCCTCGTTTTTAAACCTGGCGGCCACGGCAAAATTTTTGAACCAGCTCACGGTGGACGAACTCCTGCTGGTGTGCTCGGGCACGGGCGAAGGGATGGCCCTGGAAGACGTGCTGGCGGCGGGCGCGCTGGCAGGCTTGGTCGGCGGCGATTATGCCGATGCCACCGAAGTCGCGGCCCGGACCTTTCTCTCGGCCAAGGCGGATTTGCCGGCGGTGCTGGCCACCTCCCAAAACGCCCGGCGGCTGCTGGAGATTCCGGAACTGCGGGCGGACGTTGCGTTTTGCGCGCAACGGGACATTTTCAAAATCGTGGCCGTGCTGGACGGAATCGGGGAACTGCGGCTGGCCTGAGTGGCCTAAATCTTAAATCCGGGCACGTGCCCGGATTTAATATCTAGGCCACCAAGGCCGGTTGCCGGTGCGGATCCGGCCCTCCACCCGGCACCAACAAAAAAGGCCGTCCAAAGGGACGGCCGAACGTGGCGGCAAGGATTATGCCTTGGCGGCGGCCGTAGCCTTGGCAGCGGCCCCGGCCTTGTTAGCTCCCGTCTTGGCGGTGGCTCCAGTCCTTTTGGCCTTCACGGCCGCTTTCTTGCGCTTGATGTAGGCTTTGCGACGTTGCTTGTGTTCAACTTTATTGTATTGTTTTCCCATAACAGTCTTTACTTTACTCGCTCGTTGCGATTTGGTGTAGCGCACTATGAGTTTTTACTCGCGACGATTCAATCTTTATTTGCTGTTGCCGGTGACAGTCTGGCTACTGCTATCGGGCTGCGCCGTCTTTCACAAGCACAAGGACAAGGACCCCGTCGGGATCCTCCGCGTGCACATCGAGAACGAGAAACGCAACGCCGGCCCGAGCAAGACGATCACGGTCCTGCGCTCCGAACCGGTGGAAGTGAACATTACGACCGACCCGATTTTGACCGAGGCGGACGTCTTGGCGGCCCGGTTGCTGAACGCCCCCGGCGGCTTCGCCGTCGAGATCCGTTTCGAAGAAACGGCAGGGTGGAAGCTTGAGCAATACACAGCGATCAACCCGGGGAAGCACTTGGTGATCTTTGGGCAATGGGGCGACAAGCCGGAGGATGGCCGCTGGCTGTCCGCCCCCCTGATCGTCCATTTAAACACCAGCGCGACGCTCACGTTTACGCCGGACGCCTCCCACGAAGAGGCTGAGAAATGGGTCAAGGGATTAAATTTCGTGGCCAAAAAGAATGCCGAGGCAAAAGACAAGCAATGAGAAGTCTGTTTGTTGTTGCGGCTGCGGCCGTTCTGTTCGTCACGGCGACCGCCCCGGCCCAATCCCCGTTTCAGTTTCCCACCGCGAACCATGCCTTGTATGAACCGGGACGGGAACTGAAGTTCTTCGCCCCCACGGCGCCCGAAAAGCCCTGGACCAGCGGCAGTTTCGGCTGTGTGCGCAGCGATGGTTGGCAGATGCACGAGGGCCTCGACATCCTCCACCTGCAAACCGACCGCCATGGCGAACCGACGGATCCCGTGATGGCCACGGCCGACGGCACCGTGATGTACGTGAGCACCCGCGCCGCCCTGTCCAACTACGGCAAGTACATCGTCATCCGGCACCTTGTGGAGGGACTGGAGATCTACTCCCTGTACGCACATTTGAGCCAGATCCAGCCGGGCATCGCGCCCGGAACCACCGTCAAGGCAGGCCAGGTCATCGCCATCATGGGGCGGACGTCGAATACGAGCGAACGCATCAGCAAGGAACGGGCGCACTGCCATTTCGAACTGAACGTGTTCGTGAACGAAAGCTTCAACAGTTGGTATCGCCAAAACTTTCCCGGGGAGCGAAACGACCATGGCATCTGGAACGGACGAAACCTTAACGGCCTGGATCCGCGGGAAATCCTCCTGGCGGAACAGAATGGAAAATTCAGTATGTTGAATTTTCTGCGCAGCCAGACGGAGCTGTGCCGGGTGCAAGTGCGGGTGACGAGCTTTCCCTATTTACGCCGCTATGCCCCGCTGGTCTTGAAAAACCCCCGCGCAGACAAGGAAGGAGTGGCGGGCTACGAAATCGTATTGAACTACAACGCTGTTGCCTTTGCGCTTATGCCGCGGGCGGCATCGGAGTTGAAAGGCCCGGGGAAATTTGAGTTGCTCTCCGTGAATGAACCCGTGGAACGGGCCAATCCCTGCCGCCGACTCGTGGTGCAGCGGGGCGGCCGGTGGCAGTTGACCGACCAAGGCCGCCGCGAAATGGAACTGCTCGTGGATTAGCCGGACTCAGGGCTGAAATTAGCACCGGATCGCAAAGTTTCGGTTGCGAAAACATATGGGTCGGATACGGTTAACTCATTGGCCGGGTTTCATTTTACCATGAATCAAGGCAACCAAAAAAAACGGTCTTCCGCCTTTACGCTGATCGAATTGCTGGTGGTTATTGCCGTCATCGCGATTCTGGCGGCGTTGCTGCTGCCGGTGCTGGCCCAGGGCAAAACGCGGGCACAGACGACCTTCTGCTTGAACAACGTCAAGCAGCTCGAACTTTGCTGCCATCTGTACGCAACCGATTTCAACGACTTCTGGCCGCCCAACCAAGTGGGGGGATTCGTCTCGGCGCCTAGTTCCACAAACGGACCGTCCATCGTCACAAACACGCTGTCTTGGTGTCCCGGCATTGCCCCCCAGGACGCCTCGGAAGCCGCGACGGTGATGGCGGGAAACATCTATTCCTACAACAACACGCCGGCCATTTATCACTGTCCCGCCGATTTTTCCACGGTGGACGATGAGCCGAACGTGGCGCGCACGCGAAGCTATTGCATGGACATCAGTCTGAATTGCAGCGGGGCCACAAGCTCCTATCTGAAATTCACGGAAGTGACTCAGCCCGCCCCCGCCAATTTGTTTGTCTTCATAGACACCCAGGAAGAAGACATTTGGGACGCCACCTTTGGGGTCTTTTCGCTGGACACTCCCTGGGCGGGTTATTGGCTGGACCTGCCGGCCGATCGCCATAGCCGCGGCGCCAACCTCTCCTTTGCCGACGGCCACGTGGAACATTGGCATTGGCAGGCGGCCAAGATCTTCGAGGGTGTGTTCTGGCCCCCCTATTCGCCAGAAGACCTCGCCGATCTCCAGCGTCTCCAGCAATGCATCAAGCCGGGCTTGGATTGACTCCACCCAGCTCTCGCTGCACCTGGGTCGCGATTTTTTCGCCTTCGGCCACGGCGAAGTTGACGCCGCGATCTTCTGGAAAAATCTGCGAGAAATTGGCCAGGTAAACGCCGGGCAACGGTGTCCGGTGGTCAGGAATCTTTTCCTCGTAATGCGTGTCCACGATGTGCTGGGCGGCGCGAAAACGGAAGATGTGCTTTTCGCGAACGGCCGCGGCGTCAAACCGCGGAAACAGCTTGGGCAGGTAATCAAACCAGAGCCGGCTCAGCTCGTTGTCCGGCAGCGAAAACATCGGGCCATTCACGGGCAGATACGCGCCAATATAATAGACGTGCCGGCCGCCGTAAAAGCCCGGGTCCACCAGGTTCGTCTGCTGAATGAAGACCAGGAACGGCGCGTCGGGCTCGTTGACGTTGACCCAGTAGATATCGCCGAGCTTCTGCTCACTGGTGAAGACGAGACAGATCGCGCCGAGATAGCTTATGCTGCGCAGTTGGCGCACGTAGGCGCCGCAATCCCCCTCCGCTGGGAGCAAGGCCGCCAGCGCGGGCGACGAGCCGGTGAAAATGCAGCTATCGAACGGCACCTCCCGCCCAGCCATGACGGCGGCCCGGCGGTCGGGGCGGAATTTTTCCACGACCGTGCCGGTCTGGATGGCCACGCCGAGCCGGCGCAATTCGGTTTCCAAGGCGGCGGTGATGACATTGAAGCCGCCGCGGAAATAGCCCAGTTTTTCGCCCCCGGTGCCGCGCGAATTCGCCCGGGTGTGAATGCGGGCCCACAGCCAGGCCATGGAGACGGCCGTGAATTGGTCGCCAAATTTGCCTCTGAGCAGCGGCGTCCAGATGGAGTCCATGGCGCTGCGACCGCACGCCCGCGCCATCCAGTCATGCGCGCCGTGCCGGATCAGTCCGCGCCAATCCTGGCGATGTTTGAGGTAAACGGCCGTCAAGCCGGTCCGGAGGCGGCCGGAAAAGCTGCACGGGGAGAACCGGAGCAGATCGAGCGGCGTCTTGAAGGCGTGGATGCGGCCGTCGCGAAAGATCCCCACCGAGCTGTCGCACCACAACAGGTGCGGCCCCAGCCCGAGTTCGTCGACGAGATTGAGAATGGCCGAGTCGGTGAGGAACAGGTGGTGATAGGTTTGTTCGAGCCAGGTGCCGGCCAGCGGGAAACCCGCCGCCAGGCCGCCGAGCCGGTCGGAGCTCTCTGTGAGCGTGATTGAATATTTCCCCGCCTGGGCCAGCCGCAATGCGGCGGTGAGCCCGGTAAACCCGCCGCCGATGATGAGAATTTGCGGACGCATCAGTTGATTCTCCGGAACGACACCCAGCGGTTCAAGTTGTATTGCACGAGCACCACCACCGCCAGCGTTGCCAGTTTGGACAGGTAGCGGTTGCAGCCATACGTCCCGATGAAGAGATGGAGGAGCCAGGCCGAGGTCGTATAGCCAATCACTGCCACGCCGAAGAAGCACAGCAACCGGTGCGCGATCCGGTCGGTGACCCGAAAATTGAAGCGGGCGTTGAGCACGAACGACAGCAGCGTGCCACTGGCATATCCGATGGCGTTGGCGCCCTGATAATCGAACACGCCCAGCCGGATCAGCAGCGAATAGATTGAAAAATCCAGCAGGGTGCCGCTCATCCCGATGACGCAATAGACCAGGAATTGCCGGTTGGGGGAGAGAAAATTCTTCATGCCTCGGCTATTTCTTGTCCCGCATGACAATTTCGGCGCTGTCCTGGCCCACGCCCCGGGTGGCGGCGGCAGAACTCAAACGGCCAAACAGCTCGGGCAACACGTCTGGTTCGTTGAAACGCGGGACGATGATGGATACTCCGGTCATGTCGGTTCGGTCGGGCACCGCAATTAAATAGCAAATACCGGGCGGGGCTCACCATCCAAAATTTTCGGCCGCCGACCCGGCCCGTTCGCGGCCGCGCCACATTTCATGAGCCGGGCGGCTTTTTCCAATCCAGATCCACGATCACCGGCGCCCAGGAAAGGTGCTGCACGATGCGGCGGCTCCAAGCCGCGGCATCCGGCGGACGTACCCGCGCCAGATCGCGCACGCGAACGGTGACCAGATCGGGCCGCTGCCCGAGTTGTTCCAGTGGCACTTCGAAGCCGCGATAATAATCGAACTGCGTCAGGACCAACCGCGGCGGCTGGCAGCGGATGAGTCCGTTCATCTGGACATTGTTGGTCCAAAAGGCATGGTCAAAATACCAATCCGAGTGGATGGGATTCTTCACGCCCATGTCCACCGCCTGGTAGAGAAACGCGGACGAAATGAGGACCGGCCGATCCGAGTTCACGTACGGCGCCAGCTCGGTCCGCAAAACGGCTTCGGTGGATTGGTAGCTGTTTTTCCAGGCGCAGGCCGCACCCCACGTGGTGAGCCCGATCGCGCGCACAGAGACCAGCAAGACCGCCAGCCCCAAACCGGCCCGCAGAAGTTTTTCCCGTGCCGGAAAATATTTCTGCGCCAGCGCCAGCAAGGCCGCCGCAAGTATGATTTGCGTGAACACCACGTAATTGACGTAGTTCGACGCCAGCAGTGTGACGGACACGGCCAGAAGCACCCAGCCCATCGCAAAAATTCCCGCGCTCAGCGCGAGCCAGGCGGACGGTTGCGATAAAATCTCCCGCCGCCGCGCCACGATGGCCGGCAACGCCGCCGCGCCCAAGAGGAAAACCGGCGCCGTGCGGATCAGTTTGACCAAGTCGGTCACCGACGGCCGATGAAAGCCGGTGGACATGACGGATTGTTGCCGCGCGCTTTCCATGAAACCGGCCCACCACAACGGCTCAAACCGCACAATGCACCCCGTGACCACGGCGAATAAAACCGCCGCCCCGATGAACGGTGTGAACCAGAGCCAGTTCCGTCGCCAGAAACACGCGGCGGCGCATGCCAATAACCCCACGCCAAAAAAATACGCGCCCACGATCACCGAGGTGTAAAGCGTCAGCCACAACATTGCCAGCAGGGCCAACGCCGGCAGGGGCCGAAAAGCGGTTTCAGAAATCTGCCGCAACACCAGCCCCAACGCGCCCAAACCAAAAACATAGGCGAGGCTTTCCGGCCGGTCCGCAAACGTCAATCCAAAGAGCAACAGCACCACCACGCTGGCGCCCGCCGCCGCGGGAAAGTATTTCTTCAGGATCGCCAGCGTGAGAAAGCCGGACCCGGCAAACAGCGCCAGGTGCAGGGCCATGCTGGAAATGACGGTCGTCCCAAACAGTTTCATCCAGCCCAGCAGGACGGCCTGATACAGCGGCGGATAGGTGGCATAAAGCTCCCGGCCCGAAATCGGAAACAGCAGCGCAAAGCTGGGGTTGCAATAACGGCCGCCATGCAAATAATTCACCACCGCGCCGTCGTAGCCAAACGCGTCGTTGGCCGGGATGGGCTGGACCGTGAAGACCAGCAACAGCACCCGCCACAATAGTACAAGGGCCAGGATGAAGACCGGCTGGGAGCGGAGGAATTTCACCACCCCAACCTAGTAGATGTCTTGCCAGCAACCAAGCTATTCCGCCAGCATGGGGCCGACATGGCTGACATACCGAACGTTCCCCTCGTCGTAGATCTCGACGGCACGGTCACCCGTACCGACCTCATCTGGGAATCGCTGGCGCGGCTCTGGCGGCGAAATCCGCTCATGATCTTTCCGGTCTTGTTCTGGTGGTTGTTCGGGCGCGCCCATCTGAAGCACAAGCTGGCGGCGCGTGTCGCCTTGGACCCGGCCGCCCTGCCCTATCATGAGGCGTTTCTGGAATGGCTCCGCCACGAAAAGGCGGGCGGACGCAAAATCATCTTGGCCACCGCGGCAAACCGCCTCCAGGCCCAGCCCATCGCGGACCACCTCGGTTTGTTCGACGAAGTCCTCGGCAGTGACGACAGAATCAACTTGCGCGCCGAAGCCAAGCGGGCCGCGCTCGTGAAGCGCTTTGGCGAACGCGGGTTCGATTACGCGGGCAACTCGCGCGACGACCTGGCCGTCTGGCCCAGCGCCCGCACCGCCGTGGTGGTGAACGCCTCCCCGCGCGTGTGGTCGGCGGCCGCGCACTGCGCCCAGCCCGGGCCGGCGTTTTGCGAAGGTTATTCGCCCCTCTTCGTGGCGCGCCGGTTCGCCTTGGAACTCGGGTGGCGCAGCGGTTACCTGGCCGCGCTGGCGGCCGGCATGCTGTTGGCTCTGGCCTTCCCCAAATTCAGCATCGCCGGCTTCGCCTGGATCGCGCCGGCGCTGCTGCTGGCGGGCGCGCGCGGCAAATCGCCTACGGAGCGTTTTTGGGTCGGTTACCTGGGCGGCCTGACGTTCTGGCTCATCTCACTCTACTGGTTGTTGCTCATGCCCGTGACGGGCCTGCCCATTCTCGGCTGGCTGGCGCTGGCGGCCTTCGTGGCGCTTTATTTTGGCGTGTGGGTCGTGCTGGTGGACCGGCCGGAGCCCCAGGCCAATGGCTTGTCGCCCGACCCTCTGGCCAGCGAACCGGCCCATTCGGAAGATTCGTGGGCGGCCCGGACGCTCTGGGCCCTGGGCGGCGCGGCCGCCTGGGTGGCAATGGAAATGGTCCGCGCCCGCCTGCTCGGCGGCTTCCCGTGGAGCTTTCTCGGCGTGTCACAATATCAGATGGTGCCGCTGCTGCAAATTGCTTCCTTCACCGGCGTTTATGGTGTGTCGTTCCTCATCGTCTGGTTTTCGCTGAGCCTCTATTCGGCGGGAATCATGATTTTGCGGCACCCCACCCGCCGCCAAATTTGGCAGGCG
>Ga0182030_10021695_pt1 | contig 12013 bp, 12 predicted proteins | sample 812S3MmetaG_FD_121299 | JGI IMG/M metagenome (GOLD analysis project Ga0182030, IMG submission 121299) | Permafrost microbial communities from Stordalen Mire, Sweden - 812S3M metaG (Illumina Assembly) | ecosystem: Environmental > Terrestrial > Soil > Wetlands > Permafrost | place: Sweden...
AATCAATTCCTACGCGCCCCCTACGACAGCGGCTGACAGCAGACGATTCTGCGGTCAGCGCTGCCTTTGGAGCCCAGCTCGTCTCAGCAACCGCTCGCCTTGAAGACGCCGCTCGGGCACTCATTCCACTTGTACCAGTAGCGGCCATTCGAGAACCATGGCACCGAGAACTGGCCCCAGTTGCCGGCCGGATCCCGCGCCCACTGCCCCTTATGATCGGGGTTGTAACCGGTCAACACGTTGGGGTCGAGCTGGAAAGGATCGTTCGACGGGCCGACGAGGTTACTGTTCGTGTCGTAGAGCTGGCCCGCGGATGCGTAAGCGACGGGGTCGATGACCGCGATCGACGAGCATTTGTTGGAGTACGGGCATTGTGTGCTCATGATCTGATCGCGCGACTTATACGTCCGCCCGTTTACAGAGATCATGAGGTGCGGGTTCGTACTTGCGCCTGGGCCGTTGAATGGTGAGCACGGGAACTGAGCGAGGTGGCTGTATTTGTTCCACATGCCCGTGCCCTGCGCCTCAAACTTCGAGTACTCAATCATCGCTAGCATGCCGAAGAGGTCGTCCTCGCTGTTCGCGTTGACGGTCTGGGTCAACGTGACCTGCTCGGCGTTGTTCAAGAATGCGCCGACGCGGTTGATATTGTCGGTGCCATTCGTCTGCCAGTTCACGCCCAGCGCATTGATGCTCATGTTTTGCGCCGTCTTCGTGTACGACCAGCCGCGGAGCCCGGCGGCGTTGAATCCGTAGACTTGATGTCCGTCGCTGTCGCCGAAGCAGCTCAGGAGGCCGGTCACTAGGTACGACGCGACCGACGGGTCCGTTTGGGCGGCGGCAAGGGCCGACATGGCGTCGGGGGAAATTTGCGAATAGCCGGGGGCAGCCGAGTCGAATATGATCTGGGAGCCATCCGTTGCGACTTTGTAGATGTGTGAGTCAAGAAGAAGAAAGTCGTAGATGCTATTCGACAAAGCCGCCCGACTATTCTCCTGGAGCACCATGAGACTGAGCGCACCGGTCGCCGCCGCTCGCGCGATATGATCGATGCCATCGCTTGGCAGGGGCGCGGTGCTTCCAGCGATGCCGTCGACGCTGGAGATGGAGGGGGTCCAGTTGGTACCGCTCTTGTGGCCAGTGAACGTGATCGTAGTGCTCGCGCCCGGCGCCAGCACGTTCCCGTTATAGGGAGTAATCACGGGGACGCCATTGCGGAAATAGACCGACCCACCGGTGATCCCCGTGGTGCCGCCCAGTGTCTGTGCCTGGTCGATGTACGACTGGTTCATGGTCAACGCGACTTGCCATGAGCTCAAGGACACATTCGTGTTGTTGGTGACGGTGAGGGAGCCGTTGTAATAGGTAGCGTCTCGGGTCGGTGCGGAGAGGGTCGCCGAGAGGCCGGTCGTGATCGCTTGCTCCGTTTCGTCCGTTGCCTCTCCCTGCGAAACCGGTGCGGCGCAGGCGGCGAGCGACGCAAGAACCGAGAGCGATATCATTTGAAAGCGCATCAGGGAGCCTCCTTCAGTGGTGTAGCGGACGAGTGAAGACCCCGATGTGCACCTTACGGGCCAAGAGCGTCAACGATTCGACGCTGAGCACGTCCATCCGATTTCCTGCAGAAACGAACGTCTGGCGCGCGCAACGCTCGCGGCAATATCTCGTGAGTGGCGAGGAAGGCGACGCGGCTGTGGCGGCGCATGCAACGTGGAGTGGCGGCGCATGCAACACGGAGCGTTCAGCGCAACGGCCGCTCCGGCGCGAGTAAGAGCCCGTGCAGGAACAATGGAAAGCGCACACTGCCTGCTCGACGAGGCACACCTGCTGCACCCCGACATGCTTGCCCACTTGCACATCCTGCTCAACCGCGAGTGAGATGCCGAGGCCCTGCTGTCGCTAGTGCTGGTCGGACTGCCCGAGCTGGAGTCAGGACCTTGGTCATGGCCTTGTGCCGTCGTTGATGACCCGCAACGCGCTGAGCGCACGGGGGTAGCCGATGAAGGGGAGGAGCTGCGTAACCGTGCTCACGAGCACCGCACGGTCGTTCCCCGCTGGGTGGTTGGGTAACAACGCCTCGTGATTGCGCTGCGCCTCGTTGCTGATGGCCATGGCGGAGCTCACTTTCCGGCCCGCGCCGCGAGCTGCGCGGGGTAGCGCTCGCCGACGATCGTGATCTGAGCGAGGACGTCGATGATCTGGCGAAGGTCCTCGCCGCTTAGCTCAACGTCCGCCGCCGCGGTGTTCTCCTTCATGCGACTCGCCTTCGTGGTGCCAGGGATCGGCACGATCCACGGCTTCCGCGTGAGGAGCCAGGCGAGTGCGATCTGCGCAGGCGTTGCCTTCACGCGAGCCGCGATCGCACCAAGGCGATCGACGAGTGCCTGGTTCGCTTCGCGCGCCTCCTTAGAGAAGCGCGGCACTATGCTTCGAAAGTCATCCTTGTCGAACGCGGTGGTCGCATCGATCTTCCCCGTCAGGAAGCCCTTGCCAAGAGGGCTGAACGGCACGAACCCGATCCCCAGCTCCTCGCAGGTCGGCAGGATCTCCTTCTCCGGTTCACGCCACCACATCGAGTACTCGCTCTGGAGCGCCGCCACCGGTTGCACCGCGTGCGCTCTGCGGATTGACTGCACTCCCGCCTCCACCTTGGGGTACTGCTCGACGAACCGAGGGAGGAGTCGGGCGAGAATGAGCGTAACGGCGGACGTGGGGACCGTAAGCTTCACACGCCCCGTGATCTCCCCGGGGCGCGCAGTCACGGTCTTCAGCGATTCGAGCGCCTGCTCAACAGCTGGACCCGCGGTCTGTAAGAGACGCTGGCCGGCGTCGGTGAGCGCGACGCTGCGCGAGGTTCGCGTAAGGAGAGCTACGCCAAGGCGCGTCTCGAGCTGGCGCACGGATTGACTCAAGGCGGACGTGGATACTCCGAGGTCTCGCGCGGCAGCCGCGAAGCTACGGCGGCGGGCAACAGAGAGGAAGGCGTTCAGTGAATTGAGCGGTGTGAAGGCCACCGTCAAGAATTTCTACACGATCCGTCGCCCGGAACAGAACTGCCGTGACTCACCCTCGTGGCTTTCCGCGCCCTATGGTCTGCCAGCCTCAGGGCGCTTCGTCGTCGCGCTAACCCCGACGATTGGCAAGGTCGACCATGTTTCCCCTCCGAGAGCGTTGTCGCTCGCCCGGCGTAGGCCTCTACAGACCTTCAGCGATCACAGGATCGGCCCGTCCGCCAAGCTTCTCGTCGGGAACCGTCTCGGCATTGTATGTCCGGCGGCACGAAGCAGTCCCGCGACCTTGATCGGAGGTTCGCGACCGTAGCGCTCGATGAAACTCGGTGACCCGCGGAAGCGGTAGCATGGGCGTTTTTCGGAGTGTCCGTCTGCCGGCCATTCCGCATCAACGCCGGTCCAGTCCTCGCTTTCGGCGCTCTTATGGTTGACTCAACCGAAGCCATAAGATCATCGGGGGGATGGTGATCACCGTCGCGTACGTCGTATGCATCGACTCATGCATGTCGTACCCCGTACACTCTCCGCCGTTCGAGTGAGTGCGTGCTGGCCCTCGTTCGGATCGAACTCGGGGCTAAACTTGGCCGTTTCCCATTGCGCCATCGCGTACCGGGCGGTCTAATCCGTTCTCTAGTGGGCGTGTCTCACCCGGTAGTGAACGGATCGTGACCGATGTCCAATGATGATGAGCTGACGTCGCGCGCCCAAGGACGAATCGGCACGACTCTTCGGGGCAAGTACCGGCTCGACCGCGTTCTTGGCATTGGGGGCATGGCCGTCGTGTACAAGGCGACGCACCGCAACCAAGCGGAGTTCGCGGTCAAGATACTCCACCCGGAGCTCAGCTTTTCCACGGACGTCCGAACGCGGTTTCTACGAGAGGGGTATGCGGCCAACTCGGTCAAGCACCCGGGCGCCGTGCTCGTTGTCGACGATGACGTGGCCGAAGATGGAGCGGCGTTCCTCGTCATGGAGCTGCTCGATGGCGCAGGCGTCGAAGACCTTTGGGAGCGAAACGGCAAGATTCTCCCCGCCGAGGCCGTGATCGCGATCGGCCACCAAACCCTGGACGTCCTCGCGGCTGCGCACGCCAAGGGGATCGTGCACCGCGACATCAAGCCCGCAAACCTCTTCGTCACGCGCGACGGCGCCGTGAAGGTCCTCGACTTCGGCATCGCGCGGGCGCGCGACGCCACAGCCAGCGACGGAAAAGGGACCAGGACCGGGGTGCTCCTCGGAACGCCCGCTTTCATGGCGCCCGAACAGGCACTCGGCAAGTCGAGAGATATCGATGGGCAGACGGACGTTTGGTCGGTGGGTGCGGCGCTCTTCACGCTGGCGAGCGGCCGCTTCGTACACGATGGGGACAATGCCGCGCAGCTCATGGTGCGAGTGGCCACCGCGCGAGCGCGGTCGCTGTCGATGGTGGCGCCCGCCTTCCCTTCCCAGATTGTGGATGTCGTGGATCGCGCCTTGGCGTTCGAGAAAGCGGGCCGGTGGCCGACCGCCGCGGCAATGCGCGATCGTCTCGCCGAGGTCTACCTTCAGGTGTTCGGAGAGCCCGTTTCGCGTGTTTCCCTGATGTCATTCTTCGCGGATTCGCGCGGCCCCGTCGTATATCGACCGGGGGGTACGACAGCGCAACCCGTTTCAGCTGAACGCGGGTTGGACGAGATACAGCGGAGAAGGACGCGGAGAACTGTCGCGCTCGCGTCGGGTGCAGCCGCCCTTGTGATGGCGACGGGCGCTGTATCCGCCATTCGCCTCTTTCATCGAGAGGGAGTTCCTTTGGGTCGCGACCGAGCCAGTTCGGTGCCATCGTCCCCGGCGTCGGCGCTAAGCGGAGTCGCCCCTGCGCCCTCGATCGCAATGGAGGATGCCCATGCGCCCTCGATTGCCGAATCGCCCATCGCGCAGACGCCCCCCTCCGGCGCACCGTCTCGGGAGCCGATGGCCCCTCGGGAGATTCGACGGTGGGGGTCGACAGCTCGATCGCAGACGCATCACACGAGTCGGCGACGGGATCCGACGCAACCGTGACCGACACCAACTCCAACGACGGCAGCGCGACCTGCAACGACGCGGCTTGCCTTTACGAGCAGACGAAGGAGCTCACTGCGAACGACGGAGCATCGGACGACTACTTTGGCTCCTCGGTCGCCATTTACGGGAACAACGCGATCGTAGGGGCGCCGGACAAGTCCTTCGGCTCGAGCAGTTGGCAGGGCGCCGCGTACGTATTTTCCTTCGATGGATCGACGTGGGCGCAGCAAGCCGAACTCACCGAGAACAGTGGATCGCCGGGCACCTTGTTAGGCTGGTCGGTCGCCATCTCCGGCAATACCGCGATTGTTGGAGCTGAATATAAGGCCGTTGGCTCGAACACCGATCAGGGCGCTGCATACGTATTCTCCTTGAGTGCCTCGACCTGGGCTCAGCAGGGGGAGCTCCTCGGGCAGCGCGGAGGGCTTGTGGGCGAGTTCGGCGGTTCAGTCGCCATCTCTGACAGCGCCGCGATAGTCGGCGCATCGTATACGAACGTCGGCTCGAACACCAAACAGGGCACCGCGTACATATTCACGAATTGAATTACGAATCGGGTCGTTCGTTGGAGACCCCCCAGCAGCCAATCTGCTCGCAGTGCAAACAGCCTTCGTTGGCGTGTGGCCTATGCCAAGGAGCGACGTCCCGAATATCCCTGCGGACGCGCTGCCTCACCTCGCGATCGTGGAGATTCGAAGGTTCACCGGAGTGATCGTCCCGGCTGCAGCGACCACGATCAACAGCACTCCAGTCACCCGGAGCGCCATTGAAGTGCTCGTAAATGCGGCCAAACGAGTAACCAAAAGAGCACCGAACGTTGCAGCTCCGAAGACCATCATCCACGAAGCGGCGGTCACGCGGCCAAGCAGCGCATCGGGCGTGATTTCCTGTCTCAAGGAGACCGCCGCAACTGCGCGAAGCGTCAGGCCCGCAGCCCAGAGCCAACCGCCGAAAACGGTTAGGATCACGCCGGACGAAAGCCCGGCGCCGACAAGCCCCAGACCTTGGATGGCCGTACCGCCGAGAAAGCAGGCTCCGAAGCCCAGTCTCCGCTTCACGTGGGGCGACGCGAGCGCACCCAGGAGTGCGCCGGCGGCCGCTATCCCAAGCCCCGTCCCAACGACATCCCCGGATCGACCAAGTTCGTTGCGGAGGCGATAAACGATGAGGTCGATGACTGCAGCGCTGAGCCCTGCGCTGGCAAGCAACCCGACGAACACCATCAGGATCGTCAGCGTGCGCAAGAGCGGTTCGCCGGCGAGGTAGTGAATACCAGTCAGAATTTCAGTGACCGGGCCCCCGCCGTGCGCATCAGAATGTCGGTCTGCGATTTCATTGCGAAAACGCACGATGACTAGACTGAGTGCCGACACGCCAAACGATGCAGCGTCTACCGCTAGCGCGACCGACGGGCCCACGCGTGCGCTGAGAGCGCCGGCCATCACCGGGCCGATGGCGTACGTCGCCGCTTGAGTGGCCTGCATACGACCATTCGCGCGCGCAAAGTCGTCGGTCTCGACCAGATTGGCCAGCGCCGTGACGTGGCCTACGATAAACAAATTGCCGAGCGCCGAACCGAGACCAGCGACCAGATATATGAGGGCGAGACTTTGCAGCCCGAGAATCGACCCGATCGAGAGGGCGCCATAGAGCACCATGCGTCCGAGGTCGGCTCCGATCATCACGTACCGGCGGTGGGCTCGATCAATAATAAGCCCGGAAAACAAACTCATCACGATTTGCCCTGCGCACGCCAACGCCGTGACATATCCCATCTGCGCGACCGAGCCCGTCATCTGAAGTACGAGGAGAGGCATGGCCACGAAAGCAAAGGCGTCGCCCGCGGTTGACGTGGCCTGTCCAAGCCAGAAGACTCGGAAGTCGCGGTTGGCACTTAGCGATCTAGAAGGCAAGGTCGAACCTCTTCTGGTCGAACGAACGAGGACAATCGTGCGTATCGGTCCTTTGCATACGCGCCGTCAAGTTTGGCGTTAGACGGGAATCAGACTCATGGTTCACGATCGGCGACCATTCGGATGAATGGCGCTCCAAGCATCGTCGATGCTTCTGCCAGGACGCTGGTGGAGCCGTTTCGGCGAAAGAGCAGCGTTTCGATCCTGCCGACAAATCCAATACATTTCTGAAACGGTTTTCTATTCCGCTAGAGATCGCGAGATCGGAGCGACGCTGCTCGTCGAGATCGGTTCCAACGTGGGGATGCAGCGCTTCTACGTGCCGGTTACTCACCGGGCTCGCGGCCGGCCCCATCCGCGATCCTCGAAACCAAGAGCGACAGAGAGGCTTGACCCCACCAACATAAACCCCACAGAAGAGTGGCCTCCGCCACCGTTGGCTCGGCGGCTCGTGCGCACGCACGTTCGACGCAACTTTCCCGGAGCAAAGGAGATGAGCATGAGTAACGTGGAGTTCGTGAAAGGCGTGTACGACGCGTTCCGCGCGGGGGACGTCCCGAAGGTTCTGGGATCGATGCACCCGCAGATCCAGTGGACCGAGACCGCCGGCTACAAGTACGGCGGCGTCTACCGAGGCCCGCAGGCGGTCCTTGAGAACGTCTTCGCGAAGATCCCGGTCGACTTCGAATCGTTCTCGATCGACGTCGGAAGGATCATCGACGGAGGGAACGTGGTGGTCATGCAGGGACACTACGTCGCCAAGGGCAAGGCGACGGGCAAGAGCGTGCGCGCGGCGGTCGCCCACGTCCTCGAGATCTCCGACGGCAAGATCGTCCGCTTCGATCAGTATGTCGACAGCGCCACGATCAACCTGGTCATCGGCGCGTAGTTTCGACACGTCGACCCAACGGGATGTCCACGTAATGAAAGTGGAATATCTTTGATATTGGGTACGATGCGACACCAGAGTTTCTCCGAGGGAAGGCGATCCGAACCGGAAAGATACGATTGCCTGAATTCAGTCGGCCCGCATGATCGGGATCAGGATTGATTCCGAAGTCGGATAGGATAGGGTCCGCGCTGCAATGTCTTTCTGCGACCGATTTGAGGATCCCGCGCTGCGGGCGATGCGCGACGCGAATATCCCTGGGCTCGCGATGGCCACGGTGAGTGCCAACGATTCGACGAACTGCTGCGGGTGGGGCTTGGCTCGGCGTCGGGAGCCCTCCCCCGTCACGGTCGACACGCCATTTCTCGTCGCATCGGTATCCAAACCAGTCGTCGCAGCGGTGATCGCGGGGCTCGCAGAGCGCCGAATGCTGGCGTTCGACGAGGCAATCGACCAATACCTTCCTCGGCCATTTCGCAATCCAGCGTTCCCCGAGCAGGCCATCACATTGCGCATGCTTTTGGGCCATCGTGCATCCCTCGCGGACGAGCCCTCCGACGTTCACTCGACGTCAACGTATAGCGTCGACGACCATCCGACGCCGCTGGGTCGATGGTTAACGAATTATTTTGGCCTTGACGGGTCTCACTTGCCTCGAGGTCACGGAGCGGAGCGGCCAAATACCGACGTCCTATACTCGGACATTGGCTATGCGATGGCGGCTTGGATTGCCGAGCTGGCGGCGCGGATGCCCTTCGACGAGATAGCCCGAGCCCTCGTATTTCGTCCGCTGGGGATGACGCATTCCGGATTTCGGCTGCGGGATGTTCTGTCCGCGTTCCCAGCGGTCCCGTACGTCGGTCCGGTGGACTCGCCCCTCCGACCGGTCCAACATTACGGCTATCCGTTTTATCCTGCGGGCACTCTCCGAACGAGCGTGGCCGATCTCGCGCGATTCATTCGCGGACTATTGAACGATGGTTCCGTGGACGGAAAGGAGTGGCTGTCGCCCGCTACCGTCCATGAGATGCTTCCGCTCGAGGGGCCGGGGTTGGGGTGGGCCCGATTTCCCCATATTGGAAGGTTCGTAAAGGGTCACGAGGGGGGCGATCTCGGAGCCGGAGCGCGCGTCACATTGGATCTCGAAAGGCGCGTCGGCATCCTTGTGTTGGGCAATTCCGAATGGACGGCATCGCCCATTCGCTCCAACGCCGTCGCTGAGCTCGAGGCGATAGCTCTTTCTGCCGACGGGAATGCGTAGCACTCAAGTCCAGACGGCGCGGCCGGGCGGCGACCTATATATGCAGCAATAAGGGGGAGCGGACCCAAATTGGGCGTCGGCCGCGTCCGAGGAATCCGCGTCGCTTGCATCCAATGCCGCCGCGTCCCCCGGAGCGTCAACGAGTGCGGGATTCGCCTCGTCGATGGTCGCATCACTGGTCGCGTCAATGAACGCGACCGATTGGTCTCGACCTTCGGCTCCGTCGCTCGACTGCGCGTCAAACACGCTCGAGGCTTCCGCAGCGACGGCGCCATCCTCGACCGTGTCCCCTGAAGTGCCGGACGCCGCGCCTCCGCATGCAGTGGCTGCCACCAGAATCGCGCCGCCAGCGACTATTCCATAGTGCCTCCTCTTCGTCGAGGCGCCGCAGAACGGACATGCACGTTCGTCGCTGAACGTGTGGCGGTTGCAAGACTGACAAGGGATAAGGACTCGCATCGGGGGCTCCTCTTTCGTACGCTGCATCCGGGCCGGGATGTTCGCCGGCGAATACTGAAGGATGGCCATTATGTCGTACTTCCGTCGAAAACGAGTGTCGCCGTGAGTGAGCATCCCCGTAAACTCCAAGCGATTACGCTGGAAACAACCCTTCGGTGTGATCAATCGTGTGTATTTTGCGGGTCGCGAGCTGGAAAGGAAGCTCGGTCGGAACTGTCGACCGCCGAGATTGCGCACGTGCTCGAGCAAGCGGGCGACATGGGAGCCAACGAGGTCGAGCTCGTCGGAGGCGAGACCTATATGAGGGATGATTGGGTCGACATCATTCGGATGGCCACTCAGTTGGGAATGACGTGTGCCATGGTCACCGCTGGGCGGGCGATCGACGATCGAATGGCTACCATGGCGCGCGACGCGGGTCTCGATCGCGTCAGCGTTTCGATCGATGGAACCCGTGAGACGCACCAGAGCCTGCGGCGGACGCCCGAGGGGTACGAACTCGGGCTTCGCGCGATGAATGCGTTCCGCAACGCGGGCGTCGCCGTTGGCTGCAATACGCAGGTCAATGCGAGCAATTGGGAAAATCTGAATGATTTGGCGGAATTGCTCCTGGGAATGGGGCTCTACGCCTGGCAGATTCAACTGATGATTCCCATGGGGCGTGCGGCCGACAGGCCGGAGCTATGGCTTCAACCGTACGATCTGCTCAAGGTCATTCCGCGGCTCGCCGGTGTCATCGAGCGTTGCGCACGATCCCGCTTCGCCGTGTATGCGGGTGATAATGTGGGCTATTTCGGACCTCACGAATCCACGCTGCGTCGGTTTGCGTCGACGCACCGTCATACAATGGGATGTGCTGCGGGTACGTCTGTCGTCGCTGTCGACTGCGAGGGTCGTGTCACGGGTTGCTCCGCGCTCGATGGAGTCTGCAGTGCTGCGGGCAACGTACGCGAGGAGGGCCTTGCGGCGATCTATGAGAGAGTTGAAACACCGGGGCAGGTCCCGGACTCCGTATGGGGGTTTTGCGCGACTTGCTACTATGCGTCGATCTGTCGAGGCGGATGCACCTCTACAGCGATCGCTCTCACGGGTCGGGCAGGGAATAATCCATATTGCCACCATCGCGCTCTCGAGCTCGCGCGGGAAGGCAAACGCGAGCGATTGTCCGCCCTGGGAATGCGCCGCGATGGAGCTCGTGGACACGTGGCTTTCGATGTGGTGACGGAATCGGTTCCGACCGCCATCGGATCGGACACCGAGTCATCGCGTCCCGCGTCTATCTCGTGAGGCCAATTCAGACCTCACGTTGTGAAAATCGCGCACTGCAGCGGAGATCGCGGACACTTTGCTGGCCCCTTCCACCACCTCCCTGACCGCAGCTCTTTCCCGGCAGCAGATTGGACCTATCGACCCATCGAGGAGGCACCCTGCATGCTGAAGCTTCGCGTGAACGCGTTCTCGGTCTCGGTCGACGGCTACGACGCCGGACCCAATCAGTGCATTGACCATCCCCTCGGCGAAAATGGCCTGGAGCTACATGAGTGGTTTTTCGAAACCCTGACGTTCCGCAAGATGCACGGCCAGGAAGGTGGTCGCGACGGCCTGGATGAAACCTTTGCTGCGCGCGCCACCCGCGACGTTGGCGCATGGATCCTCGGCCGCAACATGTTTGGTCCCGTGCGCGGCCCCTGGCCCGATGAATCGTGGCGAGGTTGGTGGGGCGAGACGCCCCCGTATCACGTCCCCGTCTTCGTCCTTACCCACCACGCGCGACCGCCTCTTCTCATGCAGGGAGGAACGACCTTCTACTTCGTCACAGGCGGGATTCGCGAGGCGCTCGATAGTGCACGCAAAGCGGCTGACGGCAAGGACGTCCGCTTGGGCGGCGGCGTGTCGACCCTCCGGCAATACCTGCGCGAGGGGCTTATCGACGAGCTACACCTAGCGCTGTCGCCGGTTTTGCTCGGACGAGGCGAGGCCCTGTTTGAGGGACTGGATTGGCGCGCATTGGGCTATCGCTGCGTCGAGAGAGTGGCGGGGGAGAAGGCGACCCACGTGGTCCTCGCGAAACAGGTTTGATCGAATGTGATCTAGGAACGCAGCCCCACGATCCTCAGGTCGACCCGAACGGCGCACCTTCCATGGCCTTGCGCAGCAGCGACAAGACCTGCTCGATAGTAAACCCCGAGTTTGACAGATGATCCTCGGCGAGCGAGTGCAAGTGCATGAAATCACAGGAAACCGATTGACGCTTTAGAAAAATGTAGTGAACATTTTGCTCGTAGTGAGGCGGATGTTGTGGACTCGACGCGTTCGAGTCGTGGTGAATCAACGGCGTGTTCATCCGCACCACGCGCAACAGCGCCGGGCAGGCGTACTACCACCTCGTTGAGTCGTATCGGAGCGACGGCAAGGTCAAACAGCGCACGCTTCTGTC
>Ga0182030_10021697_pt1 | contig 12012 bp, 10 predicted proteins | sample 812S3MmetaG_FD_121299 | JGI IMG/M metagenome (GOLD analysis project Ga0182030, IMG submission 121299) | Permafrost microbial communities from Stordalen Mire, Sweden - 812S3M metaG (Illumina Assembly) | ecosystem: Environmental > Terrestrial > Soil > Wetlands > Permafrost | place: Sweden...
ACCGAGAGATTCTTGAGGTTGTGGACGCGCGCGCCCTGCACTCGGATGGTCGATGACATGTAGGGAATCTACCGGTCAGACATCGAGAGCCAGGTCGTCGATGACGAGTTGGTCGATCTCGGTGGCGAGACCCTGGCGTTGCAGCAGGTGGAGCATGTCACGTAACGCCGCCGCCTCTTCGAAGCGCAGTTCGCTCGCGGCGACCAGCATCGCCTTTTCCACTCTGGCAATCTCCAGGGAGAGGTCGTCGGGCAGCATCTCCTCCAGGGACGTAATGCCGTGGACCTTGTTGGCCGGCTCGACCATGTGCTCGCTGCGCAGGCGCCCGAGGATGTCCGCGACGTTCTTCATCACGGTCGTCGGCTCGATGCCGTGCTCCTTGTTGTACTCGATCTGGAGCATCCGACGCCGTTCGGTCAGCGAGATCGCGGCGCGCATCGAATCGGTCATCCGGTCGGCGTACAGCACGGCCTGACCGTTGGAGTTTCGCGCGGCGCGGCCGATGGTCTGGGTGAGGGCCGAGCGTGAACGAAGGAAGCCCTCCTTATCGGCGTCGAGGATGGCCACCAGGGAGACCTCGGGTAGGTCGAGACCTTCGCGCAGCAGGTTGATGCCCACCAGCACGTCGAACTCCCCGAGTCGCAGCGATCGCAGTATCTCAATGCGCTGAATCGTGTCGATGTCGCTGTGCAAGTACTGCACGCGATAGCCGGCCTTGGTGAGGAAGTTGGTGAGGTCCTCGGCCATTCGCTTCGTGAGCGTCGTGATGAGGACGCGCTCGTTTCGTTCGATGACCACGTCCAGACGGGCTCGCAGGTCGTCGATCTGATTCTTGGTGGGCATGATCGTGACGACCGGATCGAGTAGACCGGTCGGTCGAATCACCTGTTCGACGATCTGGTCACTGTGTTCGATCTCGTAGGGGCCCGGGGTCGCCGACACGAAGACCATCTGGGGCACCAGTTCCATGAACTCGTCGAAATTGAGCGGTCGGTTGTCCATCGCGCTCGGCAGCCGAAAGCCGTGCTCGACCAACGTCTCCTTGCGCGAACGGTCACCGGCGTACTGTCCGCGGACCTGGGGGACCGCCACGTGGGACTCGTCGATGACAACGAGGAAGTCGTCGGGGAAGTAGTCCAGCAACGTGAAGGGCCGTTCGCCCGGTTTGCGGCCGTCGAGGTGAGCCGAGTAGTTCTCGATGCCGGCGCAGACGCCGGTCTGCTCGAGCATCTCGAGGTCGTGCTCGGTGCGCGAACGCAGTCGCTGCGCCTCGAGCAACTTGCCCTGGGCCGCGAAGGTCGCGAGCTGCACCTGGAGTTCGTCCTCGATGCCACGAAAGGCCCGCTGCAGCGTGGCGGCGCCCGTGGCGTAGTGCGACGCCGCGAAGAGCGTGACTTCCTTCACCTTGCCGCGGCTCTCCTGGGTCAACGGGTTGAAAAACGAGATCTCCTCGACCTCGTTGCCGAAGAAGGACACCCGCACCGCCTCGTTGCTGTAGGCCGGTTGAATCTCGAGCGTGTCGCCCTTCATGCGGAAGGTACTGCGATCGAGCACGAGTTCGTTGCGGTTGTACTGCATCTCGATGAGCCGTCGCAGGAGGGCCCGCTGTTCGAAGGTCGCACCGACCTCGAGGTGGAGCATCCGCTCGCGGTACTCAATGGGCGATCCCAGTCCGTAGATGCACGACACCGACGCCACGACGATGGTGTCGCGATGCGTGAGGAGCGACGACGTCGCGGCGTGACGAAGTCGGTCGATCTCCTCGTTCACCGAACTGTCCTTCTCGATGAAGGTGTCGGTCCTTGGGATGTAGGCCTCGGGTTGGTAGTAGTCGTAGTACGAGACGAAGAACTCCACGCGATTCTGCGGCAGCATCTCCTTCAACTCCGACGCCAGTTGCGCGGCCAGCGACTTGTTGGGCTCGAGGATGAGCGTCGGGCGTTGAACGTGCTCGACCAACCACGCGATGGTGGCGGTCTTCCCACTACCCGTGATGCCCTCGAGGGTCTGGTAGCGCAGTCCGTCCTCGACCCCCTGGGCCAAGGACGCAATGGCCGTCGGCTGGTCGCCGGCCGGCTCGAAGGGTGATTCGACGAGGAACTTATCCACGGGCGAGTCCCACGAGTTCGAGCGCCGCGTCGAGTTGGGCGAACAGATCTTCGAGGCTGCCCTCGTTCCACAACACGCGGTCGACGATGCGTTCGCGCTCGTCGTTACTCATCTGGTTGGCGAGTCGTGCGCGCGCGTCCCCTTCCTTGAACCCGCGGCGTTCGACCAATCGCCGCACCGCCGTCTCGGGGTCGACCTGTACGGACCACACTTCATCGATGCTGAACGCCGCTCGGTGCTCGGGACGAAAGAGTGGCACCGCGATGAAGACGGCGTCGCCGGTGGCCTCGTCCAGTTGTCGGACTATCTCCACGCCGATCGCCCCGTGAGTGATGTGATTGAGGCGACGCAGCGCGGTGCGGTCGTTGAAGACGATTTCGGCCACAAAGGCTCGGTCCAGGTTTCCGTCGTTCGCCAGTACGGCACTGCCAAACGCGTCGACGAGCGCCGCCAGCGCCGGCGTTCCCTTGGCGGTGACGTCGTGGGCCACGTCGTCCGCGTCGACGACGGTGAAGCCCAGGGACTCTAAACGATCGCAGAGCGCTGATTTGCCAGCACCGATACCGCCCGCGATCACAATTCTTTTCATCAGACCACGGTAGTCACGGGGTGTGACATCGCTGACGAGCGCGTGGGGTGGTACGTAGTCCACACTGGCGTTGAGTATTGTCAGGACAGTCTCACGAGGGGGAAGAGTGCTCAAATATGTGATGAAACGACTGGTGCTGCTCGTCGGCATCGTTTTCATCATTTCGGTGGGCAGTTACTACCTGATTCACCTCTTACCGGGCGATCCCGCGGTCGTCGTCCTCGGCTTCGGAGCCACCCCCGCTGCCAAGGCCGCCTTCTACGCGCAGGTCGGTCTGAACAAGCCGTTCTACCTTCAGTACTTCGTGTGGATGGGTCACGTACTCCACGGCAATCTTGGAACATCCTTCATCACCGGCGACACCGTGCTCTCGAAGATTCGCTCGGCTCTCCCGATCGACCTCGAGATCATCTTCCTCAGTCAAATCTTGGCGTTCGCGGCGGCGATTCCCGCGGCGATGCGATCGGCCCGCAAACCCGACGGCGTCGTTGACCGCATTCTTGGGGCCAGCAGTTTCACGCTTCTCTCGATTCCCCCCTACATCATCGTCGTCTTCGCCGTGCTCTTGATCTCGATCAAATTGGGACTCGCGGCGACGGGGCCCTCGGCCTACGTCGGTTTCGGCACCAGTCCGCTCAACAACCTCGAAAGCCTGTCACTGCCCGCGGTGACGTTGGCCATTGGCAGCTTCGTCGTCTACTACCGCGTCCTGCGTAGTGACCTCATCGCCACCTTGCAAGAGGAGTTCATCACCATGGCCCGCTCCAAAGGACTGAGCCAGCGGCGCATCATGTGGCGTCACGCCTTTCGTCCTTCGTCGGTAGCCCTGTTGGGGGCCGCGAGCGTGAACATCGGAGGCCTGCTCGCCGCCGGTTTCGTCGTCCAGTACCTGCTGGCTATTCCGGGACTGGGCTACACCCTGATCGCGGCCATCAACAACGATGACTTCCTCCTGGTGCAGGGCATCGTCTTGGTGGTGTCAGTCGGGGTGGTGCTGATCAACTTCATATTCGACTTCATCATCAACGTCGTGGATCCGAGGATCAGTCGTGAGTAACGTCAGGTTGGCCGAAATCCAGATTCTCGAGGGCAGTCGAAAGAAGGGCGAGCCCCTGGGCATCCTCTTCTGGATCTGCGTGGGGTGGATCGCGCTCAACGTCTTCGTCGCGATCTTCGCCAACGTGCTGCCCTTCCAGAATCCGCTCAACGAAGATTTCACCGCGCTGAACGCGGCCCCCAGCCTTCACCACCTCTTCGGGGCGGACGACCTGGGCCGCGACATCCTGGCGCGCGTTGCGTACGGGTCGCGAGTGTCAATCTCGGTCGGCATCGGCGCGATGATCATCGGTTTCGGCGTGGGCGCACCGCTCGGCATGCTGGCCGCCTATCGCCGGGGCCGCTTCGACGCGATCTTGACGACAGTGATGTACGTCATGCTCGCCTTTCCGGCGATCATCGCCACCATCGCGGTGCTCTCCTTCTGGACGCCACGGTCGCTGACCAAGATCATCATCGTCATCGGCGTCGCCTCGATCCCGCTCGTCTATCGAGTCATTCGAACTGCGACGTTGAGCGTGGCGACCAAGGATTACGTCGTCGCGGCCAAAGTGCAGGGCGCGACCGACCGGCGAATCCTGATGAAGGAACTCCTCCCCAACATCGCGCCGATCGGCATCTCGTTCTTGTTGATCGGCATCGCGACGGTCGTCACGCTCGAAGGCGCGCTGGCCTTCCTCGGCCTTTCCGTGACCCCGCCGACGCCGTCGTGGGGCAACATGATCAACGAGGCCCGCACCATCTTGCAGACCAATCCGTGGCTGGTCATCTTTCCGTCACTGGCGCTCTGTCTGTTCCTGCTCTGTCTCAACTTCATCGGTGACCGCATCCGCACGCACTTCGACGTGACGGAGGTGAAGCTATGAGCGACGAAAAGCTACTGGTGGTCAAGGACCTCAAGACCACGTTCGACACCGCCAACGGGCTATTGCCCGCCGTCGGCGGCGTCTCCTTCGATCTGGACCGCAACGAGACACTGGGCATCGTCGGCGAGTCGGGCTCGGGCAAGACGGTGCTGTCACGCACGATCATGGGATTACAACCACGCACGAAGGTCAGCGTCACGGGCTCCGCGGTGATCGACGGTTTCGAAGTCGTCGGCGCGAGCGAGAACGACAAGCGCAAGATCTGGGGCACCGAGGTCGCCATGGTGTTCCAAGATCCCATGACGTCGCTCAATCCCGTCATGCGCATCGGCAAACAGATCGACGAAGCGCTTCGCGTTCGCCTCGGCATGGACAAGGCGGCGGCCAAGGCGCGCGCCATTGAACTCCTCGAGCTCGTCGGCATCCCCTCGCCCCAGGAGCGCTACGACGCCTATCCCGGCATGTTGTCGGGTGGCATGCGCCAACGCGTCGTCATCGCCATTGCGTTGGCCTGTTCCCCCAAACTCCTGATGGCTGACGAGCCGACCACCGGCCTCGACGTCACGATCCAGGCCCAGATCTTGAACCTGCTGGACGAACTGAAGGACCGCCTCAAGATGTCGGTCATCCTCGTCACCCACGACCTCGGCGTCGTGGCGACGCGTACGTCGCGCATCGTCGTCATGTACGCCGGGCGAATCGTCGAGACCGGCAACACCCGTGACGTCTTCTATCACCATCGCATGCCCTATACCAAGGCCCTGCTCGAGAGTTCGCCCAAGGTCTCGAACCACAGTCACACGCGTCTCGTCACGATCCCCGGTCGACCACCGAATCTTTTGAACCTTCCCGACGGATGCGCCTTCGCGCCTCGCTGCTCGTACGCCACTGATCAGTGCCACCTCGTTCGTCCCGAACTCGAACCTTCGAGCGAGCCCGGCCACACCTTCGCCTGCTGGAATCCCCTGCCCGTCAATGAAGAAGGAGCCCTCGCGTGAGCGACGTCCGCGAACCACTGCTCAAGGTCCGTGACCTCGAAGTCACGTTTCATGCGCACGGTCACTCCGTGAGCGCCGTCGCGGGCGTCAGCTTCGACATCTTCGAGGGTGAGACCCTCGGACTGGTCGGCGAATCGGGCTGCGGCAAATCGACCACCGGCAAGGCCCTCATGCGCATCGTGGAACCCTCGAACGGCACGATTGAACTCGACGGAACCAACGTCGCGACCCTGTCGGGCAAGGTGCTGCGCGCCGCGCGCACGAAGATGCAGATGATCTTCCAAGACCCGATCAGTTCGCTCAACCCGCGCCGGCGCGTCAAGGACATCGTCGCCGAGCCCCTCGACTGCTGGAAGAAGGTGCAAGGTGACGAGCGCACGTCGATCGTCCACGACCTGCTGAGCAAGGTCGGCATCGACCCCGTCGTCTACGGTGACCGCTACGCGCGCCAGTTCTCCGGCGGCCAGTGTCAACGAATCTCGATCGCGCGATCGCTCGCCATGCGTCCCAAGCTGCTCATCTGCGACGAAATGGTCTCGGCCCTCGACGTCTCGGTGCAGGCTCAGATCCTCAACCTCCTCGAGGACTTGAAGGCGGAGTACGGCCTGACCCTGCTCTTCATCGCGCACGACCTGGCCGTCGTGAAGAACGTGAGTGACCGCGTCGCGGTCATGTACCTCGGCAAGATCTGTGAGATCGGACCGGCCGACACGCTCTATGAGAGCCCGGCCCACCCCTACACCGAGTTCCTGCTCGGCGCTGCGCTCGAAGCCGACCCCGACTCACCAATGCACTCCCAGACCCTCGAGGGCGAACCGCCGAGCCCGATGAACCCGCCGAGCGGCTGTCGTTTCCGCACCCGCTGTCCCAACGCGACCCAGAAGTGCGCCGACGAGGAGCCGTTACCCCAGGAAGTGGCGCCAAAGCATCTCGTGTCGTGCCACTACCCGCTCACGATCCACCACAAGACGCCGACCCCGACCGCCGTCGACGGCTGAGCACGTTCCTTTAACCGACGAAGCCCGCCCCCTCCGTTAGAGAGAGGGCGGGCTTCGTCGCTGAGAACTACTCGCCTTGGGGAGCCTCTTCAACTTCCGTCGCGCCGCCGTCGCCGACTTCGGCAGCGTCCGCATCGATGACCTCTGCGTCGCTGTCGTCACCGTCGGGAGCCTTGCCCGAGACTTCCACGGCGTACTCGGCCCAGGCGGCCTGCGCCTCGGTCTCGGGCGTGAACTCCCCGTACTCGATGCCGCCGATGTAGTTGCCTTCGTTGTCGTAGGCGTGCGAGCCGAAGGCTTCGCGGTACTCCTCGGAGACCTCGCCACCCTCGGCGGCCTGCTTGATCGAGAGGCTGATCCGGCGACGGGCGGTGTCGAGTTCGATGATCTTGACCCACAACTCTTCGCCGGCCGTCACGACCTGGTCGGGTGACTCGACGTGGTGCGCCGCCATCTCCGAGATGTGCACGAGACCCTCGATGCCCTCGCCCACTTGGACGAACGCGCCAAAGGGCACGAGCTTGGTGACGCGGCCGTAGACGAGCTGGTCGACGCTGTGGCTGTCGGCGAAGACCTGCCACGGGTCGGACTGCGTGGCCTTGAGGGACAGCGAGATGCGCTCCTTGGAGAAGTCGACGTCGAGTACCTCGACGTCCACCTCGTCACCGACGGTGACGACTTGGCTCGGGTGGTCGATGTGCTTCCAGCTGAGCTCCGAGACGTGAATGAGTCCGTCCATGCCACCGAGGTCCACGAACGCGCCGAAGTTGACGACCGAGGAGATGACGCCGTGACGACGCTCGCCGGGCTTCAGGTTCGAGAGGAAGTCGCCGCGCTGTTCCTTCTGGGTCTCTTCGAGCCACGCGCGTCGTGAGAGCACCACGTTGTTGCGGTTGCGGTCGAGTTCGATGATCTTGGCCTCGACGGTCTTGCCGATGTAGGGCTGGAGCTCGCGGACGCGGCGCAGTTCGACGAGGGAGGCCGGGAGGAATCCGCGCAGTCCGATGTCGACGATGAGACCGCCCTTGACGACCTCGATGACCACGCCCTTCACGACTTCGTCGCGGTTCTTCAGCTCTTCGATGTTGCTCCAGGCCTTCTCGTACTGCGCGCGCTTCTTCGAGAGGACGAGGCGTCCTTCCTTGTCCTCCTTTTGCAGGACGAGGCATTCAATGCGCTCACCGATGGAGACGATCTCCGAGGGGTCGACGTCGTTGCGGATGGAGAGTTCGCGCGCGGGAATCACGCCCTCGGACTTGAAGCCGATGTCGAGCAGGACTTCGTCGTGGTCGATCTTCACCACGGTGCCGGTGACGAGGTCACCGTCTTCGAACTCGAGGACGCTGTCGCCTACGAGGGTGGCGAGGTCGGTGCCGACCATGTTGTCTTCGGTGATGACGCGGGGACTGTAATGACCCTCTTCGTCAAAGGTGCCCATTTGCTGGGGGGAAAGGAGGCTGGTGCCGTCCGACATGCGTACTTCTTTCATACGACCACACCGGGGTCAGCTAGGGAATAAGGAGAGGGTCGCCGGTGTAAACCCAAGGATTAACCCTAGCAAAGCAACGCTTAACCCTTGGCGGCGGCCCAGTTGTCACCCCAGTGCAGGGTGACCTCCAACGGGACGCTCAGGTGCGCGGCGTTGGTGAGCGCGTCGATCATCACGGCCTCAACACGCTCCTTCTCCTTCGGCGGCGCCTCGACGAGGACTTCGTCGTGGACCTGGAGGATCAGACGGGCCTCGAGCCGTTCGGCGCGAAGTTGACGGTCCAGGCGCACGAGCGCCGATTTGAAGATGTCGGCGGCGAGGCCCTGGATCCCCGAGTTCATGGCCTGACGCTCCGCCGCCTGGCGCTGCGGGCCGGTCGCCGTCGCGATATCGGGGAACGGGCGGATCCGCCCGAACTCGGTGCGCGAGAAGCCCTGGGCCCGGATCTCCTTGATCGTCTGGTCCATGTAGGCACGCAGCGACGGGAAGCCGGCGAAGTACTTGTCCATGATCTCCTTGGCGGCGCCCACCGACACGCCGAGTCGGCGACTGAGCCCGAAGGCCTCCATGCCGTAGGCCAGTCCGTAGGAGACGGCCTTCGCCTGCTCGCGTTGCTCGGGCGTCACCTCAGAAGGCGCGACGCCAAAGACCGAGGCCGCGATGGTGCGGTGCACGTCCTCGTGTGACGCGAACGCCGCGAGCAGTCCCGAATCCTGGGAGAGGTGCGCCAAGATTCGCAGTTCGATCTGGTTGTAGTCCGACACCGCGAGCTGCATCCCTTCACTGGGCACGAACGCGTAGCGCAGGCGCCGTCCCTCTTTGGAGCGCACGGGGATGTTGTGCAGGTTCGGACTGTCCGACGAGAGCCGTCCGGTGCGCGCCACCATCTGGGCGAAGGTCGCGTGGATGCGACTGTCGGGTCCGACCGCGTCGATGAGCGGCGCTCCGTAGGTGCCGCGAAGTTTCTCGACTTCGCGATAACGAAGGATCAGGGGGATGATGGCGTGCTCGTCCAGGATCGCCTCAAGGCTCGACGCGTCGGTCGAAAAGCCCGACTTGATCTTCTTGACCGCGGTCAGTCCCATCTCGCCAAAGAGCACGGTCTGGAGTTGTTGGGGTGAGTTGACCTTGAACTCGTGTCCCGCGACCTCTTGGATCTGCGCGTCGAGTGAGGCCGCCTCCTCGGTGAACTCCTTGGCGATCGTGCGCAGTAAGGCCACGTCGACGCGGATGCCGCGCGCCTCCATGAGTCCGAGCACCATCACGAGCGGCAACTCGATCTGCTCGTAGACGAAGGTCAACGCCCAGCGCTCGATCTCGGCGCGTAGGTGTTCGCGCAGTCGCGCGACGACGCCCACTTCGTAGAGCAGGGTCTCGTCACTGGTCGTCGAGTCAAAGAGTGACGGCGTCGTCGTCACGATTGGCTCATCGAGGAAACGATGAGCGACGTCGGCCAGTTCGTAGCGACCGGAGTTGGCGTCGAGCAGGAACGCCATGATGGCGGTGTCGTCGCTCGGTTCGAGCATCACGCGATCGCCCTCCGCCGCGATGCGATACAGCTCCTTCACGTCGTGGCCGCACGGGGCGACGGTGGCCATCGCGTCGATCAGCTCGTCGAGGTCACAGAGCGCGACGGTACCCTTCGCGGCGTCCAGTACGGCCGCGCGACCGTGGCGAAAGGCCACGACGGGTGTCGCCGTCCCCTTCACGACGTCGCGCAACGTCGACGTCGTGAGCGCCTTCGTCGGCGCCTTGGGCTTCACCGTGACCGGCTCGTCGTCGGTGGCGGACGTGGCGTGGCCGGCTTCGCCGAGCAGGCCCTCCTTCATGATCTGGCCGAAGCGCGTGCGCATCTGGTTCATCTCGAAGCGGTCGAAGAAGGCGTCCACGTCGGCGCGGTTCCATCCACCGAGCGTGATGTCGTGCAGGGTGAAGTCGAGGGGCACGTCGCGGATGAGCAGCATGACCTTCTCGTTGTTGCGGGCGCGCTCCTCGTAGGTGGCGAGGTTCTCACGCAGTTTCGGGGTCAGATCGCTCAAGTGTGCGTAGAGGTCGTCCATGTCGCGGTACTGCGCGAAGAGTTTCGCCGCCGTCTTCTCCCCCACGCCCGGCACGCCAGGCAGGTTGTCCGAGGTGTCGCCTCGAAGGGCCGCCAGCAGCGGGTAGCGACTCGACTCGATGCCACAGCGCTCGAAGATGCCACTCTCGTCATAGAGCGAGTAGTCCGAGACACCGCGACGGTTGTAGAGCACCTTGACGAAGGGATCCTCCACCAGTTGGAACGCGTCGCGGTCGCCCGTGACGACGACCACGGGAATCGACTCGTTGCGCCCCCAGGTCGCGAGCGTCGCGAGCACGTCGTCCGCTTCGAAGTTCGGCACCCCGAGGACCGGGATGTGCAGCACCTCACAGAGATTGCGAATCAGTTCGAACTGGTGCTCGATCTCGGGCGGCGTCTCGGCCCGACCGCCCTTGTAGTCCTCGACCATGTCGTCGCGGAACGTGCCACCCGTGAGGTCGAAGGCCACGGCGAGCGCGCGTGGGTTTTGGCTGCGCACCAGTGAGATGAGCATCGCGGCGAAACCGTGCAGCGCGTTGGTGACGACGCCTTCGGAGGTCTGTATGTCCGTGGGCAGCGCGAAGAAGGCGCGAAAGGCTAGGGACATCCCGTCCAGCAGCACCAGGGGGCGCTGGTCGGCCGCCGACTCAGCCAACGAACTCGCCCTTCAAGATCTGCTGGGCGATGTCGCGCATCCGCGTGCGACCACGCATGGCCGACTGCTGGATGATCTCGAAGGCCGCCGGCTCGTCGAGGCCCCGATCCTTCATGAGCATCTCCTTGGCGCGCTGGACGATCTCACGCGTTTCGATCTTGTCGTCGACGTGACTCACCTCGGCGTCGTGTTCCTCTTCGGCGGCGGGACTGAGAAGGGCCGCCAACTTGGGCAGGATCTCGCTCGATCGAAATGGCTTCACGAGGTACGCCACGACGCCGGCGTCGCGCGCGCTCTCGATCAGGCTGCGCTGACTGAAGGCGGTCAAGAGGACCACGACCGTCGAGCCGCCCTTGAGCGCACGCGCGACTTCAATGCCGTCGAGTCCGGGCATCTTCACGTCCAAGAGCGCGAGGTCGGGCTGGAGGTCCTTGATCATCGCGAGGGCGTCGTCGCCGCGCGCTGCTTCGCCCACGACGAGGTACCCGTCACCCTCCAGGATCTCTTTGAGATCGAGTCGAATAATCGACTCGTCATCGGCGATCACTACTCGTTTATCCATTGTCATCATCCGGGGACCAGTCTCGCAGGAGTTCGTCTCGCGCTTCAAGGAGCTCTCGTACCTCTTCGGCGCGGCGATTCATTTCGGCGTTCGCCACAGTGACGTGGCGAGAGAGATCGTCGTACTCGTGGGCCAGCAGTGGCGTCTCGGAGACCAGGGCGCGAATCCGCGCATCCTCTAGGGCGTCATTCCACACCGCGACCTGCTCGCTCAGTACGTTGAGGCTCTCGCGGGCCTGGGACAGTTGGCGCTGCACGTCCTCGAGACGACGTTTGTGGAGGCGCGAACTCATGGAGGGAGTCTAAATCGACATCAGACATCAAACAGAACGTCCGCCGCATCGAGCATCTGCGATGACGGGGTGACGCCCAAGCCGTCGCTCACCTGGTCAATCTCTCGCTCGTAGCCCTCGAGTCCGACCGAGACCGGGGCCAGATCGCTCGGCTCCTCCACACAGCTGCGCGCGAGCAGCGCGTGCACGTGGCGGGCGTAGGGCGACTCGAAGAAGCCTCCCACGTAGGGACGCAGGCCCGCCTCGCGGGCCGCGAGGATGATGGAACGGGCGTTGGCGAGTCCGCCCACCCGGGCCGGCTTGACACAGACGATCTGGGCCGCGCCGTAACGAACGATC
>Ga0182030_10021700_pt1 | contig 12011 bp, 13 predicted proteins | sample 812S3MmetaG_FD_121299 | JGI IMG/M metagenome (GOLD analysis project Ga0182030, IMG submission 121299) | Permafrost microbial communities from Stordalen Mire, Sweden - 812S3M metaG (Illumina Assembly) | ecosystem: Environmental > Terrestrial > Soil > Wetlands > Permafrost | place: Sweden...
ACTATACGTTGCCGAAGGAATCGCAGTGGTCGATCCTTTCCGCGGACGCCGATATCGATGAGGCGGCGACGTCGCGCGTCACGCCCCTTTCCTCCACCCAGGACGCCGGCTATTCCGAGCCGAACAAGTATGGCATTTACGACAGCATCGGCAATGTGTGGGAATGGTGCCAGGACGAATTCGACGACAAAGGCGACCACAGCCTGCGCGGCGGCTGCTGGCTCAGCTCGACGACAGACTTCCCCAGTGCCGAGACGCGCAATGCCGGCGGCCCCAAATACGCGGACCGATTCACCGGATTTCGCGTCGTCCTGGCGCCGAATTGAGGTGGCTTCGGTCATAGACCGCCGCCACATTGTTGCCTACGGATAAACGAATATCCCGAGCGCGATCAGCACGACTCCGAAAACGGCTCCGGGCCAGGAGAACAACCGCAGGCGCTGCGGTGTCTTCGTCACGTAATTGATCGCATCGCGCCAAAGCTGAGGGCTGTAAACCAGCACCATGCCCACGACCACCCAGTAATAGGCCAGCAGCGTCATGACATAGCGCCAAGGGGTCGTCACAAGAAAGGCCGCATCGAGGATCACCGCCGCCCCCAGGAGCAACAGGCAGCCCAGCCCCCGCGCCGCGAGAAAGCCCGGCACAAAAATCACCAGCAGCACGCCCGCGACCACCCAGACCGTCATCAACTGCGCGCGCGCGCTGGAAATCTCCCCGAGATCCATCACCCCGGTGAGCGTGGTGAACCACAGCGTGGCGGAGAGCATCAGCACCACGCCGAGGGGATAGTTGCGCGGCAGCGTCCGCATGAAGGGGCCGACTTTTTCCGGCGCCAGCGCCGCCGGGAGATGCCCCGCGAGGCAAAGCAGGCCGACGATGATGGCCGTGATTTTAAGCGATACGAAATAGGTCATAAGGGTCGCCGACGCGAAAGCCCATCACCATGCCCAAGTCGGCGGGCAATGTAAATACCGGTTGAAAGCGGGCGAGTTGCCGTCTGCGCCCTTAAAACAGATTCGACGACGCGCCCGGCACGGTTCATACTTACTGTTTTCCACCTCGATTCATTTTAGAAAACAAATCATCACCATGAAAGCAGTCACCTTTGGGGAAGTCATGATGCGCCTGGCCACGCCGGGCCATCTCCGCCTGAATCAAACTTCCGTCCTGGAAATGACCTTTGGCGGAGGCGAAGCCAACGTCGCCGTCTCGCTGGCCTTGTTCGGCGACGAGGCGACTTTTGTCACGCGCCTGCCGAAGAACGACGTGGCCGAAGCCTGCATCCAGCGCCTGCGCGGACTCGGCGTCGACACGCGCGCGATCGTGCGCGGCGGCGAGCGCATCGGGATTTACTTCCTGGAAAGCGGCGCGTCCCAGCGCGCGTCCACGGTCACCTACGACCGCGCCCACAGCGCGATTTCCGAAATCAATCCCGCCGAGCTCGACTGGGAAACGATCCTCAAGGGCGCCGACTGGTTCCACTTCACCGGGATCACTCCCGCGCTTTCCGACAAGGCGGCGCAGGCGGCGCTCGAAGGCGCGCGCGCGGCGAAGAAGCTCGGCCTGACCGTGAGCTGCGATTTGAATTTCCGCAAGAAACTCTGGTCGACCGAAAAAGCCGGGAAGGTCATGGGCGGCCTGATGGAGCACGTCGACATCTGCATCGCCAACGAGGAGGACGCGGAAAAAGTCTTCGGCATCAAGGCCGGCGCGACGGAAGTGACCGAGGGCAAGATCGACCACGGCCGCTACGTGGAAGTCGCGGCCAAGCTCACGGAACGGTTCAAGTTCAAGGGCGTGGCGATCACGCTGCGGGAGAGCTTTTCCGCCTCGCGCAACGGCTGGTCCGCGCTCTACTACACCGGCGGCAAGGAGCACTTCAGCCGGCGCTACGACATTTCAATTGTCGACCGCGTGGGCGGCGGCGACTCCTTTGCCGCGGGCCTGATCTACGCGCTCGGCAAAAAGAGATCAGCCCGGGACGCGATCGAATTCGCCGTGGCGGCGAGTTGCCTGAAGCATTCCATCAGCGGCGACTTGAACCTCGTCCGGCTATCCGAAGTCGAGGCGCTGCTGGCCGGCGACGGCTCCGGGCGGGTGCAACGCTGAACCTGCACCCCCATCCTGTTAATCTTGTTAATCCCGTCCAAAAATTCCCCTCCCTTTCTGCCATGACCAAAGACCAAATCATCGACGGACTTCTCACTCCCGGCGTCGTCGCCATCATTCGCGCCGACAACTCGGAACAACTCATCCACGCCAGCCGCGCCCTGATCGACGGAGGCATCTCCGGCATCGAGATCACGATGACCACGCCCAACGCGCTGAAAGTCATCGCCGACGTGCGGCGCGTCTTCGGCGACAAGGTGCTTGCGGGCGTCGGCAGCATCCTCGACGCCAGGACCGCCCAGGCCGCCATCGAGGCGGGCGCGGAATACGTCATCACCCCGGTGCTCAAGCCGGAGGTCATCGCTTTCTGCAACCGCATCGGCAAGCCGATCTTCTCCGGTTCCTACACGCCGACCGAAGCGCAGACCGCCTACGAGTTGGGCGCGGATTTCATCAAGATATTCCCGGCGGACGGGCTCGGACCCAAATACATCCAGGCCATTCGCGGGCCGCTCCCGCACCTCAAGATCGTCCCGACCGGCGGCGTCGACGTGAACACGGCGGGCGATTTCATCAAAGCCGGGTGCGTCGGCGTGGCCGCGGGCGGCAGCCTGGTGAGCAAAGAGATCCTTAAAAACCAGGACTGGGCCAAACTGACCGATCTGGCCTCGCAATTCATCGCCGCCATCGCCAAGGCGCGGGGGAAATAAGGCCGAAGCTTACATAATTGTAATGTCTACGGTCAGGCAACGGGAGTCTGTATAGGTATATGAAAACTATCTTATCAATCCAACGCGTCGCCTTATTGGCCCTCGTGCTGGGAACCGCAAGTGCCACGGCGACTTTCGCCCAAAGCACAAACACGCCATCGACCACGGCTCCGACTTGCCCGGCCGGAGGGTGCCACCATCACCATGATTCCGTCCTGACCGCCGACGAGCGGGCTCAGTTGAAAAAGGCCAAGGAAGCGGTCTTCGCCGCCAATCCGAGCCTCAAGCAACAGTTCGAGACCCTCAAGAGCCAGGGCAAAGATGGCGCCACCAAAGATCAATGGCAGTCCCTGCATCAGCAATTGCGCGCGGCCGAGTTGAACATCGATCCGACCCTGGCCCCGATCTTTGCCAAGCTGGATGCGGCGCATCAAAATTGGCATCATCATTCCGAGTAAGGTTTCGGCGACGCCGGTAAATCTTAACGCGGAGACGTGTTCTGGGAGCATCGGCAACGATGCTCCCGGTTTTTTTGTGCCTTTGGGTGGCCAGAGACCCCTACTTGTGGTTGCGCCGCCCGGAATCTCAGGCAAATTAAGCGCATGAAAAGATTTGAATACGACGTGGTCTACATGAAAACCGAAGTATCCGATGCCTCAAGCCAGGGGACCATCAGCCATCAGGTCCGCAAGGTTCTCAACGCGATGGGCAGCGATGGCTGGGAATTGGTCTCGGTCGCGCAGGACCAGGAACAAGTCAGGTTGTTCCTCAAGCGCGAGTTGCCGACCGGGAAGGCTTAGAGTTTGATCACCATCACGACCACGCCCAGGACGATCAGCGCCGCGCCGATCGCCTCCTGCGTTCTGACGCGCTCGCCGAGAAAGATCACCGCCAGGATGATGGCGATGGCCACGCTTAATTTATCGACCGGCGCGACCTTCGCGACATCGCCCAGCTTCAGCGCGCGGAAATAGCAGAGCCACGAAAGGCCGGTCATCACCCCGGAAGCGGCGAGGAAAATCCACGCGCGGTGAGTCAACCCGGCCCAATCCGCGTTGCCGCTGGTGGCGAAAGCGATTGCCCAGGTGATGACGAGGATGACCGTGGTGCGGATCGCCGTGGCGAGGTTGGGATTCACATCAGCCACGCCGACCTTGGCCAGGATCGCCGTGAGCGCGGCGAACAGCGCGGAGAAAAGGGCCCAGATGAACCAGTTGTTCATGGCGCGAGCTTACCCGCCCGGCCCCAAATCGCGAGCAGTTCTCTGCCAATCCTGAAGGGATTGGAATCATACAGCCCAGGGTTGCGAGGAACGAGCTACCCTGGGTAGGTTTTATCAGGCTCCCTACTCTGAAAGAGTTGAATCAATTCACCGCTACAGGCACTTGTCCATGATCCAACCACTTTCAGGGTTGGGGCCGAGGTGAAGATTACCCAGGGTAGGCGTTGCTACGCCAACCCTGGGCTATATGATCACAACCCCGTTGGGGTTGCAGAGGTTGAGCGGGATCGGCAATGGAGTTGCCTCGGCAATACCGCCGTCCGCAGGACCGTTCCCAAATGTTTGGGAACGAGGGGGGAAGGCATTCCAAAACCATGGCGTCCTGTGATAGGTTACTTACATGAGTTGGTGGCAACCATTTATCACAGTCGTTTCGACTGTCTGCGTTATTGGCGTCTTCCTGCTGATACTTTGTGGATTTTTTGGTGAGGGACCAGTTAGAAAACTTATTTACCCGTTGCGGCGATTTATCGTTTTGTCCGCTTTTAGTCTGATGGTTGTTGCTTGTGCCATTACCTGGATGTGCCTCTGGTATGACGACATCATGCCACAACTGGGAGACGCTCCACCATCGAGCTTGGAAAATGCATTTGCCGATGTGTGTCTTGTAGTTTTATGGCCCTGTGTTGTTACGGAGATGGTATTTGGCCACGATCCCCACGGGATGTTAGCCCTGCTATTTGCGAATGGCTTATTTTGGGGATTCGTCCTTGAGTTGATATTTAGGTTTGCGTCTCGCAGAAAGCCAGCTGACGCATTGGAACCAAACTGACTCTGCGCACGCACCAAACATTCTCCTTGCTACTTGCCCGATACCGGATAGAGTGACGGCGGTTTAGTGAGCAAATGCTCATCGGTTTTTATCGGCCACGCGGCCAAAATCGCCCCCTAGTTGTCTTTCGATGAGAGATCGTTCAGGGCCATAACATCTCATCGACCAATTCGATTGCGGCCCGGCGTCGGCGATTTTATCGCTTTCGTTATCGCCCCAATTTTCAGACAGCACAGCTATGCATCATAATCACAGTACAGTTACACCCAGCGCCCATTCGGCGCCTCCGTTGACGACCCCGCCGACGGCGCCCTCCACCATCACGTTCGCCGATCTTTCCCTTGCGGAACCGCTTTTGCGCGCCCTCAACGAAAAGAATTACACCGTGCCTTCGCCCATCCAGGCCAAGTCGATCCCGTTCCTTTTGCAGGGACGCGACCTGATCGGCATCGCGCAGACCGGCACCGGCAAGACCGCCGCGTTCGCCCTGCCCATCCTGCAACGGCTCGCGGCGCATCCCGCGCCGGCCACGCCCAAGCGCCCGCGCGCGCTCATCCTCGCCCCGACCCGCGAGCTCGCCGCGCAAATCGCGCAGAGCTTCGGCGCTTACGGCAAGTTCCTCAAACTCACGCACGCCGCGGTCTTCGGCGGCGTCAGCCTCTCGCCGCAGATTCGCGCGCTCCAGCGCGGCGTCGATGTTCTCATCGCCACGCCGGGCCGCCTGGCGGACCTCGAACGCCAGAAACACGTGAGTTTCGACAAGGTCGAAATCTTCGTCCTCGATGAAGCCGACCGGATGCTCGATCTCGGCTTCGTCCACGAAATCAAGCGCATCATCACCAAGCTGCCGCCGAAGCGCCAGTCGCTCCTCTTCTCGGCCACCATGCCGCGCGCAATCGAAGACCTCGCCGCGTCGATCGTCCACAATCCCGCACGCGTGGAAGTCACGCCGGACGCGCCGACCGCGGAACGGATCGAGCAGCACGTCTGCCACGTGAACCGCCATGACAAGGCCAAGCTGCTGGTCCATTTCATCGGCAAACATCCGAAGGGGCTGGTCCTGGTCTTCGTCCGCATGAAGCACATGGCCAACAAGCTGGTCGACCAACTCGCCAAGGACGGCGTCAAGGCCGAGGCCATTCACGGCAACAAGTCGCAGCCCGCCCGTCAGCGCGCGCTGGAGAATTTTCGCGCGGGCCACAGCTGCGTTCTCGTCGCGACCGACATCGCCGCGCGCGGCATCGACGTGAAGGGCATCGCGCTCGTCGTGAACTTCGACCTGCCCGAGGAACCCGAGTCCTACGTCCATCGCATCGGACGCACCGCGCGCGCCGGTCTCGACGGCATCGCGGTCGCTTTCTGCGACAGCTCGGAGCGCAATCTTCTCCGCGCTATCGAACGGCTCATCCGCCGCCCCATCCCGGTGCTCAAGGGCCATCCCCTGGAAGCCTCGGCCCAGGGGCCGCGCGAGCCCGCCGCGTATGCGGGTTCCGGCATCGACCGTCCGCATCGCCCCGCGCCGCGTCACGGCGGATTCCGGTCCCACTCATCATCCTCGAATCATCGCACGGCCCCCCGCACCGGCGGCGTCGGCTTTACCCGCGCCGGGTTCGCACGTTCCGGCGGTTCGCGGTATTAATCGGAAGTCCCGGACGGATGAGGCTTATTTTGGGGCCAATCAAGCGTCCCTACGGGACGCCGCCCTTTTCGGCCATAGACCCGGCGATAAATCGCCGGGCTACTCTCGGTCATTCCTACGGAATGATCGCCCCTTCAGGGCTGCTGACAGTCAAAAATCGTGAATAATCAAAAAAATGGCTTTCTTCGTGCTGGAAGGTTGATACCTCTATCCTGATGCAAATCACCGAACGAACCGAGGAGAACATACCCATCGTCTCGATCACCGGCGATATCGACCTGGCAACCTCGCCCAAATTGCGGGAGTTCCTGAAGCCCAAGTCGTCGAAAAAAACGCCGTTGTTGCTGCTCGACTTCGGCGGCGTGAATTACATTGATTCCTCCGGGCTGGCCACGTTGATCGAATATTTTCAGGCCGTGCAGGGCTTTAAAGGAAAACTGGCCCTTGCCTCGCTCAGTCCCCGCGTGAAGAATGTCTTTGAAATCGTGCGGCTGGAACAAATCTTTTCCCTTCATCCCGACGTTCCCTCCGCGCTGGCCGCGCTCAAATCGTAGCGGGGAAAGGAGAGGAGCACGACCATGCTGCTCGCGTACGCACAATTATCGCTGAGGGCCTTCGCCGCCATTTTCGCGCCTCTTTTCGGTCAGCGGGGCTGGCGTCTTTCCGCCCTGTTCAGCCAGATGGTCAACATCGGGGTCGCCTCGCTGCCGACCGTGGCGCTGGCGAATTTTCTTCTCGGCATCGTGCTGGCCATCCAGGGCGCGGGCCAATTCCAGAAACTGGGCGCGACCGACCTGGTCGCCAATCTCGTCGCCTTTTCCATCCTGCGGGAGATCGGGCCCCTGATCACGGCGGTCATTGTCATTGGCCGTTCCGGCTCCGCCATCACCGCCGAGCTGGGGACGATGAAAGTCGCGGAGGAAATCGAGGCGCTCAACGTCATGGGCATCGACCCGGTGAAGTATCTCGTGGTGCCCCGGCTGCTGGCCATGATCCTGATGATGCCCGTTCTCACCGTGCTGGGCGAAGGGGTCGGCCTGTTCGCCGGCTGGCTCATCAGCGTGACGAGCCTCCATCTCGATCCCGTTTTTTACGTCGCCAACTCCATCGACGCCGTCGAGCAGAAGGACCTTTTCACCGGCCTGCTCAAGGCGCTGATTTTCGGCGGCGTGGTGGGAACGGTCGGCTGCTTTTACGGCATGGGGGTGGAGGGCGGCGCCGAGGGCGTCGGCAAGGCCACGACCAAATCGGTGGTGACCTCCCTCACTTCCATGCTTGCCGCGGACGCGATTCTCACGGCATTAATCTACTTCACATGAGCGAGACGAAACCCAAATCGCCCTACGCCCTCGAAGTCCGCGGCCTGACGCGCAGCTTCGGCTCGCGCAAGATTTTGTCGGACGTGAGCTTCCAGCTCAAGCATGGCGAAATCCTCATCATCATGGGCGGCAGCGGCTGCGGCAAGAGCACGCTCCTGCGGCATATCATCGGCTCGCTCAAACCGGACGCGGGGGAGATTTACATCCACGGCACGGAAATCACCAAATTGAACGATGAGGAAATGTCCAAAGTCCGCAAACGCTTCGGGATGCTCTTCCAGACCGGGGCGCTTTTCAATTCCCTCACCGTGGGCGAAAACGTGGCCCTGCCCATCCTCGAATCGAGCGACGTCGCCCCGCACATCGCGGACCTGGTCGTGAAATTGAAACTGGAGCTTGTCGGCCTGACCGGGTTCGAGCATTTGAAGCCCGCCCAAATTTCCGGCGGCATGAAGAAGCGGGTCGGCATGGCCCGCGCCCTGGCGCTCGACCCCGACCTCCTCTTTTGCGACGAACCGACCGCCGGCCTCGACCCGGTCATGACCGCCGTGATCGACACGCTGACCGTCGACCTGACCAAGAAGCTCGGCCTCTCCGCTGTTGTGGTCACGCATGACATGACCAGCGCCTTCCGGATCGCCACCCAGATGATCTTCCTCTTCGATGGCAAAATCATCGCCTCCGGCACGCCGGAGGAAATCAAGAACAATCCCGACCCGATTCTCCAGCAATTCATCAACGGGTACGCCGACGGCCCCATCCCGTTCAAGCTTTCCAAAGACGACTATTTCAAACGCCTGATGCAGTCTTAACTCAGAGAAGGAGCACACCATGCAAGAAAATCGAATCAATGCCACCATCGCCATCACCGCCCTGATCGCCGCGGTGCTCATGGCGGCCGCGCTCAGCTTTGCCATCGGCAAATGGTCGTGGGGCCAGACCGGCTACCAGCTCATCATCAAATTTCCCAATGCCACCGGGATCACCGCCAACAGCGAGGTGAAGTACGCCGGAGCCCATGCCGGACGCGTCAGGGAGGTCCGGCTGATCCCGCGCGCGGAGCAGACCCAGGACCCTGGAACCAAGCTGTTCAACTGCGTGGAAGTCGTGGTGGAAGTCGACAGCAAGCTTGAGATTGGCGAGGATGTCGCCGCGACCATCAAGCAGGACGGCTTCGGCATCTCGGCCAAGTATGTCCTGCTCACCCCCGGCCCGAATCACGACAGCAAGGCGCTGGCGGACGGATCGGTCGTGCAGGGCGAGATGCCCTTCGACCTGTCCGATTTGATTCAACCGGCCGGCGACGCGCTGCTACAGGCGAAGTCGCTGGTCGCCAAATTGCAGCCGGTGATGGTCCGCCTCGATTCGCTCACCCAAAAGATGGACACGTCTTTGCCTCCCCTGATGGATCACGCCGACAAGTTCCTGCAGGACGGCGACAGCGTGATGGCGAATTTCAACACCCCGGAAAGCCGCAAACGGCTCAACGACATGCTCGACAGCCTTCGCGTCTCCACGGAAAACCTGAAAGTCGTGAGCACCAATGCCAAGGCGCTCACGGCGACGTTGGCGGAGAAGCCCTGGCGCGTTTTCTGGGGCGGTTCGACGGTCAAGCCGCCCCCGGAAGACGAGGTCCTGAAATCGAACCAGGTGATCCGTCTCAAGCCGGATGTGGACGTGAATGCCACCACGCCCGCCAAGAGCCACTAACAGCTTCATAAGCCCCAACGGGGTACCCCAACCCCAGCCCAGGGCAACGCCCTGGGTAAACGTGCAACTGAAAGCTCAGCCCTGAAAGGGCGGCCTAATCTTAGAGATGCTTTATAGCGCCCTTACAGGGCTTGCTCCCTGCGGATCGTATTCCCAGGGCGTTGCCCTGGGCTGGGGTTTAATCGCCCCGTTGGGGCTACGAATTGGAGCGGATAAGCGCGCTCCCGTGTACAAGACCGACCCTCACGAAAATGGCTCAATTCGTCGGGCTGAATTCGCGCAGGCGTCCGGTCAGGGCAAGCTTGACCCATTGCCAGCGCTTGTTGATCGTCCAGCGAGGTTGAAAGAGGAGACTGAAACCGGTCAGGTCCTGGTCCTGCGCCGCCCGGGTGATCCGCGCAAAAGCCTCGTTGCACTCCTGGGCGATCCGGCCCTCCTTCCGCTCGGTCGCCGGGAAAGGCTGGCCGATTTCAATCAGGACGTTGGGCCGGTCTTCCCGGAAAAAATCGTATCGCATGGCCACCGGAACCAGGAGCGCGTGGGGTGAACTCTGGGCCAGATAGCCGGTCCCCGGCTTGATCTCGACCGGTTCGTTTTGCCGGCAGATCCGGCCCTGGGGAAAGATCCAGACGGCCGTCTCTTTCTTTTGCAGCAGGCGCTGGGCATAGCGGAGCGAAGCCGCCGATCGCAACGGGCTGCTGAGATCGACCGAAAACGCGCCCAGCCAGGTGAAGAAGCGGTAATGCTTGAGCTGCTTTTCCTCCATCATGCAGTAGACGGCCTTGTGCCGCATCTGCCGGGTCAGGAGGTAGATCATCAATCCATCCCACCAATTCGTGTGGTTGCAAAAAAGGATCGCCGGACGATCCCCCGGCAGGTTGCGCAGCCGCTCCAGGCCCCGGCCCGCGATGGTATGAAAAGCGCGGCGGGCCAGCCATCTGAAGTAGAGGAACAGCAGCGAATCGAGGATGTCGTTTTTATTGGCCGCGATCACACAACCAACCTAGCTAAAAACCGGGGCCTGTCAGCAAATCCTGGAGGGTCAGCCTCCGGCCTGACCTATTTCTTCCTCGTTCCCAAGTGCAACTTGGGAACGAGGAAAATTGCTAATCGTAAAATAAACCCTAAAATGGATTTCTTATGGCCGCATCTCAAAAGATAAGACTGGGTCTTCTGCAAACCTGGGCGGATGCCGATCCGGCTTCCAACCTGAAACGGACCCTTCAGCTCGCCCATGCCGCGGCGGACCAGGGCGCGCAGATCATTTCCACGCAGGAGCTGTTTCGCTCGCACTATTTTTGCCAGAGCGAGGACCACGCGAATTTCGCCCTGGCCGAGGACATCCCGGACGGGCCGGGCACGCAGGCTTTCCGTGAGCTGGCCAAGGCGCGCGGCGTGGTGATTGTCGCCTCGCTCTTCGAGCGGCGCACGGCGGGCATTTACCACAACACCGCGGTCGTCATCGACGCCGACGGCGCGTACCTGGGCAAGTACCGCAAGATGCACATTCCCGACGACCCGCTTTTCCACGAGAAATTTTATTTCACGCCGGGCGATCTCGGCTTTCGCGCCTGGGACACGCGCTTTGGCCGCATCGGCGTGCTCATCTGCTGGGACCAATGGTTCCCCGAAGCCGCGCGGCTCACCTCCATGCGCGGCGCGCAGATTCTCTTTTACCCGACCGCCATCGGCTGGCATCCGAGCGAACGGGAAAAGTATGGCGAGGCGCATTACTCCTCGTGGGAAACGATCCAGCGCTCGCACGCCGTGGCCAACGGCTGCTACGTGGCCGTGACCAACCGGGTGGGCCTCGAACGCCCGATTGGCGGCGACGGCATCAAGTTCTGGGGCCAGAGCTTCATCGCCAACACGTCCGGGCAGATCATCGCCAAGGCGGGCCTCGAGGAAGAACAAATCCTCGTGCACGAAATCGATCTCGCCACGGTCGAGGTCACGCGCACCCATTGGCCCTTCCTGCGCGACCGCCGCATCGACGCCTACGGCGACTTGACCAGGCGGCTGGTGGATTAAAAGCGATACCTAATGAGCGCGACTCCAGCGGACACAACCGCCACGCCCCGGGCGCTCGGCTTCCGGATGCCGGCGGAATGGGCGCGGCACGAGGCGACCTGGCTCACCTGGCCGCGTCCCGAGGGCATCAGCTTCCCCGATGCGTTTGAAACGATCCCCGCGACCTGGGCGGCCCTGGCCCAATTGCTGGCCGAGGGCGAGCAGGTCCACATCAACGTCTTTTCGCCCGGGCAGGAAACCGGCATCCGCGCCGCGCTGAAGAAAGCGGACGCCCCGGTCGATACGCGCATCCATCTCCATCCTTTTCCGGCGTATGAACCCTGGTGCCGCGATCACGGCCCGATCTTCGTCCGCAACGATAACGAAATGGCGATTGTCGATTGGCGCTACAACGCCTGGGGCGGCAAATACCCGCCCTGCGATCTCGACGATGACG
>Ga0182030_10021701_pt1 | contig 12010 bp, 8 predicted proteins | sample 812S3MmetaG_FD_121299 | JGI IMG/M metagenome (GOLD analysis project Ga0182030, IMG submission 121299) | Permafrost microbial communities from Stordalen Mire, Sweden - 812S3M metaG (Illumina Assembly) | ecosystem: Environmental > Terrestrial > Soil > Wetlands > Permafrost | place: Sweden...
CCCGGTCCTGGCCGAACATCGACTGCGCGTACTTGGTGGCGAACGGGCGCCCGGTCGCGGCGTGGGTGAGCACCATGCCGCGCTCGAACCGGCCCGAGCACACCCGCACGAAGGCCATCCGGTCCCGGTGCGCCGGATCCATGTTGGCCTGCACCTTGAACACCAGGCCGGAGAACGGTGCGTCGACCGGCCGCGGCTCGCCCTTGATGTCGGCGCGCTCGGCCGGGGGCGGCCCGAACTGGGTCACCGCGTCGAGCAGGCGGCGGACGCCGAAGTTCGGCAGCGCCGCGCCGAACAGCACCGGGCTTGTCACCCCGGCCAGGAATGACTCCATGTCGATGGCATCCCCGGAGCTTCCTGGAGCGCCGTAGATCTCGTCGAGCAGCGCCAGCTCCTCCTGCGCGGTGGTGAAGGCCTCGCCGTCCCGGGCGGCGGCAGCGCCGGGGTCGAGCCGCGTCTCGAGCGCGCGCCCGGCCCCGCCCGGGGTCCTGGTGAAGGTGATGTAGTCACCGGTGGCGCGTTCGATCAGGCCGCGGAAGTCGCCGGCCACGCCGACGGGCCAGTTCACCGGGGCGGGGCGCAGCCCGATCCGCTGCTCGATCTCGTCGAGCAGCTCAAGCGGCTCGCGGCCGGGCCGGTCCCACTTGTTCACGAACGTGATCACCGGGACGGCCCGGCTGCGGCACACATCGAACAGCTTCAGGGTCTGCGGCTCAAGCCCCTTGGCCGAGTCGAGCAGCATCACCGCGCAGTCCACCGCCGAAAGCACCCGGTAGGTGTCCTCGGAGAAGTCAGCGTGCCCCGGGGTGTCCAGCAGGTTCAGCACCGTGCCGTGATAGTCAAAGCGCAGCGCCGCCGAGGTGATCGAGATCCCCCGGGCGCGCTCCATCGCCATCCAGTCCGAGGTAACCCCGCGCCGGCCTGCCTTGCCATGAACCGCGCCTGCCTGCGTGATCGCCGACGCGTGCAGGGCCAGGGCCTCGGTGAGTGTGGACTTGCCCGCGTCCGGGTGGCTGATCACCGCGAACGCACGGCGCTTGCCTGCTTCGGCCAGCACCTTCGATTCCATCACCTTCGTGTCGGCGGCACGTGCAGGCGCCCCCGCATCCGCCATTGTCACTTACCTGAGGATACTGGGTCCGTGGACCGCGTCCTTACGATCCCGAACGGGATCAGCGCCGCCAGGCTGGCCGGGGTACCGGTCTTCCTGTGGCTGGTGCTCGGGCCGAGAACAGCCGTCGCCGACGACTGGGCCGTCGGCCTGCTTATCGTGGCGGGCCTGTCTGACTGGCTGGACGGCAAGATCGCCCGGGCGCTGAACCAGGCCAGCAGGCTCGGGCAGCTCCTCGATCCGGCGGCGGACCGGCTGTACATCGTGTCGACCATCGTCGCGCTCGCGATCCGGGGGATCATCCCCTGGTGGCTGGTCGCCGTCCTCGCGATCCGCGAGCTGACGGTGGGCGCCGCGCTGGCCGTGCTGCGCCGCCGGGCCGGGTTCGGCACCTTGCAGGTCAGCCTGGCCGGCAAGGGGGCGACCCTATGCCTGCTTTATGCCTTCCCGCTGCTGTTCCTGGGCGATCACCCCGGCTGGGGAGGGACACTGGCCCGCGTAATAGGCTGGGCTTTCGCGACCTGGGGAACGGTCTTGTACTGGTGGGCCGCGATGCTTTACCTCGCCCAGGTGAGGAGCCTGATAAGTAACGATGCGAGTCCGCAGAGTAGCGGGGCCGGACCGTGACCTGAGGGCCTGGTTTCGCGACGGCTCCGGACCTGTAATTTCGCCGGTGACGGGGTACACCTAAAGGGCGGATAACGGGAAAGGAGCCGCGAATCCATTGAAGGCCGTCGTCATGGCAGGGGGCGAAGGGACGCGGCTCAGGCCGATGACCGCGAACCAGCCCAAGCCGCTGCTACCCGTGGCCAACAGGCCGATCATGGAGCACATCCTGCGTCTGCTCAAGCGCCACGGGTTCGATGAGACCGTCGTGACCGTCCAGTTCCTCGCCGCGCTCGTCCGTAACTACTTCGGTGACGGCGAAGAGTTCGGGATGAGCCTGCAGTACGCCACCGAGGAAATGCCGCTCGGCACCGCGGGCAGCGTCAGGAACGCCGAGGACGCGCTGCGGGACGAGCCCTTCCTGGTCATCTCCGGTGACGCGCTCACCGACATGGACCTGACCGCGCTGGTCAAGTTCCACAAGGAAAAAGGCGCGCTGGTCACCGTCGCCCTGGCCCGGGTGCCCAACCCGCTCGAGTTCGGCATCGTGATCACCGCCGAGGACGGCCAGATCCAGCGGTTCCTGGAGAAGCCCACCTGGGGCCAGGTGTTCTCGGACACGGTCAACACCGGGCTGTACGTGATGGAGCCCGAGGTGCTCGCGGAGATCCCGCCGGGCGAGGTGATCGACTGGTCGGCTGACCTCTTCCCCAAGCTGCTCAAGCGCGGCGCCCCGCTGTTCGGCTACATCTCGGAGGACTACTGGGAAGACGTCGGGACCCACGAGAGCTACATGAAGGCGCAGGCGGACGTCCTGGCCCGCCGGGTGCAGACCGACATCGCCGGCTTTGAGGTATCGCCAGGCGTGTGGGTCGCCGAAGGCGCCGAGGTCGACGCGGACGCGGTGCTCACCGGCCCGCTGTGCATCGGGGACTACGCCAAGATCGAGGCCGGCGCGCACCTGCGCGAGTACACGGTCATCGGCAGCAACGTCGTGGTCAAGGAGGGCGCGTTCCTGCACCGCGCCGTGGTGCACAACAACGTCTACGTCGGCCAGGGCGTCACCCTGCGCGGCTGCGTGATCGGCAAGAACACCGACGTCATGCGGTTCGCCAGGATCGAGGAGGGCGCGGTCGTCGGGGATGAGTGCGTGATCGAGCCCGAGGCCTACCTGTCCGCCGGGGTGAAGGTCTACCCCTTCAAGACCATCGAGGCCGGCGCGGTCGTGAACACCAGCGTGATCTGGGAGTCACGGGGCCAGCGCACCCTGTTCGGCCCGCGCGGCGTGTCCGGGCTGGTCAACGTCGAGGTGACGCCCGAGCTAGCCGTCCGCCTGGCCAGCGCCTACGCCACCATGCTACGCAAGGGCTCTACCGTCACCACCTCACGGGACGTGTCGCGGGCGGCGCGGACACTCAAGCGGGCCGTGCAGGGCGCGCTCAACGCCAGCGCCATCAACGTGGTGGACCTGGAGGCCCAGCCGCTTCCGGTGGCCAGGTTCGAGACGGCCAGGGACAACTACAGCGGCGGCATCGCGCTGCGCACCACGCCAGGTGACCAGCAGTCCATCGACATCATCTTCCTGGACGAGCGCGGCGCCGAGCTGTCTCAGGCGGACCAGCGCAAGCTGGAGCGGGTGTTTTCCCGGCAGGAGTTCCGCCGGGCCTTTCCCGGCGAGATCGCCGAGCTCAGCTACACGCCGCGGGTGGTCGAGTCCTACACCCACGAACTGCTCGCGTGCATCGACATGAGCGGGGTGCGCGAAGCCGACCTGAAGGTGGTCGCGGACTGCGCGGGCGGCACCGCGTCGCTGGTGCTGCCCAGCCTGCTCGGCACCATCGGCGTGGACGTGCTTACCCTGAACAACCGGCTGGACGAGATGTCGCCGACCGAGACCGTCGCGCAGCAGCGGGCCGGCCTGCAGCGGCTGGCCGAGCTGGTGTCCTCGTTCAAGGCCGCGTTCGGGGTCAGGTTCGACCCGGTCGGGGAACGGATCCAGCTGGTGGACGAAAAGGGCGAGCTGGTCAGCGAGGACCGGGCGCTGCTCGCCGTGCTCGACCTGGTCGCGGCCGAGCGCAAGCGGGGCCGGGTGGCCCTGCCCGTGACCACGACCAGGGTGGCCGAGCAGGTGTGCCGTTTCCACGGTGTCCAGGTGGACTGGACACCGACCTCGATGCACGCGCTCACGCTGGCGGCGGCCCAGGATGAGGTGATCTTCGCGGCCGACGGTCACGGCGGGTTCGTGGTGCCGGAATGCTCCCGGACCATCGACGGCATCGCGGCCTTCGTCCGGCTGCTCGGCCTGGTCGCCCGGACCAGGCTGACCCTGAGTCAGATCGACGCCAGGATCCCCGTCGCGCATCTGCTCAAGCGATCCATCCCGACGCCGTGGGCGGCTAAGGGCGGAGTCATGCGCACGGTCATGGAGGCCGCGGGCGACCACAAGATCGACACCACCGACGGCGTGCGGGTCACCGAACGGGATCGCGGCTGGGTGCTCGTCCTGCCCGACCCGGCGGATGCCGTCACCCACCTGTGGGCCGAGGGAAGCGACGCCGACACCGCGCAGCTGCTGCTCGATGAGTGGGCCCTGGTGGTGGAGCAGGCCGGCCGCTAGGGGGCCCGGATTCCCGGGCCGGGACCTGAATGCTGCCTGGAGGTTGTCTCTTAGTGTCGCGATACTGAGGTCAGCGCCCCGGATATTCGCCGGGCGTCCAGGTAAGCTGTGTGCCTTGCGTGCCGAAGCGAAAGGCGTGAACCACGCGGAATTCGTGAATGTGCGCGAATGTGAGACAATCGCGCATTGCGATTCGTCCGGCGGTCATCGCCCGCGGCGGCTCGGCAAGTGACGGCGGAGGTGAGACTGCGGTGGGGCGTAAGCGTCGCGACCAAAATGGCGGGCGCGGATGGCGTCGGCTGTTCGCGTGGCGGATGGACCGCCCTGCCTCTTCTCGCGTACCTTGGGCAGGATCGCAGGACACCGAGGACTACCCGGAGGGGAGGGCGAGCGGAGCCGTGCCACGCGTCTACTGCGCCCGCTGCGGACGGCCCAATCCCGAGGGTGCCAGGTTCTGCTCGAATTGCGGGGTCCAGCTCGGAGCACCTGTCCCTCCCGGTGCCGGGATGCCGGCCGGCCCGGCGGCGCCTGCCGGGGGCATTCCCGCCCGTCCGGGTGAGACGACCTCGACCATATCGCTGGGCCGGGCGGACGACGGCGATCTGGGCGAAGACCTGTTCCCCGACTCGGCGTCGTTCGGCGCCCTGCCGCCAGGCAGCGCGCTGCTCCTGGTCATGCGCGGCCCCAACGCGGGCAGCAGGTTCCGGCTCGATGGCGACCTCATCACCGCGGGCCGTCATCCGGACAGCGACATCTTCCTCGATGACGTGACCGTTTCCCGGCGGCACGCCGAGTTCTACCGCCAGGGCTTCAGGTTCAGTGTCCGCGATGTGGGCAGCCTCAACGGCACCTACGTGAACCGGGAACGCATTGAAGAGGCGGAGCTGACCGGCGGAGACGAGGTCCAGATAGGCAAGTTCCGGCTGCTGTTCCTCACCAGCCAGGATCTTGGCCCGGCTCCCTCAGCTGACCGCCGCGGCAGGGGCGCCCAGGACTACGCATGAACGCGCCGAAGGAAAGGCGGCGCCAGAAGGCGCCCCGCAGGCGCGCGGGAAACACAGCATGAGCGCGCCGGAGCGGCGAGACGCCGAGCCGTCGCCGCGCGGCCAGTTCGGCATCGGCGAGGTGCTGGCCCAGCTGCGCCCGGAATTCCCGGACATCAGCCCCTCCAAGATCCGCTTCCTCGAGGCGGAGGGGCTGATCGAGCCGGCCAGGTCGCGATCGGGGTACCGGCGGTTCTCGGCGCCCGACATCGCGCGGCTGCGCTACATCCTCACGATGCAGCGGGATTCGTACCTGCCCCTGCGGGTGATCAGGGAGCGGCTGGCCGACGGCGGGGAAGACGGCCAGGGTCAGCCGACCGATTCCGGCCCCGGGCGGACGCCCGCCGGCATGAGCCGTCATCAGCTGCTCGACGCCGCGGAAATCAGCGATGCGGAACTGACTGAGCTCGAAGACTACGGCCTGATCCGCCGGGTGGGCCGGCAGTACGGCAGGGACGCCCTCGCGGTGGCCCGGGCGGTGGCGGCGCTGCACCAGTACGGGGTCGAGGCCCGGCACCTGCGCGCGGTTAAGGCGTCCGCCGACCGGGAGGCCCACCTGGTCGAGCAGGTCGTCGCGCCGCAGCTGCGGCAGCGCGGCCCGGGCGCGCGTGATGCGGCCGCCCGGACGGCGTGGCAGATCGCCGACCTGACGCTGCGGCTGCACGCCACACTGGTCGAGTCCGCGCTCGCCGAGGCCGGGCTCGGCTCGGCTCCGTTGCGGACCGGCGAGTACGAGCGCGAGACCGGCGAATCCGGGCGCGATTCGGGGGACTCCGGGCCTTCGGCCGGGGGGCTGCGGTCAGCCTCCGGACGGTTACGGGTGTACCTTGGCAGGGGAAGAGGTGGCCAGCAAAGGTTCCCCAGGTACGTGAGGACGGAGCTGTAGTGCGGCAGATGGAGGTCATCGGCGTCCGGGTCGAGATGCCATCAAACAGCCCCATCGTCTTGCTTAAGGAGGCGCAGGGGGACAGGTACCTGCCCATCTGGATCGGGGCAGTGGAGGCAACCGCGATTGCCTTCGCCCAGCAGGGCATGGTTTCCCTTCGGCCGCTCACGCACGATCTTTTCCGCGACGTGCTCGAGGTCCTGAATATCCAGCTCCGCACGGTGAACATCACCGCCCTGCGGGACGGGATCTTCTACGCGGACCTGGTCTTCTCCAATGGCGCTGAAGTGAGCGCGCGGCCGTCGGACTCCATCGCGCTTGCGCTGCGTACCGGCGCGCAGATCTTCGCGAGCGAGGAGATCCTGGATGAGGCCGGCGTGCCCATCCCGGACGAGCAGGAAGACGAAGTCGAGAAGTTCCGGGAATTCCTCGACACGATTTCACCCGAGGACTTCGGCCGAGCCACCTGAGGCCGAGCCACCTGAGGCCGAGCCACCTGAGGCCGGCCCGGCCCCGGCCGGTTCGGCGCCTCGCCGCCGCGGCCTCATCTAGGCCGTCGCATCCGGATTGCCGCCCTTCGTGCCGGTATGCGGGCCTGCTGCCGGGAATGTCACGACGCGCCGTCCGTGGTCGTTGACGCCGCTACCCGGGTCGGCTTACGGTTCGAGTACCGTGGGTAGTCAGCTCCGGTGGAGGTGGGCGTGGCGGTAACCAGGGGTAATGACGGCGAGAGCGTTCCCGCCGTTAGCGTCTCGCAAGGCACCCTGTTCGACGAGGACGAGGTTCCCGGCCTTTCCGGTGACCCCGGCCTCTCCGGTGGCACTGGGCTGGGTGACCCTGTGCTAGGTGGCACCGGGCTGGGTGACACCGGGCTGCCGGCTCACCAGGGTCTGGGCTCCGAGGAGATCGGTTACCGCGGTCCGACCGCCTGCGCCGCGGCCGGCATCACGTACCGCCAGCTCGACTACTGGGCGCGCACCGCCCTGGTCGAGCCCAGCGTCCGCGCCGCCCATGGGTCCGGTTCGCAGCGCCTGTACGGCTTCCGCGACATTCTCGTGCTGAAGGTGGTCAAGCGCCTGCTCGACACGGGCATCTCGCTCCAGCAGATCCGGGCCGCCGTCCAGCACCTGCGTGATCGCGGCAGCGCCGACCTGGCCCAGGTCACGCTGATGAGCGACGGAGTCAGCGTGTACGAGTGCACGTCCGCCGATGAGGTAGTGGATCTGCTCCAGGGCGGCCAGGGCGTGTTCGGCATCGCGCTCGGCCGGGTCTGGCGCGAGGTCGAGGGAGACCTGGCGGTGCTGCCCGCCGTCCGGGCCGAGGACGGTTTCGTCGCGGTGGCCCCGGGCGGGCAGGACGATCTGGCCAAGCGCCGCCTGCGCCGCACCAGCTAGCCCGGGGGACGACCCCCGGAACCCCCGCCTGGGGGGAACCTTCCCCCCAGACCCCCCTTGCTCGGGTAATATAAGGCCTGCCGATGACACCGGCCGGGAGAGATACCGCGTAACGCCACGCGGGCGCCGAAGGGGCAACATCCCCGGAACCTCTCAGGCACACGAACCAGCCGGAACAGGCATCTCTGGAGCGGCGTCAGCCGTGACAGATGGGGAGCCGCGTGATCCGCCGTCTTGCCACGGAGAGGCTCCATGACCGATTTCACCGTCCGCCACATCGGGCCGTCGCTGGCCGCTCAGCAGCAGATGCTCGCCCACCTGGGCTATTCCTCGCTTGACGAGCTCACCACCGCCGCCCTGCCTGAGGGCACCCTAGCGGTGGACCTGAGTCTGCCGGATGCCCTGACCGAAACCGGGGCCCTGGCCGAGCTGCGCCGGATGGCCAGCCGGAACCAGGTGCTGACCTCGATGATCGGCCTGGGCTACTACGACACGATCACGCCGGCCGTCATCCGCCGCAACGTGCTGGAGAACCCGGCCTGGTACACGGCGTACACCCCCTACCAGCCGGAGATCTCGCAGGGCCGGCTCGAGGCGCTGCTGAACTTCCAGACGATGATCGCCGACCTGACCGCGCTGCCGTGGGCCGGTGCCTCGATGCTGGATGAGGCCACCGCGGCCGCCGAGGCGATGACGCTGTCGCGGCGGGGCACCAAGGGCGGCCACGTGTTCCTCGCCGACGCCGACTGCCTGCCGCAGACACTCGCCGTCCTGCGCACCCGGGCCGAACCGCTCGGCATCGAGCTGGTCGTCGCCCCGGTGAGCGCCGAGGCGATCGCCGCCCAGCCTGACCTGTTCGGCGTCCTGCTGCAGTACCCCGGCGCATCGGGGGTGATCCGCGACCCCGCGCCGCTGATCGAGGCCGCGCACGCCCGCGGCGCGCTGGTCACGGTGGCCGCCGACCTGCTGGCTCTGACCTTGCTCAGGCCGCCCGGCGAGGCGGGAGCCGACATCGCGGTGGGTTCGAGCCAGCGGTTCGGGGTGCCGATGTGGTTCGGCGGCCCGCACGCCGGCTACATCGCGGTCAGCGACGCGCTGAAGCGCCAGCTGCCCGGCCGGCTGGTCGGGGTGTCGGTGGACGCCGATGGCCACCCCGCCTACCGGCTCGCGTTGCAGGCCCGCGAGCAGCACATCCGCCGCGAGAAGGCGACGAGCAACATCTGCACGGCGCAGGTCCTGCTGGCGGTGACCGCGGCCATGTACGCCGCCTACCACGGGCCTGACGGGCTGGCCGCCATCGCACGGGGCACTCACCGTAGCGCCGCGATCCTCGCCGCCACCCTGCGCGCTTACGGCTGCCGAACGGAGCGTGCTGACTTCTTCGACACCATCCGGATTCGCTTCGACGGCGGCGAAGCCGACGCGCTGCAGCGGCTGGAACGTACGCGCGCCGCGGGGTACAACCTCTATCTCGCACCGGACGGTGCGCTGCAGGCGAGCTGCGATGAGACCACGACCGACGAGCAGCTGCGCGAGGTCGTCGCCGCGCTGGCCGGGCTGGCGGGGCCGCAGGACGTGCGCCTGGCCGACGGCGATCCTGACGTGCTGCCCGCAGCCCTGCGACGCACGTCGGCGTTCCTCACCCACCCGGTGTTCAGCGAGCACCGCAGCGAGACCGCGATGTTGCGCTACCTGCGGCGGCTGGCCGACTTCGACATCGCCCTCGACCGGTCCATGATCCCGCTCGGCTCGTGCACGATGAAGCTGAACGCGGCGGCTGAGATGGAGCCGGTCAGCTGGCCTGGTTTCGCCGGCCTGCACCCGTTCGCGCCGCCGGAACAGGCGGCCGGCTACCTGGAGCTGATCGCGTCGCTTGAGGCCCGGCTCGCCGAGCTCACCGGTTATGACGCGGTGTCCGTGCAGCCGAACGCCGGCTCGCAAGGCGAGCTGGCCGGCTTGCTCGCGATCAGGGGCTACCACGCCTCGCGCGGGGCCGCCGGACGCGATGTCTGCCTGATCCCGGAGTCGGCGCACGGGACCAACGCGGCCAGCGCGGTGCTGGCCGGCCTGCGCGTCGCCGTGGTCAAATGCGGCCCGGACGGCGCCATCGACCTCGGCGACCTGGACGCCAAGCTCGCGGCCCACGACGGGCACGTGGCCGCCATCATGGCGACCTACCCGTCCACGGCCGGGGTCTACGAGCAGAACATGAGCGCGGTCTGCGCGGCGGTGCACGCGGCGGGCGGCCAGGTGTACATCGACGGGGCGAACCTCAACGCGCTGGTCGGGGTGGCCACCCTGCCGTCGTTCGGTGCCGACGTGTCGCACCTGAACCTGCACAAGACCTTCTGCATCCCGCATGGCGGCGGCGGTCCCGGCGTCGGCCCGGTGGCGGTCCGCGCGCATCTGGCGGATTTCCTGCCCGGGCGGGTAGGGGCCAGCGGGTTCAGCGGGGCCAAGGGGTCTAGCGGGTTTATTGGGGCGAATGGGTCCATTGGGGCGGGGCCGGTGGCGGCGGCGCCGTACGGGTCGGCCGGCATCCTGCCGATTTCCTGGGCCTACATCGCGATGATGGGGGCGGCCGGGCTGCGCCGGGCCACCCAGGTCGCGGTGCTGTCGGCCAATTACATCGCCAGGCGGCTGTCCCCGCACTACCCGGTGCTGTACACCGGGCGGAACGGGCTCGTCGCGCACGAGTGCGTCATCGACTTGCGGCCGCTGTCCCATGAAGCCGGGATCACCGCGGAAGACGTGGCCAAGCGGCTGATCGACTACGGGTTCCACGCGCCTACCATGTCGTTCCCGGTCGCGGGCACGTTCATGATCGAGCCCACCGAGAGCGAGAGCCTGACCGACCTCGACCGGTTCTGCGAGGCGATGATCGCGATCAGGTCAGAGATAGCGCGGGTGGCGTCCGGTGCGTACGACGCCCAGGACAACCCGCTGAAGAACGCCCCGCACACCGCCGAGATGCTCATCGCGGGGGAATGGAAGCATGCCTACGAGCCGGAGGAGGCGGCCTACCCGGCCGGCGTGGAACGCCGCGCCAAGTACTGGCCGCCGGTCAGGCGCATCGACCAGGCCTACGGCGACAGGAACCTGGTCTGCGCCTGCGCTCTGTTAGCTAGCTCGCCGGCTGAGTTACTGGCTGGCGACGGGAAAGGCGTTCAGGTCGGCGAGGTGGGGCGGCAGGTCCATGGTGACCACGCTCTCCTGCTCCTGGGGGTCGGTGCGGGCGACCACGGCCACCGTCATGACGTCGCTCCGGTTCACCGGCAGGTGCGGGGTTCCGGGCGGGACGTACATGAAGTCGCCGGCCGTGACCACGGTGCGCTGGAGCAGGCCCTCGCCGTGCCACACCTCGGTTTCGCCGCTGACGGTGTAGATGGCGGACTCGTGCCCGTCGTGGACATGCGGAACACCGCGGGTGCCAGGCGGAATCGTGATCAGGTGCAGGCACAGGGCCTGCGCACCCGCGGAGCGGTTGCTCACGCCGGTGGCCAGGCTTATTCCCTGCTTGCCGTCATAGCTGTCGGCCGAGCGGATGACCACGACCTCACCTGGTTTGCTGACGGCCGCGGGGGCGTGGATCGCTCTCTCCCAAACGTCGCTTACTCTGAGCATTTGTCCATATCCTATCCGTGATGTTCCCCTCTGACAGGTTATGGCTGTGTGTATTCATATAGATACTCTCCGTAAGGGTAAGAATTCCTATCCGGAAGGTTAGATGAACCTATCCAGAAAGTAACCGCAGGACCCGCGGCGCTCCCGGACCAGGCGCGGGACGTGTGGTTTGTCATGGCCGGGCCGGGCGGATGTCACCGGGACTGGTGATGGCGGGCGCGCTGGTCCGGAGGGATGCTGGCTGGCATGGACGACAACGGCGTTATCACGGTCAGGGATCTGCGGCGCAGGACCTCCAGCGGACGCTGACGGCGCTGCTGGGATGGGCGAACTCCCGGGGCTTGGTGAAAGGCGGCACCCAGTGTCAGTGACGTCGGCGGGTCCCGCGGCACCGGGGCGATCCTGCTGACCGGGCTGGTGGCGTTCGCGCTGCTTTCCGCCGTCTACTACAACCTGGTGACAGCGCTGGTCGCGCGGCGTGAGCAGCTCGTCCTCAAGCGGCTGCGCACGGGCGAGAGCACGGACCCCGAGATCCTCGCCGGGACCGCCGCGCCCGCCATCGCGATCGCGTGGGCCGAGATCGCGGTGGCCGCGGTCGCCGCGGTGGCCTGGATCGCGGCGGCCGGGTGGGCGGCACGACGCTGGTTCCGCTGGGAACCGCGGCGCTAAGCAAGCGTGACAGGCTGGAGGGATGACGGTGATGTGGCGTCGGTGGAACGAGCGGGGCAG
>Ga0182030_10021703_pt1 | contig 12010 bp, 12 predicted proteins | sample 812S3MmetaG_FD_121299 | JGI IMG/M metagenome (GOLD analysis project Ga0182030, IMG submission 121299) | Permafrost microbial communities from Stordalen Mire, Sweden - 812S3M metaG (Illumina Assembly) | ecosystem: Environmental > Terrestrial > Soil > Wetlands > Permafrost | place: Sweden...
TCCCGTTCGAAGGTGGCCGCCACCAAGACAACATGGCTATAGCCACGCAACATATCACCCTTATCACCTTCTTTGGGGGGCCAATATTCATTGACAAAATATAAATCCTTCTCGTTGATTTCGTGTCCACTTCCAGTGATTGCGTCTATCAATGTGTTGTGGCCCCTAGCAACCGAACAGAGTCGCAGCAGAGTAACCAGAGCCAATAGAAAGGGCAAAGGGGGTAACATTCTGACCAAAACGAAATGTCAAACCTAACGGCTTCGAGGTAAATTATCAAGCGTGGATGAAAGATTGAGAAATATGCTGTATGACTTTTGATGGCCGTACGAGATGAGGTTCTTGAGTTTTATATAGGTTTTGAGAACTACTACCGCACTCAACTTTCAACAATTAGCACAAAGATGGATCCAAAGATTTGGCCAATTGTTTCAGAATCCATCGAACCTGCGGCGAGGTATTGGCTTTGAACAAGCAAGATCCCATTTCATCAAATCCTCCCGTAGATTGCAGGGCTTGCAATAGGAGATCCCTGGGGCTGAGGGAGGATTGAATCAAAGGAATTAGTGTTGACTGCGAGCTGTGTAAATGGTATGATCATTGGTATGGTCTTTCTAAGGGTACGGAGCTGGCCAAGGGTCTCTGGGTGATCTGCGGATGGCTATGCTCATGCGTGGTGCCAGCTCCGTGCCTCTTGAATCCTCCTAACGCTTGCAATCCCCCGTCCTTATTTTCCTCCTCCTCATAGAAGTCGCCGCCTCTCCTAGCCTCATTTTATTATTTTAGTTGTTGCTCCTTCCTTATTCTACTGGACCTTTGAAGCTCTCCTAGCCTCTATAATGCCTAGGAGAAACGAGGCTGGGAGAATGCAAGCGCTGAATCCTCCTATATATTTCAGGAGTTAGGACGCCACTTAATGTGCAGTGTAACGGGGGACATTCACTATTCCTGGTTCGGAAGGTTTGAAAGAGGAGGCGGAGAGAATCCGTCGGTTAAAACGCCTCGATGAAAATAGGTACGCCATTTTTGTCGAATTTATCCAGTACGGGTGTATTTTTAGAAACACAATTTTGAGGAATTAGTTCGGCTTTGTCTCTTAAAGGGTAGCTTGGCTCCTCCGGATGTGAAGTATATAAGGTGACGGTTCACTGCATAGAGGGAGATCCTTTTGATTCATCATAACTTCACATCCGGGGCTATTTTCACTGATCATGCATTTCAAAAATATATTCCTCGGATTTTGTTTCTTGTCTACTGCGTTGGTGATAGCAATGCCTGTTCCAGCTGGGGGATCCACGACTCTTGGATCTCAGACCTCGGGCCAGAGTAACACCCACACTGAAGTCAAAGGTGATCCTAGTAAGACCGAGGATGACTCGGGCTCTGAATCGGACGCAAGTACTATTCGTCCAGAGGCTCAAAACTCTCGTACGAGCCAGGCTTCAGCGAGCGAAGGTAAAGCAACTGGGACAGCAAACAACAACGGAGAGGACCCGCCTCTTCCTCCGGCGCCAAAATCACGCTTAAATGTAAAAATCCCTCCTCCGATCATGACAAACGGACAAACACCGAAGTACGGTGTTGAGAACATTAGCTGATGAAGGGAACCGCCTCTGCGCATATGTCAGGGTTGAGCAACGGTACGAAGCTGGACTCGCGGAGTGATGGGACATGGATAAAAAAACCGGCTGGCGCATTTGGAGTTGCGGAGTTATGGAGTTTGGGCAATTTGGAGTTTTGCATTTTTTTTTTAGCGTGTGAATTTTGTCCAATGTTTGGCTATGGGTATCTTCCTGGACTAGAATGAAATCTGGGTGACATTCATGCTGCGGAAAAATATAATTAAGAATTTACCTTATATGCTCCTACCAGACAACGTTAGCCATAATGTGAAGAGGCAAACATAAGGTGCTTTCAAAACGATTCAATCGGGCCACTCCTGTTGAAGGGACATATCCATTGATCCAGCAGCTTACTCAACTTGTTTTTAACGTGGGGGTATATATATATTCATTTCATAGGCGATGGTCTTGCAGCATATTTGTAACTACAAAGATAAATTCAGAATCTAGGCTTATGGATAAAAAAGGGTCTTGTTCTAGAGACTCTTTATGCTTCGTCAGTCATAAAACTGAAAAATTTGAGCCTATAAAATGATCTATATGGTACGACCAAAAATAGATGGCAGTTCCAAAATTGGCTCCAAGGGATCCAAAATGTTAATTTCGTTTCGCTAACAGAACTTGCCGTGTCCCAATTATTATTAGCCTGAAGCGCTTAGCCCCCCCGATCCTGCCAAATATATCAGGCAACCACAATCTTCGGGACACGCACCCACGAGAGAGCTTATAAAAACTTAGATTTTGAGCAAGTTCAAATAAGCCATCTACAAGCCTTTTATAAAAGGTGTATATGTATATATAGAATTTATATTTTGAATTGCAAATTCTATAGGGCTTTTAATATTAGTGATTAAGAATTTTTGTATGTTTTAGGGGACTTTGAGCGATGTGACAATATTTTTAGTAGCTTTTCAAGCCCTGTAGCTTAGTGCTGACCGGGTCGGTACGGAGTAGCCTCCGTACTCCATCCGGTACACGAGACACCTCAGGCAGGGGAACAAAATCCAATCAAATGTCAGGTCGACGTTGATCCATCCATGCAATTCTATGCACCACTCGATGCAATTACTTCGTATTTGGCAAAATAATTGTAAAAAAAGTTCTGGCGCATTCTACGCTAGCAGGGAGTAATAACCAATGATAATAAGTATCCTCGGCGCTGCTTTTGCCTCCTCAAACTCCTTACTACATCACCAACTTTCTCAATATAGCTACAATACACCAGATACCTATTAATACAGCATGCCAGAAATTTACCCCTGTGTTTACAATTAATACGCCAAATACGAAGTAGACACACTATTATCATGGATCAGATCCTGAGGGACTCTCCGGTAGGGAAGGGTGGTGGCTGAGCTCGAGGACTGGACTTGCACATGGATGCCAAGAGGCTGTGAGAGCTCCTTCATACAGAGCCTCGGCAAGGTTTGATTCATCGTGGCTCATCAAACAGATAGATTGAAGGATTAGGAAAGAAAGAGACACATTATGCATTCCCATTGGCGGGTTCGAGCACTTCTAATGGTTTTCTAATAAGACTCAGTTTTTCCATACGAGAAATCTATTCTAGGCCACCTAAAAGCGGCTGTGTTCATTCCGCTGTTGCATTTTCTTTGGGCCGTTCTCTTCTTTGGGCTTCTCAAAAATTACCCATTCTCTCTTTGCGAGCTCCGACACCCTTGGACAAAGTTTCTCCTTTCCTCTTTCCGACGATCTCTGAGAGATCACGTGAGCTAGACCGCGACAGAGACTCAGGAAGGTATATATTCATGAGGTTCCGGTCAAAAATCCCCGCACTTCAGTGAATAGGCATTTTGAAGTAAGCATTGAAATAGAGCCTGAACTCGCTAAATTCTTATCATTTTAGCCTTCTTGGCATAGCAATTATAGTGGATCATACACTATAATCTGCTTTTTTTACAGGGTTTGCAAGCGAACGTACTGTTTACAGGGCCTTATAGCGTGCTTATAGGGCTGATCCACTGAAGTGCGGGGATTCATGACCGGAACCTCCGTAGAGTACTTCTATATAGACATACACAATAAGACTTCCTTTAACAGACACGGCTCACGAACCTGACCTCTCTGATATCCCAGATTGAATTCGTACTTAATTATTAACGGAAGAAGTTCATTTGACTTGAATATAGATTCATCCGGCCAAAGGAACGATTGCTATGTACAAATTATCGCTGAGCCGCCTAGCAAGTAAATTAACCTCGGGAGTTGATGACTTGATCAGGATTAGACATCAGAAATAACGAGAGTTCAGAATACGGGCCAGAATATGTCGAGCTCTTATGTGCGAATTTAGGAAGAGGGTTTGGTTCACATGCACCTAGAAGAGAGCAGATAGAGAGAAGATAGAAGCAGAAAATCCTTCCTACATCGAGAATTGGATTATTCGATATTATTAAGGTATCTTAAATAATTTGAGACAATTAACTAAAGAATGCCAAGGAAACTCCCTAGTCAATGTTTGAGCGTTTTATACTCAGATCATAATTGATAATAAGAATCTTTTTTTTTTTTCGGAAAATAGATGTAAAAGGAAATTATCGTTCCACGGACTTTGAAATAATGATATTTTTTTATTCCAATTGCCACGGGTACTGAGCGAGCAGAGCAAGGATTGATTCCAAACGGAACACTCTGTTGTTTCTTGAGGAGGCAACTTAGGAAGAGGTGGAAATATATCACACATTACCTTTGCCAGGTATTCGGGAACCGTGTCAAATAGCACAAATTATCAACATATCGTTGGACTCATTTAGTCATTCCTTGCAAACGAGACTTCCTGAAAGTATTACTCCAATTCACACACCGAATTTCTTTTTTGAAAATTCACGATACTATAAGATTCAACCAAGGATTTTATTTCTTGTACTAGGTGACATCTCGGTGGTAATCAAATGGTACAGAAATGGTGGAAATGAAAATCGGTTTAGTTTCGGCTACAGTTGCCACTTAGAGCATCTCACCCCGGAACACAAGTATAGACGGTCACGTCATTCTGAGATACTCTGAGGTAAAAACAAAAATCACTTCTACAATATGAACAAAGTAGCAAATAATGTCTCAAAACGATGAAATCGATGATGGAGCCGAAAGACCGCTGCTTACGCATAACGGGGATTCGGTAGCTGCCCCGACGGCTCCTGGGCAAGAAACATTCACGCGGAACCTCGGAGTCATTGAGGCCTTCGCCATTATTATAAGCATTGTTATTGGGAGCGGCGTCTTCACATCTCCTGGATCAATCGATACCAATGTTCCGTCACCTGGAGCAGCTCTAGTGATATGGCTAGTTTGCGGGGTACTTGCTTGGACCGGAGCGAGCACGTTGGCGGAGTTGGGGACTGCGATTCCAGGAGAAGGTGCGTTACATCTAATATTCATTCGTAGAAAATGAGCCCAGAAGTTGAATATCGTTGCTAGGGGGTGTACAACCATATCTCCAGCACATTTTCGGCGATATCTTTGGTTTCTTGGCAGCCTGGACGTCGATCGTTGCTGTTATGCCTGCGACTCTTGCAATCCTGAGTCTTGTCTTTATAGAGAGTATCTTCTCTGCCGCTGGAGTAACTGACCAGGCAGAAAGAATTGAGCACAAGCTCTTGTCTGTCCTTGTGTTGGTTGTCATAAGTGGGGCAAACTCCATCAGTACAAAAGCAAGTACTCGACTGAACAACTTCTTTGTCGTAACCAAGTTTGTCAGTATTTTGGGAGTCGTGGTAGCAAGTATAGCGGTCGTAATTCTTGGATTATCCAATCGTAATAGGGATGTTGGAGGAAGGGATTGGTTAACAAAGCCTTGGTTTGGATCTAGGGAAACCGTGAACCCTGATGGGACTACAACCGATTGGACAAAGCTGAGCGAATGGGAGACTCTTGGGCACTACTCTACGGCGCTTTACGGAGCTTTATGGGCGTATTCAGGATGGGACAAGGTGAGCCTTTGCATCTGTTCAATCTGTCGAGGGAAGGCAACTCACGTGTTATAGGCAATTTACATCACGGCTGAGCTTTCTGCACCTGCCCGCCAACTCCCACTCGCCATTAATACTGCTATTCCCACAATCATTCCCTGTTTCATTGCTGTAAACGCTGCATACTATATCCTCCTTCCATGGAGCGTGGTTTCTTTGACCGACAGTGTGGCCGTGGTAAGTTTTCTGTGCAGCAACCTTGGTTCCGTGGCTGATATCGAGTTGAAAAGACCGCTATAACTCGACTCCTTGGTCCCGCGTTCGGCATCATAGCGGCAATCTTAATATGCCTAGTGGTGGCAGGCTCTTTACTCGGAGATTCCTTCGTCGCTGGCCGGATGACTGTAAGTGCCGCGAACAAGAACTGGTTTCCCGGCTTTTTCGCATTTGTTGGCCATGTTGGTATCCGATCCAGCCCAAATACCGATACGTCAAGCTCTCTGGGGTCTTTCAAGTCTGACGCTCCTATCAATGCCCTCCTCTTCTCAACTGTCCTCTCCGCGCTGTATATTCTATTTGGCAACTTCCGAGCTCTCCTCACTTTCAACGGCCTAGGCGAATTTTCCTTCCTTTTTCTGACAGTTCTGGGCGCAATCGTCTTGCGATTTCGTGAACCAAATCTGTATCGACCGTATAAACCTTTCCTGCTAATCCCAGCAATTTTTGCGATAGTGAGTGGGTTCGTCGTTGTGAGGGGTGCCATCTTTGCGCCTCTGCATGCGGGTATTTTGGTTATAGTCTGGATTCTTGGCGCGAGTTTTTACCAGTTGAGGAGAGTATGGATTAGAGAGGCGGAAGACTAGAAAGGTTTCCCTCATGACGGTGCATTTCTGCCGAAACCGAGACGAAGCGGGAAAGGGGGACGCAATGTCACCTGTGTGTGAAACGCGGGGCCCCGACGCAAAATTTCCAAATAAGTATCAACAATCTCAATATACTCACAACCATTCAAATGCGTATTAAAACCTAATCATTAGATTCTGTTTACGCTATAGACATTTCTACGATCCCGTAATCTCACCTTCACGCTCTCAATTTTGTCGACTTCTCTTGAATGACTCTGTCCCCGCCATAGTCAATTGTCCTGACCTGCGGTTGTGTCAACTTTGCTATGTGAAGAGTTTAAGCTCACTATGACTCAAGCTAACCCAGGTTTAGTACAGTATCCAAATTTCGGTACACGTGCTCGACTTCAAGAACTCCGGGGGTTGGCAAATTCATCCCCACCTTTCATTCCTTCAAATAGTATATTACTTCATTTTCAGATGGAAAGAACTACCTAAACACCTATACTGCACATCATAATTATATTCTGCACAAATTCTAATACCCGACTGCAGGCAAGAAAGTCAACATATGGAAAAATTGTCTTGTCCTGTTACCATCCACTACCTCTTTCCGTTACTTCTCTCAATGAGGTGTCGCCTCCTCCACCCTATAAATCCAATCTTCCCTGTTCTCCTCTCCCGGATTTAACGTCTGATCTCTCGCAAACACAAACCTGAGTGGCTTCTCATCTTTCTTCAACAATGGTTTCTTCGAGCTCGACCTACCACCCACTAGCACTGCATCATCCTCCTCCACCCGATGGCCCTCCACCGAAACCTGATCTAAATGCCACTTATGCGTAACACTCTCATTATCCTTAACAAACAGTTCATTATTAGGTCGATATGTAAGTTTACTATGAGCATCGAACTTCATCATCCTCTCCAAAACGGAATGATGTATCAGCGCCCCAGGCGGGATATCTCTTCTCCCGCCGAAATTCAATGGGAAGGTCGTATAGCTCCAGGGCCCGTCCCGTGCTGATTCAAGGCGTATCCGTGAACCCAGACTCGTCGTCCAGAAGCTATTACTCTTTTCAGGGTAATATTCCCATCGCTTAATCAGAGGGAGGAACTCCATGAAATTCCAGAACACTGTTTTGCCCCAGGAACTCCCCCCGCCGAATGCCATTGTGTCGTGCATTCGAGCTTCGATAGCGCGTTTCGAGGGGTCGGCGCTGTTCGAGTGTGCTGCGAAGCGATCGCGGAAGGATTGAAGATCCTTTTCGTTCCACTTCAGTGTCTCCCCGGGGATCGCCATAATCTCGTCAATCATCCACTTCAGTGCGATGTCGCTCAATTGAAAAGCATCTTTACTCCTATCCTCGTGCGGGGCGTCATTGTCACCCCCGCTGCCCCGCCACAACTGTAGAAACCTCTTCCACCACCCGAGGTTAGCTTGCGTCTTTTCCGACACGGCCGTCCACCCGCCGCCAATGTCCCCGTGATTACCGGGGAACCAGACCTCTTTGATATCCTCTTGAGGCTGAGGGTTTTCCTGTGCGAGGAGCGCGGCCTTAAATTTCACCCGGCGCTCGTCAATCGCAACAGCGTGCCGCACATGGTCTGCGGTGCCTTGGACTGCAGGCATTTTGAAGGTACGGGTCCAGGGAATGTCGAGGGTGCCAACCGAATTGACAGTATCGAACAAGCCAAGAAAGTGGACTTTTATGCCGGCTTCATCGCTAGAGTGAATGTGGTCGGCAGGGTGATAGTCACGGCAGAATGTCTTGCGGAAAGTTCTCATGTACGGCCCCGCCATGTCCTTACCCATCTCGTAGTTCTGGTAGACTTCATATGCAAAGGGGACCATTTCCTCGTTACCCATGGAGAGCAGGCCGACGTGGGCGATCATGCGGGCAAGGAAGCGTGCAGTGAAGGCTCCACGGGAGAAGCCGAATATGTAGATTCTGTCTCCAGGTGTGTAGTAGCGCATGAGGAAGCGGTAACCGGAAATTACGTGCGAGTCGAAGGAGGTGGCGAGCCCAGTGTCAATTGTCTTAGTGATGGAGCGCTTAATTCCGCCGAAGAAGGAGGTGTTGACCGAGGAGCCGTCACCGGTGTAAGTTCCTATACCGGCTTGGGAGGGGAGATGTTAGCATTTGGATGGGGAGGATTTCTGGGTGGTAGGTGTTGGGCTATAGCTCTTGAACGGCTTACGTTGGTAGTAGTGCATTTGCTTGCCATCTCCTCGATCAAGCATTTCATAAAGCTTGACAATGTTCGTATCCCTAGTATTCCCTGCAAAGGAGTTTCCAGTGCCATCAAGACATAGGACAAGTCTCTTCGATCCTGGTAGTGCTGGATCTACTGGAGCAGAATTCTCATGGTGGCCGTGACGGTGGCCATTCACTGCGCTTGGCATGATGGCGTATCTGCGTACGACCGTGAATCTTGTACTGCGGAGTTGGTTGTGTGTGTTGATCTGGAGCAATGGCGCAAGCTGAAATCTCTTTTGCTGTATGGCAATACGCTTGGTGGTAATGGGGAAAAGAGTTTTGTACACGCAGAGCATCGGTGAACCTGGAAAAGAAAGCAAGAATCAAAGAGACGTAGGGAAGTGCGCGAGGATATAAGAATTACGCAGCCTCCTACCTCGCTACTCTTCCCTACACACCATCCTCCAGGCCAAACTGGATTAAACCTCCTAAAAGACCCCTCTCTCGCTTTAGCGGCTTACCGTGGCTGACTGAACTGCCTCTCTATCTGCAGGTTGACGCGAAACTAGACTGGTGCACGGGTCGAATCGCAGTTCTAGACTACTAGAATAGGACCAAAGCGGGAGAAACATCTTCAACTTCATTCGGGGAGAATATTGGTATGGCGTTCTTCAGCAAGCCACATCCGCCGCGCCAGGTTGGATTGGGCGCGTGTTTCCAGCGTCTAAGCTCGATTTAGAAAGATCCTCTGCCGACAGGCCGCCCAGCCGGGCAAGCCCGCAGAAGCTGCCCCCAGAATTAACAGTGTGTTCCCCGGGTCACCCGATAAAGACCATAACCAATAATATGCACTATAAGCACCCTGAGATCTACAAGAAGTTACAGGAGATCGACCACTAAAAATCTTAGATTATTGGTTGAAGGTCGCTATCGGTTAACCCGGGACTACTGTTAGCACCTCCACCAAAAGTCCCCACTAGTAGCCCGAATGCCAATATACTCGTATGCCTTCCAATCGCGCTATAGTTACCCGGGCCTTTGACAAATTAAAAGGCGGGTTGATTTGTCGAAGCCACAGAGCGACATATTAAGCCTTTTTGCAGAGATAGTTGCCAATACATCACAGACATTGGTCAGAAATTGGTTTGGGCATAGCAATGAAAGAAATGTTTCAGGTGTCTGCAACTTCTTGTAGGCCAATTGTTTTACTAGCTATTGCTATTTGAGACAGTAGAGCAAGTTACCCCTTCGTCAATCTGCTAGACAGTCATTTACCTGTGTATTTGCGGCTTCAGTGATTGTCTGTGATAAGTCGAGTATAGACTGATGTCTAGCACAGGTAGAGACAACGTTCACTCGTCCACCTCAGAGCCAATAGCAGAGTCAAATCATAACCCTAAGCAGGACGATCCACTACTGGAGCGGGGCTTCTTGGTGTTTTATTCTTCCCCTGCCATGGTCCAATCATCTGGACGATTCGAGCAAATTACCTCACGATATACGTTGGAATACTTTTTAATCAAAATCGATCACATTTACAAATATTCTATGTAATAAGACACATTTTTATAGCTTTAATTTCTTTTGAAATACTTTTAATTACAAGTACCAAGTTTCTGATTCTATCCCATCCACGCATGACATCGCACCAAAGGTCCGGCCACCGTAGTTAGTGGACAGAGCCTGAAATTCTAGCGACAGTTCCACTAAACTGCCCTGTCTATTAACGAATTTTCGTACTAAAACTCTAAAAATTAGCGACTTCACTACTAGTTATAATCTAGATTTTTATTAATTAAAAAGAATATAAATTAGAGAAATAAAAAACTAGAAAGAGTTATAATATATAAAAATTATATTAGAAATTTATAATATATAATTAGAAAAGTAAAGACTAGTAATTATTTATTACATATATTTTATTGTTTTGCAATAGAGTTTGTATTATAAATAAATAAATAAATCATTTAGTCTTTGATAATGTTGGTATCACAGGGGTGATCACTTCCTATAGTAGTATAAGACTTAATCGTATTGTAATTAGTTTTAGTCTCCAGAGTACTAAGTTTGTAGGTACTTATAGTTCTACGTTACACAGATCTTTCTAATTGGACTAGCTTGCTATAATATTGTCTACTATATCTCTTTTACTATGATCTTTGTTTTTATATAGTATAGTATACTAATACTAAAAGTTCTTTTTTTTATAAAAAAAAGCTTAAAATAAAGAAAAGAAAATAATAATAATAATAATAATCAATTTCTTTTTTATATCTAGTAATTTATTTAATTAAAAAAAATAAAAACTAAAATATCTTGGAAAACAGACTATAATTCTAATATTATTTTTTAGATATAATCTATAATCTGGTATATTCTTAGTTTAATTTTTTTTCTGAGCTTTTTTACTTAATTTTTTACTGTTTTTGACTATATTTTTTCTAAGAACTTAAAAAAGTTCTAAGACTTGATTATTATTGAGTCTCTTAATATTTAATAAGATTTTTAAAAAGATAGTAATACAGTTATTATTTTTAATATTAAGAAGAAATACTAATCAGTTGATTAGTAAGAAAAAAGGCTATTAGTAATTTGAACTATACTATTATTATTAAAAACATTAATTTAACAAAAAAAGACTTTGAAATTATTATTTATACTTTTTATAAGCTTATCGAAATTTTGTTGAAGTTTATTAAAGTTTTGCTTAAGATAAGCAAGTCTCTTATCTATTGTTAGACCGACAGACGGCTCTGCCGTAGACGGCTCGTTCGATACTGGGAGCTCATATCTTTGTTGTTTGCAAACGAACCGTCGACGAACACGTACAGTTGTACTATGAATAGGTCAAGTAGAATATAATTGATATTGTAAGTAAGGTTCTCTATCTATTACTTAAGTTGCTTATTTAATATTTTTATTTTAATCTTTGTTGACTTTTAGTATTATACTATAATAGATAAATCAAATAATACCTTTGACTAATAGATTATAGTAATGTATACTTCTTATATTTACTGTTTTTAATATTTATTTCTAAAAGTTATCAAAGTTAGATCAACTAGTTTTAGCTTTTTTTCTTACTTTTTTTATTATAATTTAATATAATTGCTGTTTTATATTAATATACAACTATTAAATATTAAGAAAGTTTTTGTAATAAGTTTCTTTTTTAGCTTTGCTAGAAACTTTGCTTTCTTAAGCTTATCTTTTTTTAGTTTAGAAAACTTCTTTATTACTAGTATAAGTATATTATTGGTTTATATACTAACAATACCAAAGGATTTCTTCTTAGTAATAAGAAAATATAGATTGTATATAGATATTACTATATTCAACTTTTCTTAATAATACTTATAGTATATTATCTACTAATAAGTTTCTATTTCTGAAATGCTATATAGCAGCTTTAA
>Ga0182030_10021705_pt1 | contig 12009 bp, 9 predicted proteins | sample 812S3MmetaG_FD_121299 | JGI IMG/M metagenome (GOLD analysis project Ga0182030, IMG submission 121299) | Permafrost microbial communities from Stordalen Mire, Sweden - 812S3M metaG (Illumina Assembly) | ecosystem: Environmental > Terrestrial > Soil > Wetlands > Permafrost | place: Sweden...
CACAAACCCCTGCCACTGCATCAGCTCATAGCCAAATTCACCCGCAAAAGGGCCGGCGAACAGGTTTTGCCGGGGGCGGATTTTCTGGCGCAGGCAGGGCAGGAAGAGCCACAGTTTTTCGGCCGTACGATAGTGGTATTGGTCCTGGGATGAAAATGGCGAGGGCTCAACGTTCACGAGTAGGGGGAAAATAATCCGGCATCGCAGCGTGGCAAGGAGATTCTTTATGGCATGGGTCATTTTCCATATTTTGCTTGCGTCGGAAGGGCAGCTTTCTTCTATTCTAAGCGGGAAGGATGCAACCGGACATTTCAGAAGACCGGCCCGAAACCTGGGAAACACGCCGCGAACGATTCATCGTTGGCGGGCTTTGCCTGTTTGCGGCGATTCACGTTTTCATTTTCTGCGCGGCATTCCCGTTTTTCACGAACGTGGACGAGGCGGCCCAGCTGGGCACCTTGTTGAAATTTGCGCACGGAGAGGTGCCGCGATCGTTCGATGCTTTTTCGGGCGAGACGGTGCGCTGCCAGGCGCTTTACAGTTCGCCGTTTTATCTGGGAGGAGCCACGTACCGGAGCGGGGCGAACGTGCAACCGTGGAGACTGCCGCCAGCCCAGCGGGATGAATGGATCGCCGCGAACGCGTCGCGCTATGGGGGGACGAATTATCAGAATTCCCAGCCGCCGATTTACTATGCGGTGGTAAGCACGGCCTGGAAGGCAGGCGGGGCCATGGGGGTGGACGACGGGCGGCGGCTTTACTGGATGCGATTTGTGAATGTGCCATTCGTGGTGGTGGCAGTGTGGCTGGGATGGTGGGCGGCCCGGCTGGTGTTTCCGGCCAGCAGCTTTCATCGGCTGGCCGTGCCGGCGCTGCTGGCGTTCATGCCGCAAAGCGCTTTTTATTCGCTGGAGAGCGACACGTTCTCGCCGGTTTTTTTCGGGTTGGCGTTCGTGCTGCTGCTGCGGCTCAGCGCGGCGGAGACGCCTTCGGTCTGGCTCGGGGCGGCGGCGGGCCTGGCGCTGGCCGGGGCGTTTCTGGTCAAAATGACGAACGTGCCGCCGCTCATGGTGGCGGCGGGGTTTTTCTTGTCTTGGGTCTGGCGGCTTTGGCGCACCGGCGAGCTGGGGCGGTGGTTCACCACCGTAGCCGCGCTCGGCCTGTGCGCGCTGGTGCCGGCGGCGACGTGGTCCATCTGGTGCAAGCAGACATTTGGCGATTTCACGGGCACGCGGATCAAGGCGGAATTCTGGACATGGGCGCCGAAGCCATTGGCCGACTGGTGGCCGCATCCCATCTTCACGCTGCCCGGGGCGAAGAAGTTCCTCGCGCTATTTCTGTCCGAGTTCTGGCAGGGGGAATTCACCTGGCACGTGCAGCCGATGGCGTTGCGGTTGCCGAGCTGGATCTATGAGATAACCACGGTTGCCTTGCTGGCGGTGGTTTTGGTGGCCCTGCTCCGCCGGCCGGCCCTCCTGACGGAGTTGCAGCGGCGCGCCCTATGGTTCGGCTTCTTTGCTTTCACCTCCTGCGCGGCGTTCCTGGCGTACGTTTCAATTTCCTACAACTTCAACCACTGTCCCATTCCGAATCCGGAATTTCCGTATTTGACGATTGGCCGCCAGGCGCTGGGCGCGCTGATTCCCTTCATGCTGGTCTTCGTGACGGGATTGAACACCGTGATGTTCCGGGCGACGCCCCGGACCAAATTCCTCGTGCTGGGAATTATTCTTGCGGCGATGCTGGGCGCCGAAATTGTGACTGACCGCCGGGCCTTTGGCGATCCGTACAACTGGTTTTATTTGTAGGCTTCAAGGCGCTGGAGTCCCCTTCAGCCGGAATTGCCCCTTTTACCAAACCGAGCGTACGTTGAAATTGCGAACCGAGCGAGGCGTTTAGGCAATCAGATTGAGGGAATGTCCGGGGCTCCCGTTGTAATCTCCGCCACTGTCTACGGGTGAGCTGCTGTTTGTTGTGGCTGAGGTCGGGGGGGTGGCGGGCACGCTATCGCGTTGTAACTCGTCCAGCGCTGACTGGCCGCCCGAGACATTATTTGTCTGAATCGCGTATTCAAGTGCCTTATAAGCCGCCGCTCCAGGGCCAGTGCCGCCAGCGTATTGAGCATAAAGCAGCATCTGTTGTTGCAACAGCGCAATCGTTTCCTGGCTGCTCGATGCGGCTGCGGCTGCGGGTGCAGAGGCGGCTGCGGGTGCAGAGGCGGCGACGGGTGCGGCGGCGGACGCGGGTGCAGAGGCAGATGCGGGTGCAGAGGCGGGTGCGGGTGCAGTCGACGGTTGGGGGGCGACCGTTTTGCGGGGCGCCACTGTAAAACTCAATGCGGATGCAGATGGACCCGACACGGCTGAAATGCCGGAGATAGTGCTCATAACAATTTTGTTTTCACATTTGGACCGTTATATTCCTGGGTTGGACATCGGCTGGATCCGACGGGGGGTTTAATTATTTCGGTTGCGTGACGGGAGCCGCTTTTCAATGCGGCCAGGTTTAACCAATTGGCCTGCAGGTTCAGATCGCCGCTCACGAGTGGACAATGCGCGCGTGGTCGTTGACATACAAAGTCACTCCAACCACAACTGCATCGTTCCGGCCAGTGGACACTGTGTCTGAAATAAGTGACGGAAAGTGTTTGGGGCGGGGTGTTTTTGTGCTTATCATCATGGCGCGAACCATACGGTTTATTAATAAACAGAAATGAATCAGATGAAACAAAAAAAATCCAAAATCATTGCTGTGCTCGCCTTGCTGAGCGCCGCAGTCACGGTGCAAGCACAACCAGTTGTAACCTATTCTGTTTCCGGCAGTTCCGGAGATTACACCCTGGACTTCACGGTGAATAACACCACCCCGGGCACACAAGGTCAGGACATCTATTTCCTTGGCGTTTATGACCCGAATGGGACTGTTTCTGGCATTCCCACAGGCGACTATTCGTTATACGGGGCTTGGAATCCATATCAATTTGGTCAAGGTGGTGCAGACATTCCTTACAATCTGTCCTGGCTGGATGGGGAAGACTCTGATTTGCCCACCGGAACCACCGTTTCCGGTTTTGATGTGCTCGACACTTCCTCGACCGCCCCAACTTCCGTTGACTATTATGCCTGCGGATTTGGATATAATGGTGTTGTGGAAACTTACACCGGCCCCGGCAATTTGGGACCACGGGACACGAACCCGTTGTTCGAGGGGGTGGCGGTGTCGACCGTCCCGGAACCCACCACGCTCGCTTTGGCGGGTTTGGGCGGGGTGGCGTTGTTGCTGCGCAAGCGCAAATAATTCCGTTCGTTTTGCAAACCAACCCGCGATTGAGTTCGCGGGTTTTTTTGTGGGTGCGCACGGCAGGGCGATCGACCAGGAGGTTGAAGTCTAATGCCGGATTCCAAATGATGAACATTGAACCCAGGGAACAGGGCTTTGCTTCGCGGGGGATTCGATTACATTACGCGCATGCGGCAATTTCGGGACCTGGTTTTTGCGATCACCGCAGCGGTGGCTTCGGGGCTGGCGGTCTATCTGACGTTCACCGTAGCGCATTGGGCCAATCGCGGCTCGGGGCTGCATTTCAGCGATACGGCGACCGTGATCCATGAAGTCCAATCCCTCTCGGAACTCGTCACGGTCAAATACGTCATGGACAAAGTGGTGGTGTTGGAGGACGTGAAGTGGTACGGAGAAAGCCGCGTGTTGCTGCTCGCGCACGGGGTTGTGAACGCGGGCGTGGATCTGAAACGGCTGCAACCGTCGGATGTGATCATCTCCGGCAAAACCATTTTGATCCGCCTGCCACCGCCGCAAATCACGGATGCCTATTTGGATGACAAGGCGAGCCAGGTTATCGACCATTCCACGGGGCTGTTGCGGTCGTTTGACAAAGACTTGGAACAGACGGCGCGGCAAAATGCCGTGGATGACATCGCCCGGGCGGCGAGAAGAGGAGGAATTCTGGACGATGCGGACAAACGGGCGCGGGCGGAATTGGCGGTCTTCCTTAAACGCGCTGGTTTTGAATCGGTCGAGTTCCGGTGACACTAGTGTCCATATTATGGACGGCGTGTCTAATTATCACCATCACCGGCGCCTCAGGAATGATCGTTACGGCCAAGCGGCGGCGAAGCGGGGGGATGGTGCGGACGCGCGGCGGCAAGCGTAACCCCGTCATTTGCATGGTTGCCATCCGCAGATTCATCGCCGCGAAATCATTCGCACTGCGATTGTTCATTCCCAAAGTGTGAAATTTTCTGGCCACGAACGGGTTAGCTGCAAGTCGTGTGCCATGAGATTTTTGCGGGCAATGGGGTCGCGACGGCATTCGGTACCTGCGATAGGCCATCTGCGAATGTTCAATTAAAGCCATCACCGGCGCCCGAGGCGCTGCAAGAGTTTGCCGTGAATGCCGCCAAACCCGCCGTTGCTGAAGACGACCACAATATCGCCGCCCCGGGCCTGCTGGCCGACGTGGTTGACGATGGCGTCCACATCGGGCAGGTAGGCGGCCGCTTTGCCGGCGCCGCTGATTTGCTGCAGGAGCTTTTGTGGGTCCAGGCGCTCTGCCAGAGGCAGCAGGTCCAGTCGGGCGACTTGCGCCACGATCACGGCGTCGGCGTCCGCAAATGCGGCAGCGAGTTCCGTTTGGAAGATATTTCGGCGCGTGGTGTTGGAGCGCGGCTCGAAGACGGCCCAGATTTTCTCTTTGGCGTATTTGATGCGCAACGCCCGCAACGTTTCGCGGATGGCCGTGGGATGATGGCCGAAGTCGTCAATCACCGTCACGCCGCCGGCGATGCCCTTGATCTCCATGCGGCGCTTGATGCCCGTGAAGGTGTCAAAGGCGGATTGGATCTGCTTGTTCGAGAGGCCGCAGTGCTTGGCGGCGCCGATGACCGCCAGCGCATTGCGGACGTTGAGTTCGCCGACCAGGTTCAGGTGAAATTTGAAGCTGGGGATTTCGAACTCCGTGGCCGTGGGGCCGAGGCGGAGATTGAAGGCTTGCACGGCGTTGCCCGGGGCCAGGCCGAAGCGCTTCACGGGGCAATGGGTGACCTCGAGCAGCGGCGCCAGGTTGGGGTCGTCGCCGTTGCCGAGCAACAAGCCGTTGCGCGGGATTAGGCGAATGAAATGGCTGAAGGTCTTCTTCACTGCGGCCAAATTCTCGAAGATGTCGGCATGGTCGAATTCGAGATTGTTGACGATGGCGACTTCCGGCAGGTAATGGATGAACTTGCTGCGCTTGTCAAAAAACGCGGTGTCGTATTCGTCGCCCTCGATGATAAACCACTCGCCGTCGGTGAAGCGCGCGCCCTGGGAAAGATTGTTCGGGATGCCGCCGATGAGGTAGCTGGGATTCAGGCCATTGTGCTCGAACACCCAGGTGAGCAGCGACGTGGTGGTGGTTTTGCCATGCGTGCCGCTGACGACGATCGAGCGCTTGCCGCGGATGAAGAATTCTGAGAGCAGCGCGGCCAGCGAGGTGTACCGCAGCTTGTGGTCGAGCACGTATTCGGCCTCGGGATTGCCGCGGGAAATGGCGTTGCCGATGACGACGAGATCGGGCTTGTGCGCCAGGTTGCGCTCGTCGTAAGCGTTCATCACGGCGATTTTTTTGGACGCGAGGAATGACGCCATGGGATCGTAGACATTCTGGTCCGAGCCGGTGACTTGAATGCCCTTGTCCAGCATGGCGGCGGCCGCGCTGGCCATGGCGGTGCCGCCAATGCCGGTGAAATGCACGGATTTGATTGCGGATGAAAACATGGTGAAAAACTATCGCGAATTTTCGGGGGCAGAAAAAGAAGAATCAGACCGTTTGAAAGTCGTGCGCGAACATGAATGTGAAATTGCCAGTCAATTACGCGCGGCTCAAGGCGTTCTCGCTCACGAATAAATTCCGGGAGCGGAACGGCGCGGGGCTTTCGAGCAGCAACACCGCCCGCAAGGCCGCCAATTGCGAAGCAAACCAGGGACGGCGCAACGAACGCGCGGGGCTGAAAATCCACGCCGGCGGTTGGAAATCAAATTTCCAAGCGAGCCATTCCGCGGTGGCGGCCAGATAGGCGTCTTCGATTTGCCCAAAGCGGGGATTTTTTTCCGCCAGGGCGGGCGGTTCGGATTGAAGGGCGGCGGCGCTGGGCGCCGCATAAAAAGCGTCCAAAAAATTCCGCAGGCAGAAATCAAACGACTCACCTTCCGCGGCGAGCACGGCCACGTCGGCCGGTGATTTGGGATTCGCACGTTTCAAGCCGGGACGCTGTTTGTCGGTCGACATGCTTGGAATTAAACCAAGAAATCGGCGTCGTATAAAGTTTTTTGCAGCCGGCCATCGGGTCTTTACAGGTTTCGTTCTTGGTTTGGTGTTGGCTTGATTTGCTGGCGGTGAACCCGCTCGGCCGGAGCTTCGGCCAATCTCGTTTCCAGGTAGTTCAAGAGGTTCACGCTGCAGGCGGATTGCAGGCCCACGGTGCACACCCACCCGCGGTCCGCGGACCAGGCCAGCTTGCTGGAACCGTCGTCATTGCCTTTGTCCAGCAGCACGTCCACGGTCGTTTCCGGGTGGAGGTTGAACTGCGCCAGCGCGGCGGACTGGCTTTCCGCCAGGTTGGGAACATTCGGCGCGAGGAGTTTTCCGTCCGGCCCGATCAGCGACGGATCGGTCCTGAAATTCAATTTGAAGATGTGCCGGTTCCAGAACTCTGGCGGAACGGCCGCCAGGGTGCGGGCGTAGAAATCCTTCAACTCTTCGGGCGAATGGACGGAATATTTTTCCAGCGGGCCGCAATAGCCAATCCAGAAGCGGTCGTTGTAAAAGGTTTTGGTGGCCACGTCCCAGTTGTTGGTGATGATCCGTTTGTTGGTGGGATCGGCGAGCAGCCAGCGCTCGTTTGCCGCGTCGCGCACCGCCACGACGGCGTGGCCGGAGAAATGGTCTTGCAGTGAGATCAGGGAGATTTCGGCCGAGTCCACCAGCAGTGTCTGGAAGCCGCGCTGGGACATCAGGTCAATAAAAGCGACAGCGTAATCGCCGCAGCCGGAGCTTAAACCGCTGGCGAGAATTTCCGCACCCGTCCGGCGGCGTAGAAAGGAGTCGCCGTCAGCCAGGATTTTTTCCCCGTTCGCCGCCAATTCGTATTGCCGCCCCTCGGCCATTTCATGGAGGCTGGCCATGTCGCCGAAGGCGTCTTGGATTTGGTCCACGGCAGGGGCGGCCGCCGCGGATCCAGCGGCGACGGGGTCAACCGTGAAATCGAGACTGCCAAACGGATGGCCGCCGGAATACATCGCGAGGTGGAATCGCCGGAAAATATGTGGATGAACCAGTTCGAAATCGCCGCTGCCTTGGGAAATATCCAACGTCTGTCGCGGGTCGTCGGGGCCCGAAGTGTTCTGCGAGGTGGTGATGTAAAAACCCAGCATCGCCTGGTTAGTGCTCACCAAGTGGTAATGGCCGCGGACGGTTGTCTGGTCCCGGATTTGTTCCACGGAAGTGATTTCGAGGGAATCGCCATGAGGAAAGCTGGACCGGTCAATGGAAAAGCCCGCGGTGGCCGGGTGGCTGGCGTGGCTTTGCTGATTTAGACAGGAATGTGCGTACACGCCGATTAACGCCAATGCGGCCACGCCGAGAACCACAAGCAGGCATGAAAGAAACGTCCGCCATGCAGAGGTGCCTGAAAGGTTTCGTGACGAGAAGTTGGGCTGCGGAAATAGCCGCGACGCAAACGGCCAGAGTCCGGCGAATGATAAGCCGCAGACGACCAGGCCAATGACGCAAATTCCCATTACAATTAAAGGGGCAGCCGCCTGACGGGGGAATTCCAGCGCGAAAGACAAACACATCGCCATCAGCACCACAAAAAGTATTGCCGCAAAGCCGACAATCGCGGTCTCGCGCCCCCTGGCCGGCGGGGCCGCTCCGCCCTTTTCCAACGGCCGGTTTTTCTTTCGCTGGCCCATTTCAACGATGAAGGCAAAACCAATCAGGCCAAACAAACCATACAGTCCGGAAAAGCCAAAACAGTGCTGCATGCCCGGCAGCGGCACGTAGCCGAGGAACGCCAGCGAACCGAGAAAGCCCAGCGCCGAAAGATTGAGCAGCCGGACGGCCAGGGGCGAACTGAAGGTGATGCCGAACAGAATTTCGACGATCCGCACCATGCCGGAGCGGAACGGTCCGGCGCCAACTCCGGCGGCGGCAGAGTGGGCCTTTTCGGTGGCAATCGTTTCCAACTGCGTCTTCAGCACGCTGGCCTGCTGGTAGCGGCGCTCGGGCTTCTTCTCCAAGGCGCGCAACACCACTTCATCCAGGCGCACATCAATCTGCACCTTGTGCGAGGGCGGTTCGATGGGTTTGCCGGGCAGTTCGCCGGTAAGCATTTCGTAGAAGACGACGCCGAGGGAATAGATGTCCGCGCGGCTGTCCACGCGTTCCGGCGAGAGCTGCTGTTCGGGCGCGCTGTAGCCGGGCGTGCCCACGACGCTTTGCGTGACATTGGCCGGCGCGGTGGTTGGGGCGTCTTTTTCGCCATTGGCCGAACCGAGCATTTTGGCGATGCCAAAGTCGGCCACCTTCACACGGCCGGATTTATCCAGCAGGATGTTCTCGGGCTTGATGTCGCGGTGGACGATGCCGTGCTCATGGGCGAACTGGAGGGCATCGCAGAGGGTGGGGACGATGGCCAGGGCTTCCTCGGGCGTGAATTTGCGCGCCTGCATGAGCTGGCGGAGGTTCGCGCCGTCCACGTATTCCATGAGAAGATAGTAGAAGCCGCCGGTCTGGCCAAAGTCGTGGATGGTGACAATGTTGGGGTGGTTCAGCGCGGCGAGGGCCTGGGCTTCGCGGGTGAAGCGTTCGGCGAATTTGGCGTCGTGCACGCGCTCGGGGGCGAGAATTTTGAGGGCCACGAGGCGGTTCAAGGTTTTCTGGCGGGCCTGATAGACGACGCCCATGCCGCCGCGGCCAAGGCAGGCGAGAATTTCAAGTTGGGGAAAGAGCGGGGCAATTTGTTCCGGCGGCAGCGGTGGCTTGGCGGCGGGGGCGTCGCCGGAGAAGGCGGTCTCGGTTTGCAGGTTCAAGGCCATGAGACAGCTTGGGCAAAGTCCGGCCGGCGCGTTGGGCGGCAGGGGCGTCCCGCATTCGGGGCATTTTGACATGGGTTCCGTATTCATGACCCATACTTACCGGTGGGGGTGGGGTTGTTACAGGTCATTGGCGGGCCAAGGCGGCGGCGAGGTGGCGCAGTTCGGCGTCCAAGTCCGCGCCGTCGGCCAGCGTTTGCGATATCTCCTCGCGATAGATTTCGCGGAAGCGTTTGCGCAGGCGGTGCACGGCCACGCGGGCCGCGGGTTCGTTCACGCCCAACTTTTCGGCGGTGAGAGCGTAGTCAATCGCGCCGTGCCCGGCCAGGAGGCAGCTTTTCAGCGCCTCAAAGGCGCCGGGCTTGCCGGCGGCGTTGAATTCCGCGCGCAGGCGATTCACGGTGAGATCCAGCAAGGTCAGCGCCCACTGCTGATCGTAGGCTTCATCGGGGCTGAGCACGGTGGCATCGGCGGCGAAGCGGCTCTCGGCAAAGGTGGTGTCGAGCGGCACAGACATGAGGCCGGCGCCGCGTTTTTGCGCGGTGGCCCGGCGCCATTCCTTGGCCATGAAATGCTTCAAGGCCACGATGAGGAAGGTGCGCAGCCGGCCTTTGTCCCGGTCGGCGGAATCCAGCCAATGCTTTTCCAACAGGCGGCAGAAGAATGCCTGCGTGAGGTCCTGGGCGTCGTGGGGCGGCTGGCCGCTGCGCCGCACGAAGGCGTAAAGGGGATACCAGTAGGCGCGGCAGATGGTCTCCAAGGCCGCCGCGGATTCCGGCGATGGGCCCCGGGCGGCCAGAATTACCGACCAGCGGGTGATGGGGAAAACACCCGACGCTCCCGTGGACGCTGTCCCGGTGGTGTTCATGGTGACATCATAGCAGGAATAGTTACCCGAAACGAGGCCAGTGTTACGCGTCATTGACGCTCGCGCGACGGACCGCGGGCTTCGGCCCGCTTCAACATTCAAAAACACGGGGACCGTGAAATGTCCAGCCCGCCAGGGGTTGCACGCTGAAGCGGCGTAAACGCCGCCCGCCGGTCCCGCTCGGCGCCTGCCACCCGATTGCGCGGCCCGCAATAAGCCCGTTTCGGCCGCCTCGTCAGGCTTTCAGTTTCCGTTCGAGGATTTCGCCGGCCAGCGCGGGATTGGCTTTGCCTTTGCTCAATTTCATGACCTGGCCTTTGAGCGCATTGAGCGCCGCGACCTTGCCGGATTTGTAGTCGGCCACGGATTTGGGATTGGCGGCAATGGCCTGGTCGCAAAGCGTTTCAATGGCGCCGGTGTCGCTGACCTGGGCGAGGCCTTTTTCCTGGACGATCGCGGCGGGCGATTTGCCAGTTTCGAACATCTCGGCGAACACCTGCTGGGCGGCGAAGTTGCTGATGGATTTTGCGTCCACGAGGGCCACCAGCTCGACAATCGCCTCGGGCTTGAATTTGAGGTCGGCGAGCGTTGTCAATTTGCGGCCGGCCGGCTCCTCTCCCAGCGCGGCTTGGTCGGACTTTTCGCGCTCGTTGGCTTCAGTGAGTTTGGCGCGGAGATTATTGATGATCCAGTTGGCGGCGGCTTTGGGGTTCTTGGATTGCCGGGCCACGGGCTCAAAATAATCGCCGAGCAGGACGTCGTGCTGGAAGGTCGCGGCGTCGCTGGCGGGCAGCTGATAATCCCGCATGAAGCGCTGCTTCCGCGCCAGGGGCAGCTCCACCACGCGTTTCCGGACGTCCGCCAGCCAGGCGTCGGTGGGCGCCAGGGGCATGAGGTCGGGATCTGGGAAATAGCGGTAATCATGCGCGTCTTCCTTGGTGCGCATCTCTTCGGTGATGCCCGCGGGGTCGTCCCAGCGCCGCGTGGACTGGATGAGCTTGCCGCCGGCCTTGACGATGGCGATCTGGCGCGGGATCTCGTATTCCAGCGCGCGGCGCACGCCGGAAAAGCTGTTCATGTTCTTGATCTCGATTTTGGCGCCGAGGGGCGTGGTGCCGACGGGACGCACGGAGATGTTGACGTCGCAGCGCACCATGCCCTTTTCCATGTCGCAATCGCTGATGCCGCCATAGATGAGAATTTCCTTGAGGGCGTTGAGATATTCGTAGGCCATGTCGGCGCTGGTGAGGTCGGGCTCGGAGACGATCTCCAGCAGGGGCACGCCGGCGCGGTTGAAATCCACGCCGCTGCGGCCGTCGAAGTGGGTGTTTTTGCCGACGTCCTCTTCCAGGTGGGCGCGGGTAATGCGGACGCGGGCGAGGCCGCCGCGGAATTCAAATTCCAGGAAGCCGTTGGCGGTGGAGGGCCGGTCGTACTGGGTGAGCTGGTAATTCTTCGCCATGTCCGGGTAGAAATAGCTTTTGCGGTCGAACTTGGCGAAACGGGGGATGGTGCAATTGAGGAGCAGGCCGGTGAGAACGGTGAGCCGGAGCGCCTCGTCGTTGGGCACGGGGAGCGCGCCGGGCAGGCCGAGGCACACGGGGCAGACGTTGGTGTTGGGTTCGGCGCCGAAGGTGTTGGCGCAACCGCACCACATTTTGGATTTTGTTTTGAGCTGGACGTGCGTTTCCAGTCCGATGACGGCTTCGTATTCCATTTCGCGGGAAAGTTTAACCACAGATGAACACAGATGTCTATACGGTTTACAAAACAAAAATTGTGAACTAAAATCGTATGGAAATTACATCTGAAACATTCGTGCAACGCATTGCCTATTCATATATCCGATTCTCGTCCTCGGCGCAATCCGAAGGCGACAGTTTCCGGCGGCAAATCGAAAAGACGGTAAAGTTTTGCGACGACAATAACCTGCACCTAAGCGAGACGCGTTACGAAGACTTGGGCGTGTCGGGCTTCACCGGCGAAAACATGGAGACTGGTGCCCTGGCCAGCTTCATTGAGGCGGTGGAAGTCGGCAAAATAAAAAAGGG